>PVMQ01000002.1_pt1 | contig 337978 bp, 370 predicted proteins | sample 1853411 | NCBI WGS metagenome assembly PVMQ01 (sample SAMN08533513, study PRJNA380276) | Human gut metagenome, whole genome shotgun sequencing project.
ACTGAAAATCCTCGTGTCGGTGGTTCGATTCCGCCCGGAACCACCATTTTTTTATCTTTAAAGGAGAAAAGTTATGTTTAAATATAAAGATTTAAGAATGGTCGTTATTTCAATTATTTTGGTTATTTTATGTGCGTTTAGTGGAATTTATTTTCGTTATGATCGAATGAAATTAGTGGTTGTTTTATTACTAGCGTTAGGGGTACTTCCTACTTTATTAATACGTTTTAACGCTTCTGTTTTTGAAGATGCTTTATTAGTATATTTCTTTAAGGGGATCGGTTTTATGCCTCAAATGATTGAATTTAAGGATTTAACAGCATATTCACTTAATTCAAAACATCGAATTGAATTACAATTTAATAATCATACAAAAAATATTTATTTAGTAAACGCTACATCATTTTATGAAGAATTAGATAAAAAATTTAATCAATATAAAAATGGACAAGAGATTTAATCTCCTGTCCATTTTTTTGTTTATTAATAGATTCCTTGAGAAATCATAGCTTCTACTACTTTTTCAAAACCAGCAATATTAGCACCTTTGATTAAGTCAAATCCTAATCCATATTTTTCAGCAGCAGCAACAGAGTTGTTGAAAATTGATTTCATGATATTATGCAATTTTTCATCAACTTCTTCACTTGTCCAGTTATATCTCATAGAGTTTTGAGACATTTCTAATGCTGAAACAGCAACACCACCAGCGTTAGCAGCTTTTGCAGGTCCTAAAGTACCACCATTTGCTGTAAAGTAAGCAATTGCTTCAGGTGTACTTGGCATGTTAGCACCTTCGATGATGTATTTACATCCATTAGCGATCAATTGTTTAGCTTCTTCTTCACCAATTTCATTTTGAGTAGCGCAAGGGAAAGCCATATCTACTTTTAATCCCCATGGTTTTTCACCAGGATGGAATTCACATCCGAATTTTTCAGCATAGTCTTTTAATTTAACATCATTTGATGAACGAATTTTTAATAAGAAATCAATTTTTTCATCAGTATTGATTCCATCAGGATCATAAACGTATCCATCTCTACCAGAAATAGAAACAACTTTTGCTCCATATTCTTTAGCTTTGATACATACACCCCAAGCAACGTTACCATATCCAGAAACAGCAATTGTTTTTCCTTCATAAGTATCGTTGAAATGAGCTAATACTTCTTTACCATAGTATACAGCACCAAACCCAGTAGCTTCTGGTCTAATTAATGAACCACCATAAGTCATACCTTTACCAGTTAAAACACCGTTTTCATAAGCATCTTTAATACGTTTGTATTGTCCAAATAAATATCCGATTTCTCTACCACCAACGCCGATATCTCCAGCAGGTACGTCAACGCTAGGTCCAATGTGACGATATAATTCAGTCATGAATGATTGACAGAATCTCATAACTTCAGCATCTGATTTACCTTGTGGGTCGAAATCAGAGCCACCTTTACCACCACCGATAGGAAGTGTTGTTAATGAGTTTTTGAAAATTTGTTCGAATCCTAAGAATTTAATAATTCCAAGGTTAACAGAAGGGTGGAATCTTAAACCACCTTTATAAGGTCCAATAGCACTAGAGAATTGAATACGATATCCTCTGTTTACTTGAACTTTACCTTGATCATCCATCCAAGGTACTTTAAACATTAAAGTTCTTTCTGGTTCAGTTAATCTTTCTAAAATAGCCATATCTTCATACTCAGGATGAGCTTTGATTACTGGTTCTAAGCTTTCTAATACTTCTTCAACGGCTTGGATAAATTCAGGTTGATCAGTATTTTTAGCTTTTAAGTTTGTTAATACTCTTTCAATATATTCCATTGTTATATCCTCCTAGGGCTATCATACATCTTTAATAATAATAAATGAATAAATTAAGAAAAAATTATCATATAAATAAGTTATCGTGATAATAAAAATACTACACAGCGTGTTTTATCACGATAAAAATTGTATACAATCAATTATCAAAAAATAAAAAATTACAACTTATGATTTGTATACAATAAAGTATTTAAAGTATAAAATATTTCATAAAAATACATAATTATCTTTTCTTTGTATACAATCTATGCTAGAATAAAGCACAACAAGAGGTGATTACTATGAAAATACTAAATAACACACAATTACATCACCATCATTGGAAAAAGTAGGGTTATATCATTTATGATACAGCCCATTTTGTCTATCACAATTAAGCTGTATCTAATGATGTTGAAACGAGTCATTAGATGACTCGTTTTTTTTAATAAAGGGGGATTTTTATGGAAGAGTTTAAATATTTGATACCTGAAGAAAGCATAGATGCAATTATTACAAATGTAGAAAAATTAAGGGAAATTGAAAATCATTTACGACATGTTTTTTCAAATCATGGGTACAATGAAGTGTTGATGCCATCATTTGAATATGTTGATTTATATACAAAATTGGATTGTGGTTTTACTGTTGATAAGATGTTTCAATACATCAATCACGAAGGTAAAAATGTTGCCATGCGTTTAGATTTTACAATACCACTAGCTAGATTATATGCCAATAGTGCCAATACAGGTGAAGCACGCTATAGTTATTTTGGAAAAGTTTATCGTAAAGAAACAATGCATAAAGGAAGAAGTAGTGAGTTTTTTCAAGGTGGTGTAGAATTAATGAATAAGCCAGGACTTCAAGGAGATAAGGAAGTTATGACAATGATTCAAGAATCTTTACCAGGAATTTCATTAAAAAATATTCTTTTAGAATTGGGCTCTGCTAAATTCTATAATCGTTTATTAGAATTGGTGGGAAATCAAAGAAATGAATTAGAAGATATTTTAAGATTAAGAGATATTAGTGAAATGAAACGTTTTGTTTCTAAAAATGATTTTGAAGAAAGCTTGAATCAATTGCTGTTATCTTTACCAACATGTTTTGGAAATATTGATTTACTTCATCAAATGATGGATAAATGTCAAGATTCTGTTTTGTTAGGGGCATTACAAGAATTAAAAGATCTTTATGAATCATTAGATAGTAAAGAAGGAATTATTTTTGATTTAGGAATGGTTCCAACCATGAAATATTATACAGGCTTTATGATTAAAGGATATAGTGATCAAAGTGCAAATCCAATTTTATCAGGAGGACGTTATGATGATTTGCTTCCTAGATTTAATGTTGATAAAACAGCTGTTGGGTTCTGCTTTCATATGAATCATATTTTAAAAGCCATTGAAAAAGAGGGAGAGTAACATGATTAAAATAGCTATTACTAAAGGAAGAATCGAAAAACAAGTATGTAAACTGCTTGCAGAAGCAGGTTTTGATATGGATCCTATTTTTAATAAAGATCGAGAATTATTAATTGAAACAAAAGATGGAATTTCAATGATTTTTGGTAAACCCAATGATGTTGTTACATTTTTGGAACATGGGATTGTTGATATTGGTTTTGTAGGAAAGGATACGTTGGATGATGTAGATTTTGAAGATTACTATGAACTTCTTGATCTGGAAATAGGAAAATGTTATTTCGCAGTAGCTGCTTATCCAGAATATCGAAATAAAGTATTTAATCGTCGTAAAAAGATTGCCAGCAAATATACAAATGTTGCAAAGAAATATTTTGCTTCTAAACAAGAAGATGTGGAAATTATTAAATTAGAAGGTTCTGTTGAACTAGGACCAGTGACAGGAATTTCTGATGCAATCGTTGATATTGTTGAAACAGGTTCAACTCTTAAAGCAAATGGTCTAGAAGTAATTGAAAAAGTAAGTGATATTTCAACAAGAATGATTGTTAATAAGGTAGCTTTTAAATTTAAGAAGGATGAAATTATGAATATTGTAAATCAATTAGAAAAAGTAATAGGGGGAAATTAAGATGCTTAAAGTAATTGAATATGATGGGAATTTAAAAGAAATTGCACAAAAATTAAATAATCGAAAAGAAGAAATTTCGATAGAAGTTAATAATGCTGTAAATGATATTATTAATGATATTAGAAAAAATGGAAATCAAGCCTTGATCAACTATTGTCGAAAATTTGATGGTTATCAAATTAAAGATGAAAATGATTTCGTTGTTTCAAATCAAGAAAAAGAAGAAGCTTTAAAACAAGTGGATCAAGATTACATAAGAATCCTTGAAAGAACAAAACAACAAATTACAGAATTCCATAAAAATCAAATTGATAAATCATGGTCATTATATAAAGATAACGGAGTGATCATGGGACAAATGGTAAGACCAATTGAAAGAGTTGCTTTATATGTTCCAGGTGGAACAGCTGCCTATCCTTCAACAGTTTTAATGAATGCCATTCCTGCAAAACTTGCTGGAGTTAAAGATTTAGTCATTATTACACCGGTTAAAGCAGATGGCAAAGTTAATCCTGTTATTGTTGCAGCTGCAAAAGTATCAGGTGTTGATACTATTTATAAATTTGGTGGAGCACAAGGGGTTGCTGCTATCGCTAATGGAACAGAAACAATTGAAAAAGTAGATAAAATCGTAGGACCAGGAAATATCTTTGTTGCGACAGCTAAAAAATTAAGCTATGGGGTTGTCGATATTGATATGGTGGCAGGTCCAAGCGAAGTTTTAGTTATTGCTGATGAAAATGCGAATCCTAAATATATTGCTGCTGATTTAATGTCACAAGCAGAACATGATAAACTTGCTAGTGCAATGCTTGTAACAACAAGTAAAGAACTTGTTGAAAAAGTCAATGTTGAACTCAAAAGACAAATGGCTTATTTATCACGTAAAGAAATTATTGAAGAATCTCTTCAAAATTATGGAGGAGCAATTCTTGTAAAAGACTTAAAAGAAGCTTTTGAAGTATCTAATTATTTAGCGCCAGAACATTTAGAAGTTTTAGTTGAAAACCCAGTCAATACACTTCCTTATATTAAAAATGCAGGTTCTATTTTCCTTGGAGAATACTCACCAGAACCTCTAGGTGATTATATGTCAGGAACAAACCATGTTTTACCAACAGGAGGAACAGCTAAATTCTATTCAGCATTAGGTGTTTATGATTTCGTTAAATATTCATCTTATAGTTATTATCCAAAAGATGTTTTAGAAACATTTAAAGATGATGTTCAAACTTTCGCAAAAAGTGAAGGTTTAGATGCTCATGCAAATAGTATTGCTGTACGTTTTGAGGAGGAATAATCATGAGAGAAGCCAAACTAAAAAGAAATACAAATGAAACACAAATTAGTTTAGAAATTAATTTAGATGGTACAGGGAAAGCAGAGATTCAAACAGGGATTGGTTTTTTTGATCACATGTTGACCTTGCTTGCTTTCCATAGTGAAATGGATATCAAAATGATTTGTCATGGTGATTTAGAAGTAGATAGTCATCATAGCGTTGAAGATATGGGAATTGCTTTAGGTAAAACTATTTTAGAAGCTTTAGGTGATAAAAAGGGTATTACACGTTATGGGCATTTTACAATTCCTATGGATGAAGCACTAGTAACATGCAATTTAGATATTTCAGGAAGAAGTTTCCTTGTTTTTAATGTAGATATTCCTAAAGTTAATTTAGGAAATTATGAAAGTGAAATGACAGAAGAATTTTTTAGAGCGGTTGCTTACAATATGAATGCAACATTGCATTTAAATGAGGCTTATGGAAATAATGTTCATCATATAATCGAAGCATGTTTTAAAGCTTTTGGAAGAGCTTTAAAAGAGGCGGTACGCATTGATGAAAAAAATAAAGATAAGATCGTTTCTTCAAAAGGAGTTTTATAAATGATTGTTATTATTGATTACAATGTAGGAAATTTAAAAAGTGTTGTCGGTGCTTTTAAAAGAATTGGACTTGAAGCTGTTGTTTCTAGAGATGAAAAAGTTATTAAAGAAGCTAAGGGAATTGTTTTACCTGGAGTAGGAACTTTTCCTACTGCGATGAAAAATTTAGAAAAGTATCATTTAGTTGATATTTTAACAGAGCGAAAAGAGGCAGGAATTCCTATTCTTGGGATTTGTTTAGGAATGCAAATTTTATTTGAAAAAGGGTGTGAAGTAAAAGAAACAAAAGGACTAGGATTTATTCCAGGTTCAGTACGTTATATGGATATTGATGAAAAGATTCCTCATATGGGATGGAATCAATTACATATAACAAATCATCAACCAATTTTGAAATATGTACATGAAAATGATGATGTTTATTTTGTACATTCATATATGGCACATTGTAAAGATGAAAATCTTGTAGCGTATACAGATTATGGAACTACTAAAGTTACAGCTTTAGTGCAAAATAAAAATGTCATTGGGTGCCAATTCCATCCTGAAAAATCAGGCATGGTTGGACATAAAATATTACTTGCGTTTAAGGAGATGGTCGAATGTTAGTTATTCCAGCAATAGATTTAAAAGATGGACAAGCAGTACGTTTATTTAAAGGAGATTATAATCAAAAAACGGTTTATAGTGATCATCCAGAAGAACTTGCTCAAACTTTTGAAAAAGCAGGAGCTATTTATTTACATGTTGTAGATTTAGATGGCGCTAAAGATGGTTTTGCTAAAAATTTAGAAACGATTAAAAAAATTAGAAATAGCACAAAAATGAAAATAGAACTTGGTGGAGGAATCCGTGATTTAAAAACAGTTCAACTCTATTTAGATGAAGTAGGAATTGATCGTGTTATTTTAGGAACGGCAGCTTTAAAAGACCCCAAATTTTTAAAAGAAGTATTAAGACAATATGGTAGTGAGAAAATAGTTGTCGGTGTAGATGTTAAAAATGGTTTTGTTTCTACAGCAGGATGGTTAGAAACAAGTCAAATGCCTTATATTGAATTTATTCAATATTTGGAATCTATTGGTGTTGGCTATATTGTAGCAACAGATATTTCTAAAGATGGAACTTTGACAGGACCTAATTTTGAAATGTATGATGAAATTGCTAAAAACAGTCAAATTCAATTTGTTGTTTCTGGAGGAATTAAAGATTTTGATAATATTCAAAAAGTTGCTCAAAAAGGTTATTATGCATGTATCGTTGGAAAAGCTTATTATGAAAAGAAAATTGATTTAAAGGAGACAATCAAATGCTTACAAAACGTATAATTCCTTGTTTGGATATCAAAGATGGGAAAGTGGTTAAAGGAGTCAATTTTGTTGGATTAAAAGATGTTGGAGACCCTATTGAACTTGCTAAAAAATATGACGTACAATGTGCAGATGAAGTTGTCTTTTTGGATATTACAGCTTCTTATGAAGATAGAGGCATTATGAAAGATATTATTGAACGCGGGGCTTCAGAACTAACAATTCCCCTAGCAGTAGGAGGTGGAATTAGAACATTAGATGATTTTAGAATGATTCTTGCCTCAGGTGCTGATAAAGTTTCTATTAATTCTGCAGCAATTGCTAATCCTCAACTAATTAAAGAAGCAGCTGATGAATTTGGAGTTCAATGTGTAGTAATTGCTATTGATGCAAAAAAAAGAGAAGACCAAAGTGGATGGGATGTCTATGTTAAAGGTGGAAGAGAAAATACAGGTTTAGATTTAATTGAATGGGTAAAAAAATGCGAAAGTTTAGGTGCTGGAGAAGTATTGCTTACTTCGATGGATGCTGACGGAACTAAAGCGGGTTATGATATTGAAATGCTTAATGCTGTTTGTAAGGCTGTTGATATTCCAGTTATTGCTTCAGGTGGTTGTGGAAGTGTTCAAGATATTGTTGATGTTTTTGAAAAAACAAATGTTGATGCAGCATTAGTGGCTTCACTTTTCCACTTTAATGAAGCAACTGTTGAAGATGTAAGAAATGAATGTAAAAAACATGGTATAAATGTAAGGAGAACAAGATAATGAGACCAGATTTTAATAAAATGGAATTAATTCCAGCAATTGTCCAAGATTATCAAACAAAAGAAGTATTAATGTTAGCTTATGTCAATGAAGAAGCTTATGATAAAATGTTAGAACTTAAACAAACTGTTTTTTATTCAAGAAGCAGACAAAAGTTATGGCATAAAGGAGAAGAATCAGGACATTTTCAAGATATTAAAGGAATGTATTTAGATTGTGATTTAGATACTTTATTGATTTATGTCAAACAAACAGGAGCGGCTTGTCATACTGGGGCTTATTCATGCTTCTTTAATGAAGTACAAGCTTATGATGCAAGAGATATTTTTAGAGAATTGGAAAAAACAATTGCTGATCGTAAGATTCATCCAGTTGAAAAATCTTATACAAATTACTTATTGAATGAAGGGGTTGATAAGATTTGTAAAAAAGTGGGTGAAGAGGCAAGCGAAACAATTATTGCAGCAAAAAATGATAATAAAGAAGAATTGGTTGGAGAAATATCTGATTTATTATTCCACACTTTTGTTTTAATGAATGATCGAGGTGTCAGTTTAGAAGATATTCAAAATAAACTTAAAGAAAGACATCAAGTAACTGGAAACAAAAAAGAATTTCATACAAGAGGAGATTATTAAATCTTCTCTTTTTATGTTTCATATTATGAAATAAATTTGTAGTAGAAATGACGTAATATCAAGGCTTTTGGATGATTAAATATTACTAAAGGTACGTAATTAGTAACAAATAAGTAACAAATATTTAAGCCTTGATTTTGTTTATCTCAACATATAATCTATTAATAATCGTATCGGTATAAGTATCGAAGGTAATATCTTTCATTTTATGTCCTAGTATTCTTTTTCTACAAAATACATCAACATTATTCAATTGACAAAGAGTAGTAAATGTTACTCTTGTATCATGCATAGTATGTTTCATTTTCATTTCTTTTATATAAGGTTCAAAAAAACTATATTTTAAACTACTATAAGTTCTATCTACTAATCTTTTTCCTTTACATAGCAACAATTCTTCTACATAAGGTTTAATAAAGTTATGGATTGGTACAATTCTATTTTTACCTGTATCTGTTTTCGAACCAGTTACAAAGTAAGATACTTTTCTTTCAATACCATCATCATTGCAAGTTTCATCTATATGTATATCTTTTCTATTAATATTTAGCAATTCATTTGCACGTAATCCACTAAAAATGTAGATGAGTATAATTTTACCTATATCACTATTATCATCTCTAATACGTTTAATTTCATTCATAGAGAATGCATAATGTTTTGTACTTTCCTGATTTTTTCCACAAGTAATAAATTCAGTATAATCTTCATCACGACTGATATATTGATGAATGACAGCGTATTTGAAAACTTTTGTACAAAGTATTTTCATGTGATCTTTTGTACCTTTTCCACATTTGTCATTATCAAATACAAATTGTAAATCTTGTAAGGATATATTTGTAATTTTTCTATCATATATTTGTTTGAAATGTTTGATCCATGAATTGTAACCAGTTTGTGCTGAACTTGATAATAAAGAAAATTCTTCTTTGTTTAAGATATCAAATATTTCTTTAAATGTTGGTACTTTGTTATCATGTTTCTCTTTGAATTTATTAAATATATCAGGAGATAATTCATTTGCTTCTTTATCGTTAATTTGTTTATTAACAGTTAAATGATAAAGTGATAGGGCGTTTAATGCTTCAAGTTCAGTTTCAAAAGTACCAATGGTTACTTGTTTCTTTTTTCCTGTAACTATGTCACGTTCTTCACTTGAAATTTTAGCACAGTAGGGCTTTCTACGTTTACCTGATAGTTTTACTACTGTACCACTATTATTTGGTCTACGCTTATATGTTGCTTTTCTAGGCATAATAAAAACACGTCCTTTCAATTTAATTTGCCTTGAACGTGCTCTATGTGGTAAAATTGAGTACGTAAAAGGACTTGAGAAATCTTTTTACATATGAGTATGTACGTGGTAGGAAACCCTTTCTTTTTTCCTACTAATGGTCATCTTGGGTGAGAGCATGATGATCATAATTACTCTCCTGTTGGTAGCAGGGGAGTTTTTTATTTGTAAATTGAATTAATATTAAATATTAGTTATACTTATATCAAAAAGAAAGGTGGTATAAGTATGGATGAAAAAAGAATAAAGAAATTAGAGAACAGGGTAGAAATGTTATGGATTGGATTGGTCCTTCATTCTATTACTTTCTTCATTTTGCTTATCTATCTCCTCAAGTAACTTAATCATTTTTTGAATGTCCTTATGGGATAGTTCTTGACTGTTGTTCACTTCAGCTTTAGTTGTTTCACCATAATAATTATTAATTTCAACTGTAGGTTCTTTATCTGCAGGTTCTTTATCAACGTTGTAAGCTAAATAAATTGTTACAAAAATTTGTAAAAGAGGCATAAAGATATTTCCAATAATAAATTTCCAATCTATTTCCTTTTTCTTAATTTTTGATGCAGTGTCTTCCTTGATAGTTTCATTTTTATATAGATCAAATACAGCATTTATTTCTTCTTTGTTTTTTGAAATATAATTTATAACACTATCAGTATCAAATTCTTCATTAGTTTTATTACTATCAATTTTATTTAGTGAATCTATTAAATAATCGGCATTAATATCGTTGTCTAGCTTAGATGAATATGACTTATAAACTTTATTAGAAATATCCAACAGTTTTGAATATGTATCGAATACACTAGAATCAATTTGTCCAAATTCAATGGTTGTTATTGATTTTGTAATATTTGCAATGCGAGCCATACATTCTTGTATACCTGTTAGTTCTGTTTGAGCTAGATTTAATTGAACCTTTGCTAATTCACTTGCTAAAGTAGCCATACCTGTTAAATTTGAAAAATCAGGATAAGAATTGCTAACCATTTTTTGATATTGTCTAATAGGTTCATAACTTCTTTTTAATTGCTCTTGTAAGTCTTTTAATTGTCTTGATGTGGGATTGCTTACATTTAAGTTTATTATTGGTGTAGATATTTCAGCCATTTGCTTCAACATTTTTTGATGTTTTTCAATAGTCTTGTTTAATGCACTTATTTTATCTTTGTAATTTTCATCAGGCATTTATCATTCCTCCTTACTTCTTAATTTTCTTTGCTATTCTACTTATAACACAATCATTTTTTTTGATTGCTTTCTTTTAGTAATTTAATGATTTCTTCATTTTGTTGCTTTATGACATTGATTTCTTCACGTAAATCTTTGTTTTCACTTTTTAATTCTTCAAGTTGTGTGCTTACAGTATTATTTTGCTCATCGACTTTTTTATTTTGATTTTTTGGCAATTCTGTAGTTCTTTCAACATAATCAATATCTTCTAGTAGTGTTCTAATATACTTCCTTTTTTCGTTGAATTCTTCATCAGTTATTACACCACTATCATAAAATAATTTTGCATCATTCATTAGTTTTGGTTTATTTGAAGTGTCTAAATAGGCGTTGATTGTTTTTTCTACTAGTACTAGTATTGTAGGAACAAATATTATTGTGAAAAAGTCTTTATATATATTTTTAGAATATAAAATATAGAATAATCCACAATATAATAGCGTACAAAATAGTAAGATTTGTAAGGTCCTTCGCTCTTTTTTTAAAAATTTTTTCATTCATATTCCTCCTTTGCTGGTTAATTATATAAATCTAATAGATCTTGTTTCTTTTCCATTTTTTTAATTCTCTTCTCTCTAAACTTTATTGATTACTAAGTATTGCTTTACCTAAAATTTGGTCAAATTCTCTTATATCACAATTAGAATTTACTTTGATTTTAAAGTGACCTGCTTTAGTCCAAAGTTCAAGCTCTGCATTAATATCAAATAATTTACCTGCATTCTCTGTTGACCACATATCAATAGAACGATAAGGTAATGAATATATTTCTACTTTGCTTCCTGTCATTCCTTGTTTGTCCATGATAATAATTCTTTTATTTGTTAGTGCTGCTTGATCTCTAACAGTTTGATAACATTGTAAGATTTCTTCTCCTTCTACTAATATTTCTTTCATTGCTTTGTCTGGTTCAACCTTTTTTAAAAAAGTCCAACTTAAAATTACTTCATTATTTACTGCCATTTTCTTAATCCTCCCAATCAAAATCTTTTATAACTTTCTTTAATCTTCCTAAACATCTAAAATTATCTTTTAATGGATCAATGATAATTGGTTCAAATTCAATATTCATAGGTTGTAACATTACTATCCCATTAAGCTCTTTATATTTTTTGCATGTAGCAACATTATCTTCATCACAAAAACATCCAATAACTCCATCATCAACTTTATCTGTTCTTTCAAAAATAAGAAGATCTCCATCATTAATACCAGCATCTTTCATACTCTCGCCTTTGGCATATTGAGCAAAATATTTAGCACGTGGATTCAATCCTTTACTAGGTACTGGAATCATGTCAATTATATTTTCATCTACGAATCCACCATTCCCACAGCACACATCTTCGTATAAAGGTACACTGGTATAATCAATACTAGCTTTTTTATATATGGCATCATCTTGATTACCTTTTATTAAATAATCTGTAGAAACGCCAAAGTAATCAGCAAGTTGTTGAACGATTCCCATTTTTGGCTCCGTTCTATTAATCTCCCAAGATGAAACTGTTTTATCACTCACACCAACGATTTCACCTAGTTGTTTTTGGTCCATTCCTTTTCTTTCACGTAATTGTTTTACAATCGTACCAAATTGTGTTTTCATTTATAACACCTCTTTTCGCTACTATTATAATGCAAAATGTAGAATAAATAAAGCAAATCATAAAGCTAATTCTACAAATTGCATATTTTTATTGACATTCTACAAAATGTAGGATAAAATAAAATGCGTAAAGAGGAGGTGACAATATGAGCTCACGAATGAAACTTGATGAAATTAGAAGAGCAAGAGGCTATTCACAAGAATATATGGCAAATAAATTAGGATGTCATAGAAATACTTATGCAAGAATGGAAGAAAAGCCTCAAAATATCACTATGGAAGAAGCTGATAAGCTAGCAACAATTTTAAATGTTTCTGTAAATGATATTATTTTTTTAGAGTCAAATCTACAAAACGTAGATTAAAGAGAGGACCTCATGAATGGATTTATTTGTAAAAGATGGTAATCAAATCTACAAAGTAAATTACATTTGTATGTGTAATGAATGTAGAAAAAGAGGAATGCCTGAATTAGAACTTGTTGATCAAGAAGGAAATTATGTTGATTACATAAAAATGAGTGATTTGTTCAACGGGAAGTATGAATTGTTTCAAAAAAATAAATGAAATGCTAAATGAGAAAAATTAATGATAACGGGATACACCTATAAGGAGGAATTTATGACAATAATTGTAATTTGTATTGTGTCGTTTGCTGTATCGGTTCTGTCTTGTTTGATAACAGGAGTAGCGTTAATGAGCCTATATCTAAAAGAAACAAGCAAGTTATTGGAAAGTGCTAGAAGAGATTTAGAAATAATGGAGCAAAAAAAATGAATCTAATAGGATTATTTGTTGTTGTGGTAATTTCAAATTGCACAGGAGTAATCTTTGGAATTGCGAGTATATACAGTGCAGATAAAGATGTAAAAGAGATCAGGGATAACATCAAAAATATTAGAAAAAAAAGTATGTATTAATCAATACACACTTTTAAAAAACTATTACCCAATTGTGTTAGATACGCGGAACATTTAACAATCTTATATTCATTGGTTATTAATGTTTTTTCTAATTCAGGATTGACTTTCAAAGATTTAGTATCATCTTCATCGTCATCATAATCTGTTGTTGTTTCATAGAATACTAGATTTTTTGTAAATTGATAGCTACTTATATCAAGTATACCAAGTCTTTTTAAATTGGTTAAAGACAATGCAATTTGTTCTATTCCAAATTCCTTTGTCAATTCGCAGTTTAAAATAGGATAATCGCTTTTTTCTTTAATAGCGGTAATCACTTCAAATTTAGATTGGTTGTCATGAAGGTACATGAGCACTCTACAATCAACAGGAGATAATTGCTTAATAATCTCTATAAATCCTGGATGTAAATGTTTTGTTTTATCTTTATCAAATGATGAAGCTATTAATTTGGCAAATAATTCTCTTAGAGTTTCTTCATGTATGTAAAGGAAAGAAGTACTCATGGCTGGAAAAACAATTGATGGATTTGGTACTTGTAAATTGTTTTCGGCAACTTTAGAAATATTTGCATTGATAGATTTCCTATACTCTTGTTCGTACAGTTCATCCTTAATTTTAGCTCTAATTTTCCATTTACGATAAGGTGTACTAAATTCTTTAGCAACATTAAAAATTTCAGTCACTAGAGTAATAGCACTTACAGTTGTTGTGATTAATTGAGTATCCATTATTTTTCGCCTCACTTTCTAATTAAATTTCGATATTGCTGTACCGATAACTTAATTATAAAGAAAGAGATGAAGGATGTCGAAAAAATTAAAAAAATTACTGATCATCCAGGAGCCAATCTCAAAACCTCCAATAATTGCCAAAATAGCATTGATGATTTACTGATTATAAACAAAAAAACTAATACCATACAAGTTTTTATCTAAAGAGGTTGGTTCCTTGGTGGTCAGTAGTAGAAGGGAGAGAAAGTTATGACTAAAGCAGAACAAATTGAAGTTATCAAAAAGAAAATTAAATTTGAAAAGGATTTTCTTGATGAACAAATAAAAAAAAGAAATGAAGCAAGAAAAGAATTTGAAGATTGTTTAATTGAAGAATGTCAAGAAAAACAATCAAAGCTGGATACATGTTATACAGCTGTATCAAACCAATATATGTATTTATGTGGTGTTCTTGCTACTGCCTATGAATTGAAGCTTATTTCAAAAAATGAATATGGCAAATTGTGTAAACAAGCATTTGATGAAGCTCTTAATTAGAAAGGATAAGTAGTTATGGAATGGATTTTACGTATTTCAATTTTGCTTAATGTTGTACTGATCATCACTTGTGTGGTTTTAAAAGAAAGCCGTGATTGGTATGAAAAATCATGGTGGGAATTAGCAAGATTAGTTTCAAAAGCAAGAAGGGAAGGAAAATTATGAAATTGTCAACAAGAGGCTTAGTAACAGTTATTACAGTTTCTTGCTTTATTGGTAACTGTTTAGCAATTTTGGTTAGAGCTTTATGAAAGGGGGAATGTATATGCTTCATATGGTGACTTTAGATGGAAAGAAAGTTGCATTGGAAATTTCAAAAAGAAATTATACAATCGTTGGTTTTTCTAAAATATGTAAAGTACATCGTCAAACTATTGCTGAAATCATCAATAGAGGAATGAAATGTAAGCTTTTAACGGCTTGTAAAATTGCCCAAGGATTAGATTTAGAAGTTGAAGATCTTTTATTAAAGGAGGGATAAATCATGGATGAAAACAACATTTCAGTTGAAGAAGTCATGAAGATTACTCACAAGAGTAGAGAATTCATAATCAATGCAATTCAACAAGGATGTTTTCCTGGAAGTGTTGCAATATCTGGTACCAGAAGAAACGTACACATTCCAAGAAAAGCATTTGAGGATTATATGAATAATTTCAGTAAAAGTCCTAGTGAGCAATTGATTATTGCATTACTTAATTCTTTAAATGAAAAAAGTGCCCTTAAAAAAGGACACACAACATAGCACATAAATTATAAACGAATTCAGGAGGAATTGCAAATATGAGATTAACACAAAAGGCACAGGTTACATTGTTTGGTGTTTGTGTAGCAAGTTTAATCTTTGCAGGAACTGGTTATGCTCAAGCTAAATCAGTAGAAGCAAAGTATGAAGTACAAAGTAAACAAATTGAGTTGTACAAGGATGAACTCAATGATATGCAAGGTCAGCTTCAAGAATATACAAAGTACAAAGCAATGTATGAATGTATGGCGGTTGAAAAAGACCAACTTCAAAAACAAGTAGATGAATTATCAAAATGAAAAGCACTAGGTCAGTTTACAATTACATATTACTGGCCAGGTGAGGACAAGTATGGAAGTTTGACATCAACAGGTGTAATCGCTCAAGAAGGTAAGACGATTGCTGTTGATCCTGAAATCATTCCATATGGTTCGATTATAAAAATCAATGGAAATGAATATCTTGCTGAAGATTACGGTGGTGCAATTAAAGGCAATAGAATAGATATTTTTGTTGAAAATCCAACGATTAAAAAGTACAGCGTAGAAGTATATATTAGGAGAAATAATTATGAATAAAAAAAGTATGGAAGAATTTGTTAAAGAAAATGGAACATATGATGAAAAAGAAGATTCTTATTCTTTTTCATGCAGTCAAGCTGATGTAACGAAAGAAAATGTTGATTTATCACATGAAGTTTTTGGAATGAAAGTTATCATAACAAAGAACGGTTTTGGAATTAATGCGTACTTTGTTGAAGATGAACTAGCAAGAGCTGCTGAAAGTCTAAAAATATCTGTAAAGGATATTATGGAATTTGGTGATTCGGCTGTTCAACTAGTTCAAGAAGAACTAAAAAAACTACGAAGAAAAGCAGAGTTTGTATCTTCTGTGGATCTTGCTACAAAAGCAAGTGACATGTATTCAAGAGGATGTTCAATGGAAGAAATTCATGATTTTATCATAGAAAATATGCCTGGAGAACTTCCAAAAGAAGCTCATGAAGAGCTTAAATCTATTTTGTCACAGTTTTTTTAAATAACAAGCATTATTGCTTGTTAGCAAATACAAAGGATTCCTCTATAAACATTGTATGTATATTTAAAATCACCATCCCTTTGTGTTTGCTAAGAGGTAATAATAAGCCTCTAGGCACCGTTTTTATTCATGTGATACTTCCCTGTAACATTATGAATAAAAAAACACAAACATTTAAAGAAGAGCAAGTGACATAAAAAAAGTATTTCTAGCGTTTTTTACTAAACGGTGCCTTTTTTAATCAAAGGAGTGGTTTTTATAGAAAAAGAAGTTCAATAAAAAAGAAGACAACAAATAAATGCCGTCTTCTAAATTCATTTCCAAACAAATTATAGCAGTAAAAATATTAAATGAAAAGAGGAAGAAAAAATGTTAGCAAAAGCAATCGAAAAAATTCAAGAATTAACAAACGCCCAAGAAAATTGTAAGGTAGAAGAATGCAATATTTTTGGTGAAAGATATATCCATCAAGGAGAAAGACTTACTCGCTTTACAGTGCCAGAGATTGAACCTGTACAAGTTAAAAGCCTTACAGCGCTTAAAGAAATGATCAAAAACTTCATTGAAAATGATAGTACAGCAATTAATGTTCATTTGCCAGTAATTATAACCGCTAGAGGAAATAATATCAGAGTATACACTTCTATAGATAATACATATGGAAGACAATTAATTTTCGAAGCGAATCCAATTGTTCCAAAGGCTATTTTGAACAGATTCATTCCTGCTGAACAAATGATCATTAACGTTAATACTTGTTTCGTACAAGACAAAAACACTGATAATTTTATTCAAAGCATATCTAAACTATATAAAGTGAGCAAGGTTGAAGCGGTTGATAATGGAATTGGAGCACAATTGAAAGTAACTGAAGGAGTTAATACAAACGAAGCTGTTACAATCAATCCAATTGTTGCGTTAACGCCTATTGGAACTTATCCAGAAATTAATCAAATCAGAAGAAAGTTTAATTTAAGAGTTAGCCGTGATGGAGAGGTAGCTCTAATGGTGTGTGATGAAGGGATTTTTGAAAGAAAAGTTCAAGATGGATTAAAAGATTACTTTAAATTTGCTCTTGATAAAGAAATTGAAAGAAAAGATGTAATTCTTGCTTTATAGGTGACCACTATGAATAGAAGCAGATCTATATTGGATATTGAGGGTGGAAATATCATTCGTCAAATTGATAATGCGCTTGAACAAGTGATGTTCAATATCAATGACGAAAGTACTGACTTCAAAGCAAGAGAAATCAAGGTAAGCATTAGAATCACACCAAACAAAAAAAGAAATGAATTAACAGTAGGATACAAGGTTGTACCAAAGCTTTCGCCAAAATTAAATGAACCTATTACATTGATAAATACAAAAGAATTTGAACCTGCAACAGGTGAATTCTTAGGTTCAAAACTTTCAGAACTAGGCGGTGTCGTTACAGGACAAATAAACCTTGATGGTGAAGTTGCTCCAGAACTTCCACCAATTGTTGTTGGTTCAAGGTTGCAAGAAAAAAGAGAAGTAGTAAATGCAAATAATAAGTTTCAAGGGGCTATAGAATAGTTCCTAAAAAAGGAGTTGTTTTATATGGGAAACATTCAAAAAAAAGATGGGTTTATATTTTATAAAAGCTTTTATGATTCAATCAATGCGCTTGATGAATCAATGCAGCTTGAGGTTTATAAGGCACTTGCCGAGTATGGTTTGACTGGTGAAATGGGAGATGATCTATCACCAATAGCAAAGGCTCTTTTAACGGCTATGATTCCAACAATTGATAACGCAAATAAACGTTATGTTGCAAGTGTCGAAAACGGGAAAAAAGGTGGACGACCTAAGAAAAATAAAGAGGTTGTTCAAGAAATAAAAGAAAACCTAGAAGAACCTAGACATAACCTAGAAAAACCTAAACAAAACCTAAATAAACCTAGCCGTAACCTAAAAGAACCTAACCCTAACCCCTATGTATCTGTATCAGTATCTGTATCTGATACAGATACATTGATAAAAGATAAAAAGATAAAAGAGAAAGATAAAACTGAGGAGCAGGCTCCTCGTTTAAATTACATTACTGAATGTCTTTTAAAAAAAGATTTAATCTTAGAGAATGAAGTGAGTTTTGTTGATGACCTTGTAAATACGTATCAGCAATCTTTTAACGGCATTGATATCAATTGCAAATGTGAGTACATTTTGAAAAAAATGAAAACTAAACATTTAAAAAATCGGATGAATTATTTTAAAAGCGCATTTGAAAAGAATATTTATCAGGATTTTCAAAAAGAAAGCAACTATGTAGAACCAGTTGAGAAAATACCGATTGATGATGAAGCACTTTCTATGCTTGAAAAGTACGATTAGGAGGAAAAGAGCATATGATTGTTCAGGTTGTACAGGAAAGCCCCCAAGAAAAAATTAGAATTGGTGGGACAAAGGATTGTAACAATGAGTTTATTCTTTTATCAGCAATTTCTTTGCTTGTGTATGTTTCTAAAAAAGAAAATTTAGGAGTAGACGAATTGTTGGACAATTGTCATTTAAAAATCAAAGAAATGAAAGTAAAAAATTTATAAAGTAATAAAAATGTAAAAATATTCAAATGTGAGGAGAATGAACATGGCGAAAAGAAGAGTAAAAACGTTCAAAGGTCAAAAAGAAACATTGCCAATCAAAGATAAGAGATTATTGAATTCTTTTATGAATAATCTTCTTTTAAAAAGAGATCTTGCGACAACTGATGTAAAAAGATATCAAGCTGATCGTAATTATATGATTGCTTTATTAGGCTTCAATACTGCTTTTAGAGCAAATGATCTTTTACAGTTAAGAGTTATTGATGTAAAAAAAGGCTATGTTCATATCAAAGAGCTAAAAACAGGTAAAATGCAACATTATCGTATGGATAAAAGGCTTCATAAAGATGTTTTAGATTACATTGAAAGAAATCATCTAGCTGATCATGACTATCTTTTCAAAGGTCAAAAGAAAAAGCAATCAGGTATTTCTTATGTATTGCCTTTGACACGTGAAATGGGCTACAAGATCATGAAGAAAAATGCAGATGAGGTCGGTGTTGTTTCTACTTTTGGAATGCATTCCCTTAGAAAAACGTTTGGATATTTTTATATTAAAAATGGTGGCAATGTCATTACTCTTATGAAAATGTACAATCATGATGAACCAGCAACAACACTTAGATATGTATGTTGGGAAAATGATGATGCAGAAAAAGAAAGAAGCAGAGTATACATTGCTGCTACAAAATAGAAATGAGGTGGAACAATGACAAGAAACAAATTAACGGATATGCACAATATCTTGATGGAGCAATTAGAAAGACTGAATGATGATGATCTTACGGATGAAGAACTTCAAGCCGAAATTAAAAGAAGTAGAGCAATGGCAGATATAAGCGCTCAAATTGTTGATAATGCCAGAGTTCACATTGAAGCCGCTCAATTTCAAGCTGATTACAACAGGGAAACTCCTGTGCTTCCCAAAATGTTAGGTATTGAAGTCAAAAAATGAGTATGAGATATACGCAGGAAATGCGTGATTACATTCTTGAAATTGCTCCTGGTCGGTTGAATTCTGAAATAGCAGATATGTTCAATAAAAAATTTGGAACGAATTTGAGTGCTAAAACTATGAAAAGCTACAAGGATAATCACAAAATTATTTCTGGGATTTCTAAAGTCGATTATTCTAGAATCAAACGTAAAAAGCTTTTGAATAATGAACAGGTCGAATATCTAAAAAAGATTTATCAAGGCATCAGCAATAGAGAGTGTACAAGACTGATGAATGAAAAATTCAATACTTCTTTTTCGTGTCAGCAAATAAAGGCGCAAAAAAGAAATCTTCATTTAATTTCAGGGCTTACGGGAAGATTTGAAAAAGGATCTAGGCCAGCTAATCCAATTCAAAAAGGAGAACATCTTTCAGTTGAAACCGAATTTCAAAAAGGACATACTCCAAAAAACTGGGTACCCGTTGGTGCCGAAAGAAAAAGGTCGGATGGATATATTTATGTCAAGGTATCTGACAAAAAAGGTGTCAAATATCCTCACTTGATCAATTGGAAGCCAAAACATATTTTGTTATGGGAAAAGGAATGTGGACCTATTCCAGAAGATAAATTACTGTTGTTTTTAGATGGAAACAAAGAAAATGTAACACTTGACAATCTTGCTTTGATTACAAAGGCACAAAGATTGATCATGTGTAATAAGAAGCTGATCTATGATGATCCTAAACTTACAAAAGAAGGAATATTGATTGCTCAAACATTAGATGCTACTTATAAAAAGCAAAATGAGTTGAAAGAAAAAAGGGGTGGAATACATGGAAATAAAAAATCAACTAAAAGAAATGTTTCAAATGCAAAGGACGTTGAATAAAAATATATTAGATGAATTCGGTGAAGAAGCAATGACCGAAGAAAAATTAGAGTTAGCAATCATTGATGAGCTAGGAGAACTAACGCATGAGTTAAAAGGTGATTGGTGTTGGTGGAAGAAATCACAAGCGCCAGTTAATCGTCAAAGAGTTCTTGAAGAACTGGTAGATGTTTACCATTTCGTAATGACAAGTGAAATGATGCGCAAGTATTCAAGTACAGATGAAGTGATTGATAATATTTTAAATCGATATGAATTTCCAATTAACCACTTCAATGAATTAAGAAAAGAAAGGCTTGATTGTGTAATAGGTGATATTTCAGTTGAAGTTGATAAACTCGGTCATTTATTACATTTAACTGAATGTTTGAAATTTTCATTTGATGAAATCTATCAAGAATACCTTAGAAAGAACAATATCAATTATGAAAGGCTTAAAAACGGGTATTGATTATGACTGATAAAGAATGGATTGAACTATGCAATGAACGTCATATAAAAGTTATTGATTTTGACTATAGAAACTGTACAAGAGATGAAGCTATTGCTGCTTTAGATTTATTAGAAGAAGCACATTCTATAGCATTTCCAAATCTTTATGACGAAGATAATAAGCAACACATTATGAGTTGAAAAAAAGAAAGAGGAAGTGAGAATAAATGACAATTAGAGAATATTTTGAAAGAGAAAAACATCCTGTTGAAAAATATTTAATTCAAAGAGCAGGAAAAGCAACAATAGTTGTACCAGAAGTGGAAAAAAACAATCTAAACAATCTAGGTGGTAATCTATTAGATTGTAAAATAAAATCAGTTTCATTAGATTCAATAAATGAGTGTGATGAAGCAACGATTACTATCCGTATTTAAAAAAGAGGTAACAAATGAAACATCCAAAAAGAATTAATTTAGCAATGAAGAAGTTGATTACTGCTAATGGATTGAATCCTAAAGATTATTGGTTTTTAAAAAATACGATAGATTCTTTAGTGATAATTCATAAAGAAACAAGTAAGGTAGTCACATTGAAAAAGTGAACAAAATAGCGTGTTTTACGATATTCAATGTTCACAGTTAAATTTTTAAAAGTAACAATCCCAAAAGTGTTGATAAATCAATAGAAAGCATGGAGTTTCAAGAATATAAAAAATTTAACACTTTTAGGGGTTATAAGTAATTTATTAAGTTATGTTTAGTGTAAAAAATTCTGCAAAACAGAAAAAAATATTGTACTTTTAAGAAATACATGGAATAGCTGAGTATAACGAACATCTTTAGCATGATTAAAAGAACTAAAAACACAAGGAGGATAACAAATGCATTTAACAATACACACATTACCAATTATTCGAAATGAAATTCGTACGTATAAGAGTTTAATTAAAGAACGTGACAAGTTAATCAACGATTATGAAGCACCTCTTAAAACACTTAGAAATAAACTTTTAGAGGTTGAAGAAAAATTGGAACTTATTAAGTCTCCTGGTAAAGGTGATGGCTTAGGTGGTTTTGTTCAAGATAGTGCTGACAAGTATAACTACTTGATTGATAAAAAGGATCAATTGAAAAAATCAATTGTTGATTATATTCAGTCAAATGAAAAAGATTACTTAGAAGATCTAAAACATTGGGATGTACGTATTGCTACTGTTGAGTATTATCTTAACAAGATGGATGCACTTGATAGAAAATTCATAGAGGACTTCTATTATAATCTTTCAAAAACACAATGTATGGAGCGTTATAACATTACTAATAATACAAGCCTTTATCGAAAAGCCGACAATATTTTATCGAATTTGCTAAAAAATAATTAAAAAAATACATCTATGTGGAAGATTCTACCTCTATTTGGTGCTATTATGTTATTGTGAAGTTTTCAAAAAGATGACATCCATAATGTCAACGCTTTGTCTTGAATTCATTTACGATTGATTTGTTGTCAATTGAAGTATTATGAAAAGCTCTTGTTTCAGGAGCTTTTTGTTTTGTTTAAAAATGGAGGTATAACTTATGGCAGTTAAAAGATTAGACAGAGATGGAGCACATAGAAAGCAATTTGAAAACAACAAGAAAAGAATATACGCTACTCAAACTATATGTGGGATTTGTGGAAAACCAGTAGATTTCAGCTATAAATATCCACATCCATTGTCACCATGTATTGATCACATCATACCAGTAGCAAAAGGTGGGCATCCAAGTGATTTAGATAACCTACAATTGGCTCACATGACATGCAACAGACAAAAAAGTGACAAAATCTTTGCTAATAACACAATAAAAACCGAAAAAGTCATATCAAATAGAATACTGCCACAAATAATTGATTGGACTGCATATCGAAGCAAAAAATAATCGTTTTTTAGGACGGGGGCATACCACCCCTAAAAATGCGTTCTCCGGACTTCACGCCGTACTGTGAATATTTTCTCACGGATTATGAAAACGGCTCTCAAAACGAAATTATGAAAGGAATAGAAGATATATGAAATACAAAGGAATGGGATATTTAAGAAGAAAACTTGCTAGTAGGAAAGAAAGATGCGAAACAAGATACGATTATTACGAAATGAAAAATCAAATGATTGATATTTCAAGTGTAATACCGCCTGAATTTAGATGGTTAAAAGAATGTCTAGGATGGTGTTCAAAGGCTGTTGACTCTATTGCTGATAGAATTTCCTTTGTTGAATTTTCTAATGATAATTTCAATATGCAAGAGATATACGACATGAATAATCCTGATGTGTTGTTTGACAGTGCAATTATTTCATCATTGATTACATCATGTTCTTTTATTTATATTTCTCAAAAGGTTGGAGAAATGCCTCGCTTACAGGTAATTGATGGAAGACATGCAACAGGGATTATTGATCCTATTACAAATATGTTGATTGAAGGATATGCCATATTAGAGGAAGATGTTCTAGGGAATCCTATTATTGAAGCATATTTTATTCAAGGAGTTACATATTTTTATGAAAGAGGTGAAAAACCTTATAAAATCAAAAATAAAGCTCCGTATCCACTGTTGGTTCCAATTATTAATAGACCTGATGCTAAAAGGCCATTTGGACATTCAGTTATTTCAAGAGCATGTATTTCTATTCAGCAAGCAGCTATGAGAACTCTAAAAAGAAGTGAAGTATCTGCTGAGTTCTATTCATTCCCACAAAAATATGTTTTAGGACTTGAACCAGGAGCTGAAATGGATAAATGGAAGGCAACTATTTCATCATTGATGCAAATCTCAAAGGATGAAGACGGGGACAAGCCTACTGTAGGCCAATTTGCCCAACAATCAATGGCACCCTATGTTGAACAACTAAAAATGTTGGCCAGTCTTTTCGCTGGTGAAACAGGGTTGACATTAGATGATCTAGGTTTTTCTACTGAAAATCCATCAAGTGTTGAAGCAATCAAGGCACAACATGAAAATTTAAGATTGAAAGCAAGAAAAGCTCAAAAAACATTTGCTACAGGTTTTATCAATGCTGGATTTTTAGCAGCATGTTTGAGAGATGGTTATACATATTCAAGAGATCAAATTTATTTAACAAAAATCAAATGGGCACCGATTTTTGAACCGGATGCTTCAGCTCTTTCAGTTATTGGAGATGGAGCAATTAAAATCAATCAGGCTGTACCAGGATATTTTGATAAGGACAATCTAAAAGAACTTACTGGAATCGATTATAGTGCATCTTCATCAACTTCAAATATAGATGATATGTTTAAGGAAGAAATAGATGAATAATGATATCGTTCCTTCTTTATTAGAAGAAATTCAAAAACAGTTTGATGAAGAAATAAAAGCTAATGAAAAAATAAAATCAATTTTAATAAGACAAAAGCAGGGAGCGGTAGATTATACCGACTCTCTTTCTTTTGCAAAAGAATTAGGAGTTTCTTTAAAAAAGGTAATACAAGAAAATATCAACGAAGAAATGCTTCCTGATGGAAAAATGTATTACAACATTGCTCAAAGATTACTTGAACCAATGATCAAACAAAATTATGATTTGGTATCCAAACAATGTGAGGCTACACAAAATATTTTGAATAAAAAAGCTGATTTAGGATTAAAAGCAATTGTTCCTGAATATAGCAAAGAAAAAACAGCAAGCATCATTGATTATATTTCAAATGCTGATAAGTATTCCCAACGTGAAAAAAGCTTTCTTGATTCATTAGAAACCAATGCAAAGTCGGTCGTAGATGATTCAGTTCGAAAAAATGCTGATTTTCATTACAATGCGGGGTTAAGGCCTAAAATCATTAGAACAACAGTTGGAAAAACATGTAAATGGTGTCAGTCAATGGCTGGTGTTTATGATTACAGTAAAGTTAGCAATACAGGTAATAATGTTTTTAGAAGACATGCGAATTGCGACTGCACAGTAGTTTATGATCCTGGAGATGGCAGTAAGAAAGTACAGGATGTTTGGAGTAAAAGAATTGATTATAGAGAAAATATTAGGAAAAATTCAAATTTTATGGGTGCAAAGAAACCCTTCAATATGAAATTAGGAAAAAAAGAGATTTCTTTTGTTACGTATAAAAATGACAAATATTCTAATATCTATTGTCAAACATATTCGCAAAATTCAAAAAGAATGTGTGAATACTTAAATACTAAAATAAATCAAGAATATCGATATGGAAAAATAAACAATATCGTGGTGGTTCAAAAAAATGCATTACAGGGTATTGCCTGTTATGATCATATAAATAATGACTTATTTATATGTGAAGAACTGATAAGTAATAAGTTTTCACAAATTGTTGATACCTCATATTTTCCATCTAAAAATTTAGATGATGTATTAAATCATGAACTAGGTGGTCATAAAAAACATTGGGAAGTTGTAAGAAAATATCAACAAGCAAACAATATAAGTGAATTACAAGCCAAAAATGATTTAGAAGAAAAACTAAGAAATTATGTGCTTAATCAGGAAACAAATGATATAATGTATATAAGAAAAAACGTAAGTCAAAATGCACAAGAATCATTTAAAAATACAAAATCATTGAATGAATTGATAGCAGATTGTATTGTCTTGAATAAGCAAAACAGTGTTTCTGATGAATTTTTAGACAGATTAGTTATGGAGGTGCTTGGTTATGATGGTTAATCCCACAAAAAGGCAAAAAGAACTTATTAAAATATTTGAAGAAGAAGTTGCTCCTTGGTGCTATGTTGATAAAAAGACAGGTGACATCAAATTAAAAGAAGATGCACCAAAAAATATCAAAGACAAATATTATTTATATATGAATAGTTAACCGACAGTAGTCGGTTTTTATTTTACAAAAAAGAACGGTAGCACCGCTCTTATAAAGAAATTATTTAGGTGTGTGTCTTTTATGACTATCAACTTTTGTTCCATCTTTTCTCGTATAGGAACTTACTTTTACAGTCATTGGACCTCTACGAGGTGGTTTTTCAGTACATTTTCCTTTTGTTGCCATGATATCACCGCCTTTCTTACTTAATTTTATGCTTTTAATTATTATATCAATTTGTGAGGTGGAAGGATGAAAATTTTAAAAAAAGTTTCAGTTTTGGGAACCGGATATAGAATTATTGAAGATAATTGTAATAATGATCCATTATTACAAAACAGTTTTGGATATACTGATTACACTTCAAAAAAGATAGTCATTACAGATTTTCAAAACGAAGAAATTGAAATTGAAGATGTGGCTAAATATAGAAAACAGGTAATAAGGCATGAATTAATCCATGCTTTTTTATGTGAATCGGGACTTCATGAAAATTGTGAGTGGCACAATGAAGAAATGGTTGATTGGTTAGCAATGCAAGCACCCAAACTTCAAAAAATATTTAAAGAAACTGAATATATTTAATGAGCAAGTTTAAAAGACTTGCTTTTCGTTTTATTCAATTTTAAAGAAAGGAGGAAGTTTATGGCACAAGGATTAAGACCGCATAGACATGTATGCTTTGTAAGTGATATTCAACCATATTACGATAAGAAAAAGCACAAAAAAATGAAAAAAATCACTTTTGAGTGCTATATACCTAACTGTAACTATTGTTATTCAGTCAGTGAAGAGTATCGACCACCACCAAAAAAAGCGAATATGAAGTAGGAGGTAAAAGGAATGTCTGAAAAAAGAATTGGAAGACAAACTCCTACAACTTCGTTAGTGCTTCCTTATATTGAAACAAAAGGGAAGGAAGCGGTAGAAATTTACAACAAAACCGGCAGAACTGCTAGAGAGTGGCAGGAAATATTGATTTATGACATTTTAGCAATTGATAAAGAGGGGATGTGGGTTCATTCCCGTTTTTGTTATAGCTTACCTCGAAGAAATGGGAAAACTGAAGATGTTATTATGAGGATCATGTGGGGCATAACTCATGGTGAAAAGATACTCTATACGGCTCATATGATTTCTACAGCACATTCAGTATTTGAAACAATATGTGCATTGCTCGATCAGGCTGAAATAGAATATACGTCAGTTAAGGCAAAAGGTTCAGAAAATATACGTTTATTGAATGAAAAAGGAAAAGCCTATAAATTAGATCATCTTGTTAATTTTAGAACTCGTTCTAATACCGGTGGTTTGGGTGAAGGATATGATGTGCTGGTTATTGATGAAGCACAGGAATACACGATTGATCAAGAAAGTGCGCTAAAGTATGTTATTTCAGCAAGTTCCAATCCTCAAACAATTATGTTAGGAACACCACCAACTGCAATTTCTCATGGGACAGTATTTCAAAAAATGAGAGATAAGGTTTTAGAAGGAAAAAGCAAGAATACAGGCTGGGCCGAATGGTCTATTGAGCATATGCATGATCCATATGATAGAGATGCCTGGTATGAAACTAACCCGTCCTTAGGACAAGGATTGACAGAACGTGTAATTGAAAATGAAATTACATCAGATGATGTTGATTTCAATATTCAAAGGTTGGGACATTGGCTATCATATTCACAAGGCAGTGAATTTTCGAAAAAGGAATGGGAAAATCTCAAAGTTGTAACAGTTCCCAATTTTCAAAATAAGCTTTTTGTGGGCATCAAGTATGGAGTGGATGGAAAACATGTTGCCATGTCGATTGCTACAAAGGTAAATGAAAAGATTTTTGTTGAATCGATTGATTGTCAAAGCGTTAGAAATGGCAACACATGGATTATTTCATTTCTAAAAGAAGCAGACATAGAAAAAGTTGTTATTGATGGAAGTGGCTCTCAACAGATATTGAGTGATGAAATCAAGGATTATGGAATAAAACTGAAACCTGTACTTCCTAAAGTATCGGATGTGGTTGTAGCAAACAATATGTTTGAACAGGCAGTTACATCTTCAAAAAACATATGTCATAATGACCAGCCATCTTTAAAACAAATTGTAACCAACTGTAAAAGAAGAGCAATTGGTACAAATGGCGGTTTTGGATTTAAAGCAATGATGGAAGAACATGAAATAGCATTGCTTGATAGTGTAATCTTGGCCCATTGGGCATGTGCAACATACAAAGGTGTTAAGAAAAAACAAAAAATAAGTTGTTAAGCGAACGAAAGTTCGTTTTTTTTATGCAAATTACGTTACTAACGGTAAATAGGAGAAATACAAATGAGTGAATTTAAAGAAATTAAAACACAAGAAGAATTTGATACAGCCATCAAAGAAAGATTGGCTAGAGAAAATAAAAAATATGAAGGATTTGTAAGTCCTGATAAATTAGCAGAATTAAAAGCCGATTATGAAAAAGAAATCAGTAAAAAATACGAAGGTTATACATCACCAGATGATCTAGCAACCATGAAAAAAGAATATGAAGGAAAAATTGCAAAATATGAGTCCGACTCAGTAAAAACGAGAATTGCTAATGAAATGGGATTGCCTTCATCTATTGCTTCACGTTTGAAAGGTTCAAATGAGGAAGAAATTCGTAAAGATGCTGAATCATTTGCTGGCTTTTTTCAAAAAGAACCACCTTTAGCAACGGGTGAACAAACAGTTGCTAATGAAGAACAAGCAAGAAATGTTGCTTTAAAGAAATTATTAAAAAATTTAAGACAAGGAGATTAAGATAATGGCAGTATTAAGCAAAGGAAATTTATTTGATCCTGTATTAACAAAGGATCTAATCAACAAAGTAAAGGGAAAATCAAGTTTAGCTGTTTTATCAGCGCAAACACCAATTCCATTTAATGGTTCAAAAGAATTTACTTTTTCTATGGATAATGAAGTAGATATCGTTGCTGAAAATGGTAAGAAAAGTGAAGGCGGAGCTTCAGTGGATCCAGTAATTATTGTTCCAATCAAATTTGAATATGGTGCTCGTGTTTCTAATGAATTTATGTTTGCCAGTGAAGAAGAACAATTAGATATTTTAAAAGAATTTAATGAAGGATTTGCTAAAAAAGTTGCTAGAGGTTTAGATATCGCTGGATTCCATGGTTTAAATCCTAGAACTGGCGAAAAATCTGCAGTAGTAGGAGAAAATAACTTTGATAGTAAAGTTACACAAACCGTTACTTATGCAAATGATAATCCTGATGATTGCTTAGATACAGCAATTGCAACAGTTGAGGATGCCGATTGTGAAGTAACAGGTATTGTAATCAACTCTGCAGTACGTAGTGATCTATCAAAAATGAAATCTACGACAGGAGATCCATTGTATCCTGAATTCCGTTTTGGTGGTAAACCATCAACATTAGGTTCTCAAGCATTAGATACAAATAATACAGTATCATTTGGTTCAGAAACAAAAGACCAAGCAATTGTAGGTGACTTCGCTAATATGTTCAAATGGGGATATTCAAAAGATATTCCATTAAAAATTATTGAATTTGGTGATCCTGACAATTCAGGAAGAGACTTACAAGGATATAATCAAGTGTATATTCGTGCGGAAGTCTTTATGGGATGGGGAATCCTAGATGCTAATTCATTTACAAGGGTGGTAAAAGCATAATGGCAACATATAGGAATAAAAAAACAGGTGCAACCATCACTACTGATTTGATTATCAGTGGTGGTGATTGGGAAATTGAAGAAAAAAAGAAAAAAGAGCCTAAAAAGAATGCTGATAAAGATGTACCACCTAAAGATGGTGGAGCTGATGAGTAATGATACCATTTGTAACAATAGATGATGTTACTTTGCTGTTTAGAGATTTAACAGTAGCTGAAACAAAAAAGGCAACAATTTTATTAACTGTTGTTTCAGATTGCTTGAGACAAGAAGCAAAAAAAGTTGGGAAAAATCTTGACCAAATGATAGAAAATGGAGATGTATATGAAAATGTAGTTAAAAGTGTATGTGTTGATATTATTGCTCGTAACTTGATGACCTCAACCAACAGCGAACCTATGGAACAGATGTCACAATCAGCTCTTGGATACTCTGTATCAGGTACTTTTTTGGTACCTGGAGGAGGATTGTTCATTAAAAAAAGTGAGCTTGCCAGACTAGGTTTGCGTAGACAAAGAATAGGTGTAATTAATATTTATGGCAATGATTAAAGGTATTCCTGTTGTTTTATTACAAAAAATAAAGGTTGATGAAGATCCTTTTGGACAAGCTATTTATCGAGAGCGAGAAATCATAGTTGAAAATGTTCTTGTTTCACCATCATCAGCCAATGATATTATTACTTCACAAAATTTAACCGGTAAAAAAGCAGTTTATACACTTGCCATTCCTAAAGGTGACCAAAATTCTTGGGAAGATAACAATGTTGTTTTTTTAGGAAGAAAGTGGCATGTATTGGGTTTTGCAATTGAAGGAATAGATGAAAATATTCCTTTAGATTGGAATAAGAAAGTAATGGTAGAAAGATATGGCTAAAATAGTACTTGATAAAAAAGGTGTAAGGGAATTACTTAGATCTCAAGAAATGATGGATATTTGCCTAGAACATGCAGAAGCAACCAAAACAGCTGCTGGTGGTGAAGGGTATGAGATATCTTCCCATGTTGGAACTAATCGTGTAAATGCATCTGTTAGAGCAGATACAATAGAAACAATAAAAGATAACTACAAAAACAATACATTAATAAAAAGTTTGAGGTGATGAAAATGATTGAAGAAATTGTTTTTAATTATCTTAAAAACAAATTGAATGTTCCTGTGACATTTGAAAATATTAATGAAGTTGAATATGTACTCATTGGTAAAAGTGGCAGTAGTAGATTTGATTTTACAAACACGGCCACTTTTTTTATTCAATCGTATTCGTCTTCAAAATATAAAGCATCTTTACTCAACGAAAAAGTGAAAGATGTCATGTATGACTTAATTGAGTTGGATGAGATCATATCATTACATCTCAATAGTGATTATGATTATACAGATACAACAATAAAGAAATATCGATATCAGGCTTTGTTTGATATTGGATATTTTTAGAAAGGAGTAGATACAGATGGACGCAAAAAATGTAAGTGCAGCTAAACCTAAAATAGGTGGTTCAGTATTTGTTGCACCCTTAGGTACAAAACTACCAGAAGATGCAAAAAGTGAATTGGATACTAAATTCAATTCATTAGGATATTGTTCAGATGATGGAGTTTCAAACAATAACTCACCTGAAACAGATACTCAAAAAGCATGGGGTGGAGCTGTTGTTTTAAATTTATTTTCTGGAAAAGAGGATACATTTAAATTAAAGTTGATTGAATCATTGAACGTAAATGTATTGAAGACAGTTTATGGATCCAGCAATGTTACTGGAGATTTAGATACTGGATTAACAATCAAAGCTAAAAATGAGGAACCTGAACAGTTTTCATGGGTCATTGATATGATTCTAAAAGGAAAAATTTTAAAAAGGCTTGTTATTCCATGTGCTGGGATTACTGAAATTGGTGAAATTAAATATTCTGATAGTGATGCTATTGGTTATGAAATAACTTTTTCAGGAGTTCCTGATGAAACAGAAACATCCCATTATGATTATATGATCAAGAAAAAAGAAGGAGAGTAATCTAGATGAAGATAACTGGTATTACAAAACAAGGATTTCATTATTCTGTAGATGATGCAGTAGGTGATGATTGGGAACTTATTGAAATTTTAAGTGAAATGAACAATGATGAATATTTAAGTGTTGTTCCTTTTGCTAAAAAGCTTTTAGGAAATGCCCAATATGAAAGATTAAAAAAATTCTGCAGAGATAAAAAAACAGGTAGAGTTCTTACAAGCAAAATGCAAGAAAACATCATGGACATTTTTAATTCAAATAAAAAAGTAAAAAACTAGTGATCCTCGCCAACATGATAAAAACTGATGAGGATGCTTTAATTTGTGATTTAGCAGAAACTTATCAAATATATGATTATAAGTCGCTTCCAGCATATATGGTTGCGACTTTTTCAGTTGGTTTGAGGGAAAATTCAAGAATAAAAATGAAGTTGAGCAATCAAAAGGTTCCTTTTGGGGAATTGCTTTTATCAATGATTTCAGATGAATTGACAAGATTGATTTGGATGAAAACAGAAGATGGTGCAAAAGGCATCAATCCTCCTAAGTCGATAGCATCACTTATTTTAAACAATGGAGAAGAAAATACTGTCAATGATGGTTTTCAAACTGTTGAAGAATATGAAAAAGCAAGATTAGAAATTATAGGGGAAGGAGGATAATATGGCAACCAATTTAGCAAAAGCATATGTTCAAATTGTTCCCTCTGCTGAAGGAATGAAGGGCATGATTGAACAGGCCATGGGGAAAGATCCTGAAGAAGCAGGAGAAAAAGCTGGAAATTCAATTGCTTCAAAAATAAAGAATATCATTGTTGCTGCTGGAATTGGAAAAGTTGTATCTCAGGCTTTTACCGAAGGTAGTGCTTTAGAACAATCTTTAGGTGGGATTGAAACGTTGTATAAGGAAAACGCTGATAAAATGAAAGCTTATGCAAAAGAAGCCTATAAAACATCAGGTGTCAGTGCAAATGCTTATATGGAAAATGTTACTTCATTTTCAGCGTCTTTGATTTCAAGTTTAAAAGGCGATACAAGTAAGGCGGCCGACATAGCTAACCGAGCTATGCAGGATATGTCTGATAATTCCAATAAATTTGGTACCAATATACAAGATATTCAAAATGCATATCAAGGTTTTGCAAAGCAAAACTATACAATGCTTGACAACTTGAAGCTCGGCTACGGTGGAACAAAAGAAGAAATGCAACGACTTCTTAAAGATGCTCAAAAGTTGAGTGGTCAAAAGTATGATATTAGTAATCTAGCGGATGTTTATACAGCTATAGGAGTTATACAAGATAACTTAGGCATTACAGGAACAACCGCCAAAGAAGCAGCTACTACGTTTAGTGGTTCATTTGGTTCAATGAAAGCTGCAGCACAAGATTTTTTAGGAAATGTAGCTATTGGAGGGGATGTTACAGGTACCTTATCCAACTTGATTACTACAGCTTCTACATTTCTTTTTGATAATGCTGTCCCAATGGCATTAAACATTGTTCAGGGATTTGCTACTGCATTGATATCAGCAACACCTATTCTATTTCAAAAAGGTTATGATCTTTTGAATAGTTTGGTAACAGGCTTTGTACAAAACGTTCCTGTTGTACTTCCTCAAATATTACAGTTTGTACAGGATATAGGAACAAATCTTGCACAAAAAGCACCTGAGATGATTTCTATGGGTTTTGATTTATTAAGCCGATTGTTAGATGGAATCATTTCGGCAATACCAATACTTGTAGAATATGCTCCTAATATCATAACGACATTTGCAAACATTATTAATGATAATTTTCCAACAATTTTACAAAAAGGTGCAGAGTTGATTTGGCAATTAGTACAGGGATTGATTGGTGCAATTCCAACAATCGTGGCTAATATTCCTCAAATAATCCAAGCTATCGTTTCAGCGTTTATGGCTTTTCAATGGCTTAATTTAGGAAAAAATATTATTAAAAATGTTGGTGATGGTATTAAGGGAATGGTCTCTTGGATAAAAGAATGTGGAAAAGCAATTATTGATGGTATTAAACATTCCTTTTCTGAAAGTACAAATGTTGGTGTTAACCTTGTTAAAGGTTTATGGAATGGTATTAATTCTGTAAAAGATTGGATTTTAGGGAAAATCAAAGGGTTTGGAGATGCTGTTTTAAATGGATTGAAATCTTTCTTTGGAATCCATTCACCTTCAAAAGTCATGGCTGATGAAGTTGGTAAATATCTTCCTCAAGGTATTGCAGTTGGGATTGAAGCAAACGCTAAAGATGTATATGATGCAATGAACGGTATTTCAAAACAAACATTGGATTTAGCAAGTGAAGGCTTTGATACTGAACAAAATAAATCAAATTCAAATAATGATGTAAATTATCTATTAGAAATCATTATTAAATTATTGAAGGTAATTGCTGATAAAGGTGATACAGGTAATGATTTTAGTGATAGAGATTTCATTCGTATGTTGAAAAGTTTGGGGGTTGTATTTTCATGAGAGTAAGATATATAAATTCTCAAAATTATAGTGTTGACTTTGTAGATGCAAATATTCTTCCAACAAGTGGCTATCTTCATCAAAGAAAATGGAATACTACAATTGAAAATGACAGTGTTAGTTTAAGTATAGGTAATTATACTTATACAATTACTTTAACATTGAGAGGAAGTCTAAAAGAAAGAAAAGAAACATTGGATAAAATGTGCGACATATTTGAACTTGATTGTATTAATGAAACACCAGGAACTTTGTACTTTGGAGATTATTATATTAAATGCTATATTGTTTCATCAAACACTAGCATTGCTAATATTAATACAAGGACCAATGTAGAACTTGGTATTTTCTGTATCAAACAGGAATGGATCAAAGAGAAGAAATACAATTTGGTTATGTATGATGATAAAAGCAATCAGACAGGTATAAAGAAATATACGTATCGATATCCGTTTTTATATTCCAATCAAAAGGGTGCTGTTCAAGCTATCAATGATTCATTAGCTGATGCTGATTTTATCATGAGGTTTTATGGACCATGTGCAAATCCATATATAAAAGTAGGTAATATTTTATATCAAGTTAACACATCATTGATGGCTGGTGAGTATTTAGAAATAAATTCTACTGATAATACTATTTTTGGTATTTCAGTTTATGGTGAAAAAAGAAATCTCTTTAATTATAGAGATATGTCCAGAAGTGATTTTTTTACAAAAATCCCTAGCGGTTCAAATGTTTTAGGTTGGGATGGAACTTTTAAAGCCGAATTGATTATTCTTGATAAGAGAACAGAACCGAGGTGGCTTTAATGAAATTCATATATACAAATGACAAATATGAAGAACTGGGTGTATTAAAAAATTCATCAATTGATTTTGAGATTGGGAAGTATGACGTCGCATCAAATGATTATCAAATGTCTATCTCAATAGGATCATGGAACAGAGAATTTGATAAAGGTTCTCTTTTTTATTGTCAAGAATGTGAATTTGGTGGAATTCTAGATGGTAAAAAAGTAGATACTTCTAAAAATTCAATTACATTTAAAGGCAAGACATTTAGAGGTCTTCTTGAAAAAGAATATGTTCAGCCACCTGATGGACAAGCCTATTATGTCGCAAATGGAGAAGCCAATCAGGTCATTGATAATCTTATTCATGGAAAATTTAATAATCTTTTTGTTGTAGACAACGTAGGATTAAGTGATATTGGTGTTAATTATCAAATAAGGGATTTGAATTTATTAGATGCACTTGAAAAAATGTTACTTAAGGCGGATATCCCTTCAAAACTAGAAATTACGTTTTATGATAAAAAGGTGCATTTACAAGCTGTTCCTATTGTTGATTTATCAGAATTATTAAGATATGACAATTCTTATGGCATTTCCATGATCTCTGAAAAAGCAATAAGCAAGTATAACCATATCGTTGCACTTGGAAAGGGTGAATTGACCGAAAGAATAAGAGTCAATTTATTTTTGCAAGATAATGGAACATGGAATACAAGTGAAAATGCAAAGTATGCAGGATTGAAAAGGAAAACATATCTTTATGATAATTCAAATGAAGAAGATGAATCAAAATTAATAGAAAGTTCTATTGAAGCGACGGAAAAAGCGAATGGCACGGATACTCTTAACATTAACTTTACAACGGATGAAGCTTCTTTGTTTGATTATGTTGGTTCCAAAGAAGAAATAACAGGAATAGAATTTAAAGAACAAATTACAAAAAAAGTTTTAAAGGTAACTATATCTGGTATTATTTCGCATTGCAAATTTGAATATAAGGTAGGTGATTAGATGTGCTAGAAAATATAACATTGAATGAGTCAAATGTTACAGCAAGTATTGATGCTTACATACACCATTGTTTGTTTGGGTACAATGGTGTTTTTAAATGTGGCCAACAGTTGAAGTGTGAAATCATAAACAACAATCTTTTAAAGATCTATGATGGCTTGTTTATTAATCAAGGAAGATTTTATAGGATTGCACCAGGTTCTTATGAAGAAATAAAATTAGAAAATGGTGTTGTTGGTCAAAAAAGATATGATCTAATCGTGTCTCATTTTGAAACAGATGGTGTCAATGAAAAGCATGAAATAAAAGTTATCAGTGGAGAAGGTGAAACTATTCCACAGTATACAAATAGTGATACATTCAATGGAGGTACAGTTAGTGAGATGCCTTTATATCTTGTAGAAATTGATGGAATAAGTATTAAAAGTGTTAAAAGTCAATTTGATATCATTCCTAATTTGCAAGAACTCATTGACAAAATGATTATGTATAAAGAATAGAGGTGATGATTTTGATTGTTGCTGAAATTATTCAAAAAGGATTGACTATATCTAGCAGTACTAGTGATATTCCATATCAATATAGTGGAAACATTCAAATGCAATTCATCAAGGATGAAGGCTATGATAATTTTAGTGTTATAGGTTTTTATAGAACAAATTATTTTGAAAAAACTCAGTTGTTGGAAATTGATAAAAATGGAGTGTTTTCATTAAATAAAGATGCATTTCAAAAAGATGGATTATTGAATTTATCTTTTCTGTTAGTTAGTGAATTAAAGGAGGTACATCTTGGTGTCGTATCTTTTATTGTTAGATCTACGATAGGAAATGGCAATGATATTCTTCCAGAAGAACGTACAGAATGGATAAAGATTGTTCGTAGTGAGGTTGACGGTTATTTAAAGTCAATTGATTTAGATGACAAGTTTGATATTATGCAAGATAAAGACTTGGAAAACATATGGAATGAAATTTTTAATTAAATAAATTTATAGAAAGAAAGAGGAAAAAAATATTATGAGTTTTGTAACTGATTCAATTTTAAAAACAGCCTTAGGAAAAATTAAAGCATGGGGCGAAGGAAAATTTGTAGCACAAGAAACCGGAAAAGGTTTATCTTCAAATGATTATACAAGTGCAGAAAAAACAAAATTGAGTGGTATTGCTGAAGGTGCCAATAAATATGTGCATCCATCATATACAGCTCAAAAATCAGGATTATATAAAGTTACTGTAGATGCATCTGGTCACGTTAGTGCAACTACTGCTGTCGCCAAAGCAGATATTACTGGATTGGGTATTCCAGCTCAAGATACTACTTATGCAGATGCAACAACATCTACACATGGTTTAATGAGTGCTGCTGATAAAACTAAATTAGATGGTGTTGCTACTGGTGCTCAAGCAAACAAAATTGAAAGCGTAAAAGTAAATGGTACAGCTTTAACTCCTGATTCATCGAAAGCTGTAAATGTAGATTTATCTGCTTATGCTAAATCAGCTGATGTAACAAAAGAAATTGCTTCAGCAGTTTCAGGGGTAACTCAAATCGATTACTCGGTCGTTGAAGCATTACCTTCAACAGGTAAAAAAGGTGTTATCTATTTAGTTGCCAACAGTGGTTCAGGTAACAACATCTATGATGAATACATCTATATCAATTCTAAATTTGAAAAATTAGGTTCAAGAGAAATGGATCTAAGTTCTTATGCTAAAAAGACTGATATTCCAACAAAAGTATCATCATTGACAAATGATTCAGGATATCAAACTGCAGCACAAGTAACTTCAGCTATCAATGCTAAATTAGTAGTTATGACTGATATTGAATTAAATACAATGTGGGCTGAAGTATTTGAAGCATAATCAATATAGGAGGTCTTATATATGAAAGATTTCTTTAAAAGAGTTTTGTTTTCAAACGTAAGTGAACATGCATCTTCAACAACTGTTTCAGCTAATAGCACTAAGTTTCTAACAAGTGATATTTTAAAAACTTTTATGACAAAGTTAAAAGATACGTTTGTTTTGAAGTCACAATTAACATCATTGCAAAAGCAAGTTGGACAGCTTGAAAAGACAGTCAGTGAATTAGAAACTGATTTAAAAGATGCAGTATATTACAAAGAGTAGATTGATTTCTGCTCTTTTTTAAAAGGAGAAAAATATGAAAGATTTTGAAACACGTGAGTGCGTTGTACACACACACACACACACACGACTTACACAAATTAGAGAAGGTACATCAAAGTGCCTTTTCTCATTATTTAAAAAGATTGGTGGTGACAAGCATTTAGATTAGTTTTAATCTGAATGTCAACATGCCAAAACTTATTGATAAAGATGGGAATGAATTGCTTAATTTACAAATGTCAACTGATGAGCACTGGACAGGAAAGTACTGGATTGATGGTAAAAAAATTTATGAAAAAATCATTACATGGACTGGTCTAAGCGTTGGAGTAAGCACAATCAATCATTCAATCAATAATTTAAACGAGTTTATTGATTATGAAGTCACATGTTCCAATGGAGAAGATTTCTATAGATTTCCTGTTGTTTATTATTCTGGTGGTAATACAGGAACATTTTATGTGACGTATTTCATTTTGAATGTAGATAACATTCGTTTTGCTAACAATTACAGTTGGGCAAATTATAAATTTAAAGCAATTATTCGTTACACAAAAAAATAAAGGCACTAGTATCTTTTCTTATTTGATTTTTATTAAAAGAATTAAAGAAAGAGAGGATCATACAAATGTCAAAAATTAAAAAATTCGTGGGGGGGGGGTACTGTTTACTAGCAATATTAAAAACAGTATCCTTTTACCTATTACCTTTGACAAAGGAGGTGCAGTTGAATAGCTGTGCTTCTTTAAAAAGAGGTGTTATTTATGGCTAAATTTGTTAATTCCAACGGAGATGAAATCAATGCTGATGCTGTTCTTTGGAGTGGTAGTCATTTTGGCTATGGTCACGATTTAACATTAAATGATGATGCTTTGAAATTTAAAGAGTTAATCATAATTAGTGATAATAGCGCAGTTATTGCACCAATTATTGATGGAGAGATCATATATTCTGGTGTTGTTAACAACTGGACTGTTACTAATATGTCTTTTAAATATAATCAGGCATCAAAACTGTTACACATTGATAATTGTAGATGGACAAATTCATCTAACAATCAAGGTACAACTGTTACTAAAGTCATTGGAAGATATTAGTCATAAATAAAAGCTGTTCCATGATATGGGAAAATTTGTTAAAAATGATGGGACTAAAATTCCAATTGGTACTGTCCTTTTTGATGGTGCAACTCAAAGTGATTTTACATTAACTGATGATATATCTAATTATGACTATTTAGAAATCTTTTATAGAAGTCATAACTGGATAAATCCTAAAAGTACTAGAATGTCATTAAAAGCAGGTGCAAGAGTACATTTATCAGATGTACATGCAGATGAAAATACTATTACAATATATGAGATGACTCTTGTTTTCAGTGGCAAAAACGTTACATTAAGTGGATGTACTAAAGTCGCTGGTGGTGCGTATATAACTGCGGTTGAAGGAACAATATACCAAGTAATAGGATACTGATTGCTAGCAAATAGGAACTTATGTCTCAATTTGTTAATGCAAATGGAAATACATTATTAAATCTTAAGTTTTCTTTAGAAGAACAGGAAACAGGGATGCAATGGATTGATGGTAAAAAAATATATTGCAAAGTAATGCTCGTAAGTGGGTTTGATAGCGAGGATAAATATGTACCACATAATATATCAGATTTATACAGAGTATTGAGTTGTGATTTATTTATGAAAACTAGCGATGAAACAAATCACATGATACCGCGGGCACATAAAGATGAAGATCATGATGGTATTTCTATTCAGGTAACTAAAAAAAATTTAATATTGCAAGTTGGACAATCAAATGGTTTTGCTGATGCTACAGGATATGCAATATTGAAATATATAAAAAGCAAATAATTAAAGGACGAAAGTCCTTTTTTTGATGTCCTAGATAGGACTAAAAACTGTCTAGAAAGGGTGATTATATTGAAAGTTAAAAAATATGATTTTAATCAGTGGGTAAAAGCTGCAGGTATTAGAGCAATCAAAACAGTAGCTCAAACTGCTGTAGCGTTAATTGGAACATCTACTGTCATGAATGAAGTCAATTGGGCGATGATCGTTAGTGCAAGTTGTCTATCTGGTGTTGTTTCTATTCTAACAAGCGTGGCAGGACTTCCAGAGTTGGAAGAGATTGTAGATGAAAGTTAGGAGTGCAAGCATATGACAGAAGCAGTTACAGTTGCTTTGATTTCTGGTCTATGTGTAGCTGTGCCTAGTGTTATCACTACAATGTTTTCAAACAATAAAGCCAACACGTTAATGAACTATCGTATTGATGAATTAACAAAGAAAGTTGAAAAGCACAATAACGTAGTTGAACGTATGGCACTTCAAGAACGAGAAACAAAAGCAATTTGGAAAAGAATTGATGAAATCAAAGAAGAATTAGAGAAAGAGAATGAATAGCTCTCTTTTATTGAATAACAACCAAAAAATCAAAAAAATGGTCGTTAAATGCTAATTAATGGAAGAAAAACGGAATTAATGAACAAAAAAGGAGATAATCAAAATGAATATTATTGAAAAAACTTACAAATGGAATGGAAAATTATCAAATAGAAAATCTACTAATAGAATTATCTTACATCATGCTGAATCAAAATCATGTACTGCAGATGATATTCATAGCTGGCATTTAGAAAATGGATGGGCAGGTATTGGGTATCATTTCTTTGTAAGAAAAGATGGATCTATTTATAGAGGTAGACCTGAAGGTGTTGTTGGATCACACGCTAAAGGTTCTAATAGTGATTCTATTGGTATTTGTTTTGAAGGTTCATACATGACAGAAACAATGAATCAAACTCAAATCAATGCTGGTAGAGAATTAGTAGCTTATTTAAAAAATAAGTATGGTATTTCTAAAGTCCAAAAACATAAAGATGTATGTTCTACTAATTGTCCAGGAACAAACTTTCCTTTTAATGAAATTGTAAATGGAACTGTTGCTCCAACGCCTACACCATCACCAACTCCTGCAGCTAAACCATCTACAAGTGGGAAAGCAACAGGAACATATGAAGTTACAGCTAGCGATCTATCAGTTAGAACTGGTCCTGGTACTAATTATCGTAGAAAAAGACATGATGAATTAACAGCTGATGGTAAAAAACATGATAAAGACAAAGATGGATGCCTTGAAAGAGGAACACGAGTAACTGTTTATGAATGGAAAAATGGATGGGCAAGAACGCCTAGTGGATGGCTATCAGGAGACTATTTAAGAAAAGTTTAATTTGTTGTATAATATATATGCACATTCATTGTATTAGTTAATAGAAGAAGCAAAAATGTAATATTATCTATTCTTCAAAAAAAATCTACAACTTTATTTTATTAACTAAACAGAAAGACCTACTCATTAATTTGGGTAGGTTCTTTTTTTACTTATAAATGTATATATAATAAGGATAGAAAAATATATTATTTCGATAAATTTTATTAATAAATTGTACTTATTTAGTAACAAATTAGTAACAAATAGCTTAAACACCGCAGTATTACGTAAATGTTATTTCATATTATGAAAAAATGTAAACGAATACATGAAAATGAATATAATAATAATCAATGATAAAGGAGGAATTCAAATGGGATTTAAAGAAGGATTTTTTTGGGGAGGAGCAACAGCTGCAAACCAATATGAAGGTGGATGGAATGAAGGTGGACGTGGTCCAGCCTTAACAGACTTTACAACAGGTGGTAGTGTCAAAGAACCAAGAAAAGTAACTTGGATCGATAAAGATGGAAATGCACATGCAACACCACAAGTTCATTTTGATGATGCTTTACCAGAAGGTGGAGATCATTATGCTTGTTTAGATGGATACTTATATCCAAATCATGAAGGTACTGATTTCTATCATCATTATAAAGAAGATATTAAATTATTTGCAGACATGGGATTCAAGATGTTTAGAATGTCTATTTCTTGGTCAAGAATCTATCCTCGTGGAGATGAAGAAACACCTAATCAAGAAGGTATTGAATTTTATAGAGATGTTTTCAAAGAATTAAGAAAATATAATATTGAACCATTAGTTACGATTCATCACTTTGATACACCAATTTATTTAGTAGAAAAATATGGAGATTGGCAAGATCGTCAATACATTGATTTCTTTGTAAAATACTGTAAAACAGTCTTTACTGAATACAAAGGACTTGTTAAATATTGGCTAACATTTAATGAAATCAATAATACTTTAAATGTTATTAATATGTTTGGTGATGGGACAACTGATGAAGATTACAAAAAACGTTTAACACATTTACATTATCAATTTGTGGCAAGTGCAAAAGCCGTTAAATTAGGACATGAAATTGATCCTGAAAACAAAATTGGATGTATGCTTGCAGGAGCAATCACATATCCACATACATGTGATCCAAAAGACATGTTATTAAATCAACAAACAATGGAAGAAAACTTCTGGTATTGTGGAGATGTTCAATGCTTTGGTGCTTATCCTCCATTTGCAAAGAGAATTTGGAAAGAACATAACATTACAGATTTAGATATCACTGAAGAAGATTTAAAAGTCTTAAAAGAAGGTGTTGTTGATATGTTTACATATAGTTACTATATGACAAACAATGTGACAACTCATGAAACAGAAGATACAGTACAAGGTAACTTTGCGGCAGGTATTCGTAACCCATATTTAACTTATTCAGATTGGGGATGGGCTTTAGATCCATTAGGACTTCAATATTCATTAGAAAAAATCTATGACCGTTATAGAATTCCACTAATGGTCGTAGAAAATGGACTAGGTGCTTATGATACAGTAGAAGAAGATGGATCAATCCATGATGATTATCGTATTGATTACTATAGACCACATATTGAAGCAATGTCAGCTGCTTGTGATAATGGGGTTGATTTAATTGCTTATACAACATGGGGATGTATTGATTTAGTTTCTGCTGGAACTGGAGAAATGAGAAAACGTTATGGTTTTATTTATGTAGATAAACATGATGATGGAACTGGAGATTTATCAAGAAGACCAAAAGATTCATTCTATTGGTATAAAAAAGTAATAGAATCAAACGGAACTGATTTAGATTAATTTAACAGATAATTTATGAATAAGAGAAAATAGCAATATTTTCTCTTATTTGTTATAATAAGGAAAAATGGAGGATAAAATATGAGAGTTATAGATTATCATATGCATACACATTTTTCAGGGGATAGTGAAGCAAATCCTAGAGAACATGTTTTAAAAGCGATAGAAATGAATTTAGATGAAATCTGTTTTACAGATCATCGTGATTTTGATTATCCAATAGATTCTTTTGAATTAGATGTTGAAAACTATTATCAAGAGATTCAAAGTTTAAAAGAGGAATTCAAAGATCAAATAAAAATTAAATGGGGTATTGAAATGGGATTGGATTTAGATCATCAAGAAGAAATTGAAAATTTAATTCAACAATATCCTTTTGATTTTGTTATTGGATCTATTCATGTGATTCATCATACAGAATTTTATTATGGTGAATTTTTTAAAGGAAAAACAAAGGAACAAGCACATCGTGAATTTTTTGAAGAAACATTAAAATGTGTAAAAGCTTTCGATTGTTTTAATGTTTTAGGCCATTTAGATTATATTGTAAGATATGGACCTTATGAGGATAAAACTGTTGATCATCAAAAATATCAAGATATTATAGATGAAATCTTTAAAACACTTATTCAAAAAGGAAAAGGTATTGAAGTCAATACATCGGGATATCGAGATTTAAAAACATGTGGATTTCCTAATTTCGAACAGGTACAACGTTATTATGATTTAGGAGGACGTATTATTACCATTGGTACTGATAGTCATACAAGTGATCGTGTTGGTGAAAATTGTTTAAATGTAGCAAAAAAATATCAGGAAATTGGTTTTGACGATGTCAGTACATTTACGCAAAGAAAAAGAGATTAACACAATGTTCTTTTTTTCTAGATATGGTATAATATAGAAACAAAAGGAGTGAAGAAGTATGGAATTATATACTAAAGAAAGTTTAAAAGAAGTTATTGAAAAATCAAAGGATGAATTTTATATGCCAAAGGTATTATTTGATCATTATAAAAGTTTAAGATTAGAAACAAAACTTGCTTATGTTTCAATTCTAGAAACAATGAAAAATAAAGCAGGTTATACAACTGAAAATACAGCTTATATTAAAGTGGATAATCCCCAAATTCAAGTAAATCTTGCAATACTTGCTAATAAAGAAGTTGATCAAGAAAAAGTAAATAAATATTTAAAAGAATTAGAAGAAGTTGAATTAATAAAGGTAGATAAACAAAATATTTTTGTTTATGATGTTTTATCATGATTCATTTTTTAACACAAAGATTTATTGAAAATTATGATGATTATAAAAATCAAAAAGTAAGACAAGCTTATGGAACGTTATGTTCCATTTTGTCCATTATATGCAATATTGTTTTAGTTATTTTTAAAATAACAATTGGTTTAATTGTTCATTCGGTTGCTATTCAAGCAGATGGTTTAAATAACTTATCGGATGTAGGAAGTAATTTAGCTTCTTTATTTGGCTTTAAACTTGCTAATAAACATCCTGATAAAGATCATCCCTATGGTCATGGACGTTATGAATATATTGCAGGAATGGTGATTGCTTTTTTAATTTTAGCAGTAGGCATTCAATCTTTAAAAGAATCAGTTGTTAAGATTTTTAATCCTGAAAAAGTTATGTTTTCATTTGTTGCAGTAGTGATTTTAATATTTTCTATTTTAGTGAAGCTATGGATGTATTATTTTAATAATCAAATTGGTAAAAAAATTGATTCATCATCTTTAAAAGCTGCAGGACAAGATAGTTTAAATGATGTTGTGACAACATTTGCAACACTTGTTTCTTTAATACTTACATTGATAACTGATTTACCAGTTGATGGAATTATTGGGACAATTGTTTCTTTAATTGTTATTTTTGCAGGAATTAATGTATTTAAAGATACAATCAATCCTTTATTAGGATTGGCACCTGATAAAGCCTTGATAGATGACATTGAAAATTTTATTATGTCATATGATAAACCTTTAGGTATTCATGATTTAATGATGCATGATTATGGACCAGGAAGAATGTTTATGACACTTCATGTGGAAGTAGATTGTCAAGAAGATATTATGAAAATTCATGAAGAAATCGATGATATTGAAAGAGCAATTCAAGAAAAATATCATATTCATACGACCATTCATTATGATCCAGTGGATGTGCATAATCCAAGGTTATTAGCTTTAAAACAACAAGTTTTAGAAATTGTAAAAGGAATAGATGAACATTATTCGATTCATGATTTTAGAATGGTTCCAGGAAAGAATCATACAAATTTAATATTTGATGTTTTAATACCAGCTAATGATCAAATTAGTCATCAAATTTTAAAGAATAAAATAAGTGCTGAAGTCAAACAAATCAGTGACGAATATCATTGTGTCATTGAAATTGATCATGCTTTTGTTTAAAGAGGAGAAATCCTCTTTTTATTTATTGTGATACTTGTATATACATGATAAAATAATGTTTATGAGGAGGATGTTTATGAAAAAAGTAATGTTAGGTGTTTCTTTATATCCAGAACAAGAAACATTAGAAGAAATTGATGCCTATTTAAAAAAAGCATCGACTTATGGTTTTAAAAAAGTATTTACAAGCATGTTTTCAGTACCAGGGACAAAAGAAGAAATTATTGCTTATTTTAAAGATTTTACAAAAATCGTTCATAAATATGGCATGATTGTTTCTGGTGACTGTAATAGTGAGTTATTTCATAGATTAGAAGCAACAGAAACAGATCTTTCGGTTTTTAAAGATATTGGGGTAGATATTTTAAGAATGGATTTTAGTTTTAACGATGAAAGGGATGCCACTCTTATTAATAATAAAGAAGGCATTAAAATTGAAATGTCTACAAGTTTTATTGATATCATTGAAACAGCTATTAAAAATGGAGCTAAACTAGAAAATATTTCTACATGTCATAATTTCTATCCAGAAAGATATACGGCTCCAAGTTTAGAAACTATTAATGATATTAATAATTATTGGAAAGCTAAAAATATTCCGGTAGCTATCTTTATTTCAAGTTTAGTTAAAGGAAGTCATGGACCATGGCCAGTGAGTGATGGTCTTCCAACCATTGAAGAACATCGAGATATGCCGATAGAAATTCAATTAAAACACTGTTTAGCTTTAGACAATGTAGATGAAATAATCATTGGAAATGCCTATGCTAGTGATGAAGAATTTAAAGCAATCGATCAAGTAATGAAACAAGTGTATGTAGATATTCCTAAAAATGAATCTTTAGGTTTTTTAGCAGATTTTGTGCCCCATGGTTTAACTAAAAGAATACCTTTTAAGATTCATTTAGATAAGGGTATTACTGCTTTGGAAAAAGAAATTTTATTTAATTATCCAAGTCATAGTGATTTAGGTGATTGTATGAATTATATGTTACGTTCACGTTGGACAAGAATGATTTATAAAGGAAAAGAAATTTCATGTCGTCCTTGTGATAAAGCGTACTATACAAGGGGTGATGTTGTAATTGTCAATGACAATCTTGTACATTATCGAGGAGAAATTCAAATCGTTTTAAAAGAAATGAAGGTAGATGGTCAAAGAAATTTATTAGGACATATTGATGAAAATGAAATCTTTATTTTAGAACATCTTAAAGCAAAAGATGTTTTTACCTTTGTTGAATAAAGTAGATAGAAATCTACTTTTTCTTTTGTTTTTATAGCTAAAAAGAAGAAAATATGACATAATGGTTGAGGTGATATTATGGAAAATACAAAAAAAGAAAAGAAAGAATATACAAAAGATTCATTAGATGATGGAATCATTACAACAGGTTTTTTAGAAGTATTGCCTGATGGATTTGGTTTTATTAGAAATGCAAATTATTTATCAGATCCTCATGATGTCTATGTCTCTCAATCACAAATTTATAAATTTAAATTAAAAACAGGTGATTTTATTACAGGTGTTGTTAGGGAACCAAAAGCATCTGAAAAGTTTAGATCTCTTTTACATATTCAAAAAATCAATCATTATGATTTAGAAACAGCAATGAAAAGAAAATCCTTTGAAAGCTTAACACCAATTTTTCCAAATGAAAAAATTAGTGTTGGCAAAAATGGAAAAATAGCAATGAGAATGATAGATTTACTTGCTCCTATTGGTAAAGGTCAAAGAGGAATTATTGTTTCTCCTCCAAAAGCAGGAAAAACAACGCTTTTAAAAGATATAGCTTTAGCTGTTAAAGAAAATAATAAAGATATACATATTTTAATTTTATTAATTGATGAAAGGCCAGAAGAAGTAACGGATATTAAAGAAGCTGTTGAAGGAGATAATGTGGAAGTTCTTTATTCAACGTTTGATGAAACACCAGATCGACATAAAAAAGTATCAGAAATGGTCATTGAAAGAGCAAAACGTCTTGTTGAACATGGTCAAGATGTAATGATTTTATTAGATAGTATAACACGTTTAACACGTTCTTATAATTTGATTTGTTCGCCATCAGGAAGAACACTTTCAGGGGGATTAGATCCAAACTGTCTTTATATGCCAAAGAGATTTTTTGGTGCGGCCAGAAATATGAGAGAAGGGGGAAGTTTGACGATTCTTGCAACTGCTCTTGTAGATACAGGAAGTCGTATGGATGATGTTATTTATGAAGAGTTTAAAGGAACAGGAAACATGGAACTTGTATTATCTCGTGCAATGCAAGAAAAACGCATTTTTCCAGCAATCGACATAGCTAAATCTGGAACAAGAAGAGAAGATTTATTATTAAGTGAAAAAGAACTACAAGTGAACCATATGATTCATTATTCATTAAATGGGACACGTGCGAGTCAAAATTTAGATGATGCGCTTTTATTATTTAGAAATACTAAAAATAATGATGAACTTATTGAAACAATGTTAAAAAGAAAGTAGGATAGAATTTCTATCCTTTTTAAATAGGTGATATATGATAGAAATAAGACATGAAAAACTAAATATAGAAAAACCTTATAGATGTATTGTTGTTTCTGATATTCATAGTCATTTAGATCGTTTCAAACAGCTTTTAAAAGAAGCACGATATACTACACAAGACTATTTGATTATTGATGGAGATTTTGTAGAAAAGGGAACACAAGCCATAGAAACAGTACACTATCTTCAATATTTACAACAAAAAAGCCCAAGGGTATATGTTTTACTAGGTAATTGTGAATATGCTTTAGATGCATTGATTAATGATGATGATCTTTGTCAAGAAATGTTACATTACTTACGTAAAATTGGTAAAAGTGGAATGATTGATCAAATTGTTTCTCGAAAACATTTAGATTTGAAGAAAGAAAAACCACAAATCTTACAAAAAATTGTAAGAGAATCTTTACAAGAAGAACTTAATTATATAGCGAGTTTGCCTACTTCAATAGAAACCGATGATTTTTTATGTATTCATGCTGGGATTGAAAACAAAAATGATTGGCAAAATGCACCGCTTTCTTCATTTATCGAAAAAAGAGATTTTCAAAAAGTAGGTCATTGTTTAAAAAAATATGTCATAGTAGGTCATTTACCAACGTCAAATTTTTATCAAAATCAAATTAAAAATGATGTTTTGATGGATTTTGATAAAAAAATAATTAGTATTGATGGCGGAACAGGGGTTAAATTTATCAGTCAATTGAATGCACTTATTATTGAAAATGATGGTAAGAATTTAACTTTTAAGAATCATTTTGTACAACCTTTACCAATCTATAGAATAAAACAAGACAAATTTGTAGAAAATAAGGAAAATCATAAGGTTTCCTGGCCAAATTTTGAAATAGAAATTTTAGAAAAAAGAGAAGAATTTTCATTTTGTAAAGTTATTCATACAAACCAAATGTTATGGATCAAAAATGAATTTATTTATTTGAAAAATAAACACTTTTATTGTTTAGATGATTATATTGATCATTTTATAACGGTTCATGAAAATGAAGATGTTAAAGTAATAGGATTATATGGGAAATTTGCCTATATTATCAAAAATAAAGAAATAGGCTGGATAGAAAGCGGATATTTAGAAAAAATATAATTCTTTAGAAATCTTTAGAATAATTTAGATTTTTTTTAAGAAATATGGGTTAAAATAAAAAGGAAGGTAAAAATCATGGAACTTAGAATACTTCAGTATTTTTTAATGGTTGCGCGTGAGAAAAATATTACGCGTGCAGCTAAGCAACTACATATGACACAACCTACATTATCAAGACAATTAATGCAGTTGGAGGATGAATTAGGGAAGCCTTTATTTATTCGAGGAAAAAGAAAAATAGAACTTACAGATGAGGGTGTTTTACTTAGAAGAAGAGCAGAAGAAATTTTATCACTTGTTAATAAAACAGAACAAGAGATTACTCAAAGTGAAGAAGAAATGGTTGGTCAAATTATGATTGGAACGGGTATTTTTTCATCTTCACAAACGGTTCTTTCGCAAGTGATTGAAGAGTTTCATGATGAATACCCTCTTGTAAAATTTGATATCTATGTAGGAAATGCGGATTTGATTAAAGAAAGAGTTGATCAAGGATTAGTAGATATTGGGATTTTGTTGGAACCAGTAGATATTTCAAAATATAATCATTTACGTATACCGCTTCAAGAAAAATGGGGAATAATTGTTTCAAAAACTAATTCTTTGGCTAATAAGCCCTATGTTAAAAAAGAGGATTTAAAAGAATTACCATTATTTTTAACAAATAGGGAAATTGTTCAAAGTGAAATTTCTAATTGGTTAAAAGGGGATGTTTCGTTGCACAGCATGTTTTCTTATAATTTTGCTTCAGCAATTCTTCCTTTTATTCAAGATGATCAAGGAGCAGCGATTACAGTAGAAGGAGCCTATCAGGTGTTAAATCAAAAGAATATTTGTTTCATTCCTTTTTATCCAGAACTATCAACAAATACCGTTTTTATATGGAAGAAATATACACGTCTTTCACCAGTTATTGATAGGTTTATTAAAAAAGTACAAGAATATTTAGAAAAGAGTAGGAGTCTATATGAAAAATAGAAAAAAATTAGTGATTACTTTGATTGGAGTAATCGTCTTAGGAATAGGTTTATTTGTTTATCAAACATTTATAAAAAAACAACTGCATTTTAAAGAAAATCTGACAGTAGAAATTAATGGGAAGTTTAATCCCAATAGCTATATTAGTGAAGTTGAACATGGAAGTGTTAAAGATGTAGCATGTCAAAGCAAAAATTTAAATATTAAAAAGCTAGGAAAATATGAAGTGACATATACATATAAAAATAGAGAATATACAACAACGATTCAAGTTGTAGATACACAAAAACCTGTATTTAAGGGATTGGATGATTTGACGGTTTCTTTAAATACAACACCTGATTTAAAAGCTGGTGTGGAAGTAAGTGATAATAGTTTAGAAGATATCCAATATAAAATTGATGATAAAAATTTAGATACTTCTAAAGAAGGAACGTATGAAGTTACTTATGTGGCAAAAGATAGTTCTGGAAACAAAATAACTGTTAAAAGAAAAGTAAATGTAATTAAAAAAATTGGTAGTGATAAACAATCTAATGAAAAAGTTGTTTATTTAACATTTGATGATGGTCCATCAGAAAATACTAAAAAAATCATGGATATACTTGCAAAATATGATGCTAAAGCAACATTTTTTGTAACAGGAAGAAATCAAGATTATAATTATTTGATTAAAGATGCTTATAATGCAGGACATACGATTGCTCTTCATACGTATAGTCATGAATATTCAACTGTCTATGCTTCAGTTGATGCTTATTTTGATGATTTAAATAAAGTAGGGCAAATGGTAAAAAAAGAAATCGGTTTTGTACCACATTATATTCGTTTCCCAGGTGGAAGTTCAAATACAGTGTCAAGAAGATATTGTCAAGGAATTATGTCAACTCTTACAAAAGAAGTTGTTGAAAAAGGATATCAATATTATGATTGGAATGGAGATTCAACAGATGCTTCAGGAAATCATGTAGCTGTAGATAAGTTGATTAGAAACGGGACATCATGTCATGATAATAATGTCATGATTTTATGCCACGATACACAAGCTAAGGATACCACTGTTCAAGCCTTACCTGCTATTATTGAACACTATAAAAATTTAGGCTATACTTTTAAAGGAATTGATGATGCGACATATGCCCCACATCAAAGTGTTAATAATTAATAAAAGTAATGTTCATTTTTGGACATTACTTTTCATTTTATTAAGTTCTACTTTTATTTTTTCAATACTTTTTTCTAATAAATCATAATCATTTTGATTTTGTTTAGAAAGGGAATTTTGATCTTGTAAATAAGAGATATAAGCACTATTTAAAGAGAGCATATCTCCTAGAGTTGTTAAAAAAGCGCCAATAATGGCCTGTTCATCATTTGAAAAACATTCATTAAATGATTGTGAAATGATGACAATCATCTGATTAAGTAAAACAGTATTCATGTAAGGTAGGGACATATAATCACCAATATATTATATGTATCAAAAGATGAGTTGACTGAACGAAATAAATATTTATTGATAAAAAATATAGTTATTAAAATAAAAAACTATTGACAAACAAAAAAAGAGGTATAATATATAGACATACATATAAATGAGCGATGAACAAGATACGATTTTACATCCGCTTCCTATAGAGAACATTCGGTTGGTGGAAAGAATGTAGGTAATGATATAAGACCATCACTTGTGAGCTATTATCTTGAAATAAAAGTAGGGAAATCGTAATTTCTGCGTTAAAGAAATAGCATTATAAAAAGATGTGAAGGGGCGATTAAATATCGCAATCTAAGTGGTACCGCGGAACAAGGTTTTCGTCTTAGCGTAAAGTTAAGCGAAAACCTTTTTATATGTGATGATTGATTTAAAAGAGGGGGATTCATTTATGAATGGTTTACTATTACTTGGATTAAGTGCTTTAATTTTAGTAGTGGCTTATTTATTCTATGGTCGTTACTTAGTTAAAACATGGGGAATTGATCCAAAAGCAACAACACCTGCTGTTGCAAAAGAAGATGGGACAGACTTTGTACCTACAAACAAATGGTCAGTCTTTGCTCATCAATTCTCATCAATTGCAGGAGCTGGACCTGTAACTGGACCAGTTATGGCAATGATGTTTGGTTGGCTACCAGCCTTTTTATGGGTTATCGTTGGTGGTGTATTCTTTGGTGCTGTACAAGATTTTGGAGCACTTTATGCTTCTGTTAAAACAGAAGGAAAATCAATGGGACAAATCATTGAAAAATATATTGGACGTAAAGGTAAAAAATTATTTTTCTTATTTTGTTGGATTTTTACATTAATTGTTATTGCAGCTTTCGCTGATATGGTTGCTGGAACATTTAATGGAATTAGTGCTGATGGAGCTAAACTTGCACCAAATGCGAGTGCTGCTTCAATTTCAATTTTATATGTTTTCGTAGCAATGGCCTTTGGTTTATTCTTGAAAAAAGTTAAACTAGAAGGTTTACCAAAAGTGATTCTTGGTATTGCTTTAATTATTGCTATGTTAGCACTTGGAATTATGTTTCCAGTATATGCTACTAAAACAACTTGGATTTATGTTGTCTTTGTATATATTTTCTTTGCTTCAGTTACACCTATGTGGTTACTTAAAACACCACGTGATTATTTAACAACATTCTTATTCATTGGAATGATCGTTGCTGCTGTTATTGGTGTATTTGTAAGCAATCCAACAATTACAACACCAGCTTTTGTAGGATTTAAATCTGCTTCAGGAAGTTATATCTTCCCAACATTATTTGTTACAATTGCTTGTGGTGCCGTTTCTGGTTTCCATTCACTTGTCTCATCTGAAACAAGTTCAAAATTAGTAGAAAACGAAAAAGATATGTTACAAGTTGGTTATGGTTCTATGTTACTTGAATCATTACTTGCTATCTTAGTTATCGTTATTGTTGGTGCTTTACCAAACTTAAAAGCATCTGGTGTCTTAGATAGTACACTTGCTAATATGGCTTTAGCTGATACAGCAACACCATTTACTAAATTCTCAGCTGGTGTTACTGGTTTAGTTGCTCAACTTGGTTTACCTCAATCATGGGGATTATGCATTATGACAATGTTTGTTTCAGCTCTTGCTTTAACTTCATTAGATGCTGTTGCAAGAATTTCAAGAATGTCTTTCCAAGAATTCTTTGAAGTAGAAGAAGGACAAGAACCAAGTGGTTTAGTTAAAGTTTTAACTAATAAATACGTTTCAACAATTATTTCTTTAGTTTGTGGATATTTATTAAGTTTAGGTGGATATGTTAATATTTGGCCATTATTCGGATCAGCTAACCAATTATTAGCTGCAATGGTTTTAATTTCATTAGCTGTTTTCTTAAAAGTTACTGGAAGAAAAGGATTTATGTTATATATCCCAATGGTATTAATGTTTATCGTTACAATGACAGCATTAGTACAAGCTATTTATGGAATCGTTATGAAATTATTTGTAACAGGTGGATTTGTTTTAATGGTTGATGGTTTACAACTAGTAGTCGCAATCTTACTTGTTGCATTAGGATTAATGATTGGTTTCAACTCAGGAAGTAAACTTGTTAAAGAAAAATAAAGATAATAAAAAAGCTTCATGATGAAGCTTTTTTTGTGTTTTAGTTCATATAAGAACCACCATTTATATCTATACCTTGACCAGTAATATATTTAGAGGCATCACTTGCTAGAAAGGCAATAACTTCTGCAACATCCTCTGTTTCGCCTAAACGTCCAAGTGGGATACCAGCAGCACTGTAATTTGTATTAGCTGTCATATTTGTGTTGATGACACTAGGACAAACAGCGTTAACATTAATATTATAAGTTCCTAAAACTTTTGCATAACTTTTTGTAGCAGATAAAAGACCACCTTTACTTGCAGCATAACTTACAGAAGAAGCGATACCTCCAATTCGTGCAGCCACAGAAGAAATGTTTACGATTTTTCCATATTTTTGTTTTTTCATAGTTTTGATGGCTTCTCTTACACATAAATGAGCACCTCTTAAATTAATATTCATGCACCAATCCCATTTATCAGCATCCAAATCTTCAATAGGGGTTGTTGGACAAACACCAGCTCCATTAATCAAAATATGAACAGCGGGCATTTTTTCTAATGCAAATTCAAATAGATGTTCAATATCTTCAGGATTAGAAACATCTACTTTGCATGGATAACAGTGACATCCTGTTTCTTCTTCTAGTTTTTTAGCACTTTCTGTTGCTTGCTCAATATTTAAATCAGCTAAAACAACACCAGATAATCCTTTTTTTGCAAGTGTTTTTGCAGCTTCGTAACTGATTCCTCCCGCACCACCTGTTACAACAGCATATTTTCCTTCAAATTCTTTATTCATAAATATAATCCTCCTTATCTTTATTATAAAAACAAAAAATAGATAAATCTAATAGATATTAAGAAGAAAATTTATAGATATATTTTATAGAAATTAGGTATTTTTATTTAAGATGTTTTGTTGTGTATTTGACTATAATTAGTATATAATAGTTATCAAAAAGGAAGTGTCAAAATGGAAAAAGAAAATATATACGCTAAAAGAATAGATCAAGTACAAATGTCATCTATTCGTGTTGTTATGGAAAAGGTTGAAAAATTAAAAAGTCAAGGGAAAAGTGTTGTATCTTTATGTGCAGGAGAACCTGATTTTAATACACCAGAGGGAATTAAGAAAGCTACAATAGAAGCTTTAAATAATAATCAAACGCATTATAGTTCTAATAGAGGATATTTAGGTTTAAGACAAAAAGTAGCTCAATTATTAAAGGAACAAACAACAGTTGATTATGATAGTGATCAAGAAATCATTATGACTTGTGGTTGTAGTGAAGCAATCAATAATGCATGTCTTGCTTTTATTGAACCAGGAGATGAAGTTATTATATTTACACCAGCCTTCGTTTCTTATCAAAATATAGTTTTATTATGTGAGGGAATTCCTGTAGAAATTCCATTAAAAGCAAGTAATGAATTTCAAATTGATATTGAAGAATTGAAATCAAAAATTACAAATAAAACAAAAATGATGATTATCAATAACCCTAGTAATCCAACAGGAGCTGTTTATCAAAAGGAAACATTAGAAAAGGTATGCCAACTAGCTCGAGAAAACAATATTTTAATATTAGCTGATGAAATTTATAATCAACTCGATTATGAAAAGCAATATGTTTCTATTGCCTCATTTGAAAACATGAAAGATTATACAATTATTGTTAATGGTTTTTCTAAAGCGTATGCTATGACAGGGTGGCGAATGGGATATATTGCTTCTAGTCAAGAAAATATAGAGCCTATTTTAAAAGTACATCAATATACAACAACATCACAAATGACATTTGCGCAAATAGGAATGGCAAAAGCAATTGATCAAGAAGATGTAAAAGAAGAAGTTCAACATATGGTAGATACTTTCCATGAAAGAAGAACATTTATTATGGAACAATTAGATCAATGTGAAAGTCTTTCATACATTAAACCTCATGGGGCTTTCTATATTATGGTTGATGTTTCTAAAACGGGGCTTAATGGGCAAGAATTTGCGGATAAGTTACTTGATTATGGCGTAGCTGTTGTACCAGCAAGTGGTTTTGGTAAGGACTTTATTGATTTTGTTAGAATTTCTTTTGCTTCATCTAAAGAAAATATTGAAGAAGCATTTGTTAGAATTAAAAAACTTTTATCAGATGTAAAAAAAGCTCAAGATTAATTTCTTTGAGCTTTTTTGTCTTTCTTTATCTGATACATTAAAGCATCCGCTTGATTAATAGCTGTTTCAAAATCATCATTTTGATGTGCTAAATAATATCCAATACTTGTTGAAAGTGAAAAAGGATATTTTTTTGTTTTATTAAAAGAAAATTTGAATACCTACAGGTTAGTGAAAATTAAATTCTATAAGCACCGATTGGACGGCGTTCATGAAGCTGAATTGAATACATGGATTTTCCATCCGTTCTATAATTAGATTAGAAATCAGATGGAGGTATAACCACATGTCAAATAAAGTATTAAAGCCAAAGAAAGCTTCTCTTTATCAGTTCACTCAAAATTATTCAAACAATATTGGTAACTGTATTGAATTCTTCAAATCCATGAAATGGCCTGGGGGATTTTCATGTGACCGTTGCGGATGTCATAAGTATTACCTAGTCAAGCGTGTAGGAAAGACCAAGACTTCATATGTTCTTGAATGTAGCTCATGCCATAAGCAACATTCTCTGCTTTCAGGCACTATTTTTCAGAGCTGCAAACTTGATCTATACAAACTTCTGTTAGGTGTTTTCCTTTTCCTTAATGAAAATAAAGGAATCAGTGCAATAAATTTATGTTCAATACTAGATGTTAACCACAAGACTGCACTTCTTCTAGAGAACAAGTGTAGAATCTTATGTCACTAAGCAATTCAGAGAAGCTGCTCAACAGCCTTTTCTATGAGGCGGATGTCTTTAATATTGGTGCAAAATCCAAGAATAATGCGGGTCGTGCAAGTGAGCAACAGCCTATTCTTGGTATTCTATCTACAGATAAAGGGAATAACTATCCCCGATTTATTAAGTTAAGACGCATCAATGATTATACTGGTCTGTCACTTAAGAAAAATATAGAACAATGTTGTATATTAACACATGCTGCATTGCTTAATACAGATGGCGAGAAAGGCTTTAATACATTAAATGAAGAGATTCAGGTAAAGAACGAGAAGATCAGCTACGAAGAAAAGAATCATAGACTACTCTGGTTAAATATAATAATCGGTAATATTAAAAATAATATTACTGGTATATATCATGGAATAACTAAAAGAGAGATGCCTTTATTCCTGAATGAACAGGAGTATAGATTTAACCACAGAAATATGCGAAAGACTGTTATGGATAAAATCAAGAAATACCTACAGAAATCATTTCCTATCAGTCATAGACAGATAGTATATATCCTGAATATTTCTGCTCCACATTTCTCTTAAATCGTCACCTGTTGATTATGGGGATTCAAAAAACATTATCATTTTATAATTTATAACTGTCAATCCGCCTTACAAAAAATGCGTTTTCGATTTGATACACATCTACATGGTGACTATCCTCTAACCAAACTACATTTTCAACATATATTTTATCACTTCTAAAATCTATACTTACACTATCAATGTTAAATGATGATTTATTAAAGAAAGAGTAAACAAAAATAACCGTAAAAGATAACAGTCCTATACCAATTCCTGATAAAATAATTTGAAAAAATTTTATAATAGAATTTTTTTGTGCTTTTAATATATCAATTGCTATAAAAGTAATAGGTATAAAAAATAAATCTATTAAGAGAACTATATTTATTACTATACTAATGAACGGATGAAAGTAGACAAATTTGTCTAGTCTAGAGTTAATAAGATATTCTATCAAAACAATACTCAATGATATAATATACCACACTAAAGTTCTTCTTTTATTATTCATATGACTAAAATAAGCAATTATTTCTTTAAAAACTTTCATCAAAAATTTTCTCCATATATATCATATTCAAAATTAGATCTTTTTAAGAAAAACGTAATTAATATAATTAATTTTGATTAAATTACCCATAATCAACAGGTCAATCCAATTATTGAAACCATTTTTACACATAAAAGCCAAAAAAATTTAAACTATCATTTCTTATTTTGATAATCACCTGTGGAATGTGGGTATTCAAAAAAGAAAACACTTCATCAGTTATTTTTGTAGAAAGATCTTTCGATGAATAATTGGTAATGATAACAAATTCATCACCACCATAACGAATCGCAATATCTTCTTTAGAAATGACTTTTAAAATAATAGAAGCAATTTCTTTAATAGCACTATCACCCATATCATGTCCATAAAGATCGTTTGTTTTTTTCATAAAATCCATATCAATAAAATAAATCAATGCTTGTTGATCTTTTTCAATGAGTTGATAATAAAGTTTTTTTCTAGTTGATTCATAAATTAAATCCTTTCGTTTGCCATAGGCGGAAACCCACTACCTTCAGATGGGTTAATGAATCTTTAACATAAAGATTTTCTAATTTCTTGTTTAATAAACTTAAAACATGTTTTTTTCGTATACTTTTAATAGTAAGACCTAATAGCTTTAAGATAATTGTCATATAATTAATAGAAATATTTTTTGAGTAATTATCAAAAGCTAAATAACCAATAGCGACACCATTATTACTTAAAGAAGTATAAATCATATAACGTGATTTATATTCTTGAGGAAGAACTTCTTTTTTAGAAAATTCTTGATAGATATGTTTTTCATCAGGTGAATTTTTGTGATAAGTCATACCCATTAAATACATTTTATCAGAAAAATGAATAATATTTTCAGACATTTCATCAATATATTTTGAATTCATAACCAGATAAATTTGTTTATATCCAAAATTTTGTGATTCTTTTTCAAAAACATCAAATAAATCATAAAAATGAGATGTCTGAGATAAGAGTGTTTCTAAACGTTCTGTTGATTCAAAAAAACAATTACTATGATAAGTATAAGATAAATATTCTTTTTTTAATTCAGAATCATCTTTTTCATTTGTTGGATAACCACAACTCGCACCTTCAATGATTTGAATATCTTCTAAATCTTTAGTTGCTTGTAAAAAGTCTGCTTTTCTAAGTCGTGCTTCTCTTGAAGACATAGGTCCAGAAACATAAGCTACTTTTTGACAATTTCTTTCAGCTGAAATTGTTTGAGTAAGTTTATAAATGGCTTGTTGATTGTCTGTTCCTACATAAACGCAATCTTTAATAGGATCGTTAATAGAAACAACAGGAATATGATATTTATGAGCTTCATCAATCATTTGTTGGCGATAATCTTTATAAAAATTGGAGTTTGTTTGAAAAATCAAAACGTCATAATCTTTAATATCGGGAAGCTTATAGAGTTCTAATAAGCTATCCATAGGGTGAACAAGACCGTAATTTCCAAAGATTTCAAACATATCAATGGATATATCTTGATAATCATTTAAAAATTGATTGATCGCATTTTGTTTTTCTTGGGCAATTTCAAAAAGCCAATCAGATGAAAAAAAAGCAATTTTATAAGTCATAGAAATGCCTCCTTATCTATAATTATATCATCTTTTTGGTAGCGAAAGAATATTGACGGTTTTAAAATAACAGTGTTATAATAACAGTGTTATTTAATGATGGGGGCAATCTATGAGGCAAGAAACCGTAGGTGTTACAGAAAACCTATTAAAAAGTGCAACAGAAGAATTTTTAGAAAAAGGATTTATGAAAGCAAGTCTAAGAAATATATCTGCCAAAAGCGGAGTTAGTACAAATTCTATTTATACTCGTTTTAAAGATAAAGAAGGTTTGTTTTCAGCAATCGTCAAAGAAACAGCGGATGGGTTGATGGATATTTATCTCGAGAGTATTCAAAAAGAAACCTATAGTCCTGATCTTAATCAAGCTAATTCTGAAGGAGAGGAAGGCACAGATTTTGTTTTAGATTATATTTATCAACATTTTATAGAGTTTAAATTGATTTTTTGTTGTTCTACCGGTTTTCAATATGAACATTTTTTAGATGAACTTGGAAAAATCGAAGAATCTTATTACCAAGAGCTTGTTGATAAATATGGTAAAGAAGGTTTTACAGTAGATCCATTCTTTATTCATGTATTTTGCCGGGCAGGATGGCAAACGATGTATGAACTTGTTGCACATGATTGTTCCTATAAAGAAGCTCAATCATTTATGAATAGCACAAAGTTATTTAATGTTGCTGGCTGGAAAGCAGTTATGGGAATTGATGAGTAAATAGACAGGGAAACCTGTCTAAAGTTAACATCGATAGTTAGCAAAAACTAACCAATAGGAGGGATTTTATGAAAGAAAAGAAAGAGAGTACATTATCGAAGTTAATGCACTTTGCAGGAAATCATAAGTATTATGTTTATGCTTCATGTATTTTAGCTGCAATCAGTGCCTTTATTGCTTTGGTTCCTTTTTATGATATGTGGCGTATCATCAAAGAGGTATTAGAAGTAAGACCAAACTTTAATGAAGCAATCCATATCAAAAGTTATGGATGGCATGCAGTTTTATTTGCGTTATTAGCTATGGTTTTTTATATCGCAGCCTTAATGTGTTCGCATAAAGCAGCCTTTAGAGTACAAGCGACAATGAGAACGAAAATGATGGAACACATTATGAAACTTCCTCTTGGCTATGTTGAAAGTCAAGGAAGTGGAAAAATTAGAAAAATCGTAATGGAATCAAGTGCCACAACAGAAACCTTTTTAGCACATAATGTGCCAGATAAAGTTGTTTCTAAAGCAACACCAATTGGTTTACTTATTATGATGGCAATCTTTGATTGGCGACTAGGTTTAATGAGTCTTATTCCAGCAATTATTGCTTTTGTCTTAATGTTTACAGCGATGATGGGACCAAAGATGGCAGAAGATATGAAACAATATCAAAATGCTTTGGAAACGATGTCATCAGAAGCTGTTGAATATGTAAGAGGGGTACCTGTTGTTAAAACATTTGAACAAACAATTTTCTCTTTTAAAAGATTTAAAGAAGCAATTGATGAATATGAAAAATGGACGTTAGATTATACAAAGAGTATGATGAAACCAATGGTATGTTTTACAACTTTTGCTAATGGAATCTTTGCGGCATTAATTATTGCTGCTTATTTATTTGCAGGAAATACTATTACAGATCAATTTATTTTGAATCTCTTTTTCTATATTTTAATTACATCTATTTTAACAACGACTTTAATGAAAGTAGCTTATGCCGGTGAATCGCAAATGCTTGTAGAAGATGCTTTAAATCGTATGAATTCAATTATGAATGTACAACCTTTACCTGAAAGTAAACAAATACAAGTACCAAGTGATGCTTCTATTGATTTAGAAAATGTCAGCTTTACGTATCAAGATGCTTCTACTAAAGCCATTGACAACTTAAGTATGCATATTAAAGCAGGAGAACATATTGCTTTAGTTGGACCAAGTGGTGGTGGTAAAACAACTGTAGCTTCTCTTATTTCTCGTTTTTGGGATGTAAATGAAGGAAGTATTAAAATAGGACATGTTGATGTTAAAGATATTGAACAAAAAGAATTAATGAATCAAGTATCTTATGTTTTCCAAGATAGTCGTTTACTTAAAATGAGTATTTTAGAAAATATTCGTATGTCAAGACCAGAGGCAAGTGATGAAGAAGTTATCCAAGCTTTAAAAGATGCCCAATGTCAAGATATTATTGATAAATTCCCTGATGGAGTTCATACCGTTATAGGTTCAAAAGGAGTTTATGTTTCCGGTGGGGAAAGTCAAAGATTATCGATTGCTAGAGCCTTTTTAAAGAACGCTCCAATTCTTATTTTAGATGAAGCAACGGCTTTTGCTGATCCTGATAATGAAGTACTTGTTCAAAAAGCTTTTGAAAAACTTTCAAAAAATAAAACGGTTGTCATGATTGCTCATCGTTTATCAACGATTACAAATGCAGATTGTATTTATGTATTAGAAAATGGACATATTGTTGAAAGTGGTAAACATGAAGAACTGTTAGAGACAAAAGGTGTTTATGCACATATGTGGCATCAATATAATCAATCTGTAAAATGGAAAGTACAAAAAGGGGACGAAGAATAATGATTGAAAAATTAAAACATAAATATGCTTTATCTTCTAAAGGAGCAAAAGACATGATAAGAGCCTTTGTGGCAGTGACACTTTCTAATCTTGTTTTAATGCTCCCTGTGGGACTACTTTATGTATTATCATCTTATTTATTAGATCAACAATTACCTAAAGAAAAACTTACTTTCTTTAGTGTTGAGAGTGTTGTAATCTTGATTTGTATTGCTTTAACGACAACATTTCAATATCGTGCTACTTTTTTATCAACATATGTTGAAAGTGGTGTTAGACGTCGTACACTTGCAGAAAAGTTAAGAAAACTTCCTTTAGCTTATTTTGGAAAAAAGGATTTAGCGGATCTTACAAATACGATCATGTCTGACTGTGCTCTTTTAGAAACAGCAAGTTCTCACTGGATTCCTGAATTAATAGGAGCCATGATTTCAACAACAATTATTGTCATCAGTTTATTCTTCTTTGATTTTCGTATGGCTCTTGCTGCTATTTGGGTGATGCCAATTGCATTTGCAATTGTCCTTTATTCAAGAAAAGCAATGCGAAAAACACATGAAAAAACAAATGAATATCGTATCAATTGTTTGGATGGTATTCAAGAAGGATTAGAAACATTAAGAGATTTAAGATCGAATAATATGTGTGATACGTATATGAAATCTCTTAATAAAAAAATCAAAGCTGTTGAAAATCATGCTATCTTTGCAGAATTTACGAATGCTGCTTTTGTTTGTAGTGCTCAAATGGTTTTAAAACTTGGGATGGGAACAGTTACCCTTGTAGGAAGTTACTTATTAGTAAAAGATGAAATTACAATTCTTACATTCTTTATGTTTTTACTTGTTGTGACACGTATGTACGAACCTTTACAAATTTCTTTACAAAATTTATCTGCTATGATTAGTCTTGATACGAATTGTAAACGTATGGATGAGATTTTATCCCATGAAGAACAAACAGGAGTTGATACACTTACAAATGAAGGCTATGATATTGTATTTGATCATGTGGCTTTCTCTTATAATCAAAAAGAAAAAGTATTATCAGATGTATCATTTGTCGCAAAACAAGGAGAAGTCACAGCATTAATTGGGCCAAGTGGTGGTGGTAAAACAACCATTTCACGACTTGCTGCACGTTTTTATGATATTAATCAAGGAAAGATTACCGTTGGGGGAATGGATGTTTCAAAGGTTGAACCTGAAAAATTATTAGAACTTTATTCAATTGTTTTTCAAGATGTCACATTATTTAATAACACAGTTATGGAAAATATTCGTATTGGTAAAAAGGATGCAACCGATGAAGAAGTGATTGCTGCAGCAAAATTAGCGCATTGTGATGAATTTGTTGAAAAAATGCCTGATCAATGGAATACAATGATTGGTGAAAATGGTTCTGAATTATCAGGAGGACAACGACAAAGAATTTCTATTGCTAGAGCCTTCTTAAAAGATGCTCCAATTATCTTAATGGATGAAGCAACAGCTTCATTAGATGTAGATAATGAATCATTGATTCAAGAATCTATTTCTAAATTAATTGAAAATAAAACAGTTTTAGTTATTGCGCATCGAATGAGAACAGTAGATGGTGTTGATAAAATTGTTGTTTTAAAAGAGGGTGTTGTTGCTGAACAAGGGAAGCCACAAGAATTAAAACAACAAAAGGGGATTTATAAACATATGGTTGATATGCAAATGCAATCAAATGCATGGAAATATCAATAAATTTAAAAGGAAAACTTGATTATTTTTGCTCAAGTTTTTTCTTTATAAGAATATATTTCAGTAATAAAATACTTGCATGATAATAAATAATCATTTATACTGTATAACAAATTCATGAAATAGGGGGAATTGACATGATTGATACAGGGAATACAGGGAAAGAGGCAATAAATTAAAATAGAGTTCAAAATGGACTCTATTTTAATTTACTATTTACTATCGTAATTTACAAATGAATGATTTGCTAAAAATTCATCAGCTTCTTTTATAAGTTGATTTAATTTTTCATCTTCTACTTCTAAGCTTGAACCATACAACTATTATAAGTTTCTAAAAGAGAAGCTAAAGAAATACCATGAGGTTTAATATCTTTATATTGATCAAAATCAATATTTGTTGGATCTTCAGAGAGTTGAGATAATCTTATCCAGCCAAATCTAAATTCTTTTTCATTGTTTTCTATGACTTTTAAAATAAATTATTCTCTATTGATTGGAATAACCGTATAAGATACAATTTATTTACTAAAAGTAAAAACTGAGGAGAATTATTATGAAAAGTACTAAGACACAAAAAATGTATATTACACTAATCAGTGTGATGAAACAAATAAATGCTTTAGAAGAATATCTCTACATAAAATTAGTCAATCGTACCCATCGTGGCATTAAACTGACAGTACAGGGACAAAAAAATTTATGATGAAGCTAAAATACCTATCGAAAATTCAGATAATTATTTGAATAAAATCCAAGAGAAAACATCTTCTATGATTCATATTGGTTCTTCATTTTTAATTCGGCAAAAGAATTTATTGATTTATGGCATAGTATACAAACCTTAATACAACGTTATAAATTACGTGTTGTTCCTTATGAAGATGATCATGATAAAATCATGGAAGTTTATCAATCGTTAGGAATAAAATTTGATTTTTTAATTGGTGCCTTTAACTCAAGTCAAATTCTATTTTTGCTTCTTGCAAACAGTTAGGAACTTATAACGTTTGTGTAGCTCTGCCTAGAAGTCATCCACTAGCAAAAAAGAAAAAACTTTCAATTACGGATTTATATAATGAAAAACTTTTATGTGTCAGTAGTGGGGATTGTTTAAATATTGATGATTTTAGAAAGAATATGCAAATGTTTTATCCTCAAATTATTTTAGAGGATGTCGGTTACTTTTATGATTTAGATACATTCAATCGTTGTGAAGAAGAAGGTTGTCTTTTATTAACATTGGATGCTTGGGATAATATCCATCCTTCTTTAATTACTTTACCGGTTGAATGGGACTATCAGATGCCTTATGGTTTGCTTTATAAGAAGAATCCATCAAAACAAGTAAAAGATTGTTTAAAGGAATTGATAAATATGTCAAATAGAACAAAATTACAATTAGAAGATGCATTTAAAGAACTTTTATTAGAGAAAACATTTCATAAAATAACGATTAAAGATCTTACGGATAAATGCCATATAAGTCGCATGGCTTTTTACTATCATTTTCAAGATTTGTATGATTTAACAGAATGGATTTTAATAGAAGATGCTCGAAAAGCTTTGAATGAAAAGAAAGATTATGCACATTGGAAAGAAGGACTTTCTAATATTTTTGAAGCGGTTTATATTAATAAACCATTTATTCTAAATGTCTATCATGATATTTCTCGAGATAAAATTGAAAAGATATTATTCAAACTTGTTCATGAATTGATAGAATCTGTTGTTGAAGAAAGAAGTAAAGATATTTTTATTTTAAATCAACAAAAGGATTTTATTGCTCATTTTTATAAATATGGGTTTGTTGGTGTAATGTTGGATTGGATTGATTCGGGAATGGATGAAGATTATCAAATGATTCTAGATGATTTAGAAATGACGGTATTAGGAACAATCGATTTATCGATACAAAACTTTACAAATAGGGAGAAATGATAAAAAATTTATCATTTCTTTTTTATTGTAAATTTTATCTAAAATAAGGGAATGCTATGATTGAAGTGTAAAAAGAAAGGTGGAGTTGTTTATGAATCGTAAAAGTTTAACGATTGCTGCAACAACAGTGACGGCCGTTTCATCAGCAGTCCTTGTTGCTAAAAAAGTAAAGAATAATAAAAAGGATGAAAAGGTAAATACGTATCGAAATACAGAATTAGGAAAGTATGATAAAAATGATAAAGGAATTTATTATACAAATGGAAATTATGAAGCTTTTGCCAGACCTAAAAAACCAGAAAATGTTGAAAATAAAAATGCATATTTAATAGGAAGTGGTCTAGCAAGTTTAGCGGCAGCTTGTTTCTTGGTAAGAGATGGACAAATGCCTGGAAAAAATATTCATATTTTAGAAGCAATGGATATTGCTGGTGGTGCCTGTGATGGTATTTTTGATCCTTCTAGAGGTTATATCATGCGTGGTGGTCGTGAAATGGAAAATCATTTTGAATGTTTATGGGATCTATTTAGAAGTATTCCTTCACTAGAAATCAAAGATGCCAGTGTATTAGATGAATTTTATTGGCTTAATAAAGAGGATCCAAATTATTCTTTATGTCGTGCAACTATTAACAGAGGACAAGACGCTAAAACCAATGGACAATTTAATTTAAGTCAAAAAGGTTGCATGGAAATCATGAAACTGTTTATGACAAAAGATGAAGATCTTTATGATAAAACGATTGAAGATGTTTTTGATGAAGAAGTCTTTGATTCAACATTTTGGATGTATTGGCGTACCATGTTTGCCTTTGAAAACTGGCATAGTGCTTTAGAAATGAAACTTTATTTTCAACGTTTTATTCACCATATTTCGGGCTTACCTGATTTTAGCGCTTTAAAATTTACGCGTTATAATCAATATGAATCACTTATTTTACCAATGCAAAAGTATCTTGAAAAACATGGGGTTGATTTTCAATTTAACACAGAGGTAACGAATGTTTTATTTGATATTAAACCTGATAAAAAAGTTGCTAAAACGATTGAATGTAACGTAAAAGGAAAAGAAAAAAGAATTTCCCTTAGCGAAAATGATTTGGTTTTAATTACCAATGGAAGCTGTACAGAGGGTACAATTTATGGAGATCAAAATCATGCTCCTAATGGAAATGCAGAAATGCGAACAAGTGGATGTTGGAATTTATGGAAAAATATTGCTAAACAAGATAAATCTTTTGGCCATCCTGAAAAATTCTGTAGTGATATTCAAAAAACAAATTGGGAATCGGCAACAGTTACAACATTAGATGATAAGATTATTCCCTATATTACGAATATTTGTAAAAGAGATCCTAAAACAGGACATGTTGTTACAGGAGGTATTGTCAGTTGTCAAGATTCATCATGGCTTTTAAGTTGGACCATTAATCGTCAAGGTCAATTTAAACAACAAGATAAAGATAAAGTCTGTGTGTGGGTTTATGGATTGTTTACTGATACAATAGGAGATTATGTTAAAAAGCCAATGAAAGATTGTACAGGAAAAGAAATTACCATGGAATGGTTGTATCACCTTGGTGTTCCAGAAGAATTAATAGAAGACTATGCAACCAACAGTGCTATCTGTATACCAACTATGATGCCTTATATTACAGCTTTCTTTATGCCAAGAAGAAAAGAAGATCGTCCGGATGTTATTGTTAAAGATGCAACTAATTTTGCCTTTTTAGGACAATTTGCACATACACCAAGAGATACTGTATTTACTACAGAATATTCGGTAAGAACAGCGATGGAAGCTGTTTATGGTTTATTAGGTGTTGATCGAGGTGTTCCAGAAGTATGGGGCAGTGTTTACGATATTCGAGAACTTTTAGATAGTTCTGTAAAATTAATGGATGGGAAATCACCCTTAGAGATGAATTTAGGTCCTTTAAATATAATCAAAAAGCCTTTAATAAGAAGTATTAAAGGAACGGTTATTGAAAAATTATTAAAAGAGCATCAAATTTTAAAAGAAAATGAAAAGTAATTGATTTTTTACCATGAAATTTTAAAAACGTCAGGAAACATTTGATAAAGTGTTTTACCAGCTTGTTGAGGAGACAAATCAAACTTACCAAGAATATAATGTTGGTACATGATAGAAGCGCCACCACAAAAAACATCTAATAAAAGAAGATCTTTATCTTCAAATTGGATGTTTTTTCTTTTACACATCCAAATAACAGTATTATAGGAATATTGGTAGATAAAATCTCCTAAAGAATTGATACCGGTATAATCAAAAGCATTTTTTAAATAATGAAGCTCTTTACTCATATTAAATAAATTAATGAAGACATCTTCATAATTGTGATTTTGACTACTATGCATATATTGATCTAAGATCCTTTTATAATTATCATTCATCACGTCATATTTATCTTTATAGTGACGATAAAAAGAGGATGTTGAAACATGAGCTTCTTTATCTTCTCCTAAAACATATTTATCAATATATTTTTTTATTTCTTCTTCAAAAGGAAGAACATCTTTAGGAAATTCTTCATCGTTCATGTTTGAATTTTTATAACGATAAATGGTAATACTTTTTGTTTGTCAATCAACTGTATAAATTTTGCTGAAGTTATTTTCCAAAGCGTTAAAAATATCAATTATATTAAGAGGAAGATTATTATTTATTTCTTTGTTCATCTTAATCGCCACTTTCAAGTCATTTTTATTTAATTTATTATATCACGGTATGATTTGAAAAATAATCTAAATGATTAATAAGTATTTCAAATTACAATTTTTATATATTTGTTTGCCATGCGTTTAAATTATCTAATATATATTGATATACAAGCTGATTTTGCTTTTCGTTTAAAATTTCATGACGCATATTTTCAAAAAGATAGGAATCTACACACATATAACCTTTAGATTTTATGTTGGAAACAGCTTTGTTGAATTTTACTTCATTTGTAATGCAAGGATCATCTTTACCAGCAATAAATAAAATAGGTAAAGAGGGATTAGACATTGTCCAGTTTTCATTATGATATGTATTTATTACAAGATTAAAGAGAGATTCAAAGCCATTTGCGGTAAAAGTAAAATAACATAAAGGATTTTTGTTATAAGAATCTACAATATTTTCATCACTACAAATCCAACTGTTAGGAATATCTGTATGAAACCTTTTATTAAAAGCTTGAAAACTTAAATTTTGAATTAATTGAGGACGATAATGATCATCTTTGACTTTTGAATAGATACGAGCTATTTTTATTCCTATAGGAGCAAGAAGATTATCACTAGGACTTCCACAAACAATTAAACCATCAATATCTTGATCATACTTTTGGCAAAAACAGCGCACGACTAAAGACCCCATACTATGTCCTAAAAGATAGAGTGGGAGATAAGGATATTGTTGTTTAATCATCAAAGTAATTTGATGGAGATCTTCAACAATTGCTAGATGACCATTATCATAAAAATACCCCAAATCATTTTTGTCTTTTATACTTTTTCCATGTCCACGATGGTCATGAATAATACATAAATAACCTTGATTTGATAAGAAATTCATAAAGTCGATGTATCTCTCTTTATGCTCACACATACCATGAGAAATTTGTACAATTCCTTTTGGGCTTTCACAAGAAATAATAATGCCATCTAATTTTAGTTGATCATAATTTGATTTTATTTGAAAACTTTTGTACATATTTATCACCTAACTATATTATAACTAAAAAACAAATATTTTGATATGATAAAGAATTAATATAACAAAAAAAGTCTTGATAAAATCAAGACTTTTTAGCTTTTTTTAGGAAAACCCTAATTATTTACAAGCTTCTTCAATTGCAACAGCAACAGCTACAGTAGCTCCAACCATTGGGTTGTTACCCATACCGATTAATCCCATCATTTCTACGTGAGCAGGAACTGATGAAGAACCAGCAAATTGAGCATCACTGTGCATACGTCCCATAGTATCAGTCATACCATAAGAAGCAGGACCAGCAGCCATGTTATCAGGATGTAAAGTACGTCCAGTTCCACCACCAGATGCAACTGAGAAGTATTTTTTACCTTGTTCAATACATTCTTTTTTGTATGTTCCAGCAACAGGATGTTGGAAACGAGTAGGGTTAGTAGAGTTACCAGTGATTGATACATCTACACCTTCTTTATGCATGATAGCAACACCTTCACGTACGTCATCTGCACCATAGCAGTTAACTTTAGCACGTGGACCATCACTATAAGCAGTTCTAGATACTTCTTTAACTTCTCCAGTAAAATAATCGAATTGAGTTTCTACATAAGTGAAACCATTGATTCTTGAGATGATTTTAGCAGCATCTTTTCCTAAACCATTTAAGATAACTCTTAATGGATTTTTTCTTACTTTGTTAGCTTTTTCAGCAATTTTGATTGCACCTTCAGCAGCAGCGAAAGATTCATGTCCAGCTAAGAAAGCGAAACATTGAGTATTTTCGTTTAATAACATTGCTCCTAAGTTACCATGACCTAAACCTACTTTACGATCATCAGCAACAGATCCTGGAATACAGAATGATTGTAATCCAACACCGATTGTTTTAGCAGCATCTTCTGCTTTAGTATCACCATTTTTAATTGCCATAGCAGCACCAACTGTATATGCCCAACAAGCGTTTTCGAAACAAATTGGTTGTGTAGATTTTACGATATCATAAACGTTGATACCTTTTTCATCACAAATAGCTTTTGCTTCTTCGATTGATTTGATATCATATTTAGCTAATGCAGCGTTAATTTGATCAATTCTTCTTTCATAACTTTCAAATAATGCCATTTTTTCGTATCCTCCTATTATTCTTTTCTTGGATCGATGTATTTAGCAGCATCGTTGAATCTACCGTAGTTACCTTTAGCAGCTTCTAAAGCTTCATTAGCATCTTTTCCATCTTTAATCATTTCCATCATTCTACCTAAGTTAACGAATTCGTAACCGATAATTTCATCATTTGTATCTAAAGCGATACGAGTAATGTAACCTTCAGTTAATTCTAAGTAACGAGGTCCTTTTAATTTAGTAGAGTATGATGTACCTACCATTGATCTTAAACCTTTACCTAAGTCTTCAAGACCAGCACCTACAGGCAATCCACCTTCAGAGAATGCTGATTGAGTACGTCCATAAACGATTTGTAAGAATAATTCTCTCATAGCTGTGTTAATAGCGTCACAAACTAAGTCAGTATTTAAACCTTCTAATAAAGTTTTACCAACTAATGCTTCACTAGCCATAGCAGCAGAGTGAGTCATACCTGAGCATCCAACAGTTTCGATTAATGCTTCTTCAATGATACCTTCTTTAACATTTAAAGTAAGTTTACATGCACCTTGTTGTGGAGCACACCAACCAATACCATGTGTTAAACCAGAAATATCTTTGATTTCTCTTGAATATACCCATTTTCCTTCTTCAGGAATAGGAGCACATCCGTGTGATGCACCACGATTTACAGTGCACATTTCTTCAACTTCATGTGAATAAATCATTTTTTATTTTCTCCTTTCATCACATTAATGATCACAAACATTAAAAAAGAAATAACGTAAAACTACATAAATTTCTTCCTTCAGGTGAAGGAATTCACCTGAACAAATTATAAAGTGTCGATTAAAGAAAGTCAATGAAACAAGAAAGATAAATAAATGAAAAAAGAAATTTTTTTGTATCTATCAAAGAATATTTTATAAAAAAAGGGACAAAATAGTATTTGAAGTTGAAAAAAAGTAGTCAAAAAGGGTTGACACACAAGGTTAGTATATGCTAACTTATAGACAGTTAGTTACGGCTAACTTCGTGTTAATAAATCATTTTTTATTGATACCAGATCACAAACAAAAATCACAAACACAAACAAAACAAAAATGAAAGAAGGAAGTATTAAAATGGATTTAATTCAAAGTATTAAAGCACGCGAAGTATTAGACTCTCGTGGAAATCCAACTGTTGAAGTTGAAGTTAGAAGTGAATGTGGAGCTTTTGGTAGAGCAATCGTACCAAGTGGAGCTTCTACAGGAATTTATGAAGCAGTGGAATTAAGAGATGGAGACAAATCACGTTATTTAGGTAAAGGTGTTTTACAAGCTGTTAAAAATGTAAACGAAGTGATTGCTCCTGAATTATTAGGATATGATGTTTTTGCTCAAAGAGAAATCGATCAGGCAATGATTGATTTAGATGGTACAGATAATAAAGGAAAACTTGGAGCAAATGCTATCTTAGGTGTTTCTCTTGCCGTTGCTAAATGTGCTGCTGATTCATTAGGTATGCCATTATATCGTTATATTGGTGGAGCAAATGCTCATGTTATTCCTACACCAATGATGAATATTATCAATGGTGGAGCACATGCTGATAACAACATTGATTTCCAAGAATTTATGATTATGCCAGTTTCAGCTCCTACATTCAAAGAAGCGATTCGTATGGGTGCTGAAGTATTCCATAATTTAAAAGCTGTATTACATGATAAAGGATTAAATACTGCTGTAGGTGACGAAGGTGGATTTGCTCCTAACTTAAAATCAAATGAAGAAGCTATTCAAACAGTTATCGAAGCTATTGAAAAAGCAGGTTATAAGCCAGGTGTAGATGTTAAACTTGCAATGGATGTTGCTAGTTCAGAATTCTATAAAGATGGTAAATATGTTTTACCGGGTGAAGGAAATAGAACATTTACTTCAAAAGAGTTAGTTGATTTCTACGGTGAACTTGTTGAAAAATATCCAATTATTTCTATCGAAGATGGTCTTGATCAAGATGACTGGGACGGATGGAAATATTTAACTGAAAAATTAGGTAAAAAAGTACAATTAGTAGGGGATGACTTCTTTGTAACAAATACAAAACGTTTACAAGAAGGTATTGCTAAGAAAACTGCAAACTCTATCTTAATTAAAGTTAACCAAATTGGTACTTTAACTGAAACACTAGAAGCTATTCAAATGGCTCAAAAGGCAAATTATACTGCTGTTGTTTCTCATAGATCTGGTGAAACAGAAGATACAACAATTGCTGATATTGCTGTAGCTACAAATGCTGGACAAATTAAAACTGGTTCTGCATCAAGAACAGACCGTATTGCTAAATACAATCAATTATTAAGAATTGAAGATGAATTAGGAAAACAAAGCTTATATGGTGGCGTTGATTCATTCTATCAATTAGATAAATAATTTTGCTATTAAAAGATAATATTGTTATATCCCTTTAACGATTAAATCGTAACTTCCCAATTTTAGACTAAATCATATAAGAAATATTATCTTTTAATAATATAGATAAAAAAGGTGATGTAAGTCATCTTTTTTGTAAATAAATTACATTCTTTATTTAATTAGGAGAAATTAATGAAAATAACTCTCTAAACATTTTAAAAAGGTATACAATTTTTATCCTATATATAAAATAAAGATTGTCATTTACTTAATAAATTAAATACCTTCCGTATTTTTTTGACTACTTGCGGAAATGACACGAAAATCATTTGCAGCTGCAAATGATTTTTTATATATAGACATGTAAATAAATTACATCATTTTAAAAAGTTGAAAAGAATGTTGTAAATAAAAAACAAAAACTAATGTAAGCCTTTAACAAAGAAAAATGTCACGTTATGATAATCATGTCAAAATTAATTAAGGGAGGAAATAATTATGGACAAAATGGCAGATGTCTTAGGTCGTGCTGGTGCATGGTGCGGTCAAAACAAATATTTATCTGCAATTAAAAATGCGTTCCAAAACTTCATGCCTTTAACAATCGCTGGGGCAATCGGGGTTTTATGGTGTAACGTATTAGTTAACGACCAAACAGGTTTAGGATTGTTCTTCAAACCAATCATGGCTTTAGATTTCTTAAATCCTGCATTCCAAGCCGTTAACTTCTGTACAATCAGCTGTATCACAGTTGGTATCACTCTTGGTATCGCCCAAGAAATCGGTGTTTGGAACATGGGAGCTGAAAGAGCTGGTTACATTCCAGGTTTAGTAGGTTTAGCTGCATGGTTATCAGTTACAAACACTTCTCATGTATTAAAAGGAGCTAAAGAAGCTTTCACTGGTATCGCTGGTAATGAATTAGGAGCTACTGGTTTATTCACTGGTATGATTATTGGTGTATTATCTGTAGAATTATTCTGCTTCTTCGAAAAACAAGATGCATTAAAAATTAAAATGCCAGAACAAGTTCCACCAGGAGTTGCTCGTGCATTCGAAGTTTTAGTACCAGCTACTATTACTTTAATCATCACTGCTTGTATTGGATCAGCATGTTATAACTTAACTGGTTTATACTTAAATGATGTTATCAAAAATGGTATCCAAGGTCCTTTAGGAGCTGTAGGTGCTACAATTCCAGGTGTTATGATCATCTATTTAGTAATCATGTTATTCTGGTTAGTAGGTATCCATGGTAACAACATGTTATCTGCAGTAAAAGAAGCATTATTTACACCATTAGCACTTGAAAACGTTGAAAAATTCAACAAAGGTGAAAAACCAACAAACATCATCAACATGTATGCATTACAAATGTGGGGTGAATTCGGTGGTTCAGGTGTTACTATCGGTTTAGTAATCGCAATCATGATCTTTGGTAAACGTGAAGATAACAAAGCAATCGCTACATTATCATTAGTTCCAGGTTTATTCAACATCAATGAAACAGTTACATTCGGTATTCCAATGGTATTAAACCCAATCTTAGGTATTCCATTCGTGGTTGCTCCATTAATCACAATCATTATTGGTTATGTATTAACAGTTATCGGATTCTGTCCAGTTGCATGTTTAACAGTACCTTGGACAACTCCACCAATCGTATTTGGTTTCTTAGCTACAGGTGCAAACGTTATGGGTGCAGTAACTCAAGCAATCTTAATTGTTGTTTCAACAGTTATCTATGTACCATTCTTAATTGCATACGAAAAATACCAAAACAAACAAGCTGCAGAAGCTTAATAATGAAATTGACAAGGATACGTCGTATCCTTGTCTTTCATTGTATATAAAGGTACAATGGATTTAGAGGTGAGAATATGAGTCTATTATCAACAATTGAATACCAAAATGGTTTTAGTGATTTAGAAAAGAAAATAGCAGATTATTTAATTGAACATAAAGAAGATGTGATTCATATGAATCTTAAAGAGTTAGCAGAAGCAACTTATACTTCAACAGCAACAATTAGTCGTTTTTGTAAGAAATTGGGAGAAAAGAATTTTAATGACTTTCGTGTTCATTTTGCCGAAATAACTCAATCTCAAACATTCTCTACAATAAATTTTAATAAGCCATTTCTTCAAGATAGTTCGAAAAATGAAATTTGTCATAATGTTGGAGAAATCTATAAACAAACCATTGAAGGAACTAATCAAGTTCTTGATATGAATGAATTAGAAAAAGCAGTGGATTATATTGATAAAGCAAACATCATTGATTTGTTTGCGGTAGGAGATTCTTTTTTATCAGCATTGATGTTTGAACATAAAATGACTTATGTCAATAAGCTTGTTAACTTGAAAATTATTCCTACAGAGCAAACTCAACAGGCTTTGTATACGACTAAAAATTCAGTAGCGTTAATTATTTCCTATTCAGGACAAACAAATGAAATTAAACCTATTGTTGAACGTATTAAAATAAATGGGGGAACCATTATTGCAATCACTTCTTTAAATGATAGTTATTTGAGAATAAAAGCAGATATTTGTTTAACAATGTGTTCAAAAGAAAATATTATTAATAAAATTGGAACATTTTCTTCTAAAATAAGTAGTGATTATATTATAGATTTAATCTATTCCTTACTCTTTAAAAAGAATTATCAAGAATTACTTATTAAAAAAGTATCTATGAATTTAGATTGGGATGAAAGAAGAAATGAATCAACACATGAAAAAGGAAAAGGAGAATAGTGATGGGACATATTTTATGGGTAGAACCTGTATTTAAAGAAATGATTTGGGGAGGAAACCAACTTAAAGAAAAGTATGGCTATGCTATACCAAGTGATCAAACTGGAGAATGTTGGGCACCTTCAGCTCATCCTAATGGTGATAATAAAATCAAAGAAGGAGAATTTAAAGGTCAAACTTTATCAAAAGTCTTTGATGAACATCGTGAACTTTTTGGAAATATCAAAGATAAACAATTTCCATTGCTTGTAAAAATCATTGATGCTTGTAATGATTTATCTGTACAAGTTCATCCAAATGATGAATATGCTGGTCTTCATGAAAATTCATTAGGAAAGACAGAATGCTGGTATGTCTTAGACTGTAAAGAAGATACAAAGATGGTCATGGGACATCATGCTAAAACCAAAGAAGAACTTGTAAAAGCTATTGAAAATGATGATTATGATCAATTATTAAATAAGTTTGATATCAAAAAAGGAGATTTCTTCTATATTCCAAGTGGAACGATCCATGCTATCTGTAAAGGGTCATTGATCTATGAAGCACAACAATCATCAGATATCACATACCGTGTTTATGATTATCATCGAAAAGATAAAGATGGAAATGAAAGACAACTTCATGTAAAACAATCCATCGATGTGACAACAGTACCTTATAAACCATATGATCTAGCTAAACAAGTAGAAGAGACAATAGAAAATGGAACAAGAAAAGAGCTTGTATCATCTAACTATTTAACATTAAATAAATATGATATGACAGGCTATAATAAAGTAAAGAATGATAAACCATTCCAACTTGTATCAATCATTGAAGGACAAGGAACAGTAGAAGGAAAAGAAGTGAAAAAAGGAGATCATTTTGTAGTTTGTTCAGATCAAAAAGAAGTTGATTTTGATGGAACAATGACAGTAATGATTTGTACATTATAAGGCGGAAGCCTTATTTTTTTAACTTGATTTTTTAGGTTGTTTAAAGTATTCTAATTACTATATTATTTAATAAAATGAAATAGGTGATTTTATGAAAGAATGGTTGATTTTAGCGTTTATATTTTTTATAGGAAGTTTAGCTGGATGGCTTTTAGAACTTATTTTTCGTCGCTTTTTTTCCAAAGCAAATCCTTCAAGAAAATGGATCAATCCTGGTTTTTTAGTAGGACCTTATTTACCACTTTATGGTTTTAGTTTATGTGTCGTTTATTTACTGGCACATATTAATGTTTCATTTATTCATGGAGTGTATTTAAGAAAGACGGTACTTTTTTTACTAATGGCTTTATCGGTTACTTTAATTGAATATTTTGCAGGACTTATTTTTATCAAAGGAATGCATGTAAAGCTTTGGGATTATAGTGATGAAAAGTTTAATATTCAAGGAATCATTTGTCCTAAGTTTACTTTCTTTTGGTATTTATTAAGTGCGATTTATTATTTTTTAATTCATCCTAATATCATTCATTCAATTGAATGGCTTGCCGGAAATCTTTGGTTTTCATTCTTTGTAGGTTTATTTTATGGTGTCTTTTTAATTGATGTTGGATATTCTTTAAACATTTTAAACAATATCCAAAAATTTGCGAAAGAAAACGATATTATTGTCCAATATGAAGCGTTTAGAAAACATATCGGTGAGTTAAGAAATGAATTTAAAGAAAAAGAACGTTTTGTTTTCTCTATGAAATTGGATCATATTTCAATCAAAAAATCATTAAAAGCGTATTTTGATAAATACTATAAATAGGAGAATTGTATGGAATTAAAGAAAATAAGTGAAAATGATATTGAACAAGTAAGTCAACTTTATTACAGTGCTTTTCCTGAAGATGAAAGAGCACCATGGAAAGCTCTTATAGAAAAACACAATAAAGGTAAAGGAGAATTTTTATCAATCTATGATCAAAATAAATGGGTTGGGTTAACGTATGTCATTACCTATCAAAATTTATCCTATGTTTTGTATCTTGCTATTGATGAACTTCAAAGAGGTCATGGCTATGGAAGTAGTGTTTTACAAATGTTGAAAAAGAGATATCCTCATACCATTATGTTATGTATTGAAGAAGTAGATGAAAAATATGATAACTACAAACAACGTGTTCATCGTAAAAACTTTTATTTAAGAAATGGACTTCAAGAAATGGGCTTTAAATATGTAGAAAAAGATGTTAAATATGAAATGCTTTATGTAGGAAAAAAATTATCAAGTAAAGTTTATGACGAATTGATGGTTGCTTATGCCGGACCTGTTTATCATAAATTTAGAGATTACCAGGCTGATGAATTGATTGACTAAACATCCATATGGATGTTTTTTTGCTTTAAGAGTATAATAAAGGTAATGCTAGGAGGAAGAAAGAATGTTACATAAAAAATTAAAACCATTTCCTAAAGACTTTCTTTGGGGAGCAAGTACATCTGCTTATCAAGTAGAAGGAGCTAACTTATCACATGGAAAGGGTCCTTCGGTTCAAGATGTCAAAAAAGTACCAGAAGGGACATCTGATTTAACAGTATGCGCTGATTTTTATCATCGTTATAAAGAAGATATTGCTTTAATGGCTGAAATGGGCTTTAAAGTTTATCGTTTTTCTATTTCATGGTCAAGAATTTTACCTCAAGGAACAGGTGAAGTAAATCAAGAAGGAATTGATTTCTACAATAATGTTATTAATGAATGTTTAAAATATAATATTATTCCATTAGTAACAATGTTCCACTTCGATATGCCACAAGCCTTAGAAGAAAGAGGTGGCTGGGAAAAACGTGAATCTATTGATTGGTTTGTTAATTTTGCTAAAGTGATGTATGAAAATTTTGGTGATCGTGTTAAATACTGGCTTACGATCAATGAACAAAACGTTTTAATTTTATCAGGAGATATTATTGGAACAACAACCCTTACAGGACCAGAAAAATATAAATCTCTTTACCAACAAAATCATCATATGTTAGTAGCACAAGCAAAAGCAATGGCTTTATGCCATGAAATGGTAGAAGGTGGAAAAATTGGACCAGCACCAAATATTTCTCTTGCTTATCCAGCAAGTTGTAAGCCTGAAGATCAATTAGCTGCTCAAAACTTAAATGCGATTCGTAACTGGCTTTACTTAGATATGGCTGTTTATGGAGAATATAATCATCTTGCATGGGCTTTTATGGAAAAAAGAAATGCAACTCCTCATATCGAAGAAGGAGATATGGAAATTCTAAAAAATGGGCATCCAGATTTCATTGGTTTCAACTATTATTCAACAGCAACTGTTGCTTGGTGTGATGAAAACCAAGAAGAAACATTTGGACATGATCAACAAAAAACACGTATGGAAGAAGGTGTTTATCTAGGAGCTGCCAATCCAAATCTTCCTCATACTGATTTTGGTTGGGAAATTGATCCATTTGGTTTTAGAGCAACTATTCGTGAAATGTATTCAAGATATCGTTTACCAATGATTGTTACAGAAAATGGGTTAGGTGCTTATGATAAATTAACTGAAGATGGAAAAATTCATGATCAATACAGAATTGAATATTTAAGAAAACATATTGAACAAATTCAATTAGCGATTACTGATGGTGCAGAAATGATGGGATATTGCCCATGGTCAGCAATTGATTTAATTTCTACTCATGAAGGTATGGTTAAACGTTATGGATTTATTTATGTAGATCGAGATGAATTTGATTTAAAAACATTAGATCGTTATAGAAAAGATTCATTCTATTGGTATAAAAAAGTTATTGCTTCTAATGGAGAAGACCTTAGTGATTAAATCTTTAAAGAAAAATCTTTAAAGATTTTTCTTTTGTTAATGACAAGTTCATTTTTTTAGGCTTTAATAGAGATGAGGTGTTAAAATGAAACCAAGTCAAAAAATTAAACAAAATGTTGTGAATCAAATAGCAAAAACTACTTTATATGAAAATGTCTCAGAATTAATGAAAATGCAACAAATTTATGAAGCAGGAATTAAAGAAATTCGTACAAAATTAGAAATATTAGATGCAGAATTTAAAGTAAAACATGATCATAATCCGATTCATCATATCGAATCTCGTTTAAAATCGCCAGAAAGTATTTTAAAAAAAGCTATTAATAAAGATATTCCTGTAACAGAACGTTCGTTAGAAGAAAATATTCATGATATTGCGGGAGTTCGTGTTATTTGTAATTATGTAGATGATGTTTATAAGGTAGCACAATTACTTACAGATCAAGATGATATCCGTTTAGTTGAAGTAAAAGATTATATTGCAAATCCAAAAGAAAGTGGTTATATGTCTTTACATCTTGTTTTAGAAGTACCAATTTTCTTATCAGAAGGATCTAAACCAATTCATGTTGAAGTACAGCTTCGTACAATTGCGATGGATTTCTGGGCTTCTTTGGAACATAAACTTAAATATAAAACAGATAATAATGTTCCTGAAGATATTAAAGAAGAATTACAAGAATGTGCAAAAACAATTTCTGAACTTGATTTAAAAATGCAAAATATCCATAATCGTTTAAATAAAAAACGTGTGTAAAAAAAGATATCGCAATTGCGATATCTTTTAACTATGTTCTTTTTTTAATTTGTTCATCAAAATAACCAGTGTTGGAATCAAAATAATGATAGCAGCAAACCAAGCAATAGGATTGGCAAAACAAATGGCATTATAACCAAACTTACCAACGAGGGCAAAGGCAACAAAAGCTCTTGCCACTAATTCAGCACCCCCAGCAAGCATCGTAAGTGCGGATTTTCCTAAACCTTGAATGGTGTTTCTTGAAACAAATAGAATACCTAAAACAAAATAGAAAATACTATTGCAAATCAAGAATTGTTGAGCATCATTAATAACGCTTGTTTCATTACCGGCAACAAATAATAATGAAAGGTATTTTCCAAAGAAAATCATAAAGATACAAGCAACGATACCATAACCAATAACAAGGAGCATAGATTCTTTAATTCCTTTAAAAATACGCTCTATCTTTCCAGCACCTAAATTTTGTCCAGAGAAGGTAGCCATTGTAGAACCCATCATATCCATTGGTTGTGTAAAGAACATCGATAATTTTTGGGCAGCAGCAATAGCAGCAACTTTTGCTGAACCTAAAGTATTAACGGCACTTTGTAAGATAACAGCACCTACAGCCGTAATTGAATATTGTAAAGCCATTGGGACGGCAATATTAATAAGTTTTTTGATAATTGGAAAACTTATAGAACGTGCATGATGATCAAATCTTAAATTAGGATATTTTTTAGCCATATAAATAAAACATAAAACAGCTGAAATTCCTTGGGCAATCACTGTGGCAAGGGCAGCACCTCGAACACCCATATGAAAATTAATAATCATTGATAAATCTAAAACAACATTAAGTAATGATGATATAATTAAGAAAATAAGAGGTGTTTTACTATCCCCTAAAGCACGTGAAACACTTGCTAAAAAGTTATAAGCAATGGTACATGTTAAACCATAAAAAATAATTGAAATATAATCATAAGATTGTTTAAAAATATTAGCAGGTGTTTGCATCCATTGAAGTAATGTTTCCGTTGTAAAATGTGTTAAGACAGTAAGTACAATTGAAAAGAAGATACATAAGTAAAATGCATTCATAATGGTTTGAAGCATTCTTTTTTCTTCTCTAGCACCAAAAGCTTGCGCAATAGGAATCCCAAAACCAGCAGCAAGTCCTAAAACAAATCCAATAATTAAAAAGTTTAATGAACCAGTTGAACCAACAGCAGCAAGAGCATCTACGCCGACAAATCTTCCTACAATCATTGTGTCAACGACGTTATAAAGTTGTTGGAAAATAGCTCCCCCAATTAAAGGAATACAAAATGAAATAATCAGTTTTAATGTATTTCCATGTGTTAAATCTTTTTCCATCTAATCCCTCCCTAAATCCTGTTTTCTTATTATAGCATAGAAAAGGAGTGAAAGATTTTTAAATTATGAAAAAAGTATCCTCTATTTTATAGAAAACATTTTTTTACTTGAATAAGGAAAAAGGAAAGAAGAGAAAAAATATAAATCGGAATCATTTGAAAAAGGGATACTTTTTCAATACTTTGCACTATGTTTTTTTACTTGAAAATCATATAATCCTTCTAAAGAACTTTCACATTCTTTTAAGATATCTTGACTACTTTTTTGATAAAACATCACGGTTCCTCCTTTGAATAAAAAAAGACAAAACTCATTAAAGATGAAATCCTTAACGAGTCTTGTCTTTAAGATGTACCAGAATAGAAAAACTATTCGCGTTTGTTGATATCATCACACAGATTGTGAGACTCTTCCCTTATTGATTTCATTTTAACAACGATTCTATAAAAATAATGTCGATTTATAAAATCTTAATAATTTTATTTTTGTTAAGCTATGATATAATGACAAAGAAAAAGGAGAAGAATATGACATTAGCACAATTAAGATACGTTATTACAGTTTCTCAAGTAGGAACACTTTCAGAGGCTGCTAAACGTTTATATATATCACAACCAAGTTTAACAAATGCAATCAAAGAATTAGAAAAAGAATTAGGTATTACGATTTTTATTCGTACCAATAAAGGAGTTATTTTATCAAGACAGGGAGAAGAATTTTTAGGTTATGCAAGACAAGTGATTGAACAAACAAACTTGATTGAAGAAAAGTATTTACAGGATCATAATATTAAACATGAATTTTGTATCTCAACGCAACATTATTCTTTTGCCGTAGAAGCTTTTGTTTCTTTGATTAAAGAATATGGTGGGAAGGAATATGATTTCAGGATTCGAGAAACACAAACTTATGAAATTATTGAAGATGTTGCCAAACTTAAAAGTGAAATTGGGGTTCTTTATCTTAATTCATTTAATGAAGTTGTTTTAAAGAAAACGTTGAAAGAAAATGACTTAACATTTCATCGTCTATTTATCGCAAAACCTCATGTTTTTCTTGGAAAAGATAATCCCCTCGCAAATAAAAATAAAGTATCTTTAGAGGATTTAAAAGAATATCCACGTTTATCTTATGAACAAGGAGAACATAATTCTTTTTACTTTTCTGAGGAAATACTGAGTACTTTAGAAAGCCAAAAAGAAATTAAAGTATGTGATCGTGCAACACTCTTTAATTTATTAATAGGTCTTAATGGCTATACAATTTGTAGTGGAGTCATTAATAAACAGCTTAATGGAAAAGATATCATTGCGGTTCCTTTAGATGTGAATGATTTTATGGAAATAGGATATATTACACATAATAAAGCTATTCTAAGTCGTTTTGGACAACTTTATATTGATATTTTAAAAGAGTATACAAAAAAGGATTCGTAAGGAATCCTTTTAGTTTGCACGTGTTTTGCTAAAGTAAAGAAGATCTGTTGCTTGCATGTTGTTTTCATAGATTTCTTGAGGATAATAATCAATGAAAAAGTTTTCAATTTTATGACTATAATGATAACCAAGCTTTGTATAAATAAGCATGTTTGTCATTGAACTATTGGCGGTACCAATTAAAAAAGTTGTTTTGTTTTGATAAAGATTTTCAATATATTGAAGTAAGGATTTTCCATATCCACGTCCTCGATTATTTTCTAAAGTAAGTAAGTTTTTAATTTCAAGGGTAGTATCATTGATTTCTTTAACAGCAATAAAAGCAAGAGGTGTTTGTTTTTCAAAGTAAGCAAATAATCTTCCATCTCTTAAATAATTTTCAACAAGATTAATATTAGGATCACTTTCGCATAATAAAGATGCATAATCTAATTTATTTTCAATAATTTCTTCAATCATGTTTTATTCCTCCAATAGAGGTATTTTAACATATTTTAGAATATGTTAAAATAAGTTGAGGTGAATTTCATGAATCATAAATTAAATAAGAAAAAAGTAGCATTTGTTATTATAATAGCTGTACTTATTATTTCTTTAGGTGTTTTTCTTTTTAATAATGTAAATCAATCTACAAAAAAAGAAACACCTAAAAATGTACAAGAAAAAACAGTACAAAAAGAAGAGAAAAAGAAAGAAGAAGCTGAAGTGAATTTTACTATTTCTTTTGCTGGAGATTGTACACTTGGAAACTATGCCGGACAAGCCTATGATGGATCGTTTAATCAAGAATATAAAAGACAAGGAAGTGATCCTACATATTTTTTAAAGAAAGTAAAAGAAGTCTTTGAAAAAGATGATTTGACAGTTGTTAATCTAGAAGGACCTCTTACAACAGCAAGTAATCATCTTGAAAAAGAATTTCCTTTTAGTGGAGCTCCTGAATATACAAAAATATTGACTTCTTCATCAGTAGAAGCAGTTACCCTCGCCAATAATCATAGTGAAGATTATTATGAAGCAGGTCTTCAAGATACAAAAAAATATTTAGATGAAGCTTCTATTGGTCATTTTGGTTATGATGATTCTTATATAAAAGAAATCAAAGGCATCAAGTGTGGATTCCTTGGTTATCGTTCACTTTCGGTATCTATGAATAATGAAAGTGGTCATCAAAAAATTCAAAATGCGATCAATCATTTAAAAAATGAGGAACAATGCCAACTTGTTTTTGTTTATTATCATTGGGGTATTGAAAGACAATATCAAGCTAATGAAGATCAAAGATCACTGGCTAAGTTTACCATTGATGCTGGAGCAGATGCTGTCATTGGTTCACATCCTCATGTTGTTCAAGGAACAGAAACGTATAATGGAAAGCCTATTATTTATTCATTAGGTAATTTCTGTTTTGGTGGTAATCGTAATCCAAGTGATACAGACACAATGATTTATCAACTCTCTTATTCTTTTAAAGGAACGACACAAACAGGATATCAAGTACAAATTATTCCATGTTCTTTAACTTCATCAAGAGGAAGAAACGATTATCAACCTTATATTTTAAAAGATGAACAAGCAAGTAGAGTCATGGAAAAGATTAAGAAATATAGTTATTAAGAGGGTAAAAATGAATACTTTTCTAGAATTAATTCATAGTAGACATAGTTTTCGTGGAGAATATCAAGCAGTTCCAGTAAAAAGAGAGGATCTTATCAAAATAATGCAAGCAGGAATCGACGCTCCTTCTGGATGTAATAAACAAACAACAAGTTTTATTGCGATTGATGATCCACATATTTTAAAACAATTACTCAATGTTATAGATCCGCCAATAGGACAAAGTGCTCCTGCTGCCATTTGTGTTCTCACTCAACGTATCTATGCATATCGTGATAAATGTTTTGCCATACAGGATTATTCAGCAGCGATTGAAAATATGTTCCTAGCAATCATTGCTTTAGGATATCAAAGCTGTTGGTATGAAGGGCATATTACTGATGAAGATCAAATCGGTAAAAAAATGGCACATATATTAAATGTACCAGATGATTATGAATTGGTATGCTTTTTGCCAATTGGCATTCCAAAAGAGAAAAATATTATAAAAACAAAAAAGAAATCATTTGATGAGCGTGCTTGGTTTAATGGTTTTAAGAACTCTAAATAAAAAGAAATGGGAAATTTTTTCTCATTTCTTTCTTTTTTCTACCTTTATATTACCACAAAATGGGCTTTTTTTCAAGACTAGTCATTTCTGTAAAAGTCTTGTATTAAATATATGGAGGTAATTTTATGGAACAAAATATGACAGCATTAGTAAGTTTGTTTGCAAGAGCATATCATCAAAAAAATAAGGATATTAAAATTTTTGATGATCTTCTTTCAACAAAATTAATTACAGAAAAAGAGTATGAAATGATTGGGTTAAATATGTCACAGGGAATTTCATTTTTTAATCCCACTTTTAAAGGAAGTAAAGAAGAAGCTTTAAAATGGATTGTTGATCATCAACTATCACCTTCTGTTTTAGTAAGAAGTGCTTTTTGTAAAGAAGCGATTGAAGAGATGAAAGAAAAGGGATGTCAACAATATTTAGATTTTGCATCGGGTTATGATTCGTTTGCATATTATTATCAAAATCAAATGCATGTTTTTGAAATTGATAAAAAAGAAGTAATTGAAGATAAAAGACAAAGATGTAAAGATGTTGATATTGAAAATATTCAATTCTTATCAATTGATTTAAGTCAAGATAATTGGATTAATACTTTATTACAAAGTGATTATCAAGAAGACCAGCTTTCAATCAGTAGTATGTTAGGACTAAGCTATTATCTTACAAAAGATGAATTTAAAAAGATGTTAAAACAATTATCTAAATATCTCTTAAAAGGAAGTCATCTTGTTTTTGACTACCCAAGTATTCAAGAAAGTAAAGAAACAAAAATCAATGAAATGTTGGCAAAAGAAGCTGATGAATCAATGAAAGCAAAATACAGTTTTGCTGAACTTAAAGAGATATTAAATCAATGTCATCTCACAATTATTCAACATGAAAATCATCAAACAGTAACAGAAAAATACATATCTAATTATAATGTCTATTATAAAGATGATTCCATAAAAGCACCTGAAGGTGTTTGTTATTGTGTGGTTGAAAAATAAAACACTATTGTTTTGAAACAGTAAAATAGAAAAATATAAGAGGTATGAAGGTTTCTTAGTTTTTCTTTTTTTGTGCTAAAATAGAATTATAATTTAACTGATATAAAAGTATTGAAAGGAATGAAGAAAATGAAAGAAATATTAAATGTAAAAATAATCTACCATTTTTATCATCATGTGGTAAAAGCTGAATTGAAAAGAAGAGGCTTTCCGAAAGATGTTGCAAGAAAAATAGGTGAAGAGCATTATAAAATTATTCAACGTGCAAAAGATATTGGAAATTCAAGATTATTAAGTTCATATATTATGGGAAGTTATTTTATTGCAATGAATCGAAGCACAGGGAAACCGCCAAAAGAAAATTATGAAATATTTCGTGATGGACTTTATGCCTCTAAATTATTTCATAAAGTTATGGGAGATGCTGAGAGTTATTTAGATTCTAAGAAAATGGCAGGGAGACTACAATGGTCAAAAGAAAGTCATGAACACATTTATGAAAATGATTGGGTCGTTGATATTTTACCAGGTAATGATGAATATGATTTAGGATATGATTATCATGAATGTGGAATATGTAAACTTTGTCAAGATGAAGGATGCCCCCATCTTGCCGCTTATTTATGTCAAATGGATTATGTATTAGCGGATATTATGCATATGAAATTAGTAAGAACAAAGACAATTGCTGAAGGTGCAGGCTATTGTGATTTTAGATATAGTAAATATAAATAAAATTGAGGGGGTGGGAGGATTGATCATGAAAATACAAAGGATTCATCAAGATTTTTCGATATGTCAAGTTGAGGACTATTCACTTGTCAATTTAGAATCTAAATATTGTTTCATTGAAAAAACAGATGAAGAAAAATCTTTGGTATGCCTTACAAATGAAGTACCATCAAATGTTATTCGTCGAGACGATGGCTGGAGGGCATTTTGCATACAAGGTATTTTGGAATTTTCTTTAATTGGAATATTATCAAAGATAGTATCAATTCTTGCAGATCATCATATTTCAATTTATGCTGTTTCTACATATAATACAGATTATATTTTTCTAAAAAAAGAAAACTATCAAAAAGGATTAGAAGTTTTAGAAGCTGCAGGTTATCAGGTAATAGACTAAATAGTTTTGGAGGTAAATTTATGAGTGAATGGAATGCAACGCTGTATGATAATAAACATGATTTTGTTGCTGAATATGGGAAAGGTCTTTTAGAATATATTCCTCAAAATAAAAATCAATGTATTTTAGATTTAGGATGTGGAATAGGAACACTTATTGTTCAACTTAATAATTTAGCAAAAACAGTCATTGGTGTGGACCAATCTTAAAGTATGATTAAAAAGGCTCAAGAACAGTATTCCAATATAGAGTTTAGGGTATGTGATGCACTAGAGTTACCATTTGAAAATCAATTTGATGTTGTTTTTCAAATGCGGTATTTCATTGGATAAAAAATCATGAAACTTTATTAGATTATATCTATAAAGTACTAAAACCTAAAGGATTATTGATTTGTGAATTTGGTACGAGTGGTAATATTGCGACGATTGAAAATGCTTTTATAAAAGTTTGTCAAAATTTAATTTTCCAACAACTAAACATTTTGCGGATTTATTAACAAAGAAAGGTTTTATCATTGATAAAATTTATGATTATGATTGACCAACACCATTAAAAGATCATGAAAGAGGATTAGAAAATTGGATGAGACAATTCTTTGCTTTTGAATTGGAAAAAATGTCAAAAGATATCCAAAGCAAAATTATTAAAGAAGTAGAAACTTTGACAAAGGATAAACTTTGGAAAGAAAATGAATGGATTGCAGATTATCGTCGATTAAGAGTAGTTGCACATATATAAAGGGGGGAAAAATAATATGATTGGAGATATCGTTAAAGTCATCGTTGATCGACCACTTGGAAGCCAACATCCTCAATATAAAGAAACATATTATCCTATAAATTATGGTTTTGTTGAAGGAATCATGGCGGAAGATGAAGAAGAACAAGATGCTTATATTTTAGGCGTTGACGTTCCTGTAAAAGAGTTTGTTGGGAAAATAATTGCTATTATTCATAGAGATGATGATATAGAAGAAAAATGGGTTGTTGTCCCTCTAAATAAGTCATATACAAAAGAAGAAATAAAAAAGCAAGTTGAATTTCAAGAAAAATATTTCAAATCAGAAATTATTATGTAAAAAGGAGTGTAATAGATGATTTTATGTTATTCAGGAACAGGAAATAGTCGCTATATAGCACAAAGAATTGCAGATGAATTGCAAGATAATATAATAGATTTAAATGAAAAAATAAAAACGAATAATTATTCGTCAATAGAAACAGGAGACGATGTTATCCTTGTTGTTCCAACTTATGCTTGGCGTATTCCAAAAATTGTTTCCAATTGGCTTTATAAAACTAAATTCATTGGTGCAAAACGTATTTGGTTTGTTATGAATTGTGGTAGTGAGATAGGGAATGCTACAAAGTATAACTTAATGCTTGCAAATGATAAACATTTAGACTATATGGGAACAAAACAAATCCTTATGCCGGAAAACTATATTGCGATGTTTAATGCTCCACAATTAGAAGAGGCAAAAGAAATCGTAGAAAAAGCAGAAATAAATATAAAGGAAACTGTTAAATATATTAGAGAAGGAAAAGTTTTTTTGAAACCACGTCATAATCTTTATGATCGTTTGATGAGCAGACTTGTTAATCCTCTTTTTTATCATTTCTTTGTTAAAGCAGCTGCTTTTAAAGTCAAGGATACATGTACTGGTTGCAATCAATGTGTTAAGAAATGTCCAATGAATAATATTCAACTTATTGATGGAAAACCTGTTTGGGGAAAGAATTGTACACACTGTATGGCTTGTATTTGTTATTGTCCGCAAGAGGCAATTGAATATGGAAAGAAAAGTGTTGGCAAACCACGTTATCGTTTTGAACAATTGAAGATTAAATAATTTAAATGAGCTAAAGAGTATTCTTTAAGCTTTTTTAATTTACAAATGTTATAAAATTATATGTCAAGCTATCTATGTTAAAACATGTGTAGATATAAATAAGTTGTTATGAAAAAAATAAAAATTGTGAAAAATAAAGGGAATAAATAACTATATTGTTATTTATTTTTATAACGATTCTTTTCTTTAATGGTGAAAGCTTTTAGATGAAAGATGGTCTTATATTCCTTCCTAGGCAATCAAAATAGCCTTCATAATATGTTTTATTTAGCGGGTTTTATTGATTATATTTGCTTATAAATTACAAAAGAAATTGAAAGTCTTGTTAATGGGGTGGAAAAAGAAAAGTATAGCACTTATTTCTGTTGTATTGACAACGGGAATTGTTTTAGAAATAGGTAAAAGTTATATAATGTACAGTCTTGATTTTGATGAAAAGGTAGAAAAATATGATCAACATATTGTACTCTATGTAGATAATATTTTTGTAAGGCCACGTTTTTACTATCCACATTATCAATATGAAGAAAATCTCTTGCTTAAAAAGAAATTTAAATAAAAAAGAATTAAAAGATTCTATTCAAAATATGGAGATCCAGATGATTCTTATCAAGAATGAAATAAAAAGGAATAAAATATGAAGACATATCTTTAACGATTACTCAAGAAATTGTTTCAAAGATGATGGAAAAGACCGTGGACGAAATGGGAAAAGCGTTATTTCCAAACTTGCCTGAAGAAAGACCATAGATGGTTTTGGCAATGAAGAAGTTAAGTGTTTATCCCAAAAGTGTGCTGTTTTATATGAAGATTTGGAAGAAACTCTTAAAATATTATCTTTGGATTATAATGATAGAGGCTACGTTTGTAGTCTTTATTTATATGTTAAAATAGAGCTAGATAAGGAGTGGTTATATGAAAAGATATATGGCTTTGCTTAGAGGAATTAATATCAGTGGTAAAAATAAAGTAGTGATGGCAGAGTTAAAAAAAGAGTTTGAAAGTTTAAAGTTTGAAGATGTTAAAACTTATTTAAATAGTGGAAATGTTATTTTTTCAAGTCGAGAAAATATTGAAAAGATTACAAAACAAATTGAGGAGATGTTAAAGAAAAACTATGATTTTAAAATACCTGTTTTTGTTTTAGAACAAGGTAAGCTAAAAGTTATTTTAGAACATGCACCAATTTGGTGGGGCAGTGATGATAAAATAATCTATGATAATTTAATATTTATGATTCCTCCAGTCACTTTTAAAGAAGTTTTTGAAGAAATTGGTGAAGCTAAAGAAGGATTGGAAAAAATTCAAAATTATAAAGATGTTATTTTTTGGTCATTTAGTCGAAAAGATTATCAAAAAACAAACTGGTGGCCTAAAACAACAAATACAAATGTTAGTAAAAAGCTAACAATTAGAACGGCTAACACGGTTAGAAAAATTGTTAGAATGTAAACAAATATAATTGATACGTTATTTATAAAAATAGTATCTTTTTGTTTGAAAATGGCTTTAACTAATTCAATTAGTTATAATACTAATATAGTTAGTTAAGAAGGATACTATGACTGAAACAAGGATTATAGAAGTAACTATAGAAATTATCAATCAAGAGGGGTTTGCCAATTTATCTTAGTGGCTAAAAAATTAAAAATAAAATCTCCATCTTTATATAATCGTATTTCTAATTTGGAAGATTTAAAAAATAAAATTAGTCTCTATGGTTGGAAACAATTAGAAGAAAAAATGCTTCTTTCTATTGTTGGGGAAAGTGGCTATGAGGCCATAAAATGTATGGCATATGCTTTTTATGATTATGCAACAGAAAATAAAGGAATTTTCGAAGCCATGCTTTGGTACAATAAATATATGATAGAAGAGGGAAATCAAGTAACACATAATACTTTTGATATACTTTTTAAAATACTTAGGAAGCAAAATTTAAGTGATGAAACGATAAACCATTTTATTAGAACACTTAGAGTTTTTTTAGAAGGCTATGTTCTACTTGTGAATCACCAAGCTTTTGGACATCCTCTTTCTATTCAAAAAAGTTTTGATTTTTCATTAAACATTTTAATCAATGGTGTGAAAAATATGGAGGGAAAATAGGTGGAAGAATACATAAATATCACTTTAGATAATATTGATCAAGAACATATTTGTTGTGCTATAAGTGATAAAAAACATTTTGAAGGTGTTTTTAATAAAAAGGAATGGTTAAAAAAGAGAATAACAGAAGGTCATGTTTTTAGAAAACTTAATGTTCAAGGAAAAGTATTTGTTGAATATGCACCTCTAGAAAAAGCATGGGTTCCTATCGAAGGTAATGGTTTTCTATATATTTATTGTTTATGGGTTTCGGGAAAATTTAAAGGTCATGGTTATGGTAAGCAATTATTGGAATATGTTATTAATGATGCTAAAAAGAAAGGAAAACAAGGTGTTTGTGTAATATCTTCTAAAAAGAAGAAATCTTATCTGGCAGATAAAAAATTCTTTTTAAAATATGGATTTGAAGTTGTTGATCAAATTGAAGATTATGAATTATTATCGTTATCTTTTAATCATCAAAAACCTTCTTTTTGTAAAAATGTTAAACAAATGATGATTGATTCAAATCATACAACAATATATTATTCACCACAATGTCCTTTTACATTAAATTGTATATACGAAATTAAAGAATACATGAAAGATTGTAATATACAAGTTGATTTTATTAAAGTTGATACTTTGGAAAAAGCAAAAAACATACCATGTATTTTTAATAATTGGTCAGTTTTTAAAAATGGAAAATATGTTTCACATATTTTGTTAAATAAAAAAGGTTTTGAAAAATTATTAAATGATTAAAAAGAATGATAGATTGTTGGAAAATTGATTTTTAGGTAAAATAAAAAATATTTTGGTGTTGCTAAAAGAGACATTTTTTGATATTATGCAGTTAAGTTATACGACTGACGGAAGTGGAATAAACCACAGGGAGTATAATCGTGTAAAAGAGTCGACCGTCTGGGCTAATAATAGTCTGGATGAGTGGGCTCTTTTTTTGGTTGGTAGAGTAAAAAAACTAGTTTCACATATTGTCTTGTAATATAATGAAAGTGGTTAATAGAATCAATCAAAAAGAAAAAAAGAAAGGATGAACGACAATGTTAACTGATGTAGAAATTGCACAAAGTGCAAAGATGAAACCAATTGTTGAAGTTGCTCAAAAAGTTGGTTTAGATGAGGATGATCTAGAATTATATGGAAAATATAAAGCAAAGATTTCTCTTGAAGCTATTAAAAAACTAGATCAAAACGAAGATGGAAAATTGATCTTAGTAACAGCAATTAATCCAACACCTGCAGGTGAAGGAAAAACCACAACAATGATTGGATTATCACAAGCACTTAACAAATTAGGAAAGAAATCTGTAGTTGCAATGCGTGAGCCATCGCTAGGTCCATGTTTTGGAATCAAAGGTGGAGCTGCTGGTGGAGGATATGCGCAAGTTGTTCCAATGGAAGATATCAACCTTCATTTTACAGGAGATATTCATGCAATCACTGCTGCAAACAACTTAATTGCAGCGATGCTTGATAATTCCATTCATCAAGGGAATCCACTTAATATCGATGTAAGACAAATCGTTTGGAAACGTGTGGTCGATTTAAACGATCGTGCATTACGTCATACTGTTTGTGGACTCGGTGGTAAAGTAAACGGGGTTCCTCGTGAAGATGGATTTGATATTACCGTTGCTAGTGAAGTTATGGCAATTCTTTGTTTAGCGACTTCTTTAGAAGATTTAAAACAAAGAGCTGCAAAAATGATTGTCGCTTATACTTATGATGGGAAACCAGTTACTGTTGATGATATTGAAGCAACAGGAGCGGTAACACTTTTATTAAAAGATGCGATTAAACCAAATTTAGTTCAAACTTTAGATCACACACCAGTATTTGTTCATGGGGGTCCATTTGCAAATATTGCCCATGGATGTAACTCTGTTATGGCCACTCAACTTGCTATCAAGTTAGGGGATTATGCGATTACTGAAGCTGGATTTGGTGCTGATTTAGGAGCTGAAAAATTCTTAGATATTAAATGTCGTCAAGCAAATTTAAATCCTGAAGCAGTTGTTATTGTTGCAACTGTTCGAGCTTTAAAAATGCATGGTGGTGTTGCTAAAAAAGATTTAGGAAATGAAAATTTGGAAGCTTTAAAAGCTGGTTTAGGAAACTTAGAAAAGCATATTGAAAACATTGCAAAATTCGATTTACCTTGTATCGTTGCTATTAATGCTTTTCCAACAGACACAGAAGCGGAACTTCAATTATTGAATGAATGTTGCAAGAAACTTGGTGTTGAAGTAGCTATTAGTAAAGTTTGGGAAAAAGGTGCTGATGGTGGAATCGAACTTGCTGAAAAGTTATTAAATATTTTAGAAACAAAAGAAGCTAATTATCATCCACTTTATGATTTAGATTTATCAATTGAAGAAAAGATTGAAACAATTGTTAAAGAAATCTATGGTGGAGATGGTGTTGAATTTACAAAGAAAGCAAAAAATAAAATTAAAAAATATACAGAACAAGGATTAAGTCAATTACCAATTTGTGTTGCTAAAACACAATACTCATTATCTGACCAAGCTTCTTTACTTGGTCGACCAACAGGATTTACTGTTAAAATCAATGATATTATTCCATCTGCTGGAGCAGGATTCTTGGTTGCTATTTCTGGTGATATTATGCGTATGCCAGGACTTCCAAAACGTCCAGCCGCTGTCAATATGGATATTGATGAAGATGGAAAAATTATAGGATTATTCTAAAAAGGAGAGAAAGATGAAAGTTGCTATTATCATGGGTTCAACTTCTGATTTACCTAAAGTTGAACCAGCTATTTCGATTTTGAAAAATTATGGTATTGAAGTGAATGTTCGTTGTTTATCTGCTCATAGAGCACATTTAGGACTTTCAAGTTTTATTAAAGAAACAGAAACGGATGGCACAGAAGTTATTATTACAGCTGCAGGAATGGCAGCAGCTCTTCCAGGTGTGGTGGCTAGTCAAACAGTTTTACCTGTTATTGGTGTTCCAATTGCAGGAAGTAATTTAGATGGAATGGATGCTTTATTATCCATTGTTCAAATGCCTTCGGGTATTCCAGTAGCGACTGTTGCTATTAATGGAAGTAAAAATGCAGCTTATTTAGCACTTCAAATTATGGCTATTAAACATAGTGAAATCAAAGAAGGGCTACTTAAAGAAAGAAAACAAATGGAAGCTGACGCAATGAAAGCTAACGATGAAGTCATAGAAAAATACAAATAGGGGGAAAAGAAAAATGGCAGAATTATTGTATGAAGGAAAAGCAAAACAAGTTTACAAAACTGAAAAGGAAGATGAATATTTAATTCATTATAAAGATGATGCAACAGCAGGAAATGGTGTTAAGCATGATAAGTTTGAAGGTAAAGGTGTTTTAAATAATACAATCTCTTGTATTATCTTTGATATGTTAGAAGAAGCTGGAATCAAAACACACATGATTAAAAAATTAAATGAAAGAGATATCTTAGTTAAAAAAGTAGATATCTTCCCATTAGAAGTTATTATTAGAAATATTACAACTGGATCTTTCTGTAGAAGATTAGGAGCACCTGAAGGAATTGTTTTAGATGAACCAATCTTTGAAATGAGTTATAAAAATGATGAATATGGTGATCCATTAATCAATGATGATCACGCTGTTGCTTTAAAACTTGCAACAAGAGAAGAATTAGCATACATCAAAGAAACAACATTAAAAATCAATGAATTATTAAAAGAATTCTTCTTATCAATGAATTTAAAACTTGTTGATTTTAAAATTGAATTTGGTAAAACAGCTGATGGTACAATTTTATTAGCTGATGAAATTTCACCAGATTCATGTCGTTTATGGGATGTTGATACAAACCAAAAATATGATAAAGATGTATTTAGACAAGATATTGGAGATTTAATTGAAACTTATAAAGCAGTTCTAGCAAGAATGCAAAATAAATAATTAAGGAGAATAAAGATGGATTACAAAAAAGCTGGAGTCGATATTGAAGCAGGTTATAAATCAGTAGAATTAATGAAAGAACATGTTAAAAAAACAATGCGTCCTGAAGTTTTAGGAGGACTTGGTGGTTTTGCAGGTGCTTTTGATTTAAGCGGAATTAAAAACATGGAAGAACCGGTTTTATTATCAGGAACAGATGGTTGTGGAACAAAAGTAAAACTTGCTTTTGTGATGGATAAACACGATACAATTGGTATTGACGCTGTAGCGATGTGTGTCAATGATATTGCTTGTTCTGGAGGAGAACCACTTTTCTTCTTAGATTATATTGCTTGTGGTAAAAACTATCCTGAAAAGATTGCTTCAATTGTAAGTGGTGTTGCTGAAGGATGTTTACAATCTGAATGTGCTTTAGTTGGTGGTGAAACTGCTGAACATCCAGGTTTAATGCCTGAAGATGATTATGATTTAGCTGGTTTTGCTGTAGGTGTTGTTGATAAAAAAGATATTATTGATGGTTCAACAATTAAAGCAGGAGATACACTTATTGGTATTGCTTCAAGTGGTGTTCATTCAAATGGTTTTTCACTTGTTAGAAAAGTGTTTGAAATGACAAAAGAATCATTAGATGCATACTATGATGAATTAGGAAAAACTTTAGGAGAAGCTTTAATTGAACCAACACGTATTTATGTAAAAGCTTTAAAAAATGTAAAAAATGTGGGTGTTAGAATTAAAGGATGCTCTCATATTACAGGTGGAGGTTTCTTTGAAAATGTTCCAAGAATGCTTCCTGAAAATGTAAGAGCAGTTATTAAAAAAGATAGTTATCCAGTACCAGCTTTATTTGATTTAATTCAAAAAAATGGAAATATTGAAGAACATATGATGTATAACACATTCAATATGGGTCTTGGTATGGTAATTGCAGTTAATCCAAAAGATGTTGATGCAACAATGAAAGCTATTGAAGATGCAGGAGACAAATGCTATGTTGTTGGAAATATCGTTGAAGGAGATAAGGGCGTGGATCTATGCTAAAATTTGCGGTCTTTGTTTCTGGTGGAGGAACAGATTTACAATCTATTATTGATGCCAAAAACGAAGGAAAGATCAATGGCGAAATCGCTCTTGTTCTTTCTAATCGTCAAAAGGCTTATGGCTTACAAAGAGCTAAAGATGCTGGGATTGAAACAGCGGTTGTCAAAAAAGATGATGCTTTGATTGTAAAGATGTTAAAAGAAAGAAATATTGATTTTATTGTCTTAGCGGGTTATCTAGCAATTTTAACGGATGAGTTAATTGATGCATATCCAAATAAAATTATGAACATTCATCCTTCCCTTATTCCTTCTTTTTGTGGACCAGGAATGTATGGAATGCATGTTCATGAAGCTGTATTACAACGTGGTGCAAAGGTTTCGGGGGCAACCGTGCACTTTGTTTCAAATATTGTCGATGGGGGACCGATTATTAAACAAGTTGCTTGTGATATATCGGATTTAGATACAGCGGATGATATTCAAAAAAGGGTGTTAGAGATTGAACATAAATTATTACCTGAAGTTGTAGGGTTATATTGTGATAATAAGATAAAAATTATTGATGGAAAGGCAAAGGTAATTTAAATGAAAAGAGCTTTAATTTCAGTTACAAATAAAGATGGGGTTGTTGATTTTGCTAAAGGATTAGTAGAATTAGGTTTTGAAATTGTATCAACAGGAGGTACAATGAAAGTTTTACAAGAAAATGGGGTTTCTTGTATTGCAATTGATGATGTGACAGGATTTCCTGAAATGTTAGATGGACGTGTTAAAACACTTCATCCAATGGTACATGGGGGACTTTTATATCGTCGTGATTTACCTAGTCATGTTGAAACAATTAAAAAACACGGCATTCATCCAATTGATTTAGTATGTGTCAACTTATATGAATTTGAAAAAGCTTTAAAAGCTGGTAAAGATTTACCAGATATGATTGAAAATATTGATATTGGTGGACCATCAATGATTCGTTCAGCAGCTAAAAACTTTAAAGATGTTTTAATTGTTACAGATCCAAAAGATTATGACAATGTTTTAGATGCGATTAAAAATGATACAACTGATTTTGATTTCAGAATGAATCTTGCTTATAAAGCATTCTCTATGACAGGTGCTTATGATGCAATGATTTCAAGATACTTTGCAGATCAAGTTGGAGATCAATTCCCAGATACATTAAATCTTTCATTAAAGAAAGTAGAACATTTACGTTATGGTGAAAACTCTCAACAAGCAGCTAATAAATATGAAGATAGCTATGTTCAAAAATCTTTATTAGATTATGAACAACTTCATGGTAAAGAAATTTCATTTAACAATGTAAACGATTTGTATGGAGCTGTTGCACTTGTTAGAGAATTTGGAGATCAAATCGTTACAGCAGCTATCAAACATTCAACTCCTTGTGGTGTTGCTATTGGAAATACAGGTTATGATTCTTATATGAAAGCCTATGAAGCTGATCCTCAATCTATCTTTGGTGGAATCGTTGCTGTTAACTATAAAATCGATAAAGCAACAGCTGAACAAATGCATAAGATTTTCTTAGAAATCGTAGCTGCACCAGATTTTGATGATGATGCTTTAGAAATCTTAAAGAAAAAGAAAAACTTACGTATTTTAAAACTTAAAAACTTAGATGCACGTGGTGCTAAATATGATATTAAATATCTTGAAGGAAAAGTATTAGTTCAAGAATTAAATACAAAAATGATTGATGAAATGAAAGTTGTGACAAATGCACAACCTACAAAAGAACAACTTACAGATATGGAATTTGGTATGAAAGTTGTTAAATATGTAAAATCAAATGCGATCTGTATTGTTAAAAATGGTGTAACACTTGCTATTGGTGGAGGACAAACATCAAGAGTATGGGCTTTAGAAAATGCTATTCATAATAATCCAGATAAAGATTTCAATGGTTCAGTACTTGCTTCAGATGCTTTCTTCCCATTCAATGACTGTGTTCAAGTGGCTGCAGATGCAGGTGTTCAAGCAATTATTCAACCAGGTGGTTCAATTAGAGATCAAGATTCAATTGATTTATGTAATGAAAAAAATATCCCTATGGTATTTAGCGGATATAGACACTTTAGACACTAGGAGGCTTATATGAAAGTTCTTGTAATCGGTAGTGGTGGTCGTGAACATGCGATTGCTTATAAATTAAAACAAAGTCCAAAAGTAACTGAACTTTATGCAATACCAGGAAATCCTGGTATTGCAAGTTTAGGTACATGTGTACCTGGTTCAGTAGAAGATAATGAATTTATTGTTGATTTTATTAAAAAAAATCAAATTGATTTAACTGTCATCGGTCCAGAAGTTCCTTTATGTAAAGGGCTTGCTGATGATATTGAAAAAGCGGGTTATAAAGCTTTTGGTCCTCAAAAAAAGGCGGCAACTTTAGAAGGAAGCAAAGCTTACTCTAAAGATTTTATGGTCAGACATCATATTCCTACAGCAAAATATGTCGAAGTCACAGACTTTGAAAAAGCTTGTAAAGAAGTTGATCATTTTGATTTTCCATTAGTTATCAAAGCAGATGGTTTAGCTGCTGGAAAAGGTGTTGTCATTGTTGAAAATAAAGAAGATGCCATATCTACTTTAAAAGACATGATGGTTGATGGTGCTTTAGATGGTGCCGGAAGTAAAGTTGTATTAGAAGAATTCTTAACAGGATTTGAATGTTCTTTACTTTGTTTTACTGATGGTAAAACAATTGTACCAATGGTTTCAGCAAAAGATCATAAACAAATCTTTGACGGAAATAAAGGACCTAATACAGGTGGTATGGGAACTGTTTCTCCAAATCCATTTTTACCAGAAGGTATGGACGAAGTCTTAAAAAAAGATATTCTTGATCCATTTATGCAAGGACTTAAAGAAGATCAAATGGACTATCGTGGAGTTGTTTTCATTGGTTTAATGATTGAAAATAATCAAGCGAAAGTACTTGAATTTAATGTCCGTTTTGGTGATCCTGAAACACAATCAATCCTTCTTCGTTTAGAAAGTGATCTTTATGAAATTATGGATGCTTGTGCGACTTATACTTTAGATCAAGTAGATGTCAAATGGTCAGATGACCACGTGGCTTGTCTTGTTCTAGCAAGTGGTGGATATCCAGGTAAATATGAAAAAGGAATTGAAATTAAAAATATTGACAAAGTAAGTGATGATATTGTTGTTTTCCATGCGGGAACAGCTTTAAAAGATGGTAAACTTGTCACAAATGGTGGACGTGTTTTAAATGTGTGTGCAAGAGGAGCAAATTTACAAGAAGCACTTGCGAAAGTCTATGAAACTGCTACAATTATTACATTCGATGGTATGTACTATCGTCATGATATTGGACTTAGATAGGAGAGAACTCTATGACAAATGTAAGAAGAATTTATGTAGAAAAAAGAAAAGAATACGCAACAGAAGCGCATGAAATTCAAACCAACCTCGTTGAACAATTAGGTTTAACGATTCATTCACTTCGTATTGTTCATCGTTATGATGTACAAGGAATTAGTGAAGAAATCTTACAACAAGGAATTAATACAATTCTTGCTGAACCAATGGTGGATCATGTTTATGATGAAACATTTCCAATGAGTGAAAAAGAATCTGTTTTCGCAATTGAATTTTTACCAGGTCAATATGATCAACGTGCTGATTCATGCGAACAATGTTTCCAAATTCTAACAGGAACATCTTCAACAAAAGTAAGATGTGCCAAACTTATTGTAGTAGACATTGATAAAAATGAAGATGTTTTAAATCAAATCAAACATTATTTAATTAACCCTGTTGATCAAAGAATTGCTTCTTTAGAAAAACCAGAACATTTAAATGATGAAACACCTGATATTAAATCTGTACCAACTTTAACTGGATTTAATGATTTAGATGAAGCAGGATTAAATCAATTCTTAAAAGATAATGGAATGGCTATGAATCTTGATGATTTAAAAGTAACACAAGATTACTTTAAAAATGAAGAACATAGAGATCCTACTGAAACAGAAATTAAAGTATTAGATACATATTGGTCAGATCACTGTCGTCATACAACATTTGCGACAGTTATTACAGATATTGATATTCAAAATGGTGCTTTTAAAGAAATCTTAGAAAAAGATATTGAAAGCTATAAAACAAGTAGACATGCAGTTTATGGGGTAAATACAACAAGACCTCTTACTTTAATGGATCTTGCAACTATTTCAATGAAAGAACTTCGTAAAAAAGGATATCTTGATGATATGGAAGTTTCTGAAGAAATTAATGCATGTTCTATTGAAATCACTGTTCATACAAATCAAGGAGATGAACAATGGTTATTAATGTTTAAAAATGAAACACATAACCATCCTACAGAAATCGAACCATTTGGGGGAGCTGCTACATGTTTAGGTGGAGCTATTCGTGACCCACTTTCAGGACGTGCTTATGTTTACCAATCAATGCGTATTACTGGAGCAGGTGATCCAAGAAAAACATTGGCAGAAACAACGCCAGGTAAATTACCACAAAGAAAAATTTGTCAAGAAGCCGCTCATGGTTTTTCAAGTTATGGTAACCAAATCGGTTTAACAACAGGTTATGTTCATGAAATATACGATGAAGGTTATATCGCTAAACGTATGGAAGTAGGAGCCGTTGTGGCTGCTGCACCAAAAGAACAAGTAAAACGTTTAGAACCACAAAATGGACAAATCGTCTTATTAATTGGGGGACGTACAGGACGTGATGGTATCGGTGGTGCTACCGGTTCTTCAAAATCACATGACGTAAAATCTATTGAAACAGCAGGTGCTGAAGTTCAAAAAGGAAATCCTGTTGAAGAAAGAAAAATTCAAAGATTATTTAGAAATAAAGCGGTCTCAGAAAAAGTTGTTAGATGTAATGACTTTGGAGCTGGTGGAGTTTGTGTTGCCGTTGGTGAACTTGCTCCAGGGCTTGATATTGATTTAGATGCTGTTTTGAAAAAATATGATGGTTTAACAGGTACAGAACTTGCTATTAGTGAATCACAAGAACGTATGGCCATTGTTGTCAATGACTATGATGTTGATTTCATTAAAGAAGAATGTACAAAAGAAAACTTAGAAGTTGTTCAAGTGGCAACTGTTACAGATACAAATCGTTTAGTAATGAAGCACATGGGTAAAGATATTGTTAATATTTCTCGTGATTTCTTAGATGCTGCAGGGGCAAAACGTTATCAAAATATTGAAGTTGAATTACCAAACTTTGAAAGTACACCTTTTGATGAAGAAGAAAGAAATGATTTTGTTGGTACAACAAAAGAAGTATTATCAAGATTATCTGTTGCTTCACAAAAAGGTCTTGTTGAAAGATTTGATTCATCTATTGGAAATGGTACAGTTTTATCTCCTTATGGTGGACGTACATATCACACAGAAACAGAAGGTATGGCTGCTTTAATTCCTGTTTTAGGAAAAGAAACAACAACTGCTTCATTAATGGCTTATGGGTATAATCCTAAGATTTCTAAATGGTCACCATATCATGGAGCTATGTACGCTGTTGTTGAAAGTGTTGCTAAGATCGTTGCCATGGGTGGAAACTATCATACAATTCGTTTTTCATTCCAAGAATATTTTGAAAAATTATTAGATGATCCAAAACGTTGGGGTAAACCATTAGCTGCTTTACTTGGAGCTAATCGTGTTCAACAAGAATTAAAACTTCCATCAATTGGTGGTAAAGATTCAATGTCAGGAACATTTGAAAATATTTCAGTTCCACCAACACTTGTTTCTTTTGCTATTACAGCAAGTGATGTTCATGATGTTATGACACCAGAAGCAAAAGAAGCAGGACATATTTTAGCGGAAGTTCAAATTAAAAAAGATCAATTTAGAGTCTTTGATTTTGATCATTTACAAAAACAATATGATGCTATTCAAGATTTAATGAAACAAAAGAAAATTTATTCTGCATATACAGTTAAAGATGGTGGTGTAATCGAAGCTGTTTGTAAAATGGCTTTTGGTAATGGTTTAGGAGCTGCTTTCAATACAGATCATACTCTTGCTTCTTATGTTGAAAAGAATTATGGGAATATTATTGTTGAAGTGAAATCTGAAAAAGATCTAGTAGGTTTAGATTATAGAGTAGTGGCTACTTTAAATGATAGTGAAAAATTCTCTTATGGAATGGATACAATTTCTATTCAAGAAGCTTACGCAATCAATAAAGCACCATTAGAAAGTGTTTATCCAACAAGAGAAAAAGCACCTACACAAGAAATTAAAGTTGCTGAATGTAAAACAAGATCAACTTTAAAAGCAAAACAATATATTGAAACACCTTTAGTTGTTATTCCAGTATTCCCAGGAACAAACTGTGAATATGATTCAAAACGTGCTTTTGAAAAAGCAGGGGCAAAGGTTGAACTTGTCTTAATTAGAAATAAAACAGAAGAAATGTTAAAAACATCGATTGATGAATTGGAAAATGCTATCAAACGTGCTAATATTGTGATGCTACCAGGAGGATTCTCTGCTGGTGATGAACCTGAAGGTTCAGGTAAATTTATTGCAACAGTTTTAAGAAATCCAAGATTAAAAGCAGCAATTAGTGATTTATTAGATAATAGAGATGGTTTAATGATTGGTATTTGTAATGGATTCCAAGCACTTATTAAATTAGGATTACTTCCATATGGTGAAATTAGAGATATGTCGGAAAATGACGCTACTCTTACATTCAATACGATTGGGCGTCACTTATCTCAATTTGTAGATACACGTATTGGTTCTGTTAAATCACCATGGCTTGCTAATGTTAATGTGGGGGATGTTCATGTTATTCCTATTTCTCATGGAGAAGGACGTTTTGTTGCTCCTAAAGAAGTTATTGATGAATTATTCGCTAATGGACAAGTATTCTCTCAATATGTTGATCCTAATCGTAAAGTCACAATGCAAACACCATACAATCCTAATGGTTCAATGTATGCTATTGAAGGTATTGTTTCTCGTGATGGTCGTGTTCTTGGTAAGATGGGACATAGTGAACGTCAAGGAGAAAACCGTTTTAAAAATGTTTATGGTGAAATGGATCAAAAATTATTTGAAGCTGGTGTAAATTATTTTAGAGGTGGTAAATAGAATGGATAAACAACAATTTGAATGTTTTACATTAAGTCCTTTAGATGGACGTTATGCAGGTATTAAAGATGCTTTAGGTGAATATTTTTCTGAATATGCTTTAGTGAAATATCGTGTTTTTGTTGAAATTCAATGGTTAAAATTTTTAATTGAAAATGTAGAAAGTGATGTTCTTTCTAAATTTGACAAAGATAACTTAGGACAAATCGAAGCTATTTCAAAAGATTTCAATTATGATTCTTTTAAAGCAATCAAAGATATTGAAGCTGTTACAAGACATGATGTTAAAGCAGTAGAATATTTCATTGGAAATCAATTAAAAGATATGGGTTATGATTATTTAATCAGTTTTGTTCATATTGGATGTACTTCAGAAGATATTAATAATACATCTTATGCTTGTATGATCAAACATGGTTTAAATGATGTTTGGTTAAAGAAAGCAAAAGAATTTACTGCTGTTATTAATAAATGGGCTGTTGAACATAAAAATGATGCGATGTTAGCTCATACTCATGGTCAACCTGCCACACCAACAACAATTGGTAAGGAATTTAAAGTTTATGCTTATCGTTTTACTTCAAGCATTGAAAATATTGAAAATATTAAAATTAAAGCTAAATTTAATGGGGCAACAGGAAACTATAGTGCTATTTTAACAGCATTTCCTCAATTAGATTGGCAAACTCTTAATAAAAAATTTGTAGAAGAATATTTAGGGTTAACTTACAATCCTTTAACAACACAAATTGAAAGCCATGATTATACATGTCATATTTTAGATGGTATTCGTCATTTCAATAATGTGTTAGTGGATTTTGATGTTGATATGTGGTTATACATTTCAATGGAATACTTCAAACAAATTCCTGTAAAAGGAGAAGTAGGAAGTAGTACAATGCCTCATAAAGTCAATCCAATTCGTTTTGAAAACTCAGAAGCAAATGTTGATATGTCTAATAATATTTGTGTTGGTTTATCAAACAAATTACCTAGATCACGTATGCAAAGAGATTTATCAGATAGTTCAAGTCAAAGAAATATTGGTTTAGCTTTTGGTTATTCTTTACAAGCAATTAGTGAAACAACAAATGGTTTAGCTAAATGTGTTGTTAATAAAGATAAACTTGCAGCTGACTTAAATGAAAAATGGGAAGTTCTTGCTGAACCAATTCAAACAATGCTTAGAAAATATGGTATTTCTGATGCCTATGATCAATTAAAAGAACTTACAAGAGGTAAAAATATTTCACAAGAAGCAATTATGGAATTTGCGAAAGGATTAGATGTTTTATCAGATGAAGATCGTCAAACTTTATTAGATATGACACCTGCAAGTTATATTGGATATGCTTCTAACTTATGTGATATTGATTTATAATGATTGATCGTCGTGCAATAAATATTTTATATAATGATCAAGTTGGCAAAAAGCTGGTAGAAGATTTCTATCAGCTTCTTGTTGTTTATAGTCAAAATGAAAAAATAAAACCTGTTGAAAGTTATCTTTTAAAATTGAATGATATTGCTAGAAAGAAGAAAATACGTCTTGTTTATTATGATAACCATAGTTTAAAAGAAGATCTGTCACAATTTATTGTAGAAGAGTATCGTCTTTCAAAAATGGAACAAAAATGAGACAAATTTGAGACATAAATGATTAAAAAACGTGGTATACTATAGATGCTAGAAATAGGAATTGATTTTTTAGTCATTATTTTATATAATCTTTGTAATCCATTGAGCAAGATTAAATAGTGGAAATAGTTAGAGAGAAGATGGTTGGTGAAAATCTTTGTATGGAAGCTATGGGACACTTGTGAGGAATTACTTGAAAAGAGTAATCGTTAATCGCGTTAAGATGAAAGTGCGTATGAAAATACGAATTAAGGTGGTACCGCGTTGAAACGTCCTTATGAGGGCGTTTTTATATTTTAAGGAGGAAAAATAATGGGATATAGTGCACCAAGAGGTACGGTAGATATTTTACCAGGACAAAGTGAAAAATGGATTAAATTAGAACAATTGTTAAGAACGATTGCCGCTAATTATAATGTCAAAGAAATGAGAACACCAATTTTCGAACATGCTGAATTATTTAACAGAGCTGTTGGGGATACAAGTGATGTTGTTTCTAAAGAAATGTATACTTTTCAAGATAAAAAAGGAAGATATATTTCACTTAGACCAGAAGGAACTGCTGGTATTGCAAGAGCTTATGTAGAAAATAAAATGTATGGTTTACCAGAAAAACTACAAAAAGTTTATTATATGGGACCAATGTTTAGATATGAAAGACCACAAAATGGTCGACAAAGACAATTCCACCAATTTGGGGTAGAAATGTTAGGTGTTGAATCACCTTATGTAGATGTTGAATGTATGCTTATGGCAGTGACTGTTGTTGAAGCATTAGGACTTCAAAATGTCACACTTCATATCAACTCTTTAGGTGATAATGAATCAAGAGATGCTTATCGTGAAGCTTTAAAAGATCATTTTAGAGGCCATTTAGATGACTTATGCGAAGATTGTAAAGCACGTTTTGAAAAGAATCCTTTACGTATTTTAGATTGCAAAGTGGATGTGAAACATCCAGCTATGAAAACAGCACCGAAAACAATTGATTATTTAAGCGAAAGTGCTAAAAATCATTTTGATAAAGTATGTTCTTTATTAGATGATTTAGAAATTGATTATGTTATTGATACAAATTTAGTAAGAGGATTAGATTATTATTCTCATACTGTTTTTGAAATCATTTCTGATGATCCAAAATTAGGTGCTGGAGCTACTGTTGGTGGTGGTGGACGCTACAATGGTTTAATCGAAGAAATTGGTGGACCGGCTACACCTGGTGTTGGCTTTGCTTTTGGTATGGAAAGACTCCTTCTTGCTTTAGATGATGAAGAAGATGAAGACGAAGATGGTTTAGATTGTTATATTATGCCTTTAGGCGAAGAAGCAAAAGATCTTGCTATGCAAATTATTGCGATGTTAAGAGCAAATGGCTTTACATGTGAAATGGATCATGTATCTCGTGGCTTAAAAGGACAATTTAAATCAGCAGATCGTTTTAATGCACATTTCTCTATTATTTTAGGGGAAGAAGAAGTAAAAAATGAAGTGGTTAATATTAAATGTAATCATGATAAAGAACAAGTTGTAGTACCATTAGAAAATATTTTGGCACATATTGAAAATCATTTAAGTGGAGGACATGAACATGAATAGAACACATAATAACGGTGAACTTCGTTTAGAAAATGTTGGACAAACAGTTGAACTAAAAGGATGGGTTGCTAAAAAGAGAAATTTAGGAGCTCTTGTATTTATTGATTTAAGAGACCGTTATGGAATTACACAAATTATTATCAATGAAGAAATGGAAAATATTTCAAAAGATATTAAAAATGAATATATTTTATATGTTAAAGGAACTGTTGTAGAACGTTCTAGCAAAAATCCAAATATGCCTACAGGGGATATTGAAGTCGATGCATCAGAAATCAAAATCATCAATACAGCCAATACGACACCAATTATTGTTGCAGATGATACAGATGCTTTAGAAGAAACAAGAATGCAATATCGTTATCTTGATTTAAGAAGACCTGTTATGCAAAATAAAATTCTAACAAGACATAAAATTACAAGAAGTATTAGAGAATACTTAGATAGTCATGATTTTGTGGATATTGAAACACCTTATTTAAATAGATCAACTCCTGAAGGAGCAAGAGATTTCTTAGTACCTTCACGTGTACATCATGGTGATTTCTATGCTTTACCACAATCACCTCAATTATTTAAACAATTATTAATGGTTGCTGGTTTTGAAAAATATTACCAAATTGCTCGTTGTTTCAGAGATGAAGATTTAAGAGCGGATCGTCAACCAGAATTTACTCAAGTTGATGTTGAAATGTCATTTATGACTACAGATGAAATCATCGAAGTTGGTGAAAATATGGTAGCTAAAGTCGTCAAAGATGTAAAAGGTGTTGATGTTAAGTTACCACTTCCACGTATGACTTGGCATGAAGCGATGGAAACATATGGTATTGATAAACCAGATATCCGTTTTGATATGAAACTTGTTAACTTAAATGAAGTTGTTAAAGATGTTGATTTTATGGTATTTAAATCAGCTTTAGAAAATAATGGATATGTTAAAGGAATTAATGTTAAAAATCATGCAAGTGATTATTCAAGAAAGAAAATTGATCAATTAACAGAACTTGCAAAAACATATAAAGCAAAAGGTCTTGCTTGGTTAAAAGTAAATAATGGTGTTGGTGAAGGGCCAATTGCTAAATTCTTTAGCGAAGAACAAATGCAAAGATTAATTGAAGCAATGAATGGTGAAGATAACGACTTATTATTATTTGTATCGGATACAAAATATATGGTTGTTTGTGATGCTTTAGCTGCTTTACGTAATCATTTAGGAAAAGAATTAAATTTATATGATCCAAAAGAATTAGGATTATTATGGGTTGTTGATTTCCCAATGTTTGAATATGATGATGAAACTCAAAGATATTATGCAATGCATCATCCATTTACAAGACCTAAAGAATCAGATTTAGATAAAATAGATAAAGATCCAGCAAATTGTCTTGCTGATGCCTATGATATTGTTTTAAATGGTTTTGAACTTGGTGGAGGTTCTCAACGTATTTACGAACAAGACTTACAACAAAGAGCTTTCAAAGCTTTAAGTTTAACAGATGAACAAGTAAGAAATAAATTTGGTTGGTTTGTTGATGCATTAAAATATGGGACACCACCACATGGAGGATTTGCTTTAGGATTAGATCGTCTTGCCATGTTACTCACTGAAAGTGATTCTATTAGAGACGTTATTGCTTTTCCTAAAAATGCCAGTGCAACATGTCCAATGTCTAAAGCACCAAACAGTGTAGAAGAAGATCAATTAAAAGAATTAGGTATTGGAGTTTTAAAAGATGAATAACGATCGTATACAAGAAATACTTGATTTAATGGAAGAAGCAAGATTGGATTACTTTTTAATAAGTGATCCTCAATCAATTGCTTATTGTACAGGATACTATAATGATCCGCATGAAAGAATGTTTGTTTTCATGATTTCAAAACATGGAAATCATACCTTATTCATGAATGATTTATTTTATTTGGATCATGATTTAGATGTTAACATTGTTTGGCATAAAGATGGACAAGATGCTATTCAAACAATTGTTGATGAAATGCATTTTCCAGGAAGAATTGGAATTGATAAAAATTGGGCCTCACATTTCTTGTTAGATCTTATGAAAAAACTCCCAGATGCAAAGTATATCAATGCTTCACCATGTGTTGATCTCGTACGCATGAAAAAAGATTTACAAGAACAAGTTTTAATGATTGAATCAAGTAAAATCAATGATGCTGTTATGGAAGAAATCATTCCATTCATTCAAGAAGGCGTGACAGAAAAACAACTTGCTAAAAAATTAGATGAATTATTTTTCAATCATCATTCTACTTGTTATGGGGCGATTGTTGCATTTGGTAAAAACGCTGCTGATCCACATCATGAAAATGATGATACACTACTTAGAAAAGGTGATTGTGTACTGATTGACATGGGATGTGTTTATAAAGGGTATTGTTCTGATATGACACGTACATTCTTTTATGAAGGTATTTTGGAAGAAGAAATTAAAGTTTATGAAATTGTAAAAAAAGCAAATGAAGCTGCAGAAGCAATGATCAAACCAGGAGTTAAATTATCAGATATTGATAAGTGTGCAAGAAAAGTCATCAGTGATGAAGGCTATGGAAAATATTTTACACATCGTTTAGGACATTTTATTGGTCGAGATGTTCATGAATATGGAGATGTCTCTTCGGTAAATGAAATGGAAGTTGAAGAAGGAATGATTTTTTCAATTGAACCAGGTATTTATTTAGAAGGAAATTTCGGAGTACGTGTAGAAGATCTAGTTATGGTGACAAAAGATGGATGTCAGGTTTTAAACTCATTTACAAAAGATATTTATATTATTTAAAAACGAGCTTGTGCTCGTTTTTTTTGTATAAAAAAGAAAAAAATGAGTAAACTTTTAAAGTGAAAAAATATTTTTAAAGCCTCTTTAAATAGACAAATTTTGTCAACAAGAAATTATATAATAATATCAAAAGAAAGGATGAATTATATGGAAGTAAAAAGAGGAGATTTGTTTTATGCTGATTTGAGTGTAGGTGTAGGAAGTGAACAATCTGGAATTCGACCTGTTGTTGTTATTCAAAATGATAGTGGGAATCGATTTAGTACAACTATTATTATTTCACCTTTGACATCATCTAAAAAGAAAAATATTCCTACCCATACATTTATTAAATCAAGAGATGATTTAAAAGAAAATTCAATTGCCTTGCTTGAACAAATGAGGACCATTGATAAATCACGGTTGATTAGAAAAATAGGGGAATTAACGCCATTAGAAATGGAACGTATTAATAAATGTATTCGTATTAGTTTGGGGGTTTAAACTTACATAGAATGTTTCAAAACGGGCTTTGCTCGTTTTTTTTAAAAAATATACACTTAACAAAGAAAAAGAAATCAATTTGTGATAGAATAGTTAGCGAGGTGACAAGTATGTATTATTTTATAGGAATTAAAGGGTCAGGAATGGCTCCACTAGCAACAATTTTATATGAATTAGGGAACGAAGTTGCTGGAAGTGATATTGATAAATATATATTTATTGAAGATGAATTGAGAAAAAGAAATATTCCAATTTATTCATTCAATAAAGATAATATAAAGGATGGTTATCACGTAATTATTGGTAATGCTTTTGATGAATCTAATGAAGAAGTCAAAGCAGCTTTAGAAAATCCAAATGTAAAGTGTACAAGATATTATGATTTCTTAGCTGATTTTATGGAACATTATGTTTCTATTGCTGTTGCAGGAACACATGGAAAAACAACAACAACAGGTATGGCTTACCATTTATTTGAAGATTTTGATAAAACATCTGTTTTAATTGGTGATGGAACTGGACATGGACAAGTAGGAAGTAAATATTTTATTTCAGAAACGTGTGAATTCCAAGATCATTTCTTACATTATCATCCAGATTATGCCATTATTAATAACATTGAATTAGACCATGTTGATTATTTTGGAAATCTTGAAAGATATATTCAATCTTTTGAACAATTTGCTAAGCAAGTTAAGAAAACAGTTATTGTTTGGGGAGATGACCCTAACATTAAGAAAATTCATTTTGAAAAACACGTTTTAAGATTTGGTTTAGGTGAAAATAATGATGTTCGCGCTGTTAATGTTTTAGAAACACCACAAGGATTATCATTTGATGTTTATATTCATCAAGAATTATTTGGACATTTTAACATACCATTATTTGGAATGCATATGTTATATAATTCATTAGCTATTATTACTCTTGGTTATTTAGAAGATATGTCTTATGACTATATTTTAAGTAAACTTCAAACATTCAAAGGAACAAAACGTCGTTATACTGTAAAAACTCAAGGAAACAATGTTTTTGTTGACGATTATGCACATCATCCAACTGCAATCAGATATGTTATTGAAGCAACAAGAGTGAGATATCCTGGTAAGAAAATCGTTGCCATTTTCCAACCAGATCGTTTTTCAAGGGGAGCGCGTTTTGCTAAAGAATTTGCTCAAGAAATGGATAAAGCGGATTACCCATATTTCTGTCCATTCCCAGAAAATGCAAAACATGAAGACGGTATTGATATTGATATCTATGATATTTCAAAAAATAGTGCACGTGCTAAAGTCATTACTGAAGATGAAGCAGGTGTTAAAGAATTAATGCAATATGATAACTGTGTATTCTTATTTATGAGTAGTAAAGATATTTATAAATTTGAAGAAATGTTGATTGAAGCCAAAAAATCTATATAAAAAGAGTAAATTATGGTAAAATTATTAATGAAAGTAGAGGGATGTTTATGACAACAATGGACATTTGTTACTGTGTTTTAATTTTAGCAGGTGCATTTTGTTTAGTTGCTTTAGGGGTGCTGTTTATTCGCACATCAACAGCAATTAAACAAACAGGGGATACTGTTGAAATGGCACAAGATACATTGAAAAGAGTTGATAAAATCTTAGATGATGTCAATTACAAATTAGACTTATTAAATGCGCCTGTAGAAACAGTTGCAAAGTTCTTTGATCCTCAAAGACCAAAGTTTAATCCATTGAAAATGATGATGAGCTTTATTAAGAAAAAATAGAAAGGTGAGATAATATGAAATTAGGAAGATTTTTAACAACTTTAGGAATTGGTGCTCTTGCTGGGATGTTATTGGCACCAAAAAAAGGAAGCGAGTTAAGAGAAGAATTAAAAGGTAAAGGAAAAGAAACTCTTGATAGTGCTAAAGAAATGACGGTTGAAGACTATCAAAAATTAATTAGTGAAACAATTGATAGTATTAAAAAAACAGTTGATGAATTTGATGTTGATGACTTTAAAGATAGTTCTTTAGCAAAATTAAATGAATTAAAAGATAAATTTAATGATGTTGTAACAAAATTACAAGATAGCGACCAATATTCTAAGTTAAAAGATCAAGTTGATAATGTTATTGTCCAAGTGAATGATAAAATTAATGAAGTTAAAGAAAAAATGAGCGAACAAGAATTTGATGATTTTTCTGATTTAGAAGATGAAATTAATGACATTGAAGATGATTTAAATGTCATTATCGATGATTTAAAAGACTAATGAAAAAAGCAACGATTTATGATGTTGCAAGAGAAGCAGGCGTTTCTCTTGCAACTGTATCTCGTGTTATTAATGGGTCATCAGTTGTTCGTGAAAAAACTAAAGAAAAGGTAATGAAGGTTATTGATGAACTAAACTTCAAACCTAATCAAATTGCTCGAGGTCTTGCGACAAACAAAACTACAACTATTGCAATTATCTTCCCACAATCATTATTTGCTCATGTAAAAGATATGATTGGTGGTATTGGTGATGCTGGTAGAACATTGGATTACAATATTACGATTTATACAACAGATGATATTGGAAATGGTCCAATGGACGACGTTATGGAAAAAGTCATTCGCACAAGAGCCGATGGAGTTATATTATTTAATAACGATAATATTGATCAACAAATTGAACTTGTTAAAAAACATAGTATTCCGGCAGTTGTTATTGGAATGCAAGTAAGCGATGAATCGATAGGTTCTGTTTATGTTGATGCACAAAAGATTACATATGATATTGTTAATAATTATTTAGAAAAAGGTAAAAATGATATTATTTTTGTAAGTCCTCAACAAAATCTTATTCGTACAGTTGATTTGATTGAAGGAATGAAAAAAGCTTATCAAGATCATCAATTACCATTTGATGAGTCAACACAGGTTATTAATACTTCTACTCACTATGAAGAAAGCTATACACAATTTGTTGAACATTTTAGAAATCATAAACATGATTTAGTTTTTGCAAGTTATGATAAAGAAGGGGTTGCAGTTGTTAATGCAGCAATCGATAATAACATAAGCATTCCAGATGATATGGAAGTTATGGCTATGATGGATACAAGCTACTCGCTTATTTGTAGACCATCACTATCAACGATTCATCTTCCAATTTATGATATGGGTGCGTTGGCTGTACGTTTACTTACTAAAATTTTAAATCAAGAAGAATTAGAAACAAAAGAAGTGTGCGTAGGCTATACAAATATTTATCGTAAATCAACTATTCAATAAACCACGAAAGTGGTTTATTTTTATATTCACTTGACTTTGAATATGAAATTTAATATGATGTATTTACAGCAATGAAGGAGACAAGTAATATTACTTAATTGTTATAGAGAGCTTGTGGTTGGTGGAAACAAGCCAAGAGGTAATATGAATACACTCTGGAGCTTCTAAGTGCAAAGCTTAGACGGTGCAAGCCGTTATCTACTTGAGTGTATGTCTTTGACATGAATTTAGGATGGTACCGCGATCAACTCGTTCCTATGGGAATGAGTTTTTTATTTCAAGGAGGAAATTATGAAGATTTATGATGAATTAGTTTGGAGAGGATTAATTAAAGATGTCAGTTCTCCAGAAATTGAAGAAAAATTAAATAATGGAGGATTAACTTTCTATATTGGAACTGATCCAACAGGAGATAGTTTGCACATTGGGCACTTTTCATCATTTTTAATTAGTAAAAGATTAAAAGATGCCGGGCATAATCCAATTTTATTAGTTGGAGGAGCAACAGGATTAATTGGTGATCCTAAACCTGATACAGAAAGACCAATGATTACAAAGGAACAAGTTCAACATAACTTTGACTGTTTAAAAGCACAAGCTCAAAAGATTTTTGGTTTTGAAGTGGTTAATAACTATGATTGGTCAAAAGATTTAAACTTTATTGACTTTTTAAGAGATTATGGTAAATATTTCAATGTCAATTATATGTTGAATAAAGACATTGTAAAAAGAAGATTAGATTTAGGTATTACTTATACTGAATTTTCTTATATGATCATGCAAGCAATGGATTTCTACTGGTTACATGAAAATAAAAATTGTCAATTACAAGTTGCTGGGCAAGACCAATGGGGAAATATTACTGCTGGTATTGAATTAATTAGAAAGAAAACTGGAAAAGAAGCCTATGGTTTTACAATGCCACTTTTAACTAAAAGTGATGGAACAAAATTTGGTAAAACAAATGGTAAAGCGATTTGGTTAGATCGAAAAAAAACTTCTCCTTATGAAATGTATCAATTCTTTATTAATTCAGAAGATGATAAAGTTATTGATTACTTAAAATTCTTAACTTTCTTAACACCAGAAGAAATTATGGAATTAGAAGAAAAAAATAAAACACAACCTCATTTAAGAGAAGCACATAAAGCTTTAGCTAGAGAAGTTATTACATTCTTACATGGTGAAGGAGCTTATGAAGAAGCAGTTCAAGTTTCACAAACATTATTCTCTGGTCAAATTCAAAATTTAACTTTAGAACAAGTTGATGTTGCTTTTGAAGGTGTACCAACAGTTGAAACTGAAGAAAATGAAATGAATATTTTAGACGCTTTAATTTTAGTTGGAGCTGCTAAAAGTAAAAGAGAAGCGAGAGAATTTGTTAATGGGGGATCTGTTTTAATCAATGGTGAACGTATTAAAGATTTAGAATTTACTGTTAAAAAAGAAGATGCTTTTGGACAAAGCAAAACAGTTATTCGTCGAGGAAAGAAAAATTATTTTGTATTAAAATATAATGGATAAAAGCTCTTAGGAGCTTTTTTTCATAAAGAATATGGTATACTATCTAATAAGGAGGGACGGCTATGGAAAAATTAAGAAGTATTTTTAATTTTATATATGGATATTATTTAGATTACCGCTATAAAGTACCACCTGCATCTGCTTTGTCTTTTGCTTATTATATGATACTTTCAATTATCCCAATATGTACATTATTGGCTTTTTTTACACCGTTTTTTCCTTTAGATATTAAAACAGCACAAGAAATTTTATCATATTATTTAAGACCGGATGTGACAAAAATGGTTATTCAACTGATAGAACCACGTTCTTTATCAATAACAACTATAACCACTTTAATAGCGTCTATCTTTGTTGTAAGTAGAGGTTTTTATCAGTTACATCGTATTTCTAAAAATATGTTTCCTAATGATAAAGAATATCCATTTTTCATTGATCAAGGAATTACTTTTTTAAAAACCATTCTTATCTTTATTTTAATACTTGCAGTGATTTCTTTATTGATTATTTTTCCGTTTTTTAAGATTATCTTTATTGATCAACATAATTTTATAACAAGAGTTTTATTCTTATTTATCATTATTTTTGTTATTTTATTTTTATTATATAAAATCATTCCTGATCAAAATGTAGATTTTTTAGATACAATTAAAGGAACAGTCGTTGCAACATTATTGATTGAATTGATTATAGGTATTTTATCTATTTATTTTTCCATTGTTGATTATAGCAACGTTTATGGTCCGTTAGCGGCGTTGGTTATGTTGATGTTTTCGATTGCTGTATGTTCAGAAGCTATTTATTTTGGTATGTATGTTATTTTTGAATGTCATATTCGAAGATTAATAAAAAAATTATAAAGGAGAAAAGTAATGTATCCTTATATCAATTTAGAAAAAACAGGCAAACAAATACAAAAATATATGAATCAAGGTGGCTATTGTGTTCAAGATATTCAGACTTATCTAGGACTTTCTTGTAAACAAAGTGTTTATAAATGGCTAAAAGGAAAGTCATTACCTAATTTAGAACATTTATGTGCTTTAAGTTATTTGTTTCATTGTACGCTAGATGATTTAGTTGTTACACAAATGAATTATTATGTAATCAAAGAAACAATATGTCAGTATTCATTAGGAGATTGTTAATGATTTATTTAGTAATAATAAATGTATTAGGCTTTTTGATAATGGGTCTTGATAAAGCAAAAGCAAAAAAACAAAAATATCGTATTTCTGAAAATACTTTGCTTTTTGTGGCTTTGATAGGTGGAAGTTTAGGAAGCTATTTAGGTATGTATTGTTTTCATCATAAAACGAAACATATGAAATTTTATATAGGTATACCGTTGATTTTATTTATACAAATCTTGATTTATTGTTTTTATTTTTATACAAAATTCTAGACAAGAATTTTGTATATGCTATAATACAAACGTATTAAGCGAATGCTTTGATCCACATTGTTAGGGAAAAAACAGTGTGTTTTTTTTATGGAGGAATTTATGAAAACAAATAAAAAAGATATTCTTAGTATATTACTTGGAAATACGTTACTTGCACTTGCGGTTATTTTATTTATTGTTCCAGGACATTTATTAAGTGGTGGGACAACAGGTATTTCTTTGTTTTTAAATCATTATTTTCATTTACCAATTTCATTATTTACTTTTATTTTTAATTTTATTGTCTTTATTATTGGAGCGCTTATTTTGGGAAAGAAATTTGCTTTACAAACACTTATTTCAACATTTTATTATCCATTTATTCTAGGCGTGTTTGAACTTTCTTTTCAAGGTTTTTATTTAACCGATGATATTTTAATTAATACACTTTTTGCGGGTGTTTTAGTTGGGGGTTGCTATTGCTATTGTTATTAAAGCAGGGGCTTCAACAGGAGGTATGGATATTCCACCCCTTATTTTAAATAAATTATTTAAAATTCCTGTTTCTATTTCAATGTATGTTTTTGATACATTAATTGTGTTAGCGCAATTTGGTTTTTCTGATGTTAGACAATGTCTTTATGGAATCGTGTTAATTTTTATTTATACAATGGTTATTGATAAGATTTTAGTAATGGGTGCTCAAAAAATCGAAGTTAAAATCATTTCTTCAAAATATGAAGAAATTAGAAAGGCTATTTTAACGAATGTCGATCGTGGAGTAACAATGCTTCATGGTCAAACAGGCTATTTATTAGAAAATACAGAAGTTTTAATTAATGTTATTTCGACAAGAGAACTTGTTCAAGTTGAAAGACTTGTAAAATCTATTGATGAAGATGCGTTTATGATTATTTCAAATGTTCATGAAGTTCAAGGTAGAGGCTTTAACTTGGAAAAGGAATATATTGAAAAATAAGATGTTTCATTTAGCTTTGTATTTTGATGAAAAAACAAATCAAAAGTTTTCTTTTTTAAATAAAAAAGTCGAAAAAGAACTACATCAAAATTATTTAGAAAATCATCATATTCCTTTTCATCTAACAATTGCGACTTATAAAGAAATAGAGGAAAAGAAATTTATTGAACATGCAAATCAGCTTTTTGAAAAAGAAAGTAGTCAAGAGCTCTATTTTGTTTCGTTAGGTTGTTTTCAAAAATCGACGCTTTATTTATTACCTGTATATAATGAATTTTTAAATCAACTAATTTTAAAAATCTATCAAACTTTTGATGAATATGTATCTATTTCACCAAAAAATCGTTATTTACCGTACCACTTTGTACCTCATGTTTCTATAAGTAGAAAGTTAAATGAACAACAAACCAATCAAGCGTTTAAGATATTGAATCATTATTTTGAACCTTTTTATGGGAAAGTCATACAGGTTGCATTAGTAAAGACAAATCCGTATCAGGAAATAAAGATATGGAATCTATAATGCTTGCAAGGCATGATAGAAGCTAAAAAAGAAGCATTTTACATAAAATGTTTCTTTTTTTATAATGAAGACAAGGGGGAGAGATGAAAATGTTTTCAAATAAAGAATTAAGAAGTATGATCATTACTTTGTTTTTTGAACAATTACTGGTTATGCTTGTTGGAATTGTTGATACTTTTGTTGTAAGTAGCTGTGGGGAAGCGGCTGTTTCGGGAGTATCACTAGTTAACCAATTTAATACAATTTTTATCTATTTATTTACAGCACTTGCTTCAGGAGGAGCAATCATTGTCAGTCAATATATTGGTAATAAAGATGAAAAAAGAACGGTTTTATCATCAAGTCAGTTATTGATGTTTTCCATTGTTTTTTCAATTGTTTTATCAATTCTTGTATTGATTTTTAATAAACAACTTTTAGGATTACTATTTGGTAAAGTTGAATCAGATGTTATGAAGGCGTGTGTAACTTATTTACGTATTTCAGCATATTCTTATCCAGCACTTGCTATTTATAATGCAGGAGCCGCTTTATATCGTTCAATGGCCAAAACCAAAGTAACAATGTATATTTCATTTGCTGCAAATATTATCAATGTTGTGGGAAATATTATCGGTGTTTATGTTTTAAAAGCAGGAGTTGCAGGGGTTGCGTATCCTTCACTTATTTCACGTGTTTTTTCAGCAATCATTATCACAGTTTTATGTTTTAATAAAAAATTGGAAGCTTACTATGATTCAAAAGATATTTTTAGATTTGATGGAAAGATGCTCAAACGTATTTTAAATATAGCAATTCCTAATGGGGTCGAAAATGGAATTTTCCAACTTGTTAAAGTGGCTTTAAGTTCAATTGTGGCGATGTTTGGAACCTATCAAATTGCAGCTAATGGGGTTGCACAAAGTATTTGGTCATTAGCGGCACTTGTGGGTTCAGCAATGGGACCAGTCTTTATTACCGTTATTGGACAATGCATGGGTGCAAAAGATGTAGATCAAGCAAAATGCTATTTTTCAAAACTTATTAAATGGTCGCTTGTTTTTTCGATTGTATGGAATGTGCTTGTTTTAGCAATTACACCATTTATCCTACAATTTTATAATCTTGCAGATGAAACAAAACATTTGATTATTATTCTTGTTATTATTCATAATATTGCCAATACGGTAGTTTTCCCGCTTTCTGGACCTTTATCTCAAGGATTAAGAGCAACTGGAGATGTCAAATTTACGATGATTGTTTCTATTGCTTCAACTGTTGGTGGAAGACTTGTCTTATCTATTATTCTTGCTTTAGGACTTCATTTAGGTGTTATTGGTATTGCCCTTGCGATGTGTGGAGATTGGACAATTCGAGCAATTATTTTCTATTATCGTTATAAATCAAATGCTTGGACAAAATTTGAAGTTATTTAAAAACAGGATTTTATGGTATAATGTTTTCAAGCTAAGAAAGGAGTATTTTTATGGCAATTGATATTAAAGAAATACTTGCAAATGGTTTGTTAGACTTATGCCACAAAAAAGACTTATCTCAAGTAACAGTTAAAGATCTCTTGGAAACAACAGGAGTTAGTAGACAAACATTTTATAATCATTTCCTAGATAAAAATGATTTAATTCAATATATTTACAATCATAAAATTATCAATCATTTTAATGGACAAAATACAAATCTTGATTTCTATGAGTCACTTATCGAATCTTTTGAACATATGAAACAATATCAAACCTTTTTAAAACAGGCTTGCTTAATGGATGGACAAAATTGTTTAAAGGAATACATTCCTAAACATTGTGAGGAATTTGATTTAAAATGGCATCAACAACTTTATGGTGAAAAACTAATGCCAGACGCCTTAAAATTTGCAACGATATATCATGCGAATGCTTCAAGTGCAATGACTTTGTCATGGATTTTATCGGATATGAAAGTCCCTGTAGAAGAAATGGCAAAAATGATTACCCAAATGCGAGGACTTGGAATGGATGATTTATTTCAAGGAAGTGATTGTACAACAAATCCTTATAAAATTGACAAATAGTCTTTTTTGTCAATTTGTTGACAGAGTAATTTAATTATAAATTACTCTTTTTTTTTAGCGTATTACAATAAGAGTGAAAGAAGGGAAATGTATGAAAAAGACACTTTATTTAATGAGACATGGACAAACCTTATTTAATTTACAACATAAGATTCAAGGATGGTGTGATTCGCCACTTACAGAATTAGGAATCAAACAAGCGAAAGTTGCGGGAAAATGGTTTAAAGATCACGATATTACTTTTGATCATGCTTATTCAAGTACAAGTGAAAGATGTTGTGATACATTAGAACTTGTGACAGATATGCCTTATGTACGTACTAAAGGTTTAAAAGAAAACTATTATGGAGAGTTAGAAGGAGAAAGTGAAAGATTAAATTCTCATTTAACACCTAAAGATTGTGAAACATTCTATTTACAATATAAAGGAGAATCCTCTAATACGACAAGAGACCGTATGGTAAAAACTTTAACAGAAATTATGAATAAAGAAGACCATCATAGTGTTTTAGCCGTGAGTCACAGTGGGGCTTGTTTTAACTTTTTAAGAGCTTTCCAAGATCCTATGGAAGAATTAAAAAAAGGATTTGGAAACTGTTGTATTTTTATTTATGAATTCGATAATGGAACATTTACATTAAAAGATGTAATTAGACATCAAATCTAGGAGGAAATATGGAATACGTTAATTTAGGCAATACAGATATTAAAGTTTCAAAAGTATGTTTAGGATGTATGGGCTTTGGTAATCCACAAGCAGGAATGCATTCTTGGACACTTCCTTATGAAGAATCCAAAAAAATCATTAAACATGCCCTTGATCAAGGAATCAACTTTTTTGATACAGCAATGGGTTATCAAGGTGGAACATCAGAAGAATATTTAGGACGTGCAATTAAAGAATATTCAAAAAGAGAAGATGTTGTTATTGCGACTAAATTTATGCCACGTAGCCAAGTACAAATTGACCAAGGAGTCAGTGCCCGAGAACATATTGAAACATGTTTAAATAATAGTCTAAAAAGGTTACAAATGGATTATGTAGATCTTTATATTCTTCATCGATGGGACAATGTAACACCCATTAAAGAAACAATGGAAATCTTAAATGATCTTGTTAAATCAAAAAAAGTAAGAGCCATTGGTGTTTCTAACTGTTTTGCTTGGCAAATTGCTCGGGCTAATGAAATTGCCAAAAACAATGGATGGGCAACTTTCCAATCAATTCAAGGACATTACAATCTTATTTTTAGAGAAGAAGAAAGAGAAATGAAACCTTATTGTGATTTAATGGGGGTTTCGATGACACCATACAGTTCACTTGCTTCTGGAAGACTTTCTAGACATCCAGGAGAAACATCTAAAAGATTAAAAGAAGATGCCTATGCTAAAGGAAAATATGATGAAAGTGAAAAAGAAGATCTTGTTATCATTCAAAGAGTTGAAGAACTTGCCAAAAAAAGAAATTGTTCAATGTCAGAAATTTCTTTAGCTTGGTTGATGTCTAAAGTAACTTCACCCGTTGTTGGTGCAACTAAATTAAGTCATATTGATACAGCTTGTAAGGCTTGTGATTTAAAATTAACAGTTGAGGAAATGAAATATTTAGAAGAATGTTATAAACCACATCCATTAGTGGGTGTCATGAAAGAAAATAATCAATAAAAACAAGAAAGATTCTTTTCTTGTTTTTTATTTTTTGTTATATTATAAAAGATGAACAAGAAAGAGAGTAGATAATATGGGTATTGTAGTAATTGGTGCAGTTTTTGTAGATATTAAAGGATTTCCACTAGATGCATATATTCCAACTGGAAGAAATGCAGGACATATTAAATATATTCATGGTGGTGTAAGTAGAAATGTGGTAGAAGATATAGCAAACATTGAATTACGTCCAACATTTTTATCAATTGTTGATGATAGTGCTTTGGGAGAAGATGTTATTCGTAAATTACAAAGACATAAAGTTAATACAGAATATGTTCAAAAAATTCCTGAGGGAATGGGAACATGGCTAGCTGTATTTGATAATGATGGTGATTTGGCAGGTTCTATTTCTCAACGTCCAAATTTAATGCCAATTTTGGATTTAATTAATGAAAAGGGCGATGAAATATTCAAAGATTGTGATTCAATTGTTTTAGAAGCTGATATTGATCCTGAAATTATAAAAACTGTTTTAGATTATTCAAAAAAATATAACAAAAAAGTATTTGGTGTTATTTCGAATATGACACTTGCAGTTGATAGAAGAGACTTATTACAACAATTTGATTGTTTGGTATGCAATGAATTAGAGGCAGGTATTTTCTTTGCTGAAAATTATAGTAAAAAAAGTCCAAAAGATTTATGTGAAATCATTTATCAAAAAGTTTCTGCAGGAGCTATTAAATCAATGGTTGTTACAATGGGAAGCAAAGGAAGTATTTATGCCGATCATTTAGGAAATAAAGGAATCTGTCCTGCTAAAAAAGTAACTGTTAGAGATACAACAGGTGCTGGTGATGCTTTTTGTGCAGGGTTAACAATAGGACTTACTTATAGAAAAGATCTTTCTGATGCAGTTGAAATTGGAACAAAATTAGCAGCTTCTGTTATTACATCATCAGAAAATGTATGTCCACGTTTTTTACCACGTGAATTGGGATTGGATATGGATGTATCTGATTGTTAAAAATATCCTAAAGGATTAGGATATTTTTTTTGACAGTCTATAAATAAAGTTATAGAATATGTGCAAGTAGGTGAATTTTATGGATTTAAAGAAAATAAAAATAACAAAACAAGCTAAAATATGTTTGAGTCTCCTTATCGCCATTATCATGCTTCTTTTTATCATTATTATTTTGTATAATGATAAATTTTATCCAAATACCTCAATAGGTGGAATAGATGTTTCAAATATGACTTTGTCAGAAGCTAAAAATGCTGTTCAAACGGATTTGAAAAATCATGTTCTTGTTATTAAAGGTAGAAATAATGCAAAATATGAATTAAGAGGCACGGATATTGATTTGAATGCTAATTATGAAAAACAAGTAGAAGATTGCTTTAAAAAGACACATGGATTATTTTCGTTTTATAAAATAATTTCAGGTGAAGATTTTGATGTAAATTTTGATGTTTCTTATAATAAAGAGGCCTTTAAAAATAATCTTTCTCAATCATTTTTAATAACAGGAGATAATTATACAATTACAGCACCAGTAGATGCACATGTGGAATATGATAAGGCTGCTAAAAGTGGTAAAATTATTAAAGAAAAACAAGGAAATCAATTAGATCAAGATAAGTTTTATAGTTATGTTGAAAAGTCTATTCAACAATTAAAGACAAAAGTCAATTTAGATAAGGCAAATGTTTATTTAAAACCAAAATATGTACAAACTGATAAAGAGGTACTAAATGAGTTAAGCCAGTATAATAATTACTTATGTCGTTGGGTTCGTTTTGATATGGGTGAAAAACACTATGAAACAATTTCCCCTAAAGAAATTAAAGATTGGATAGTTATTGGTGATGATGCTTCTGTTTCAATTGATCAAGAAAAAATGGCACAATGGGTTGAAAAATTCTGTTTGAAATACAAAACAGTAGGAAAAACAAGAAAATTCAAGTCACATACTGGTGAAGTATTAGAAGTATCTGGTGGAGATTATGGATGGCAAATTGATTATAGTCAAACTGTTGATCAAGTTTATAAAGCGTTGACAGAAAATAATACGCAAAGTGATGTAGATGCATATGTAAAAAATAAAAGTAATACAAACAAGAAAAAATTACTTAAGAAGTTAGAACCTATTTATAAAAATAAAGCTTACAAAATGAACTTTGAAAATCCAACAGAAGATTATAATACTCAAACATATAGTGAAGTAGATATTTCAGAGCAAATGGTTTATGTTTTCCAAAATGGACAAGTTGTTTATAGTGCAAAATGTGTAACAGGACTTCCAAGTGATGCAACACGTTCTACTAAAACAGGATGCTGGTATATAAAAGATAAAAAACTCGAATATACTTTAACAGGTGCGGATTATACAACACCAACTAAATATTGGGTTCGTATTACATGGACTGGAACAGGATATCATTATATGAATCGAAGTGATTGGGATAAATGGTCGCCTGAATTATATAAAACAAGAGGTTCTCATGGATGTGTTAATTTACAATTAGAAGATGTTAAAAATATTTACAATCTTGTTTCTATGAGAGACATGGTATTTATACATGATTAGAAACCATCGAAAGATGGTTTTTTAATTTGCAAATGAATTGCATATTTATTGACATAATAAAAGAGGAATGCTAGAATCTAGTAAAATGCAAATGAATTGCAAATTAGAGGTGGTAATATGCGTTATAAAACGAAAACTTTTCAATTGATTGAAAATTACTTGAAAACGTGTTGTGATAAATGCTTTCGAGCACATGATGTTTACGATTATATCGTAGCAAATGAAATGAAAGTAAATATCTCAACTGTTTATAGGAATTTAGAACAGTTTGTTGAAGCAGGACAATTAATTAAATATAAATCGGGGAATAATGATGTTTGGATGTATCGTCTCAATCAACAGTTTAGTCAATGTCATGAACATCTTCATTTACAATGTAAAGAATGTGGAAAAATTATTCATATAAAAAAAGAATCGATGGATTCTATCATCGCAATGCTAGAAAAAGATTATAAATTCTTTTTAGACTGTGATATTTCTACTATTGGTGGTTTATGCAAAACATGTATGATGAAAAAGGAGTTAAAATGAACAAATTATTAAAATACACATTTATGTTATTATGCTGTTTTTTGCTGATGGGATGTTTACCTTTAGATAAAGAAACAGATAAAAAAAGTATTGTTTGCACAACGTATGCCCAATATAATTGGTTACAAGAAATTATTGGGGAGAATAATTCAACATTTGAACTTACTTTACTTATTAAAGATGGAGCTGATTTACATAGTTATCAGCCAACAATTCAAGATTTAGCAAAGGTATCATCTGCTGACTTATTTGTATATGTTGGTGGAGAATCCGAACAATGGGTAAGTGATGCGTTAAAAGAAGCAAAAAATAAAAATATGTTAGTTGTTGATATGATGGATGTTTTAAAAGAGAGAATCAAGGAAGAAGAACATGTGGAAGGAATGAAAGAAGATCACGACGAAAATGAAGATGAAAGTGAATATGATGAACATGTTTGGCTTTCACTTATTAATGCACATGAAGTGGTTCGCTATCTATCAAATGAAGTACAAAAATTAGATGATGTCCACAAAAAAACATATGAAGAAAATACGATACGCTATTTAAATGATATTGATGATTTAAATCATCAATATGAACAAGTGGTAGAAAATGCCACTACTAAAACATTACTTTTTGCAGATCGTTTTCCATTTAGATATTTACTGGATGATTATGATCTTAATTATTATGCAGCTTTTCCTGGATGTTCTGCAGATGTCGAAGCAAGTTTTTATACGATTACTTTTCTAGCAAATAAAATAGATCAATTGGATTTAAAAAGTATTTTTGTTATTGATCAAACAAATTTAAAAATTGCACAAACAGTTAAAGATAATACAAAAAAGAAAAATCAAAAAATCATGTATTTAGATTCTTTACAGTCAGTTGATGATCAGAAAATCAAGGATGGTTATAGTTATTTAAAGGCAATGAAATATAATTTAAAAGTGCTTAAAAAGGCATTATAGAATAAGGAGATATTATGTCATATATAAAGGTAGAAGATTTATCATTGGGATATGATAGTGAAATTGTTTGTTCAAATATAAATTTTGAAATTAATAAAAATGACTATTTATGTATTATAGGAGAAAATGGGGCAGGGAAAAGTACCTTGATCAAGACAATTTTAGATTTAAAAGAAAAAAAAGCAGGTAAGATTTTATTTTCTGAAAATTTAAAAAAATCAGAAATAGGGTATCTTCCTCAACAAACAGTTGTTCAAAAAGATTTTCCAGCAACTGTCTATGAAGTTGTTTTATCAGGTATGTTGTCACAATTAAAATATCGCCCTTTTTATACAAAAAAAGAAAAAAAACATGCAAAACAAGAAATGGAAAAATTGGGAATTACGCATTTACAAAATAAAAGTTATCGCCAGTTATCTGGTGGACAACAACAACGTGTTTTATTAGCAAGAGCTTTATGTGCTTCAGATAAAATTATATTATTAGATGAACCAGTAACTGGTTTGGATCCTCAGGTTACACAAGAATTTTATGGCTTATTAAAATCATTAAATGAACAAGGAATGACTATTGTCATGGTTTCTCATGACTTATCTGTATTAAAATATGCAACACATGTTTTATATTTAAAGAAAAAAGTCCCCATTTTTATGGAAAAAGAAATGTTTATTGAAAGGTATGGAAAGGAGATTTATAATGACTAATTTTATTGCAACATTACAATATTATTTTTCTTATCCTTTTGTACAGTATGCTTTAATTGTTGGAGTTTTAATTGCTTTATGTTCTTCATTATTAGGAGTAACACTTGTTTTAAAACGTTTTTCATTTATTGGGGATGGTCTTTCACATGTTGCCTTTGGGGCAATGGCTGTGGCGACGGTTTTACAGTTTACATCACAAACTTTATTTATCATGATTGTTACAGTTATTGCAGCTATTTTTCTTTTAAGGACGGGGCAAAATACTAAAATAAAAGGAGATTCGGCTATTGCTATGCTATCTGTAGGGGCTTTAGCTATCGGTTATTTAGTAATGAACATTTTTTCAACTTCAGCTAATGTTTCTGGAGATGTTTGTTCAACGCTTTTTGGGTCAACAACAATTTTAACTTTGACACATTTTGAAGTAGTCGTTTGTATTGTTATGTCATTGCTTGTTGTGTTGTTTTATGTTTTATTTTATAATCGAATCTTTGCAGTTACTTTTGATGAAGAATTTATGAAGGCAACGGGCAAAAAAGTAGAATTATATAATTTGATTATTGCTGTTTTAACAGCCGTAATTATTGTTCTTGCGATGAATTTAGTAGGTTCATTATTAATTACAGCTTTACTTATTTTTCCAGCTTTGTCAGCAATGAAAATAATGAATAGTTTTAAAGGAGTCGTTATTTATTCTGCGATTTTATCAGTTATTGGAGCATTTGTAGGAATTATATTATCAATATTGTTTTCAACTCCTGTTGGAGCAACTGTTGTTTTTATTAATATTATGATCTTTATTATTAATTGGATAATTTCAATATTTAAATAAGTGATTGAAAATCCTTTCTTTTCAAAAAGAAAGGATTTTGTTAAAATATACGAGGTGATTATAAATGGATGGAATATTATTAATAAATAAACCTGCAGGCTATACAAGCCATGATATTGTAGGAATAGTAAGAAAAAAATTACATACAAAAAAAGTAGGACATTGTGGAACATTAGATCCTGATGCAACGGGTGTACTTGTTGTATGTGTCAATAAAGCAACAAAAGCAATTCAATTTTTGATGAGCGATACAAAAGTATACAGGGCAACTTTATCGCTAGGGAAAAGTACAGATACATATGATGCCAGTGGAAAAATATTAGAAGAAAAAGAAGTTGGACAAATATCAAAAGCACAAGTTATTGATGTTTTAAATTCATTTTTAGGAAAATCTAAGCAAAAACCGCCAATTTATTCAGCAATTAAAGTAAATGGTAAAAAGCTTTATGAGTATGCAAGAAATGGTGAAGAAGTAGAAATTAAAGAACGTGATATAGAGATTATGATGATTGAATTAATTGATTTTTCAAATAATGAGATTGTTTTCGATGTTAAATGTTCTAAAGGAACCTATATTCGTTCTTTATGTGTTGATATTGCTAAAAAACTAGGGTATCCAGGACATATGTCTCATCTAGAAAGAAGACAGGCAGGGCGCTTTTTAATTACTGATTGTATTACTTTAGAACAGTTAGAAAATGATGATTATTCTTTACATTCAATAGATGACGCTTTGTGTGGTTTTCCTCAATTAAAATTAGATGATCCAACGCCAGTTTATCATGGTAAACAAATTAAAAGTGATTTGACTGGTCAAGTAGCGATTTATGATAATCAGAATCATTTATTAGCCATTTATGAAAGTACGGGACAAGGCTATTTGAAAAATGTTAGAGGTCTATGGTGATGGAAATCATTCATTTGTCAGTTGATACTCCCATGCAAGTTCATGATTCTGTTTGTGCACTAGGCTTTTTTGATGGTGTTCATTTAGGACATCAACAACTTTTAAAAGAGGTTGAACATATTGCTAAAGAAAAGGGACTAAAAAAAGCAATAATGACATTTTCTGTACATCCTAAACAAATTTTAGAAAATAATGATTATCATTATTTGATGTCATTATCTGAAAAAATAAATATTTTAAAACAATGGCAATTTGACTATTTTTATATTATTGATTTTGATCAAACTGTTGCAAATTTAAAACCCAATACTTTTTTACAAAATTATATTATAAATCATCAAATAAAACATGTTGTATGTGGTTTTGATTTTCATTTTGGAAAAAAAGGAATGGGCGATGTACATGTTTTACAAGAAAATAAATCATTTGATGTAACTGTCATAGAAGAGTACAGTGAGGATGCATTAAAAGTATCTTCATCGTACATAAAAAAGTTGTTAAATGAAGGAAATATTGAAAAAGCAAATCATTTATTGACACGATTTTATCGTGTCTCTGGACAGGTTATTTATGGTTTGCAAAATGGAAGAAAGATTGGTTTTCCTACGGCCAATATTGATTATGGACACTATGTTGTTTTAAAAAAAGGTGTTTATGGGGTCTATATAACTATTAAAGGAAAGCAATATAAAGGAATGGCTAATATTGGTTATAATCCTACAGTAGGGCTTATTGATAACTTATCTTTAGAAGTCAATATTTTTGATTTTGATCAAGATATTTATGGTGAAGATGTGGATGTAGATTTTGTGTTTAGGGTAAGAGATGAAAAGAAATTTAAATCTTTAAATCATTTAAAAGAACAATTACAAAAAGATAAAAAACATATTGATCAATTTCTGGATTAATATGTTTTTCTTTTGTCTAAAATATAAGAGGTGAAGAAAATTGCTTTATATTCATTTATTTCTAGCAAATTTAATATGGGGATTAAATGTGATTGTTACAAAATTAAATTATGATTCTTTTCATCCTCTTTTTTTAGCAATGCTAAAGATACTTTTTTCTGTATTAGCGTTGCTGTTTTATATTTATTATAAAAAAATTTCTTTTGAAAAAGTATCTATAAAAAAATTAATAGTGCAAACAAATTTAATTAATGTTATTAATTTTTTGTTGACATATTATGGTATGCAATATGTAGAAGGGACGATGACAGCAACGATTAATTGTTTAGCACCAGTTATGATGTTTATTGTATCTGTTTCTTTGTGCAAATGGAATTGGAAAATTCTGATCTCATTTATGGTAAGTTTTTTAGGATTTTTAATAGCTATTCATTTTCGACTTTTTAATATAGGAAAGGGAATCTTTTTTTTAATAACGGCATTGTTTATTTACAATTTTGGTAATTATCGATTAAAAGATATTACACATAATCCATTCATTTATAACTTATATATGTTATTAATAGCTTTTTTTGAATTTATTGTTATTTTGTTGTTTCAAAAGAATGATTTATTTAAAACAGTAAACACTTTTTCTTTATGGTTATTTATTTTAACTTCTGGAATTGGATATGCCTATATTCAATGTGTTTATTTTTTATCAATTCATTCAATAGGTCCTTTAAAAACAAGTTTTTTTATGGCATTTAGTCCTGCTTTTACCTATTTTTTCTCTTTGATTTTATTAAAAGAAAAATTTGATTTTTTTGTTTTAATTGGATTTATAGTGATTTTTACAGCTTCGTTTTATTTTATCTCAAAGAAAGAAAATTAGATTTAGACAAGTATATGACTTCATGATATACTTATATGTAGAAATGTGATTAAAAGAGGTTGTTAACATGAAATATTTGAATGAAATTATAAATGTATTAGGAATGAAAACAATTATTATTATTTCGGTAAGTATTTTAGTTTTGATATTGGTTATTTTGACATATCGCTTGTTAAAATTAAAACATTATCGTAATGAAATTGTTGATTTAGAAAATAAAATGAATGCAATTAAATCCTTACCTATTCAATATCGACTAGGAAGGGTAAAAGGAATTGCTAAAAATATGCCAGAATTGCAAGAAAAATATGAAACTTATGATGCAAAATTTGCTGAATTAACAGATCTTCAAAATGATGAAATCATTCCGCTTGTTAATGATATTGATGAAGCACTTTATTATCGAAAATTACGAGGTGTTCAAAAAAAGATGAACTCTTTAGAGGAAAAAGTGATTCATTATGCAAAGGAATCAAAACAACTTTTAAAAGATATAGAAGTTATTACAGAAATTGAAAATATTCAAAGATTAGAAATTATCAAAGTTAAAGAAAAATATCGTGCTACAAATGATAACTATGCACAGATTCGTTTTAAAGTTGAGGACTACGTTCCTAAAGTACAAGATGTATTTCATGATATTGATGAACGCTTTGTTGAATTAGAAAATTATATGAATAATCAACAATTTGAAGAAGCTAAGACATATACAGAAGATATTTCAAAATATATCGATGCTTTAGATCAACAGTTAAGTGATTTACCTACATATATTTCTGTTGTTCGTCAATATTTACCAAAACGCTTAAATGAACTAAAGTCAATTATGCAAGATATGCAAGTAAAAGATTTTTCTGTTGAAAGAATGAATGCTACGATCCGTATTTCTAAGATTGATAATGATTTACACGAGACAGAAAAAAATATAAAGAATTTAAAATTGGAAAACGTTGGACAAAATATAGAAGTCATGACGGATGAGCTAAATCTATTGTATTCTGATTTTGAAAAAGAAAAGAATGCATATGCACTCTACGAAGAAAAACGAAATGAATGTTATAAATTCGTTAATAAGATAGAAAGTGGACTTTTAGAGGCTAAAGAAAGTATTCATGAGTTAGAAAAAAACTATATTTTAGATGATTATACGATTACAATAGAAGATGATTATAATCAATTTCAATCAATTGTTGATGATTTAGCGGAAATTACAAAGATTATTGAAACTAAGGATTTTTCTTATATAGAAATGATTGATGATTTTTCAAGAATTGTTGAACAAAGTAAACCATATAATGATTCTTTGATTAAACATATTGAATTAGCAGAAACATTACGTATTCAAGAAAAGAGAGCTTTGGATGAGTTAGACAATATTAATATTGTTTTATTAGAAATTAAATCTGAAATTAGAAATAAACATTTACCAATGATTAGTGAATCTTATCAAGATTATATTGATGACTCTTATCAAAAAGCAGATTCCATCTTAAATTTTATTAGAAAAAGACCAATTGATTTAAAGAGTTTATCACTTCAAGTAGATGCTGCAAGAGATGTTATTTATAAATTGTATGATAATGTGCATAATTTGATTGTTACTGCTGAAATGGTAGAGGATGCAATTGTTTTTGGAAATAGATATCGTTCTTCATTTTTAGAAGTTAATACAGAGCTTACAAAAGCGGAATTACTTTATAGAAATGGGGAATATACTAAAGCATTATCAACAGCTGTTGATATTATTGAAAAAATAAAACCGGATTCTTATGAAATGTTGGTTAATAAAAAAAGTCCTAAGGCTGAATAGGACTTTTTTCATGAGGGTCATATGTTATCGAAAATTGAATAAAAATAAAATATGGAGGGAAATATGGTATATCTAGATTATGCTGCGACAACACCTTATAATAAGGATGTTTTAAAAACATATACACAATTGTTAGAAAAATATTTTTATAATGCTGATAGTATTTATAGCCAAGGAATTGAAGTGAATCGCTTATTAGAAAAATCGAGAGGTTTACTTGCTAAAATGTTAGATGTTGATGAAGAAGAAATGATTTTTACAAGTTGTGGAAGTGAAGCAAACAATATGGCTATTAAAGGAATTGCTTTTCAATATCAAAATAGAGGGAAACATATTATCACAACTTCGATAGAACATTCTTCAGTGTATGAAACATGTAAAGAATTAGAAGAAGTATTTGGATTTGAAGTAACTTATTTACCTGTTGATCATACGGGACATATTCAAATTGATGATTTAAAGAAAAGTATTCGAAATGATACGATTTTAGTGAGTGTCATGTGTATTAATAATGAAGTTGGATCTATTCAACCCATTGAGGAAATAAAAAATGTACTCCAAGATTATCCGCTTGTTAAGTTTCATGTTGATATGGTGCAAGCTTTAGGTAAGATAAAGATAGATTTAAAAGGTATCGACTGTGCATCGTTTTCTGCACATAAAATAAATGGTTTAAAGGGGAGCGGATTGCTTTTTAAAAGAAAATCTACTACTTTAGTACCACTTATTAATGGAGGACAGCAAGAGTTTGGTTTACGTGGAGGAACTAGTAATGCTTGTACGTATATTGTTCTTGCTAAAACTTTAAGATTAGCATTAGAAAATTTTGATCAAAAAGAAAAATATGTTTCGAAATTAAGTAAATATTTAATAAAAGAATTACAGACAATTCCAGATGTTATTATTAACACTGGAGGTAAAGTGTCAAGTCATATTGTTAATTTTTCATGTATTGGTTATAAACCAGAAGTTATTTTGCATGCTTTGGAGGAAAAAGATATTCTTATTTCTACAAGAAGTGCGTGTAGTTCTAAAACAAGTGATGTTTCTAGGGTGATGCAACAATTGCATTTGCCTGATGAAGTTGCAAAAAGTGCTTTGAGAGTAAGTATAAGTGATTTGACAAAAGAAGAAGAAATTGATAAATTTATTTATTGTTTGAAAGAAGTATTAGATTCAATAAAAAAACAGAGGTAAGATATGGAAGCAAATTATATTGTCGTTCGTTTTGGAGAACTTACAACAAAAGGTAAAAATAGAAAATTATTTACACAAAAATTATTAAAAAACACAAAAGAAATTCTTTTTGAATTTCCACAATTACAATATCAATTACAATATGATCGTTTATACATTTATCTAAATGGTGCAAATCATTTGTTAGTCAATGAAAAATTAAAAACAGTTTTTGGTATTCATTCTTTTTCAAATGCCTATAAATTTGAAAAAGATCTAGATGTTGTTAAAGATGCAATTGCTAAAATGATCAACGAAGATACTAAAACAACATTTAAAATCAACACAAAACGTAGTGATAAAACATTTCCTAAAAAGTCACAAGACATTAATAGAGAAATTGCAGGACATGTTTTTCATCATGTAGATAGACAGTTAAAAGTAGATGTTCATCATCCAGAAATGTTGGTTACAGTTGAGATTAGACATGACGCTATTTACGTTATGACAAATATTATCAAAGGTGCAGGTGGATATCCTGTTGGTATTGGTGGAAAGGCATTGTTAATGTTATCGGGTGGAATTGATTCTCCTGTAGCAGGATACTTAACTTTAAAACGTGGTGTCGATATTGAATGTGTTCACTTTGCAGCGCCACCATACACAAATGAATTTGCTAGAGAAAAAGTTTTTGATTTAGTAGATAAATTAAGACATTATACACATGGTCAAATTACAGTTCATGTTGTTAATTTTACAAAATTACAACTTGCAGTTTATGATCATTGTGATGAAAGTTATGCCATGACAGTTATGCGTAGAATGATGTATCGTATTGGAGAAAAACTTGCTATAAAAAATCATTGTTTAGCACTTGTTAACGGTGAAAGTATTGGACAAGTGGCTTCACAAACATTAGATAGTATGAATGTAATCAATCAAGTTATTTCAATTCCGGTATTAAGACCTGTGTTATGTCTTGATAAATTAGAAATTATTGATATTGCTCAAAAAATAGATACTTATGATATTTCTATTAGACCACATGAAGATTGTTGTACAATTTTCACACCTAAAGCACCTGCTACAAAACCAAAAAGTTATAAGGCTGAAGCTTTTGAAGTAACTTTTGATTATGAAACATATGTTAATGAATGTGTAGAAAATGTTGAAACAATTGTTGTTGATGCAAATTATAAAAATGATGAAGATATTTTTTAAAAAAAGCGTATAGTTTTTTATTCCTGATGCAAAATAAAAGTGTCAGGAGGTGACACAACATGGCACAAAGTAATAATAGCAATAGATTAGTTGTACCTGGAGCTCAAAATGCGATCGACCAAATGAAATATGAAATTGCAAATGAATTTGGTGTTAATTTAGGTCCTGATACAACTGCTAGAGCGAATGGCTCTGTTGGTGGAGAAATTACTAAAAGATTAGTTAAAATGGGACAAGAACAAATGTCTCGTTCTTCATATAATAACAAATAGTAATACGAGAATAGTTTTCTTAATAAAAGAGGACTATTCTTTTTTTACGAGCGTTGAAAGAGCTTACATTTTTTTGATAATTTCACTAGAAATATTGTTTTTGTGTACTAAATTATGTACAATATAGTTATATTGCTAGGAGGTAAATTATGGTAAAAGTAATGGCGGTAAACGCAGGAAGTTCCTCTTTAAAATTCCAATTGATCAATATGCCAAGTGAAGAAGTTATCACTTCGGGATTAGTTGAAAGAATTGGACAAGAAGTTGGAAATTTTGTAATTAAAGTAAATGGAGAAAAAATACAAACACAAACACCAATTCCTGATCATCAAGTGGCAGTTGACTTATTATTAAATGCTCTTGTTGATCATCATATTGTTGAAAGTTTGGAAGAAATAGATGCAGTGGGACATCGTGTTGTACATGGAGGAGAAGATTTTGATGATTCTGTAGTCGTTGACGAAGAAGCAGTAAAAAAAGTTGCAGATTTAGCAGAGTTAGCTCCTTTACATAATCCAGCAAATATCATTGGTTATAAAGCATTTAAAGAAGCTTTGCCTGATCATGTAGGACATGTTTTTGTTTTTGATACGGCATTCCATCAAACATTAGATAAAGAAAGATATTTATATCCTTTACCACTTGAATACTATACAGATTTAAAAGTAAGAAAATATGGAGCACATGGGACAAGTCATAAATATGTTTCTCAACAAGCTATTGAAATGTTAGGAAATCCTAAAGAATCAAGAATTATCGTTTGTCATTTAGGAAATGGAGCAAGTGTTTCAGCTGTTCAAGATGGTAAATGTATTGATACATCTATGGGATTTACACCACTTGCAGGTGTAATGATGGGAACACGTTCTGGAGATGTTGATCCTTCAGTTATGCCTTATTTATGTAAAAAATTAAATAAAACAGCAGATGAAGTTTTAGAAATCTATAATAAAAAATCTGGAATGTTAGGAATTTCAGGCATTTCTTCTGATTCTAGAGATATTGAAAATGCCTTATTTAACGAAGGAAATGAACGTGCTTTATTAACCGGTTTATTATATGCACGTATTGTTTCAAAATATATTGGACAATATTACGCTGAATTAGGTGGTTGTGACGCTATTTGCTTTACAGCGGGAGTTGGTGAAAACGCTGCTTATTTAAGACGTTTAATTATTGACAATGTCTCAAGAGCATTTGGTGTTTTCTTAGATGAAGAGCTCAACAGCATTAGAAGTGATGAAAATCGTGTGATTTCACATCAGTATTCTCAAATTAAAGTGATGGTCATTCCAACAAATGAAGAAGTCATGATTGCAAGAGATACAGTTCGTTTGTTAGATTTATAAACCTGTGCAAACAGGTTTTTTCTTTGTCTAAGGTATGTTATTATAAAATAGGGTGAAAATTATGATAGAAAAGATTTTAAATAAAATAGAAGAATATGAATGTATTTGTTTATATCGTCATGTTAATCCGGATTATGATGCTTTTGGGAGTCAATTTGGAATGTATGATTTAATTCAAAATACTTTTGAAAATAAAGAAGTCTATTTTGCAGGTGATTTTTCTTCTGATTTAGTGGCTAAATATCAATTTAATGGAGAAATCAATGAACCGAATTTTGAAAAACCAACTTTAGGAATTGTTTTAGATACAGCTAATCAAGAAAGAATCGATGGTGATATTAGTTTATGTAAAGAAATTATAAAAATTGATCACCATATTGTTGTTGATTCTTATGGAAATTTAAATTTAGAAGATAGTACAGCTTCTTCATGTAGTCAAATAGTGGCTTTGTTTTTAAAAAATAAACGTGTAAAACTTTCAAGCTTTGGAGCTGCAGCTCTTTATATGGGAATTATAGGGGATACAAATAGATTTATGTATTCAGCTACTGATGAGCGTACTTTTGAAGCGGCAATGTATTTATATAATTATGATTTTGATATGCAAGCACTTTATGAAAGAATGTATATGAAGCATGTGAAAGATTTAAAAGTGAATGCTTTTATCCTAAATCATTATATTGAAGATGAGGGTGTTGCTTACTATGTTTTAAAAGATGAAGATTTAAAACATTTAAATATTTCAAGAGAAAGAGGCTCTGATTTTGTTAATTTATTAAGTTCAGTTGATGAATATAAAGTATGGTTAGCTATAACAGAAAATACAAAAGATCATAATTGGCGTGTTTCAATGAGATCGAGACATATTCCTGTTAATGAAATTGCGAATAAATATCGAGGTGGCGGACATGCGTTTGCTTCGGGGGCAACACTTTTATCTTTAGATGAATTATCTTTATTATTAAATGATATCAAGGAGAGAATAAATGAATAATTTTATACAAAGTATCATTGATGAAATAAAAAGACATTTTTCTTCATCTAAAATACAAACAACTAAAAAATGGAGCTATTTAATTCCATTGATTGTCGTTTGTCTTTTAGGTATTATAGGAGAGTATGTTTTATTACTACCAATTCATTATCAATCTCAAACATTTATTTTCCATTTGATTTTTTTAATTGTTATCTTTGTTATTTTACATGCGATATTATTAGGTACATTTGATAAAACATCTAAATATTTAATGTTTGTAGTCGTTGCCTTATTTGTTTATATAGGTGTTGGTTCGGTATATAGTTTGCCTATTTTTCATGCAAAAACATATCAAAATCAATTACAATTAAATAAAAAAGCTGATTTTTATAAAGATAATGAGACGATTTCTTATCAATCAATTCCTGTTGTAGATCGTGAAAGTGCTATTAAACTAGGTGATCGAAAAATGGGACAAATGATAGATTATGTTTCACAGTTTGAAGTAGATGAATCTTATGAACAAATTAATTATCAAGATACTCCTTATCGAGTTACACCATTAGAATATAGTGATTTAATTAAATGGATAACAAATCGAAAAGAAGGCTTACCAGCTTATGTTAAAGTGAATATGGTAAGTCAAGAGTCTGAAGTTGTTGAATTGAAAGAAGGCATGAAATATTCAAAATCTGAACATTTTGGTAGAAATATTAATCGTCATTTAAGGATGAATTATCCTACGAAAATGTTTGAAGAATTAGCTTTTGAAATTAACGATGAAGGTATTCCTTATTGGATTGCTCCTGTATTTGAATATAAAATAGGTCCTTTTGGTGGAAAAGATATTGTTGGAGCAGTTTTAGTAAATGCTATTGATGGTAAGCATAAATATTATGATATTAAAGATATTCCTAATTGGGTAGATCGTGTTTATCCAGCAGAGTTAGTTATTCAACAGTTAGAAAATTATGGAAAATATACACATGGTTATATTAATTCTGTTTTCTCACAAAAAGGTGTGTTACAATCAACAGATGGATATAATTATATTGTTATTGATGATGATGTTTATTTGTACACAGGTCTTACAAGTGTTTCTAAAGATGCAAGTAATGTTGGATTTGCATTAATTAATTTACGTACAAAAGAAGGCAAATATTATCATATTTCTGGAGCAGAAGAATATTCAGCAATGTCTTCGGCAGAAGGAAAGGTACAAAACTTAAAATATAAAGCAACATTTCCAATTTTAGTCAATGCAGGAGGAGAGCCTACTTATTTCCTTTCTTTAAAAGATAGTAGTAATCTTGTTAAGATGTATGCTTTTGTCAGTGTTAAAAATTATCAAATTGTAGCAACAGGAAGTAGTGTATCTGAGGCTGAAAAAGCTTATTATGAGGTTTTATCTCAAAATGGTAAAAGTCATGAAGAATTTGAAGAAAATACTTTAACTGGCAAAATTTCTTCAATTAATAGTGCTGTTAAAGAAGGCAATAGTGTCTATTATTTTAAACTAGAGGGTGATGATCATATTTATATTGCGGATCTGTCCCTTTCTAATTCGTTACCGCTTGTACAAGCTGGCGATGAAGTTGAAATTCAATTTATTTCGAATGAACATCAAAGTGTGGTTATTAGTCAATTTAAAGCTAAATAATTTAAAATAGGAATACGAGTTATTCCTATTTTTTGTAATTTTATGAAATAATTATAATAAATAGAAAAAAAAGAGTGTATTTTTTATAAATATTTATTATAATGATAAAGCATTTTAAGATAAGGGAGAGGTTTAAATAATGATTCAATTTTTCAAAAAAAATATCGAATCTAATAAAAAACTAAGAACATTTGAAATAATTGTTTTATGTTTACTTGTTTTTACTTCAATTGGTTCAGTTTTTTATGGTTTGATGCAAATTCATAAAGACGTAGGAGATCTGCAATATGTTCAATCTGTCATGATGGATAGAGATAAAGATGAAGAAGATTATGATTCGGATAACAAAGTTTGTGATGTCATTTATCGAAAAGGTGATCAAAAACTTGTGGTATCTTATGATTATGAAGATTATGTTAAATTAAATAAAAATTCAATCAAAGCATATGAATTCAAAACAGAAAATGGACAAAATCTTTATTTTGATCATAAAGATGTAAGTCGTCAAGAAGCAAGTCATACTTATAAAGAAATGATGGCAGAAGAAACATTATCTGTTTTCAATTTAGCGAGTGCAACATTTATTTTAATGTTATCTGTTGCGATTATGATGTTATTCTCTAAACAATTTACAACATATGAAAAATCATGGTTTATCTCAATTATGGTGTTAGCTACGATTTTATCTGTGTTATTCCCAGAAGATAGTGCCAATGGTGTAAACGGTATTATCATTATGATTCTTTATTTATTAGATACATTCTTAAATATTTTATGTGAACTACTGATATCTAAACAATCAAGGTATAATTTCTTGGTTTCTGTCTTGGTAGAAATTGTGGAAATTGTTTCTTGTGTTGTTTTAATGTATCGTTTTGCAACAATGGCAACAACTTTATTTTTCTGGTTACCTATTGATATTATTAGTTATATTAACTGGTCTAAACATCGCGATGAAGAAGAAGATGAACTTACAATGGTAAGAAAATTAAAAGGATATCAAGAAGTTTTAGTTATTATTGGTATTATTGTTTGGACAGTTGTTGTAGGTTATTTTATTAGTGGTTTAGATATCGCTACTGATTTTTATAACAATAAAACATTAGAAACAGCTATTATTTATATTGACGCTTGTGCATCAGCAGTTGGAATCGCCAACGGTCTCTTTATTTTCTTTAGATTAAGAGAACAATGGATTGCTTGGTATATATGTGCATTTTTAGAAGCAGTTATTAACATAATGTCAGGACAATATGTTTTACTTCCTTTAAAACTGGGTTATTTTACAAATACAACTTATGGATATATTAAATGGAGTAGATATATCAAAGAACATCAAAATAAAGAAAAAGTATCTTTGTTTTAAAAAATTAATTTAAAATAAAATATTTTCAAAGTACTAAGAGTTTTTCAGGAGTACTTGAGAATGTTGATTGAAACTGTTACAATAGGACGTGTAAAAAATTATTAATAGGAGAGATAGTGTATGGCAATTAGTGCAGGAGATTTTAGAACAGGATTAACTTTAATTATTGATGGTGATCCTTGCCAAGTGTTGGATTTCCAACATGTTAAACCTGGTAAAGGAGCAGCTATTTTAAAAACTAAAATGAGAAACTTGAAAACAGGAGCTATTCAAGAAAAGAACTTCAATGCTTCAACTAAATTTGATCAAGCTAATATTTCTAAAAAAGCAGCTCAATTTTCTTATGAAGCAGATAATATTTTCTACTTCATGGATATGGAAACATATGATACATATGAATTATCTGAAGAACAAGTTGGTTATAATAAATACTTTATTGTCGAAGGAACTGAAGTTTATTTAGTATTCTTTGAAGGATTATTATTAAACGTTTCTGTTTCTGAAAAAGTAGAATTAACTATTGTAGAAACAGATCCAGCTATCAAAGGGGCACCATCTAACCAAACAAAAGACGCTAAAACTGAAACAGGTTTAACTCTTAGAGTTCCTCAATTTATTGAACAAGGTGAAAAAATCGTTGTTTTTTCAGCTGATGGAAAATACGCAGGAAGAGCTTAATAAAGCTCTTTTTTATCATGGGTAAAGTTGTATTAATTACAGGTGGGGCCAAAGGTATTGGTAGAGCCATTGCTTTAGAGTTAGCGAAGAATCAATATGATATTGTTATTAATTATTTAACGTCAAATCAAGAAGCAGAATGTTTAAAAGAACATATTATTCAACAATATCATGTACGTTGTTTGGCTTTAAAAGCAGATGTTTCTAAAGAAGATCAAGTTAAAAAAATGATTCAAGAAATTGATGAACGATTAGGTGGTGTTGATATTTTAATCAATAATGCAGGAATTGATTTATCTAATTTATTTCATTTAAAAACGGCGGATGAGTTTAGAAAGACTTTAGATGTTAATGTTGTGGGGGCTTATAATTGTAGTAAAAGTGTTTCAGCACATATGCTTAAACAAGACTATGGACGTATTATCAATATTTCCTCGACAAATGGCATGAATACATATTATCCTATGTGTATTGATTATGATGCTTCTAAAGCGGCGCTTATTTCTTTAACACACAATTTGGCGTTTGAGTTTGGACCCTATATTCATGTAAATTGTATTGCTCCAGGATTTATTGGTACAGAAAATGAACTTGATGGCTATGATGAAGAATTTTTAAAAGAAGAACAAGAAAAAATTATGGTTAAACGCTATGGCAAACCTGAAGAAGTGGCTTATTTAGTGAAGTTTTTGATTAGTGATGAAGCTAATTTTATCAATAATTCGATTATTCGAATTGATGGTGGACAAATAGGAAGTATGTAAAAAAGACTCAATTGTTGATTCAACAGTTGAGTCTTTTTTTTATTTGTTTTTCATTTGCGTTAAGGCAAGTAAAATAGAAAGCTTACCATATTCGATTGATAAACCACCTTGCATATATAAAGTATAAGGTTCTTTTACAGGGGCATCCGCACTTAATTCAATAGTACTTCCTTGAGTAAAACTTCCACTAGCCATAACTTCATCAAAAGGATAACCAGGCATTGGGGCAGGAAGAACACGTACAAAGGAATCAATTGGACTTGATGATTGGATTCCTTGAGTGAAATTCACTAATTTTTCCTTACTATGTAAATCTAATGTTTGGATAAGGTCTGTTCTTTTTTCGTTATAACGTGGTGATACATGTTCATATCCTAATTTTTCTAACATGTATGAAGTAAAAATAGCTGTTTTTAAAGCATTTTTTACAGCATTAGGAGCCATGAACACACCTTTAAAGAAAGCATTGTTAAGATTAAAGTTAGCGCCTAAGTCTTTACCAATACCAGGGGCAGTAAGTCTTTGTGCGACTTCGTAAACTAAATCTTTTTTACCGGCAACATAACCACCTGTTGGAGCAATTCCACCACCTAAGTTTTTCATTAATGATCCTACAACAATGTCAGCGCCAACATCTCCAGGTTCTTTTGTTTCTACAAGTTCACCATAACAGTTATCAACCATAATGATGACTTCTTGATTAACTTCTCTAATTTTATGAATAATTGATTCTATTTTATCGATTGTAAGTGATAAACGTTGACTATATCCACGAGAGCGTTGAATTTCAACAAGTTTTACATTTTTTTGTTGGAGTCTTTCAACAATACTTTCTTCATCAAATTCATTATCAATTAAATCGATTTGTTCGTAATTTACACCATAGGCTTTTAATGATTGATTTGAATCACCACTTATACCAATCATTTCTTGTAAAGAATCATAAGGTTCACCACTTATAGAAATCATGGTATCACCATGTTTTAATAAAGCAGAAAGAGTTAAATATAATGCATTTGTTCCTGACATGATTTGAGGTCTTACTAAAGCATCTTCACATCCTAAAATAGAAGCAAAAATTCTTTCTAGTTTATCTCTTCCTTCATCATAGTTACCATAACCATTAATATCGGTAAAATCACTATAAGAAACTTGATTTTCTATAAAAGCAGATAAAACTTTATTTGAATTAACAAGGCAAAGTTCATCTACTTGGGCATAAATGTCTTTTAAATCATTATCTGATTGTTTAGCTAAAGCTAATAAATCTTGGTCTATTTTTTCTAATATCATTTTTACATCTCCTTTAATCCTGATATATTATACAATAAATATTTTTTTTGTGTATCTTTATCGACAAACTTCTTAGAAAGTAAATCCCAGTAGATTGTATTATTTTATTGTTTTATGATATAATTTTGAATTGAATTGAGGTGTATAAGATGAAACCAAGGATTTTAGTTGTTGATGATGAACAAGATATTAGAGAGTTGCTTAAATTTTATTTAAATAAAGAAGGCTATGAAGTGATTGAAGCGGCCAATGGTGAAGAAGCATTGACCATTTTTGAAAATGAATATATTGATTTAGGAATTATCGATGTCATGATGCCTAAAATGGATGGCTTTGAACTTGTTGAAAGTATGAAAGAATTTAAAGATGTTCCTTGTATTATGCTTACTGCCAAGGGGGAAAGCAAGGATAAGTTACGTGGCTTTTCTTCAGGGGTTGATGACTATGTTGTTAAACCTTTTGATCCTAATGAATTAATGGCTAGAGTTAAAGCAATTATGAAAAGATATGATATTAATACATCGCATATTGTACGTTTAAATGAAGTTGAATTGGATGGGGATAAATATGAAATCAGATATAAAGATGAATGTATTCATTTGCCACTAAAACAATTTGAATTATTATTTGAACTTGCTAAACATCCTAACCAAATTTTTTCAAGGGAACAGTTGATTGAAAAGATTTGGGGTATGGATTACGATGGGTTTGATCGTACAGTAGATGTCCATATTAAAAGAATTAGAGAAAATATTGGGCATTTACCAGGTTTTAATGTTGTAACAGTTAGAGGATTAGGATACAAAGTTGAGGTAGAGTAGATGAAATCTATTTATTCAAAATTGATTTTTGGCTTTTTTATTACAATCGTAGCTTCCTTTTCAGTAGCAGGTTTTGTATCTTTAAGATTAAATGACCAACAAATTGAATCCACAGTAGAAGAAGATTTGATTACAACAAATGATTATGTTTCTAAAGTGATTTCAAATATTAATATTGAAAATAGGGATGATATTATTGATTTATATGCAAAAAGTAGTGAAATGGCCATAACATGTTATTCAAGCAGTGAAGGCTGTGTTGCTTATGGAAACAAAAAATATAATCCAACACCTGAACAGATGATGGCAATGTTTAAAAGTACAAACAATGAGCTTTCCTTTAAGCATCATAATGAAGTGCTAGCGTATGGTACAAAGAATATGATCAATGGGCAAGAGTATTATATCTATGTTCAAAAAGATACCAGTGGTCAAAAAAGTGCAATTGCTAATTCAGCAATTTTGATTTTGGGGTGTGTTTTTTTAACAGGAAGCATTGTCTTTTTAGTAATTGCCGATATTATTGTTAAACCTTTAACACGTTTAACAAATGCAATCAAAGAACTGAGCAATGGGAATTATAATGTTCGTGTTGATAATGTTGGACAAGATGAAATTTCTAAATTAAATCAAGGATTTAATCAAATGGCGAGGCAACTTGCAAAACAAGATGAAACAAGGCAAAAGTTTATTTCAGATATTTCTCATGAATTTCAAACACCATTGACGTCTATTCAAGGATTTGCCAATATTTTAAAAGAAGAAGACTTGCCAAAAGAACAAAGAGTAAAATATGCGAATATTATTTTATATAATAGTAAAAGATTATCTTCTCTAGCAAAAAATATGTTACAATTGACCTTGCTTGATAGAGAAGAGATTGAATTAGAGTTAACAAATTATTCATTAGTTGAACAAATGAATCGAGTTATTTCTACTCAAGAAAATCAAGCAATGGAAAAAAATATAGAAATTGTCTTTGAGATGCCTAAAAAAGAAATATTTATAGAAGGAGACGAACAACGTTTAGAACAAGTTTGGACCAATATTATTTCAAATGCTATAAAGTATACAAATGAAGGTGGACTCATTACAATTACGATGAAAAAAAATTCTAAAGATATAGAAATTTCTATAGAAGACACGGGTATTGGAATGTCTAAAGAAGTCGTTTCTCATATTTTTGAAAGATTTTATAGAGAAGATAAAGCAAGAAACGTTGAAGGAAATGGACTCGGCTTGGCAATTGTAAAATCTATTGTTGATTTACATCATGGGAAGATAGATATTTTATCTCAAGTAGATGTGGGTACAAATTTTATTGTAAGACTGCCAATTGAAAAACAAAAATTAATTGAAAGATTGAAAAGGTAAGGGGATTAGTATGTTAGAATTAAAAGAAAAGATTTTAAGTGATGGAGAAATTATTGAACCAGATATTTTAAAAGTAGATAGTTTTATTAATCATCAAATTGATCCAAAAACTTATAGATCAATTGCTAAAGAAATTAAAAGAAGATTTGCAGGGGAAAAAATCGATAAGATTTTAACAATTGAAGCATCAGGAATTGCACTGGGATTAGCACTTAGCTATGAATTAAATGATATTCCTGTTGTTTTTGCTAAAAAAGGAACATCTAAAACAGTTAATGATGATTTATATACAAGTGAAGTATATTCATATACTAAAGGAACAAGATATATTGCTTGCGTTAAAAAGAAATATTTAAATGAAAATGAAAATGTGATACTTGTAGATGATTTCTTAGCTGATGGAAATGCAATGCTTGGATTAGTCGATATGTGTAATCAAGCAAAAGCACATATTGTTGGATGCGGTATTATTATTGAAAAAGGATTTCAAAAAGGACATCAAAAATTAGTTGATTTAGGTTATAGAGTAGAATCGCTTGCGATTATTGAATCGTTTGAAAATGGTAAAATAGTTTTCAAATAGGCTAGAAAGGAGCATCTATGTATTTAAAAAAAATAGAATTACATGGATTTAAATCATTTGCAGATAAAGTTAATATAGAATTTCAGCCGGGAATAACAGGAATTGTAGGGCCTAATGGATGTGGAAAATCTAATATTTCGGATGCAGTTAGATGGGTATTGGGTGAGCAATCTGTAAAATCTTTACGTGGAAGTAATATGGCAGATGTTATTTTTGCTGGTTCTCAAGATCGTCGGGCACAAAATTTAGCTGAAGTTACTTTAATATTTGATAATAGTGATCATATGCTCAATTATGACTATAATGAAGTTGAAATTACTAGACGTCTTTATCGACAAGGAAATGAGGCTGAATATCTTTTAAATCGGCAACAATGTCGTTTAAAAGATATTACAGATCTGCTTTTAGATACGGGACTTGGAAGAGATTCGCTTTCTATTATTTCTCAAGGAAATATTTCTAATTTTGCTGATAGTCGTCCTGAAGAAAGACGAGTTATTTTTGAAGAAGCTGCAGGAGTTTCTAAATATAAAAAAAGAAAAATTGAGGCTATTAGAAAATTAGAGAGAACAACGGATAATTTAAATCGTATAAAAGATATTGTTTATGAATTAGAAAAACAAATAGCACCATTAAAAAAACAAAAAGAAAAAGCAGAAGTATTTTTAACGTTGAAGGAAAAACTTACTTCAATCGAAGTAAATGTACTTGTTCATGAAGTTTCGGAATTAAAACATCAACTAGATACGCTATCTTTACAATTAAAAGACCTTAATGAACGACACAGTTCATTAGATGCAGAAATTTTATTGAAAGAAAGTGCTGATGATGAGATAAAAAAGAAAATGTTTGTTTTAGATAATGAAATAAACTCTCTACAAAGTCAATTATTAGAATCGATGTCTGAAGTTTCAAGACTAGAAACAAGTAAAATAGAGGTTGATCAAAAAAGAAAACATGCTTTACAGTCTCAAAACAGTGGTGATATAAAGAAGAAATTAGATAACTTAAAAGCTATTTTGACGGATTTGATTGAAGAATATAATGACCGTGTTGAACGATTAAAAACAACAGAAAAATCTCTTGAAGATTTATCTCAAGAACAAACGGTTTTAACATCCAAAATCAATCATAAACATCAATCTATTAATAATCTTAATCAAGAAATTACGAAAAATAAAAATAGACAAGAAATATTAGTGGATTTAGTAGAAAATAAATCCAATTATCATCATGGTGTCAAGGCTATTATGGAACTTGCTCATGATAATCCGGATATTATTGGTGTTTTTGGAGATTTACTAGAAAATGATTCGAAGTATGATTTAGCGGTTTCTGTTGCTTTAGGAAGTGCTTTGCAATTTATTGTTACGAAAGATAATTTACAAGCTAGATTAGCAATTAAGTTTTTAAAAGATAATAAGGCAGGACGTGCTACTTTTTTACCTTTAGCGGATATGGAACCACGTTCTTTAAGAGAAGAACATGCTATTTTATGTCCAGCTTTAGAAGGTTATTTAGGTGTATTAAGTGATTTTGTTTCAAGTTCTAAAAATATAGATAATGTTATTTTGAATCAATTGGGAAATGTTATTTTAGCTGATGATATTGATCATGCTTATGAAATATCAAAGGCAACATATGCTCGATATAAAGTTGTTACTTTGGATGGAAATATTGTCAATGTTGGATGTTCACTTACAGGTGGAACAGTTAATCGTCAACAATCATCCATTCTTCAAAAAAGAGAACTAGAAAAAGTTAAAGAAAAATTGGATGAATTAGAACAAAAACTTGTACGTGAAAAGAATGAATTACTTAAACTTGAAAACGATGCTAAAGAATTGGCACATACACTTCTACAAAAACAAATGTCATATGCTAAGTTAGAAGTTGTTGTTCAAGGAAAAAAGGAAGAACTTGTAGTTGCTAAAGGTGAATATGAAAGTTTATCGCATCAAAGCGTTGAATTGGATGAGTTTAAAAGTGGTAAAATTGATAATCAACTTGTTTTACAATTAAATGAAGCCATCAAGCATCGAGATGAATTAACAGAAAAAATAAAATCAAAAAGAGAATTAAGAATGTCCTATGTTAATGAAAATGAGCAATTAGAATCAAAATTGAAAGATTTAAGAAAGATGCTTAAAGACATTCAAGGACAAATTAATGAAAAAGCTATTTTATCTACTAAATATGAAGGATCATTAAATAATTATTTAAGTCGATTATCTAATGAATATTCCATGACTTATGAGTATGCAAGTGAAAATTATCATGATGAAGTAGATATTGAATTTGCTAGAGGAGAGGTTGCTACACTTAGAAATGAAATAGTAGCACTTGGTCATGTTAATATTGATGCTATCGAAGAATATAAAGAAGTTTCATCGCGTTACGAAAATATGAATAGTCAACGACTTGACTTAATACAAGCTCAGGATAAAATAGTACAGGCAATTGATGAAATGGATCAAATTATGATTGAGAAATTTTCAACAACATTTGAAAAGATCAATAAAGAATTTAATAATGTTTTTAGAGAATTATTTGGTGGGGGAAGAGCACAAATCAAATATACTGATCCAGATAATATTTTAGAAACGGGAATTGATATAGATGTACAACCACCAGGAAAAGCTGTGTCGAATATTACATTATTTTCTGGTGGAGAAAAAGCGTTGATTGCAATTTCATGTTTATTTGCTATTTTAAAAGTAAGACCTGTGCCAATGTGTATCTTAGATGAAGTTGAAGCAGCATTGGATATGGCTAATGTTGAAAGATTTGCAAAATTCTTAAGAGAATTTTCTAAACAAACACAATTTATTGTAGTAACACATCGTGAGGGAACGATGGAAGAATGTGATTTGTTATATGGTGCGACGATGCAACAAAAAGGTGTTACAAAACTTGTAAGTGTCAAACTTGAAGAGGCAATAGATTTTTCTAATGAAAATCGTAAGGGAGGTATTTAGATGGGATTTTTTACACAAATAAAAGAAAAATTAGTTGGAAAGTCAACTAAGCAAAATGAAAAATATGTTGTTGGTTTAGATAAATCTTCTGAAACATTTTCAGATCGTATTAATGAATTAGCTGCCCGATTTAGAGAAATCAATGATGAGTATTTTGAAGAATTAGAAAATATTTTAATTATGGCTGATGTTGGTGTTTCGATGGTCATGAAGATTGTATCTGAAATTAAAACAGAAGTAAGAATCAGAAATATAACTGATCCAAGAGAAATTAATGATATTATTGTTGATAAAATGTTTGTTATTTATGCTAATGAAAGTGTTATGTCAACTAAAATCAATTACGCAGCAGAAGGGTTAACTGTTATTTTAATGGTTGGTGTCAATGGTGCTGGAAAAACAACAACGATTGGGAAACTTGCTCATCGTATTGTTCATGATGAAGGTAAAAAAGTCGTTGTTGCTGCGGGTGATACATTTAGAGCAGGAGCAATTGATCAGTTGGCAGTTTGGGCAGAAAGAGTTGGTGTGGATATCGTTAAAGGAAAAGAAGGAGGAGATCCTTCGGCCGTTGTTTTTGATGCTTTAAATAAAGCTAAAGAAACAGGAGCGGATGTTTTAATTTGTGATACAGCAGGTCGTTTACAAAATAAAGTGAATTTAATGAACGAATTGGAAAAAATGAATCGTATTATTAAGCGTGTTGTTCCTGAAGGACCACATGAAACACTTCTTGTTGTAGATGCAACAACAGGACAAAATGGTGTTTCACAAGCTATTGAATTTTCTAAGATTACTGATATTACAGGGATTGTTCTTACAAAAATGGATGGTACTGCTAAAGGTGGAATTGTTTTATCTATTAAAGATCAATTAAATATTCCTGTAAAATTTATTGGTTTAGGTGAACAAGTTGATGATTTACAAGAATTTGACTTAGAACAATATATTTATGGATTATGTAAAGGGTTAGTTGAGGAAGCATAATGGAAAATAGTTTAGAAAAAAAGCAAAGAGTAAATCTTTTGATGGATTTATATGAAGATTTATTAACTGAAAAACAAAGAGAGTATTTAGATTTGTATTATCATGAGGATTTGTCTTTGTCAGAGATATCTTTGATTAAAAATGTTTCTAAAAATGCAGTTTTTGACAATTTAAAAAAAGCTTGTTTACATTTAGAAAATTATGAAGAAAAATTAAATTTATTAGAAAAACATCAAAAAAGACTTGAAATTATAGATGATTTAGAAAAAGATATAAAAGAAGAACATAAAAATATTGATGAACATTTACAAATGTTAAGAGATTTATAGGAGGTATATATGGCGTTTGATTCGTTATCTGAAAGATTGCAGTCAACTTTAAAAAAGGTATCTGGACAAGGTCAGTTGACTGAAAGTAATATGGAAGAGATGTTGACAGAAATTCGACTTGCTTTACTTGAAGCTGATGTCAACTATCAAGTTGTAAAAGAGTTCATTGCATCAACAAAAGAAAAAGCAATTGGTGCAGATGTCGTAGGTTCATTAAAACCTGGGCAAGTTTTAGTTAAAATTGTACACGATGAATTAGTACATTTATTAGGTGATGAGGTTTCAGAAGTTGATTTTAGTAAAAAACCAACAGTTATTATGATGGTAGGGTTACAAGGTTCTGGGAAAACAACAACTTCTGGGAAAATTGCTAAATTAATTAAGACAAAATATGCTAAAAAACCATTATTGGTTGCAGGAGATATTTATCGTCCAGCAGCCGTTGATCAATTGGTAACATTAGGAAAGCAATTAGATGTGCCTGTTTATGAAAAAGGAACATCTGAAAGTGCTGAAAATATTGTTAAAGGTGCTATGAATTATGCGGCTTTAAATAATAATGATGTTATTATTATTGATACGGCAGGACGTTTGCACATTGATGAACCTTTAATGCAAGAACTAGCAAATGTTAAAGAAATTGCAAAACCTGATGAAATTTTACTTGTTGTAGATTCATTGACAGGTCAGGATATTGTCAATGTAGCTGCTTCATTTAATGAAAAATTAAGTATTACAGGAGCTGTGCTTACTAAATTAGATGGTGATTCTCGTGGTGGGGGAGCACTTTCTATTAGACATATTACGCATGTTCCAATTAAATTTATTGGTACAGGTGAAAAATTAGATGCTATTGATTTATTCTACCCAGATCGTATGGCAGATCGTATCTTAGGAATGGGTGATGTAGTCTCTTTAGTTGAAAAAGTTCAAGATGTCTATGATGAAAAAGAAACAATGAAAGCTATGAAAAAAATGCAATCTGGACGTTTTGGATTGGATGATATGCTTGATCAAATGCATCAATTAAAGAAGTTAGGTCCACTTTCAGGAATTTTGAAAATGATTCCTGGTATGCCATCTATGCCTAATTTAAACGATGAAACAACAGATAAGAGAATGAAAGAAACAGAGTCTATTATTTATTCTATGACTTTAGAAGAACGTCGTGATCCAAGTATTATTACATTATCTAGAAAACAACGTATTGCTAAAGGATGTGGTAAAGATTTAGCAGCTATTAATAGATTATTAAAACAATTTGAACAATCTAAACAAATGATGAAACAAATGTCAAATATGGATATGGCAACAGGACTTCCAAAAATGGGAGGAGGTCACTTTGTAGGTGGTCCAAATCGTAAAAAAGTACGTCATAAAAAGAAAAAGAAAAAATAATGAAAGGTGTCAAGCAAAAATGCTTGACACCTGTTTCTATCTATGTTAAATTATACAAGCAATAAGAAAACAAGGAGGAAATATAAATGGCAGTAAAATTAAGAATGACAAGAATGGGTGCTAAAAAAAGACCTTTCTATAGAATCGTAGCAGCTGATTCAAGATCACCAAGAGATGGTAGATTTATTGAATTATTAGGTACATATAATCCATGTACTAATCCAGCTCAAGTTAACTTAAAAGAAGAAGAAATCTTAAAATGGTTAAACAATGGTGCTCAACCATCTGATACAGTTAGAAACTTATTATCTAAACAAGGTATCATGAAAAAATTTGCTGATTCAAAACAAGGTAAATAATTATGGATTATGTAAAAACACTAAAAGATATAGCGATTGAATTAGTTGAGGATAAAGAACATTTAGAAGTAAGGCAAATGCCTTCTTTAGATGAGAATGTTGTTGTTTTACATGTTTATTCAGCAAAAAATGACATTGCAAAATTAATCGGTCGTAAAGGTGTTATGGCTAATTCTATTCGTCAATTAATGTCTGTTGCAGGACGTCTTTCTGATAAAAAATTAGATATTAAATTCGAATCATATGAATAGATGTGTTTTACACATCTATTTTTTTTGGAGGTTATATGGAAAAATTAAAAATTGGAAAAATTGTTGGAACGCATGCACTTAAAGGAGAACTTAAAATACGTTCTTTTAGTGATTTCAATGATCAAAGATTTGTTGTGGGACATAAGCTTTACTTAAATGAAATTGTAGACCCTTTTATCATCAAAACTGTAAGAGTTCATAAAGGAAATTATTTAATCAGTTTTGAGGGATTACAAGATATTAATCTAGTAGAAAAATATGTTGGTTATAATGTTTATGGTTTAAAAGAAGATGTTGAATTAGATGATGATGAATATTTTTACGATGATTTAATTGGTTGTCAGATCATTAATAATGATCAAGAAATTGGAAAAGTAGAATCTGTTTATTTTAATGGTGCACATGATGTTTTAACTGTACAAACAGCAAATAAAAAGATTGCTATTCCATATGTTGATGCATTTATTGAAAATGAAGATATTGAAAATAAAAAAATATTTGTTCATTTGATTAAGGGAATGTATGATGAAGATTGATATTTTATCATTATTTCCAGAAATGTTTGAAGGCTTTTTAAATACCTCAATTATCAAAAGAGCTATAGATAAAGAAGTTGTTGATATTAAGATTCATAATTTTAGAGAATTCACTCAAGATAAGCATAAACATGTAGATGATTATCCTTATGGAGGAGGACAGGGAATGGTGTTGATGTGTCAGCCAATCATTGATTGCTTAAAAACATTAACAACGGATGATTCACTTGTTATTTTAATGTCTCCTCAAGGGATTACTTTAAAGCATCAAGTAGCACAAAAGCTTTCATTAGAAAAGCATCTTATTATTATTTGTGGACATTATGAAGGATTTGATGAAAGAATTCGTGATTATGTTGATTTAGAATTGTCTATTGGTGATTATGTACTAACTGGTGGTGAACTAGGAAGTATGGTTACTTGTGATGCGGTAATAAGATTACTTGAAGGAGCTATTCGTCAAGAAAGCCATGAAGATGATTCATTTGCAGATGGATTATTAGAATACCCACAATATACAAGACCAATAGAATATGATGGAAATAGAGTGCCTGACGTATTGGTCTCTGGTCATCATGAAAATATTCGTAAATGGAGAAAATACCAATCTCTAAAGAAAACCTATTTAAAGAGACCAGATTTATTAGAAAATTATGAATTTGATGAAGAATCGGCAAATATGTTGACAAAAATTAAAAAAAAGAGTTGATATTTTTTTGAACGATGTTATAATAGCATAGGTCAATGTGACTGCATATGTTCCGCTGGTTAATCGAATGAACATACAAGACTATAAATGAAAAGGAGAAGAAAGATGAATTTAACATTAGTAGAACAAATTACTAAAAAACAATTAAAATCTGATATCCCTGTTTTCAAAGCTGGAGACACTTTAAAAGTTTATGTAAAAATTAAAGAAGGTAATAAATACCGTATCCAATTATTTGAAGGGGTTTGTATCGCAAGACAAGGTAAAGGAATTGCTGAAACTTTCACAGTTAGAAAAATTTCTTACCAAGTTGGTGTAGAAAGAACTTTCCCAGTTCATTCACCAATCATCGATAGAATCGAAGTTGCTAAAGTTGGTAAAGTACGTAGAGCTAAATTAAATTACTTACGTGGTTTATCTGGTAAAGCTGCTAGAATCAAAGAAATTAGAAAATAAGAAATGGGTAACCATTTCTTTTTTTCTACCATTAATTGTTGTATAATAGAACACGTCTATAAGATAAAGATAGGTGATGTCTATGAAATATAGTAAAAAAACAATGATGGCAATATTAGAATTTATTGTTGTTTGTTTAGCAATTGTTTTTGTTTTTAAAGGCATAATTATGCCGGTCAAAGTTGATGGTTCTTCAATGTATCCAACATTACATGACGGAGATCTTGCCTTTATGTCTCGGCTTGATTTGAATTCAAAACAAATTAAAAGATTTGATATTGTCACAATAGACTGTAAACAATTAGACAATGTAATTATTAAAAGAGTTATAGGGTTACCTGGAGAAAAAATTGTTTACAAAAATGATTGTTTGTATGTTAATGGAAAGTATATTAAAGAAAATTATCTTAATAAATCACATATAAAAGATGTAAAGAGTCGATATAATATTTCTTATTTTACTGATGATTTTGAAATTTCAGTTGGTGAAAATGAAATTTTCGTTTTAGGTGATAATAGAGTAAATTCACTTGATTCAAGAGAATTAGGATGTTTTAAAATTGAAGATGTTTTATCAAAAAAAGGAATTATACTATTTCCTTTTAATCATATGAAAGGAATGAACTAATATGGCACAAATACAATGGTTTCCTGGCCATATGGCTAAGGCAAAAAGAGAAATCGCTGATAAAATAAAATTAATAGATATTGTTGTTGAATTGGTGGATGCTAGAGCTCCATATTCAAGTAAAAATCCATTATTTAATAGTGTTGTTAATAATAAGCCAAGATTAATTGTAATGACAAAAGAAGATTTAGCAGATGATAAACTAACACAAAAATGGATAGATTTTTACAAAAGTAAAGGTTATTATGCTATAAGTGTTAATCTTAAGCAATTTAATGAATATAAAAAGATCATACAAGTTTGCAAAGAAATTTTGAAAGATAAAATGGCACGAGAAGCAAAGAAGGGATTAAAACCTCGTGCAATGCGAGCAATGGTTTTAGGTATTCCTAATGTTGGAAAATCTACTTTCATCAATCGCTTAGCAAAAAGAAAAGCAACTGTTACGGGGAATAAACCAGGTGTAACGAAAGCTCAACAAATTATTAAGGTAGATAAAGATTTTGAATTATTTGATACACCGGGTGTTTTATGGCCTAAATTCGAAAGTGAGGATATTGCTAGAAATATTGCTCTTATTGGCTCTATTAAACAGCAAATATTACCAAGGGAAGATTTATTTATTTATGCAGTTGAATATTTAGTTAAAAATTACCCTGGAACTTTAGAAAATCGTTATCAAATAGCTGTTGATTTACAAAGTGATTGGGTTGAAAAATGTTATGATGATATCGCATTTAATAAAAAAATAAAACCAGTAAGAGGGATTACTGATTATGAGCGTGTCATGGATATGTTTTTTACTGATTTATTTGATGGTGTTATTACAAAAATAACATGGGAGCTTCCAAATGAGTAATTTATTAGAATATGAAAATAGATATTATGATTTAGGTTATGATTATATTATTGGTCTTGATGAAGCTGGAAGAGGACCAATGGCTGGCGAATTAGTTGTTGCAGGAGTCATTTTTCCTAAAGGATTTTATGATGAACGTATTTTTGATTCAAAACAATTAACAGCAAAAAAAAGAGAGGCGATGTATCAAATAATTATAGAAAATGCATTAGCCTATCACATTGAAGTTATTTCTGTTGAAGATGTTGATCAATTAAATGTATATAGCGCAAGTCAAAAAGGAATGGAAAAATGTTGTCAAATTTTAAAGAGAGAAAAAATGTTTGCTTTAACAGATGCGATGCCTTTACATGATATTGAACATTTATCTATTATTAAAGGAGATACCCTTTCTATGTCTATTGCAGCAGCAAGTATATTAGCTAAGGTAACAAGAGATCATTTGATGATAGATTATGCAAAAAAATATCCACAATATGGTTTTGAAAAACATAAGGGCTATGTAACCAAGGCACATAAAGAGGCACTTAGTAAATATGGTCCATGCCCTATTCATAGGAAATCTTTTAAACCAGTACAAGAAGTAATGAAAGAACAAATATCTTTAAATTTAGATATTTAGTTCTTTTTTTATAAAAAAAGAAGAAAAAACAAAATTAAATGTCTATATAAATAGTGAGGTGATAAATATGGAAGAAATCTTACTATTTTTTGCTTTGAAGTATCAAGGTGATTTTCAAAGTATTTTAAAAGCATTGCAAGCAAAAGAGAAAGTTTCTCAAGAAGAAAGGAGGGAAGCAGTTGCCAAAGTAAATTCAAAATATACAACGATTATTTCAAGTGATTATCCAGATGCTTTAAAAGAAATATCTTGTCCACCATTTGTATTGTTTTATCATGGAAATTTGAATATTTTAAATGGTAAATGCATAGGTGTTATTGGTAAACGTGTTCCTAGTGAATATGGATCAAATATTACGGATAAAATTGTATGTGATTTAGTAAAAAATGAATATACGATTGTAAGTGGTATGGCATTAGGAATTGATACTCTCGCTCATAGAAGTGCATTAAAAAACAAAGGGAAAACAGTTGCAGTATTGGGAAGTGGAATTAATTATTGTTATCCAAAAAGAAATCAAGATTTATATGCTCAATTAAAAAGTAATCATCTTATTATTAGTGAAAAACCTGGTGATTATGTACCACAGGCTAAGGATTTTCCAAGTAGGAATCGGTTAATTGCTGGCTTAAGTGAATCTGTAGTTGTTACAGAAGCTGAAAAACGTTCAGGAACAATGATTACTGTAGGATATGCATTAGATCAAGGAAAAGATATCTATTGTATTCCATCAAGAATTGGGGATCCAATGGGGTGTAATTTATTGATTCAACAAGGGGCCAAGTTAGTATTGACTGTAAATGATATTATTGAAGATTAATGAAATGGAGTTGACAAAGTGAAAAAAAACAATAATAATAGTTTTTGCGATAAGGGGGTTATATTATGTATGATAAATTAGTCATTGTGGAATCTCCTTCTAAATCAAAAACAATAGAAAATTATTTAGGGAAGGAATATCATGTGACTTCTTCTAAAGGGCATATTAGAGATTTATCAACATCTGGTAAAGAAGGGCTAGGGATTGATCAAGAAGATCATTATAAGCCAAAATATGTTATTTCTAAGGATAAAAAAGATGTCGTTAAGGAATTGAAAGCAGCTGTTAAAGAGGCAAAAACAGTTTATCTTGCTACCGACCCTGACCGTGAAGGGGAAGCAATTTCATGGCATTTAGCAGATGTTTTAGGTTTAGATATGGATGATGATAATCGTATTGTTTTTAATGAGGTAACAAAAGATGCAGTTGTTGATGCATTGAATCATCCTCGTAAAATTGATCAAAATCTTGTAAAATCTCAAGAAACAAGAAGAGTATTGGATAGAATTATTGGATTTAAATTATCTAAATTATTACAAAGAAAAATTAAATCTAAATCAGCTGGTCGAGTTCAATCGGTTGCTTTAAGATTAATTGTTGAAAAAGAACGTGAAATCGAAGCCTTTGTTCCAGAAGAATACTGGAAAATCAAAGCACAATTTGAAAAAGATGAAATTGAATTTACAGGTGAACTTAATAAAAAAGGAACAAAGAAGTTAAAAATTTCAAATGAACAAGAAGCTTTGGAAATCTTTAATGCACTTTCTAAAGAATTTGTTATTGATAGTGTAAAAAAATCAAGTAAGAAAAGAGAATCAAAACCACCATTTATTACTTCAACATTACAACAAGAAGCGTCTTCTAAATTAGGCTTTAAAGCAAGAAAGACAATGATGATTGCTCAAAAGCTATATGAAGGAATTGCTTTAGAAGATGAAACAGTAGGGCTTATTACTTATATGCGTACAGATTCGACAAGATTGTCAGATTTATTTGTAGAAAGTGCTACAGAATATATTAAAGAAAAATATGGTCAAAATTATGTTGGAAAAGTAAAAGTAAGTAAAAAGAAAGAAAATGTACAAGATGCTCACGAAGGAATTCGTCCAACAAGTGCAATGCGTACACCTGAGTCTGTTAAAGAATATTTAAGTGCGGATGAATTTAAATTGTATTCTTTAATTTATGCCAGAGCATTAGCGTCATTAATGGCACCATCTCGTTTTGATGCAACAAGTGTAGTATTAGAAAATAATAACTATTATTTTAACGCAAGTGGTTCAGTATTAAAATTTGATGGTTATTTACGTTTATATAGCCCATATGAAAAACAAAAAGATGAAATTTTACCTGAATTAACTGAACAAGAAATTTTAGAAAGTCAAAATATTGAAAAAACACAACATTTTACAAAACCACCTGCTCGTTATAGTGAAGCAAAACTAATTAAAGAAATGGAAGAACTTGGAATTGGTAGACCAAGTACTTATGCGATGATTATTGATACGATTCAAACTAGAGGGTATGTGGAACTTGTTGATAAAACATTCAAACCTACTGAAAGTGGAATTTTAACAAGTGATCGACTAACACAATTTTTTAATGATATTATTAATGTCGAATATACTGCACAAATGGAAAAAGAACTAGATGATATTGCAGAAGGACAAGATGATTATTTTGATGCTATAGATACATTTATTAAAAAATTCCAACCTTTATTGGATGAAGCAAATGAAAAAATGGAAGTCATTTCACCTAAAAAAACAGGAGAGAAATGTCCTGAATGTGGACATGATCTTGTTGAAAGACATGGGCGTTATGGTAAATTTATAGCTTGTGAAAATTATCCTGAATGCAAATACATCAAAAAGGAAAAAGTTGAACCTGAATTTACAGGAGAAAACTGTCCTAAGTGTGGAAGCCCAATGGTTTTTAAAACCGGAAGATATGGTAAATTTGAAGCATGTTCAAATTACCCACAATGTAAATATATTAAGAATTCTAAAAAGAAAGCAGAACCTGTTATGACAGATGAAGTTTGTCCTAACTGTGGTTCTCCAGTGGTTATTAAAAAGGGACGTTGGGGAGAATTTAAAGCTTGTTCAAATTATCCAAAATGTAAAACAATTATTAAGTAGAACATTTGTTCTACTTTTTTAAAAAGGAGAAAATATGGAAAGTGAAAAAATAGTCAATGTAATTGGAGCTGGTCTTGCTGGAGTTGAGGCGGCTTATCAATTAGCAAAAAATAATATTAAAGTAAAGTTATATGAAATGAGACCTGTTAAAATGACACCGGCACATCATACATCATCATTTGCTGAACTTGTTTGTTCTAATTCGTTAAGAGGAGATAATTTCAATAATGCCGTAGGTGTATTAAAAAATGAAATGGAAAAACTAGATAGTGTTATTATTCGGTTTGCTAGAAAAAATAGTGTTCCTGCTGGTGGAGCACTTGCAGTGGATCGTGAAAAGTTTTCTGCGGATGTTACTGAATTTATAACAAATCATCCAAATATCGAAGTGATTCATGAAGAAGTTACAGAAATTCCCCAAGCACCAACAATTATTGCAAGTGGACCTTTAACAAGTGATGCTTTGTCTACGAAAATCAAAGAATTATTAGGAGAAGAATATTTTTATTTTTTTGATGCGGCGGCTCCAATTGTTGAAAAAGATAGTATTGATTTTAATATTGCTTATTATAAATCAAGATATGACAAAGGAGAAAATGAATATATAAATTGTCCAATGAATGAGGAGCAATTTAATGTATTTTATGATGAATTAATGAAAGCAGAGGTTGTTAAACCAAAAGATTTTGAAGAAAAATTTTTTGAAGGATGTATGCCTTTTGAAGAAATGGCAAGAAGAGGAAAACAAACTTTATTGTTTGGGCCTATGAAACCGGTTGGGTTAACAAAACCTGATGGTACAAAACCATATGCAGTCGTACAGTTAAGACAAGATAACGTACAAGCTAGTTTATATAATATTGTTGGTTTTCAAACACATCTTACTTGGCCTGAACAAAGAAGAATTATTCATTTAATTCCGGGATTAGAAAATGCAACATTTGTAAGATACGGTGTCATGCATCGAAATTCGTTTATTTGTTCTCCAAAATTTTTAAATCAAGATTACAGTTTAAAAAATCATTCTGGAATTTATTTTGCTGGACAAATGACAGGAGTTGAAGGATATGTTGAATCAGCTCAAAGTGGAATCGTTGCCGGAATGAACATGGTTCGTTATTTAAATAAACAAGAACCTGTTATTTTTCCACAAGAAACAATCATGGGGGCACTTGCATATTATATTACGCATTGTGATGAAAGTAATTTCCAACCAATGAAAGCTAATTTTGGAATTCTACCAGATTTACCTGTACGCGTTAAAAAGAAACTAAGAAAAGAAGCTTATGCTAACAGAGCAATAGAAGTAATGGATCAATTTATCAATGAGTTATAATCAAGATAAAGAAGAATTTATAAAATATCTTCAATTTCAAAAACATTACTCAATCAATACAGTTGAATCTTATCAACGAAGTTTAAATGAATTTATTGGTTTTTTAAAAAGTGAAAGTATTTCTCACTTTAACGATGTCAAGTATACAAATATAAGAGGATATTTAACTTATTTAAATGAAAAAAAATTGTCAAAGAGTTCAATTAATAATCGAATCAGTTGTTTAAGATCATTTTATAAATATCTAGTAAAAGAAGAATTGGCTGAAAATAATCCAATGATTCTTGTTGAAAATATTAAAACCGCAAAGCGTAATCCTGATTTTTTGTTTCCTGAAGAAATGATGGATTTATTGAATGGTATTGATACACAAGATGATTTAGGAATTCGTAATAAAGCGATGCTAGAAATCATGTATGCTTCTGGGTTAAGATGTTCTGAAGTAGTGAATTTAACCTTGGATTGTATAGATTTTCACAATCGAGTTTTATTGATTCATGGTAAAGGGAACAAAGACCGTTATGTTCCTTTCCATGAATTTGCTAGTGAATGGTTATTAAAATATATAGAAGAAGTAAGGGGAAAACTTGTAAATTCAGAAGATCATCCATATGTTTTTGTTAATAAAAGAGGAGAACAAATGACCAATAGAGGAATACAGGATATTGTAAAGCGTATTGGAAGAGAATATGATGCAACCAAGAAAATACATCCACATACTTTCAGACATTCCTTTGCCACACATTTATTGAATGCGGGAGCAGATATAAGAACTGTACAGGAATTATTGGGTCATGAAAACCTTTCGACAACACAAATTTATACCCATGTTACAAAAGAACATTTGAAAAATGTTTATTTAAAAGCACATCCTCGAAATAAAGCATAAAAAAGGGTTGTTTTGTTTTAAATCTTATGCTATTATGTTTCAGGTATTAAAAAATACACACATTATGAATTCATTTATCTAGTGCCTAATGGTGGTAAATGTTTGAAATAATGGAGGAAAAAAACGAAAAGGAGGAAATTACACATGTCAGTAATTTCAATGAAAAAATTATTAGAAGTAGGTGTTCATTTCGGACATCAAACAAAAAGATGGAATCCTAAAATGGCTCCATACATTTTTACATCAAGAAACGGAATTTACATTATTGATTTACAAAAATCATCTAAAAAAATCGATGAAGCTTATAAAGCAATGAATGAAATTGCCGAAAAAGGTGGAAAAGTTTTATTTGTAGGAACTAAAAAACAAGCTCAAGAAGCTGTTAAAGAAGAAGCAATCCGTTCTGGAAGTTTCTATGTTAACTCACGTTGGTTAGGTGGAACTTTAACTAACTTCAAAACAATCCAAAAAAGAATTAGAAGATTAGTTGAATTAGAAAAAATGGAAAAAGATGGTACTTTCGATTTATTACCTAAAAAAGAAGTTATCTTACTAAAAAAAGAAGCTGCTAAGTTAGAAAAGAACTTAGGTGGTATTAAAGAAATGAGAAGATTACCAAGTGCTTTATTCGTTGTAGATCCTAAAGCTGAACACAACGCTGTTGCTGAAGCAAGAATCTTAGGAATCCCTGTATTTGGTATTGTTGATACTAACTGTGATCCTGATGAAGTTGATTATGTAATCCCAGCAAATGATGATGCTATTAGAGCTGTTAAATTAATTGTTGCTGCTATGGCAGATGCAATTTGTGAAGCTAAAAGTGAACCATTAACTGTTGCTTATGTTAAAGATGAAGATGAAAAAGAAGTTACTATGAATGATGCTGTATCTTCTGTAGAAAACAACAACAGAAGAGGGCCAAGAAATAAAGCTGGTAGACCAGCTCAAAGAAGAGAATCTAGACCAACTCAAGAATAATCTCAAGGCTGGAAATCATAAATATGTTGTGATGGGAAAGCAAAGCTTTCCCTTTTTAATAAAATAAAATTCATGGAGGAAAAGAAAATGGCAATTAGTGCAAAATTAGTAAAAGAATTACGTGAAAAAACTGGTGCTGGAATGATGGATTGTAAAAAAGCATTAGAAGCATGTGATGGTGACATCGAAGCATCATTCGACTGGTTAAGAGAAAAAGGAATCGCAAAATCTGCTAAAAAAGCTGATAGAATCGCTGCTGAAGGGTTATCTGCTTTCGCTATTAACGGAAATGTAGCTGCTATGGTTGAAGTTAACTCTGAAACTGACTTCGTAGCAAAAAATGCTGAATTCGTTGCATTAGTAAATAATGTATGTGAAGCAGTTGCTGCAAATAACCCTGCTGATTTAGAAGCTGCAAAAGCAATTGAAGTTGATGGAAAAACTATTGAAACTACAATTGCAGAAGCATCTGGAAAAATTGGTGAAAAATTATCTTTAAGAAGAATTAAAACTTTCACTAAAAATGATGATGAAGTATTTGGTGCTTATTCACATATGGGTGGAAAAATGGTATCAATCGTTAAATTAGCTGACGGTGATGAAGAAAAAGCAAGAGACATTGCTATGCATGTTGCTGCTATCAATCCAAAATATATCTCACAAGATGAAATTCCACAAGTTGAAAAAGATAGAGAAGATGCAGTTCAAACAGAAATCATGGCTAATGATCCTAAATTAGCTAACAAACCTGAAAAAGTATTAGAAGGTATCAAACGTGGAAAATTAAATAAAGTATTCTCTGAATGGTGTTTATTAGATCAAGAATTCATTAAAACACCAAAAGAATCAGTTGCTAAATACTTAGGAAAAGCTAAAGTGTTAGAAATGGCTCGTTTCCAAGTTGGTGAAGGTATCGAAAAGAAAGAAGAAAACTTTGCTGAAGAAGTAGCTGCACAAATGAAACAATAATTTTTAAGGACACTACAAGTGTGTCCTTTTTTTAAAAAAGGAGAACATTTTATGAAATATAAAAGAGTTTTATTAAAATTAAGTGGTGAAGCATTAGCCGGTGACGATCATTTTGGTATAAACGCTAATACTGTAGCCGATATTGCAAGACAAATCAAAGAAGCTAAAGATTTAGGTGTTGAAATTGCCATCGTTTGTGGTGGTGGTAATATTTGGCGTGGTGTTACTGGTGCACAAATGGGTATGGAACGTTCTTCTGCTGATTATATGGGAATGTTAGCAACAGTAATGAATGGTTTAGCTGTTCAAAATGCTTTAGAGCAACTAGGAGTTCAAACACGTTTACTTTCAGCAATTGAAATGAGACAAATTGCAGAACCATACATTAGAAGACGTGCTGTTAGACATTTAGAAAAAGGTAGAATTGTTATTTTTGGTGCTGGAACTGGAAGTCCATATTTTACAACTGATACAACAGCTGCATTAAGAGCCGCTGAAATCAATGCTGATGTTATTTTAATGGCTAAAAATGGGGTCGATGGTGTTTATTCTGCTGATCCTAAGTTAGATGAATCTGCAGTAAAATTTGATGAAATTTCATATAGTGATGTTTTAGCAAAAGATTTAAAAGTAATGGATCAAACAGCTATTACATTATGTAAAGATAACGATATTGATTTATGTGTATTTAATATGCAAGAAGATGGTAATATTGCCAAAGCTTGTGATGGACAAAAAATAGGAACAACTATCTCTGGAGGAAAATAATATGATAAATATGATCTTAGATGATGCAAGTGATAGAATGCAAAAAGCAATCGAAGCTTACCAAAGAGATTTAGCAACAGTTAGAACTGGAAGAGCTACTCCTGCAATGTTAGACCGTGTAATGGTCAACTATTACGGATCACCAACACCAATTAATCAAATGGCTGGTGTTTCTGTTGTAGAAGGTAGACAATTAGTAATTAAACCTTATGATAAATCTGCTTTAAAAGATATCGAACATGGAATTTATGAAGCTGATTTAGGTTTAACTCCTCAAAATGATGGAGAAATTATTCGTATTACTGTACCAGCATTAACAGAAGAAAGACGTAAAGAATATGCAAAAAATGTTTGGAAATTCGCTGAACATGCTAAAGTTGCTATAAGAAATATTCGTCGTGATGCTAATGATGAAATTAAAAAATGCGATGGTAGTGAAGATGAAATTAAAGACGGTCAAAATCGTGTTCAAAAATTAACTGATAAATTTGTCAAAGAAGTTGATGAAATTGGTAAAGTAAAAGAAAAAGATATTATGACTGTATAATTATTGAAGCGTCTTATTAGGCGCTTTTTTATTTTAAGGTTTTATGTTATAATCAATCATGACTTTAAGGAGGATTATTCTATGAATGATCAAATTGAAAACTATGAATTAGACATGAATAATATACCAGCACATATTGCTTTTATTATGGATGGCAATGGACGCTGGGCTAAAAAGAGAATGATGCCAAGAACTTATGGCCATAACGAAGGGACAAAGACAATTCGTAAGATTGCTTTAGAGGCTAATAGACTTGGTGTTAAAGCAATGACAGTTTATGCTTTTTCTACAGAAAATTTTTCTCGTCCTGAAGAAGAAGTACAATTTATATTTAAATTACCCAAAAAATTTTTTGAACTTTATTTAAAAGAATTAATTGAAAATAATGTTCAAATTTGTATGATTGGGCATTTAGAAAAAGCTCCAAAGGCAACAAGAGATATTATCAATACTGCTATAGAAAGAACAAAGGATAATACTGGACTAAAACTTTGTTTTGCTTTTATTTATGGTAGTAGAGATGAAATCGTTTGTTCAACTAAAAAAATAGCACAAGATGTAAAAGATGGGAAACTTGATATTGAGGATATTGATGAAAATTATTTTGGTTCAACATTAATGTCTGCGAATTTACCTGATGTTGATTTAATGGTAAGAACAAGTGGAGAACAAAGATTATCTAATTTTATGTTATGGCAACTTGCTTATGCAGAGTTTATTTTTACTCCTGTTTGTTGGCCAGATTTTGATGAAAAAGAATTACATAAAGCAATTTGGCTTTATCAAAATAGGGAGCGTAGATATGGAGGTTTAAAATAGTGAAAGAAAGAATTATTACTGCACTGTGCTTGATTGCAATTGTAGTTCCAGCAGTCATTTTTGGGGGTATTTTTTATAAAATTGTTATAGGGGTTGCAATGGCTCTTAGTGTTTATGAAATGTTACATATTTGTTCTAGACCACGTATTGGAATGTATATGTATATCATTGTTGGTTTGTTTTTTGTTACAGGATTTTTATTTAACAGAAATCAATTACTTATTTCTAGCTATTCTATTTTGGTTTATTTAGCGGTTATTTTAGCATGTATGATTTTTGATGATAAATGTAATATTGAAAGAAGTGCTTATGTTTTTACGATGGGTGTTCTTGTTTGTTCTGGATTACATGCGTTACTTGTTTTAAGAGTTGACTATGGTTGGGAATATTTATTGTTATTAGCAATTGCGACTTTTGGTAGTGATACAGGAGCTTATTTTGCTGGTATGGCTTTTGGTAAACATAAGTTGATTCCAAGATTATCTCCTAAAAAAACAATTGAAGGGTCAATTGGTGGAATTGTTCTAGGAAGTATTTTAGGATTGGTTTTTGCATATTTTACAGGAATATTGGCACATCATTGGATTATTGTACCAGCAATTATCGTAATGACAACGACAAGTCAAATAGGAGATTTGATTTTTAGTGCCATTAAAAGATATTTTGAAGTTAAAGATTATTCAAAATTATTACCAGGACATGGCGGAATTTTAGATCGTATTGATAGTTTAACTTTTAATGTATTGATTTTTAGTTTCTTTTTAATGATTGTGGGGTTATAGATAATGAAAAATATTACGATTTTAGGTGTTACAGGTTCTATTGGTCAACAAACTGTTGATGTTTGCTTGCATCATCAAGATGAATTTAATGTTGTTGCAATGTCTGCGGGCAAAAATATTGTATTACTTGAAACAACAATTCAAAAAATCAATCCACAAGTTGTTTGTGTTATCGATGAAAAGGATTGTAACTATCTTCAAGAAAAGTATCCACATATTCGTTTTGTTTTTGGTAGTGCTGGTTTAGATGAAATTGCAACAATTGATCAAGTTGATATTGTATTAAATGCAATTGTAGGGTTTGCAGGTTTGTTACCAACAATTCATGCTATTGAATCTAAAAAAGATATTGCTTTAGCTAATAAAGAAACACTTGTGGTTGCAGGACATATTATTACAAAATTAGTTAAAGAACATGGTGTAAAATTATTACCAGTAGATAGTGAACATTCAGCAATTTTCCAATCGCTTCAAGGAAATGAGATGAATAAAATCAAACGTATTTTATTAACAGCAAGTGGCGGAAGTTTTAGAGATAAAACAAGAGAAGAACTTGTAGGTGTTTCTGTTAAAGAAGCGTTGAATCATCCTAACTGGTCAATGGGGGCTAAAATTACGATTGATAGTGCTACTTTATTTAATAAGGGATTAGAGGTCATGGAAGCAAAATGGTTGTTTGATGTAGATTATGATCAAATTGAAGTCTTGATTCATCCAGAAAGTATTTTACATTCTGCTGTAGAGTTTGAAGATACTTCTGTCATTGGGCAAATGGGAACACCTGATATGCGTTTGGCTATTCAGTATGCGTTAACTTATCCACAAAGAAAAAAATTAGTTAATGGTAAATCTTTAGATTTAACACAACTTGGTTCGCTTACTTTTAAAAAGCCAGATTTCAATAGATTTCATGCGCTTTCTTTAGCATATCGTGCTGGAAAAACAGGTGGAAGCTTACCATGTGTTTTAAATGGTGCAAATGAAATGGCTAATCTTTTGTTTAGAGAAGGAAAAATTGAATTTTTACAAATAGAGGAATTAGTTGAAAAAGCTATGAATGCTCATGAGTTGGTTAAAGATCCAACTATTGATCAATTATTAGATATTGATCAATGGGCGAGAGATTTTGTTTTAAAGGAGATAAATGAAACATGCAGACGATTATAAATATTCTTGTCTTTTTTGTAATACTAGGAGCTATTGTATTAATCCATGAATTAGGACATTTTCTAACTGCTAAATTATTTGGTGTTTATTGTGCTGAATTTTCTATTGGAATGGGTCCTAAACTTTTTTCTAAGAAAAAAGGAGAAACAGATTATCAAATTCGTGCACTTCCTATTGGTGGTTATGTTGCAATGGCAGGTGAAGCTGATCAAGAAGACAGCGAATTAATGAAAGATGTTCCTTATGAAAGAACTCTAAAAGGAATTAAAACATGGAAAAAATGCATTATTATGTTAGCTGGTGTTTTTATGAATTTTGTACTTGCCCTTGTTTTATTAATAGGTATTTATTCGTTTGTTGAAGTACAAACAAATACTTCTGAAATTGGAAGTGTTGTTAAAAACAATGGTGCTTATAATGCTGGAGTTCAAGCTGGAGACACCATTAATAAAATCACAATTAATGGTGAAGAACATATCATTGCGTCATTTTCAGATATTCAATCTGTCTTATCTAATGAAAATTTGCAATTAGATACGGATACAGTTACAATGCAAATTTTCCTTAAAAGAGGGAATCAAAATATTGAAAAAACAGTTGAAGGAAAGTACAATAGTGAATCCAAGTCTTATGTCATTGGAATAACAGCGGCTACTAAAAAATTGACTTTTATTGAGGCTATAAGACAAGGAATTAATCAATTTATAGAATATGCATTATTGATTTTTACAACATTAGGAAAACTTATTACAGATTTAACACATACTGTTTCACAACTTTCTGGCCCAGTAGGAATTTATACAGTGACTGCACAAGTTACACAATCTGGTTCAATTAGTACATTGTTGTCATTGACTGCTTTACTATCAACAAATATTGGAATGTTTAATTTACTTCCTATTCCAGGACTAGATGGTAGTCAAGTATTATTTGCATTAGTTGAAAAAATTATTCGTCGAGAAATTCCAACAAAAATGAAATATGCTTTACAAATGGCAGGACTAATTCTTGCTTTTGGCCTAATGATTTTTGTAACTATAAATGATATTGGAAAATTTTTCTAAAAAAAGGGCTTAAGCCTTTTTTTGTGTTATAATAGGTAAGATTTTTGAGGTGTAATATGAACAAATTAATAATACTATTAAAACAATTGAATATAATCGAAGATGTTAATGTTTTATTACATGCTTCATTGAAAAAAGTTATTGTACATCATGATAACCATTATACATTTTATATATTGAGTAAGGATTTGATTCCATTTACAGAGTATCAACTCTTACTTGATCATGGTCTTGATTTTCCTTACCCGGCTGAATTTGTAATTTGTTATGATGATTTTAATTTTGAGTCAAAAGATGTTTCACTTTATTTAGGGTATATTATTGAAAAACTAAAACAAATTTCACCATTATTTTCTTCGTTGAAAATCGAAGATATTGAAATTAAACAAACTATATCGATTGGTTTGTTAAATGAAATACAATTGGAACAATTCCAACAATTAAAATCAATAATTAAAAAGTATTTTGTGGAAATTGGAATAGAGAAAGATTTTAGTTTTTATGTTAAACAAGATAATGATGAATTAAATAATTTATTACAAGAAATGGACAGCTATGAACCAATGAAAATAGATATGTCCGAAATAAAAAAATCGGAACCAGTAAAATCAACTGTAGATTATAAAAATAATTATCGAAAACCAAAGGGTGATGCAACTTTTTTAAAGTTATCTGAAATTAACAGTCAAACGATGGAAAATAATTGTACGATTCAAGGGTATGTCTTTAAAACTGAATTAATCAAAACACGTGCAGGAAAACATATTCAAACATTATGGATCACTGACTATACGGATTCAATTATGGTAAAACGCTTTGAAAACAATACAACTAATACTTTAGAGGATATTAAAGTACTAGATAAAGGTAAAGTGTGGATCAAAGCAACAGGAGAAATTCGTTTAGATAATTATGCGAGAGAAACTGTTATGATGGCTCGCCAAATAGAAGTTATTAAAGAACCAGCAAGAAGGCAAGACACTGCGGAAGTTAAAAGAGTTGAACTTCATACACATTCTAAGATGTCAGCAATGGATGGAATAGGCAATGTTTCGGATTATATTAATCAAGTGGCCAAATGGGGACACAAAGCAATTGCAGTTACTGATCATGGAAACGTTCAATCATTTCCTGAAGCTCAAGCAGCTAGTTTAAAAGCGGGCATTAAGATGATCTATGGTGTTGAATTAAATATGATAGAACCTTATTTTAATATTGTTTTTAATGAAAAAGATATGTCTATTGAAGATGCCACATATGTATCATTTGACTTGGAAACAACTGGTTTTTCTGTTATCCATGATGGGATTACAGAATTTGGTGCAGTTAAAATTAAAAATGGTGAAGTGATTGATCGCTTACAAAGTTTTGTAAATCCTGGTAAAAAGATTGGAACACGTGTTTCTCAACTTACAAATATTACAAATGAAATGGTTGCTGATGCACCAACAATTAAAGAGTTTTTACCACAAATATTAGAATTCTTTGGTGATGCTATTTTAGTGGCTCACAATGCTAAATTTGACATTGGTTTTTTAAATGAAAGTTTAAAGAGGTTAAATCAAAAACCTATAACTAATCCGGTTATTGATTCTTTGGCATTAGCAAGAGCTATTATGAAACCAATGAAATCTTATCGTTTAGGAAATGTATGTCGTGTTTATCGTGTAAATTATGACGATGATGTAGCACATAGAGCTGATTATGATGCTGAAGTTTTAGGTGCTGTATTTACAACGATGTTACATTCTATTATGCAAAGTGGAAATTATAATTTACTTGATTTAAATAAATTACAAAAAGACGATGCTTATAAAATCGTTTTCCCATATCATATGACAGCACTTGCTTTGAACAAAGAAGGTTTAAAAAATATGTTTAAAATTGTTTCTGAAGCAAATACAACTTATTTCCATGATGGTTCTCGTATTCCAAAAGAAAGATTGGAATATTATCGTAAAGGATTGCTATATGGGACTAGCTGTTATCGTTCAGATGTTTTTGAAGCAGCTTTGAATTCTTCGGATGAAAAGTTGGAACAATTGTTAGAATTTTATGATTATGTGGAAATACAACCTTTTCAAGATTACTACCATTTAATTGATCGTGGACAAATTGAATCTGAAGAAAATTTAATTATTTCAATAAAACGTCTTATTACAGCAGCAAAAAAATTAAATAAACTTATTGTAGCTACTGGAGATGTCCATTTTTTAGATGAAAAGGATAAAATTTATCGAGATGTTTTTATATCACAACCCAAAATTGGGATTGGACATCGTGCTCACCCTTTATGTGACCGAAAAAATCCACGTGCATTTACACCATCTCAATATTTAAGAACAACAGATGAAATGTTAATATGTTATGATTATCTACCAGCGGATGAAGTATATGAATATGTTGTAACAAATACAAACAAAATCGCAGATATGGTTGAAGAAATCCGACCAATTCATGATAAATTATTTACACCAACAATTGATAATGCAGATGAAAATTTAACAAAGATTTGTTATGATACAGCACATCGACTTTATGGTGAAAAATTACCCGAAATTGTGGAAAAAAGATTAGAAAAAGAATTAAGTAATATCATTAAACATGGGTTTGGGGTTATTTATTATATTTCCCACTTACTAGTAAAAAAATCAAATGATGATGGTTATCTAGTAGGTTCCAGAGGTTCGGTAGGATCTTCATTCGTTGCAACAATGTCAGGAATTACAGAAGTAAATCCGTTACCACCACATTATCTATGTCTTCATTGTAGTCATAGTGAATTTTTAGAAGAAGGTGTTGCTGCTGATGGTTATGATTTACCTGATAAGATTTGCCCTGTATGTGGTAAACCAATGAAAGGTGAAGGACATAATATTCCGTTCGAAACTTTCTTAGGTTTCAATGCGGATAAAGTACCTGATATCGACTTAAATTTCTCGGGAGCGTATCAAGCAAATGCTCATGCATTTACTAAAACTATTTTTGGAGAAGATCATGTCTTTAGAGCAGGAACAATTTCTACAGTTGCTGAAAAAACAGCTTATGGTTATGCAAAAGGATATGCTGAAACATTAGGAATTGATAATGAAGTACGTAGTGCTGAACTTGAAAGAATTGCTCGAGGGTGTGGTGGCGTTAAACGTACGACCGGCCAACATCCAGGAGGAATTATTGTTATTCCTAGAGATTATGATGTTTTTGATTTTACGCCTTACCAATATCCAGCGGATGATTTATCTGCTGAATGGCGTACGACTCACTTTGATTTCCATGCTATTCATGATAACGTTTTGAAATTCGATATTTTAGGACACGTTGATCCGACCGTTATTCGTATGTTACAAGATTTAACAGGTGTTGATCCTAAAACAATTCCAACAAACGATACAAAAGTTATGTCACTTTTTACAACGAGTGATGCTTTAGGTGTTGATTTATCCTATATCAATTGCAAGAGCGGTGCTTTAGGATTACCTGAATTTGGTACAACCTTTGTACGTAGTATGTTAGATCAGACAAAACCACAAACTTTTAATGATTTAGTAATCATTTCGGGGCTTTCACATGGAACAGATGTTTATTTAGGTAATGCAGAGACGTTGATTAAAAATGGAACATGTACCTTAAAAGAAGTTATTGGATGTCGTGATGATATTATGGTTTATTTGATTGAAAAAGGCCTTCCTAATAAAGATGCTTTTGACATCATGGAATGTGTTCGTAAAGGAAAATCACCTTCAGTTTTCCCAGAAAAGAAATACGAAGAATTAATGAAAGAATACAATGTTCCTCAATGGTATATTGATTCATGTAAGAAAATTAAATACATGTTCCCTAAAGCCCATGCGGTAGCCTATGTTTTATCAGCTATTCGTGTAGCTTGGTGGAAATTATATTATCCAAGAGAATATTATGCAGTATATTTTTCCACAAGATGTGATTTTTTTGATATTGAAACATTAGTTGCTGGTAAAGATGCTATTCTTTCAAGAAGAAAAGAAATTGAAATGTTAAGGGAAAACAGACAATCTTCAAATAAGGATGAAGGATTGTGGGATGTGTTTGAAATTGCGTTAGAAATGATTGATCGAGGATTCCATTTTAGTCCTTTAAACTTAGAAAAGTCTGATGCCAATAAATTCATTTTAGATCCAGATGATCCAAGTGGCTTACTTCCACCGTTTAGTTCAGTTGATTCATTAGGTGAATCGGTAGCTAATACTGTTATTGAGGCACGTAAACATGGTTCTTTCTTATCTAAAGAAGACGTGATTAAAAGGACTAAATTAAACAATTCGCATATTAAACAACTAACAAAAATGGGTGTTTTTGATGGTATGCAAGAAGAAAATCAATTATCACTTTTCTAGTGACTTGATTATAAATGAAAAATGTGCTATATTACTTATAGTTTCATAAAGAGAAACGAGTGGGGGAACCCACTCTTTATTATTGAATGGGGTGAAAAAATGGAGTTATTGGAAAGTATTAAAGAAATGGTCTTACCTTTGATCGAACAAAATGATTGTTATTTAGATGATATTGAATATGTAAAAGATAATAATGAAATGTATTTACGTATTTATATCGAAAAAAATGAAGGGTATCTAGATATGGATACATGTGTTGCGGTAAGTGAGTTAATTAGTGATAAACTTGACGAAACTGATCCAATTAAAGATGAATACATTTTAGAAGTCTCTTCACCTGGAATTGAAAAACCATTAAAAACTTTTGAACAAGTTCAAAAATCTGTTGGTGAATATGTTTATGCAAAATTTAAAAATCCTAAAGCCGGATTATATGAAGTTGAAGGATATTTAAAATCTGTTGATAATCAAGAATTAGAATTTGAATATCTTGTAAAAAATATAAAGAAAAAAATTGTTGTCAATTATGATAACATTCAATTTATACGATTAGCTGTAAAATTTTAGGAGGAAATAAAAGTGGCTAGTAACAGAAAATTTATGAGCGCCTTAAATGCTTTATGTGAAGAAAAAGGTATTGAAAAAGACGTGTTTTTAGAAATGTTAAAGGAATCAATTGCAAAAGCTTATAAAAAAAATTATATGGTTCCAGAAGCAAATGTACGTGTAGAAATTAATGAAAAAACTGGAAAAATTAGATTATTTGAAATTAGAACAGTTGTTGATGATTTAGAAGATGAAGATTTAGAAGTATCTTTAGATGAAGCACATGATATCAACCCAAATTACCAAGTGGGTGATATCGTAGAAACTGAAGCAGATGTAGATCATATTGGTCGTTTAGCAGCAATTCAAACAAAACAACTTTTCAGACAAAAAATACGCGAAACTGAAAAAGAAACATTATATAATGAATTTGCTGATAAAAAAGATGATATCATTACAGGTATTGTTGATCGTGTTGAACCTAAATTTGCTATTATCAATATTGGAAAAACTGGAGCATTTTTAGGACTAAATCAACAAATTCCTGGAGAAACATTACATGAAGGACAACATGTCAAAGTATATGTAAGTGACGTTGATCGTGGAACTAAAGGAACACATATCGTTGTAAGCAGAACAGAACCACAATTTGTAAGAAGATTATTTGAATTAGAAGTTCCTGAAGTTTATGATGGTACAGTTGAAATTAAATCTGTTTCTCGTGAACCTGGTGAAAGAAGTAAAATTGCTGTATACACTGCAGTTGAAGGATTAGATCCTATTGGTTCTTGTGTTGGACCTAAGGGTTCAAGAGTTAAAAACGTTGTTGATGAATTACATGGTGAAATGATTGATATCGTTGAATGGTCAAGTGACCCAGTTGTTTATATTTCACATGCATTATCACCTTCAGATGTGTTAACTGTTTCTGTTGATGAAGAAAAACATAGTGCGTTAGTTATTGTACCTGATGATCAATTATCATTAGCTATTGGTAAACGTGGTCAAAATGCTCGTTTAGCAGTAAGACTTACTGGATGGAAAATTGATATTAAATCATTATCTGAAGCAACTGAATTAGGGTTAATGGAACAAATTCAACAAAAAGAAGAATTACCTGTTGATGAAACATTCCAAGATGAATTTGCTCAAGAAATGCTAGATAACCAAGAAGAAAAAGAAACTGTTGTTGAAGAAAAAGAAAATACCGAAAATGAAGTTGAAGAAGTCACTTCAGAATCTGATGTAGAAGATTATGAAGATTATGATGATTATGAAGATGATGAATACAGTAAATATGATGAAGATATCGACTATGACGAATATGACAAATATTATGATGAAGATTAGGATGAGATAGAATGAGAAAAATTCCACTTAGAAAATGTCTTGCAACAAATGAACAATTACCTAAAAAAGAGTTAATTCGTGTTGTAAGAAATAAAGAAGGTCAAGTATTTGTAGATGCTACTGGTAAAATGAATGGACGAGGTGCTTATTTAAAAAGAAGCTTAGAAGCAATCGAAATTGCTAAAAAGAAAAAAGTTTTATCTCGTTCTTTACAAGTAGAAATTCCTGATGAAATTTTTGAGGAGTTAAAAAAATATTGTGATGAATAAAAAATATTTAAATTTATTAGGGCTTGCTAATGTTGCAAAGGGAATTGTTTCAGGAGAAACTTTGATAAAAAGTATCGCTGCAAATGAAACAAAACTTGTTGTTATTGCAAATGATGCTAGTGCTAATACTAAGAAAAAAATTACTGATAAATGTCATTTTTATCATGGTGATTATTTCATTGTTGATGAAAATATTGAAACCATTTCAAAAGCAGTTGGAAAAAATAATCGCGTTGCATTAGGTATTACAAATCAAGGGTTTGCGAAAAAAATAAAAGAATTGATAGGAGGTTGATTTTATGGCAAAACAATTTAAAAAGAAAAAAGGTTCTCAAAAGAAGAAACAATTACAATCAAACTTTCCTGCAAAGAAAGAAACATCAGTAATAAAAGATGGTGTGATTTCCTATGAAGAAGGAATTACAGTTGGTGAACTAGCTGAAAAGCTAGGACAAACACCTGCTAATGTTATAAAAGTATTATTTTTATTAGGAACTATGGTAACAATCAATTCATCATTAAATGATGAACAAGTTGAATTAATTTGTTTAGAATATGGTTGTGAATGTGAAAAACATGTTCCAGTAGATGAAGTTAATTTTGAAAATATTGAAGTTGTGGATGATGAAGCTGATTTACAACCAAGATGTCCAGTTGTAACAATTATGGGACATGTTGATCATGGAAAAACAACATTACTAGATACTATTAGAAAATCTGCAGTTGTTGATGGTGAATTTGGTGGTATTACTCAACATATTGGTGCTTATCAAGTAGAAGTAAACGGTAAAAAAGTTACATTTTTAGATACACCAGGTCATGAAGCTTTTACAGCAATGAGAGCACGTGGAGCACAAGTGACTGATATTGTTATTATCGTTGTTGCTGCTGATGATGGTGTGATGCCTCAAACAAAAGAAGCTATTGACCATGCAAAAGCTGCAGGAGTTCCTATCGTTGTTGCAATTAATAAGATTGATAAAGAAGGTGCTGATCCTGAAAGAATCAAAGCTGAAATGGCTGAAGAAGGATTATTACCTGAAGAATGGGGTGGAGATACTGTTTATTGTGAAATCTCTGCTAAAAAGAAAATTGGTATTGAAGAGTTATTAGAAACATTAACGGTTGTTGCTGAATTAGCTGATTTAAAAGCAAATCCTAATCGTTATGCATATGGTAGTGTTGTTGAGGGTAAACTTGATAAAGGTAGAGGCGCTGTTGCAACATTATTGGTTGAAAACGGAACTTTACGTGCAAGCGATCCAATCGTTGTTGGTGCTGCTTATGGTAGAGTAAGACAAATGTTAGACGATAAAGGACGTGTTATTAAAGAAGCATTACCAGGTACACCAGTAGAAATTACAGGTTTAAATGAAGTTCCTGTTGCCGGTGATAAATTTATGGTTTTCGAAACTGAAAAACAAGCACGTAGTGTTGGTGAAACACGTATGAAAGCTAAAATTGAAAAAGATCGTAATTCTGGAGCTGCTTTATCTCTTGATGATTTGTATTCTCAAATTAAAGAAGGTCAAATTATTGATTTAAATATTATTGTTAAAGCGGATGTACAAGGAACTGCAGAAGCTGTAAAAGCTTCATTAGAAAAAATCGATGTAGATGGTGTGCGTGTTAACGTTATTCGTTCAACTGTTGGTGCAATTTCTGAATCTGATGTTATTTTAGCAAGTGCCTCTCAAGCAATTATTTATGGTTTTAATGTAAGACCAGATGCAAAAGTTAGAAATAAAGCAGAAGAAGAAAATGTTGAAATTCGTCTTCATAATGTTATTTATAAAATGGTTGAAGAAATTGAAACTGCAATGAAAGGTATGTTAGCACCAGAATATCATGAAGTAATTACTGGTCAAGCAGAAATTAGACAAGTTATTAAAGCAAGTAAAGTAGGAAATATCGCAGGATGTTATGTTACCGATGGTTCAATTAAAAGAAACTGTGGTATTCGTTTGATTCGTGATGGTATTGTTGTATACGAAGGAAAACTTGCTTCACTTAGACGTTTTAAAGATGATGTTAAAGAAGTCAATGCTGGTTTTGAATGTGGTTTAAACATTGAAAACTATAATGATATTAAAGAAGGCGATATCATTGAAGGTTATGTTATGGAAGAAGTAGAAAAAAAATAGGAGTTGAGTCTTATGTCATTAAAAACAGATAGAATAAATACTCAAATTTTAAGAGAAGTTTCTTTGATTTTACAAAATGAAGTACGTGATAGAGATTTACGTATGTGTACAATTACTGCTGTTGAAACAACAAATGATTTATCTATTTCTAAAGTGTATGTTACTTTTTTAGGAAAAAATTATAATCAAGAAAAAGGAATGGAAGCATTAGAAAGATCTAAAGGATTCATTCGTAATTTACTTGCTAAAAAATTAAAAGTAAGAAAGTGTCCTGAATTACATTTTGTTTTAGATACTTCTTTAGAATATGGAAATAAAATTGAAAGTATTATTAATTCATTACATGAAAAAGATTAGAAATAATCTTTTTCTTTTTTTTAGAATTTATTTTATGATATAATGAAAATACTGATAGGAGGATTATTATGGTAGAATTATCTAATGATTTATTAACTGTTTCTTTACATCCAAAAGGAGCAGAAATTATTTCAATTAAAGGGAAAAAAGATCAATTGAATTATATGTGGAGAAGAGATGCATCTCAATGGGCAAACAGTGCACCTATTTTATTTCCAATTGTTGGAGCATTAAAAAATGATACATGTGTGATTAATGGTAAAGAGTATCATATGACACAACATGGTTTTGCAAGACACAATGAATTTGAAATAAACCAAGTTAGTGATACTGAGGTAATATTCTCATTAAAATCTAATGATGAAATTATAAAACAATATCCTTTCTTATTTGAATTAAATGTCACATATAGACTTGTTGAAAATAAATTAAAATGTCATATTGAAGTAAAAAATACGGATCATCAACCTATTTATTTCCAAGTTGGAGGACATCCTGCTTTTGCTTGTCCATTTATGGAAAATGAATCAAGCAACGATTATTATTTAGAATTTTCAGAAAATGAAACATGTAATCGAAAAATAATTGATGTTGAAAAAAGAGGTATGTCAAGAGTTGAAAAACCTTTCTTTGATAATGAAAAAAGATTTTTTGTTAGACAAGAGCTTTTTAATACAGATGCAATTGTTATTAAAAATTTTAAATCAGAAAATATTGCTCTTAAATCATTAAATCATGATAAATCAATTGTTTTTCATATGAATGGTTTTGACCATGTTGGACTTTGGGCCGCAAAACATGTTGGTGGATTAATTGCTATTGAACCATGGGTTGGACATGCTGACTATACTGATTTTAATGGTGAATTTAAAGAAAAAGAAAGTTGTGTTGAATTACCTGTTGGTAAAAATTTTGAAGTTGAATTTGCTGTAGAAATTAACCAATAATGACAATTTTTTTAATTTTTGTAGATTATACTTTGTTTATGAAAGTTAAACTTATAGAATGTACTCATGAATTAGACTTACAAGATGAAATTAATGATTTTCTTAAACTGGGATATCATATAATACGGATGCATTATTGTGTTGCAATGTGTTTTTCATCTGAATTAGAATACTCTTTTAGTTGTTTAATTGAATATGATGATAAAGGTCCTAAATAAAAGGACTTTTATTTTTGCATAGATTTTATATTATTGGTTAAAATAATTAACGGAGGTGAAACATATGGCAAAAGATGTAAGATGTTCAGTTACGACATGTGCATATCATGATTCTAATAATAAATGTTTGGCAAATGAGATTAAAGTTTCAAAATGTAATTGTAGTTCACCATGTGATGAGCAAGAAACAGAGTGCGGAACTTTTAAATTAAAATAGGATTATTTCCTATTTTAATTTTTTTTTATTGTCTCTATGTTATAATATAAAAGGTGATTATATGAAAAATAGATTAATTATTTTTTTATCTTTATTTATTTTATTAGGTTGTTCAAGTCAAAAAAATACAACATCTTATTCAAAAAAACAATATAATGAATATGTTAGTTATTATAATCGTTTAAAGATGTCTACTTCATTTGATGAAAGCTGTGATGATTGTTCAATTCAATTAGTTACTAATAAAATATCAAATAAAAAAATACGGTATGATATTATCATTAATAATCCTGTTATTGAAATGAAAAATATTAAAGCAATCGCATTTATTGATAAAAAGGATAAAAATATTCCGAGTATTGGTTTATTAGAAAAGGATACTTTTTCATTAAAGCCTAATTATATTGATAAGAAGAATGGTTATTATAAAGGCATCAATTTATCAGGAACAACATCCAAAAACAAATTTGATGTTAAGCTCTATTTAACATATAACACAGAGGATAAACAAATAGAAAGGTATATTATTTTACATGGTAATGCGACTTGATAAATTATTAGCTCATTATGGTATCGGAACTAGAAAAGAAGTAAAAAATTATATTAGAAAAGGTTTTGTTACTGTTAATGGAAGTATTATAAAAAAGGATGATTTTAAAGTAGATTATGAAACAGATAAAATTATCTTTGATGGTGAGCTTATTACATATAAACCATATGTCTATATTATGCTTAATAAACCTGCTGGTTATGTTTCTGCTACAAAAGATAATGTTCATCCTACAGTTGTTGATTTGATTTATGGTTATGAACAGTATGATTTATTTCCAGTAGGAAGGTTAGATTTGGATACGGAGGGTTTATTATTACTAACAAATGATGGAGATTTTGCACATAAGTTATTAGCACCTAGTCGACATCATTCTAAATTGTACTATGCATGTGTCGAAGGAATAATGGATGAAAATGATATTTTAAAGTTTAAAGAAGGAATTACTATTGATCATTATAGATGTCAAAGTTCAAATTTATCCATTATAAAAACTGAAGATAATACATCTGAAGTATTAATTGAAATTTTTGAAGGAAAGTTTCATCAAGTGAAAAAAATGGTAGAAAGTGTCGGTAAAAAAGTAACTTATTTAAAAAGGTTACAGATGAAGAATTTAAAATTAGATACTTCTTTACAAATTGGAAAATTTAGAGAATTATCCGAAGATGAATTAGTCGACTTAATGAATGATTTGTGATACTATTTGTATAAAAAATAAGGAGGATTTTTTGTGAGATTAAGAAACAACCCAAAAGCTTATGAAATTATGGAAGAGAATGCTGATTTAGTTATCTTAAAGCCTGAAGAACATAAAGGTCATTATCATGATATATTTGAAATAAATCAGCCATTATATATAGAAATTGGAATGGGGAAAGGCGATTTTATTTATCAAAATGCTTTAAAACATCCAGAAAACAATTACATAGGGATTGAAAAATTTCCAAGTGTCTTAGCAGCAGCAATTAATAAAATTAATAAAAATCAATCATTGCCTAATTTAAAATTAATGCATTTTGATGCAATTGAATTAGAAAATGTTTTTGAAAATGGTGAAATTGATCATTTATTTTTAAATTTTAGTGATCCTTGGCCAAAAAAAAGACATGCAAAAAGACGTTTAACGTCTTCAGCGTTTTTAAATGTTTATCGTCGATTATTGAAAAAAGATGGTGTTATTGAATTTAAAACAGATAATCGAGGTCTATTTGAATATTCATTACAGTCAGTAACAGAAAATAATTATCATTTAGATTATGTTTCTTTAGATTTACATAATTCTCCAGAAGCAGGTGATAATATTATGACAGAATATGAAAGAAAATTTTCAGTAAATGGACCTATTTATAAAATGATTATTAGTGATTGTAAGGAGTAAAAAAATGGATCAATTAATTGAAATAAACTCATTAGAAGAATATGAAAAAGCTATTCAAACAAAATCAATCATCTTATTTACAGCTTCTTGGTGTCCTGATTGTATGTTTATCAAACCTTTTATAGGTAATGTTGTAAAAAAATATCCAAATTTTACATTTTATAGTATTAATAGAGATTATTTTATTGATTTATGTCAAGATTTAGATATTTTAGGAATCCCTTCTTTTGTCAGCTATGAAAATGGACAAGAGACAGGTCGCTTTGTAAGTAAATTAAGAAAAACGCAAGAAGAAATAGAAACATTTATACAATCAATAAAATAAAGTGTATTGAAGGAAGGAGTTATTATGTTTAAACATTTTTTTAAAAAATCAAACGATGATGATATTTTTGAAACTGTAGACCCAATTGTTGAACAAAGAAGAAATGAAAAGTTTTCTAAACCACTTATTTATGACGAAGAATTTAAAAAAGAAGAAGTTACTAAAAAAAGTGAAGGTCAACAAGTACCAAAAGAAACTACTTCCAAAAATGTTAAAAAGGTTGAAAAAAAAGTAGAAAAGAAAGAAGAACCCGAAATTAAGAAAAATTATGAAATGATGGATATCATTTCTCCAATGTTTGGAATGCATGAAGAAAAAAAAGAAATAGTTAAAACAGTTAAGAAAAATTCAGTAAAAAAACCAAAGAAAAAAGATAATTCACTTGTTCAAGTAATATCTCCGTATTATGGTAATTTTGAAGAAAAAGAAGAAACAGATAGTGAAGCTGTTCTTACTGCTGTTGAAGATTCAAAAGATTTTCAAGATGAAACAAATACTGATGATGAAAAAACAATAGAACCCGAAATTGTTGAAGAAGAAAAGCTTCCAACAGTTGAAGATAATTTAAGAAATATTGCTAAAATTGTTGAAGAAGAACAAGATCAACTTAAAATTATTGAGGAACGAACAGGGGAGTTTAAACTTGATTTTGGTCAAAAAAAATCAGAGGAACAAAATTCTTTAATTGATGAAATTGATGACAATATGTCTTTGGATGAATTGATGAGTCTGTATGAAAAGAAATTTAAGGATTAGTGATGATTAAAGGAATTGGTGTAGATATTTGTGATTTAAGAAGATTAAATCATTTGGATCAACTTGCAAAGAAAATTTTACATGTAGATGAATTTTCTTTGTATTTATCAAAAGGTAATGATAAAGCAAAAAGAGAATTTGTGGGTGGTAGATTTGCAGTCAAAGAGGCATTTGTAAAAGCAGCAGGTTATAAATCATTTAAGGAGATATGCTGTTTAAATGATGAAAATGGTAAACCCTATATTAAAGATGAGCCTTGTCATGTTTCTATTTCTCATGAAAATCATTATGCAGTTGCCTTTGTTGTTATTGAAAATAATGACCCTAATCAATAAAGTATAGAGTAATAAAACATTAATAAATATATCTTAGGATATATTTATTAATGTTTTTTATATGTTTTTTAGTCGTTTAAATAGACCTTTTAGTCGATTTAGCATGATTATTTTTTTATAAGAACTATGATAATACTAAGGAGGATCGTTTATGTTAAATTCAATTTCTTTAGTAGGAAAAATAGTAAAAAATGTATATCATGTTGAAAACATGGCTTTTATTGACATTGAGGTTAAAAGACCATTTCCTGAGGAGATAGGAAAAGAAAAATTTGATGTTTTTTCTATTGCTTTGTGGAAGGGGCTAGAAGACATGATGTCTGATGTTACTCAAATTGGAATGATTATTGCTGTTAGAGGGCGTTTAATAGCTAATAAATTTACAATGGCTAATTATGATTTTAAAGAAGTGATTGTATATGGAGAACTCATTGAAATTTTAAACAAATATTTTTAAATAAATAAATTGTCATTTATATTGTTTTTTGATAAAATCTATTATTGAAAGTCGGTGAAAATAAATGACAATTAATCAAGATAAAATAAGAAATTTTTCAATCATAGCGCATATTGATCATGGGAAAAGTACTTTAGCGGATCGTATTTTAGAAATGACCGGTGCGGTTTCAAATAGAGAGATGAAGGCTCAACTATTAGACAGCATGGAGTTAGAACGTGAAAGAGGCATTACAATCAAATTGAATGCTGTTCAACTTCAATACAAAGCAAAAGATGGAAATACCTATCTTTTACATCTTATTGATACTCCTGGCCATGTCGATTTTACTTATGAAGTATCTCGTTCATTAGCTGCATGTGAAGGAGCAGTGTTAGTTGTAGATGCAGCACAAGGTGTGGAAGCACAAACATTGGCAAATGTCTATTTGGCTTTAGATAATGATTTGGAAATTTTACCAGTTATAAATAAGGTAGATTTACCTAGTGCAAACCCTGAATATGTTATTCAAGAAATCGAAGATGTTATTGGATTGCCTGCAGACCATGCACCTCGTATCTCGGCTAAAAGTGGCTTAAACGTTGAAGATGTGTTAGAGATGATTGTTAAAGAGGTTCCTGCACCAAGTGGGAATATTAATCATCTTACTCAAGCACTTATTTTTGATTCATTTTATGATAGCTATAGAGGTGTTGTTGTATTCGTTAGAATTAAAGAAGGATCTATAAAGGTTGGAGATACAATTAAATTTATGGCTACAGGAGCTACTTACGAAGTAACTGAATTAGGTGTAAGAACTCCTGCGGAAGTTAAAAAAGATAAATTAGTTTGTGGGGAAGTTGGATGGATATCAGCTTCTATTAAATCTATTCAAAATGTTCATGTAGGGGATACAATAACAACTTTAGAAAATGAAAGTCATGAGCAATTGCCAGGGTATAGAAAGTTAAATCCTATGGTTTATTGTGGATTATATCCAGTTGATAATTCTAAGTATAAAAATTTACGAGAAGCATTGGAAAAAATACAACTTAGTGATTCGTCTCTTGTCTTTGAACCAGAAACATCACAAGCATTGGGATTTGGTTTTAGATGCGGTTTTTTAGGATTATTACACATGGATGTTATTCAAGAAAGATTAGAAAGAGAGTTTGATTTAGAACTTATTGCTACTGCACCATCTGTTATTTATAAAGTATTTTTAACAGATAAAACAATGGTTGAAATTGACAATCCTGCAATGATGCCATCTCCACAAGTAATAAATTATATTGAAGAGCCTTATGTAAAAGCTTCAATTATGACTCCAAATGAGTATATTGGATCTATCATGGAACTATGTCAATCAAAACGAGGAGAATATGTTGATATAGATTATATTGATGAAACACGTCGTAATATTATTTATAATATTCCTTTATCAGAAATTGTTTATGATTTCTTTGATAAATTGAAATCTAGTACAAAGGGATACGCCTCATTTGATTATGAATTAATAGGATATCGAGAAAGTAAATTGCAAAAAATGGATATTTTATTAAATGGTGATGTTGTAGATGCTTTATCATCTATTGTTCATAAAGATTTTGCTTATTCAAGAGGAAAAGTAATTTGTGAAAAATTAAAAGAAATTATTCCAAAACAAATGTTTGAAGTTCCTGTACAAGCAGCATTACAAGGTAAGATCATTGCAAGAACCACAATTAAGGCAATGCGTAAAAACGTCCTTGCTAAATGTTATGGTGGAGATATTTCGCGTAAAAAGAAACTTCTAGAAAAACAAAAGGAAGGTAAAAAGAGAATGAAGGCAGTAGGAAGTGTTGAAATTCCACAAGAAGCTTTCATGGCAATATTATCAGTTGATGATGAATAAATAGCAGCAATCGCTGCTATTTTAAATATGTTAAATATGTTAAATAAATTTATATTATCGATTAATTCAAATTTACTAATAATCTAAAGTATAATATAATTGTTCAAGGAAGGAGGAAAAATATGCCAAAGTTTTTTAACAAAAAAACTGCTACTGTAAGATTTCATGGATTTAATGAAGAAAAGAAATATCAAAATAGTAAATCTGATATAATTGTATCTAAAAGATTAATTGAACTAATTGCTGTGACACTTGTTTTAATTTTTATTTTAATTATTAGATTGGCTTATGTACAATTAACTCAAGCTGATACATTAGAAGTTAAACTGGAAACTTATGGAAGTACAACATATACAAATGATGCACCGCGTGGAGAAATCTATGATCGTAATTATACAAAAATCATGGGTAATCAAAATGTTATTTGTGTTGATTATTATGCACCTAAGAAAATTACAAATAAAGAAATTACGTATATTGCAAAATTTTTAAGTGAAAAAATTACAATTGACTTTTCTAAAAATAACGTTAATAACATTACTGAAAGAAATATAAAAGATTATTTTATTATTGCTCATGAAAAATTAGCAGAATCTTTGTTAAGTGACAAAGAGTTAAAAAAATTAAAAACAGAAAACCCTGATGATGCTGATTATTCTAAGGCAAAAACCAATTTGATTGTTTCTAAATTATCTATGGAATATATATATCAAAATATGACACAAGATGAAATAGAACAAACACGTTTTGAATATTTAATGAAACGATGTAAAACAGGTTCTGTAACTTTAGTAGAAGGGATTACAGTCGAAGAAGCTAGTGTTATAGGAGAAAATACAAATATTTTAAAAGGTATTCAAATAAGTAGTGGGTGGTCTCGTCAATCAATGGTGAATGGTCAACTTGGCGCGTTGATTGGAAAATTAACAACTAAAAGACAAGGATTGCCTACGGAATTAAAAACAGAATTACTTGCAAAAGGGTATACTGGTAATTCACGAGTCGGTACAAGTGGTTTAGAAAAACAATATGAAGATATTTTAAAAGCATCAAATTCATCATATTCTGTTAAATATAATAGTAATGGTGATCCTATTATCACAAACAATGTTAATGGTGAAAAAGGAGATAACATTCGCTTATCTATTGATTTAGAGTTACAATCTTTTGCTGATGAACTTATTACTAATGAATTAACGACATGTAATAGCTTTAATACTTATTTCAATAAAATGTATTTTGTAATGATGGATCCTAATAATGGAGAAATTTTAGTTATGTCAGCTAAAGAAATTAACAAAGAAACTGGCGAGGTCAAAGATATTTCTACAGGTAACTTTTTAGAAGCGGTAGAAATTGGTTCTACTTCAAAAGCGGGTACATTATATACAGGATTTAAAGAAAATATCATTGTTCCTAATACTTATTTTGTAGATGAGCCGCTTTGGTTTAAAGGTTCTACAAAAGCTAAACAATCATGGAAAACAATGGGAAACATTAATGAAATAGATGCGCTTGCTTGGTCATCAAATGTTTATATGTTTAGAATTGCTATGAAGTTAGCTGGTGTTGAATATGTACCTCATGGCGCTTTAAATGTTGATCTCAATCGTTTTGTCAAAACTCTCTCTACTATCAGAAGGGATTTTGGTGAATTAGGTTTAGGTGTTAAAACTGGATTGGATGTTCCAAATGAAAGTGACGGATATAAAGGAAGAGATACTGCCCCTGGGCATTTATTAGATGCATGTATCGGACAATATGACACATATACTCCAATTCAATTGGCACAATATACATGTACTCTTGCTAATATGGGTAAAAAAGTTCAACCTCATTTCCTTATTGAATCATTTAAAAGTGATGGAGAAGGAAATAGATACACAACTTATAAATTCAAAACAAATATTCAAGATGATGTTTCTTCACAGGCAGATGCATTTAAACAAATAAAAGCTGGAATGCGCGCATGTGTTACAAGAACAGATGGAACATCACATACGTATTGGTCAGAAAAGCCATATGCTGTTTATTGTAAGACAGGAACAGCTGAAAAATATGATGGTAATTCAAATGTTGACCACCCAAACCATCTACAAATTGGTTATATTTCAGCAACAGAAGATAGTAAACCATTAGTTGCATTTGCTAGTATTGCATTTAGAGAAGATCGTTCTTCATCGGGCGCTGATTCATCTGCACCAATTATTGCACATCAAGTTGTTGATAAATATGTAGAAAAATATGGTTTAAATTAAAAAAATGCTAGTATTTCATTAATTAATATGTTATTATATTTAAGAAAGTTTTAGTGATGCGGAGGTGTAATCATGAGAGATAATATCATTTTAAAATGTACAGAATGTGGAGAAGAAAATTATATCAACACTAAAAATAAAAGAAATCATCCAGATAGAATGGAAGTAAATAAATATTGCCCTAGATGCAATAAAAAAACTGTACACAAAGAAAAAAAATAAGCTTAGGCTTATTTTTTTATTGGAGAATATTTTATGGAAAGATTAATTATTAAAAAATTTGTACTTGGAATAATGTCAACAAATTGTTATTTGATAGAAAATAATAATCATTCGATTCTAATTGATCCAGGGGATAAGGCTGAGCTACTTATAAATTATTTAACACAAAATAATTTACAATTAACTGCTATCTTATTAACACATGGTCACTTTGATCATATTGGAGCTATAGATGAATTAGTAGAAAAATATAATTGCCCTATTTATATTCATCAAGATGATTATGAAATGATTTACAATGATCAATTAAATTTATCTAACTATTACGGTGAATTAAAAATTAAATCTAAAGTAACAGCTGTTGATAAGGATATAGATATTGGTGACTTTCATTTTGAATTTTTACATTTGCCAGGACATACAATTGGTTCATGCTTTATCATCTTAAAAAATTACCATGTTATTTTTTCAGGAGATGTTTTGTTTAAAAATGGAATTGGTAGATTTGATTTTCCAACATCATCTTCAACAGACACAAGAAATAGTATAAAAAAAATTAAAGAAATAAAAGATGATTATGAAATATATCCTGGACACGGTGAATTGACAACTTTAATACAAGAAAAATTAAATAATCCATATCTTCAGTAGAATAACAATTTATTCTACTTTTTTTATAACATTTTTTTCTTTATCCAATTCAAGATAAAATGTGATATTGAGTTTATATCGATCATTTTTTAATCTTGTTTCTATTAAAAAATAATCTCCCATATCATCAACAGTATACGAAATTGTGTAATTTTCAAGTTCTAAATAATTACTTAATAAAATGCTATTTTGATTTTCGTATTTATAATTTGCAATAAGTATATTTTTAAGTAGTCTTATATCATTCGTTTGTTTTATAGATTGAAAACCTCGACTATTTAGAATTGTCAAATGACATAATGAAAATATATTAAGAGAAAGCATGAACAATAAAATAAGGGTGATTTGTAGAACATTTCCGTTATTCTTCTTTTTTTTCATAATCACTACCTACAATAAATTGATATTCTTTATTATTACTCATTAAATTTATTTTGATAAATCCATTCGTATTTTCAAAATATACAGAATCAATGTCATGATATAAAATATGGTGTCCAGGTGTAATAACGAGTCGTTTGTTTTGTAGTATTATTTTATGAGAATCGTCATTTTCATCGAGAAAACTTAAACTATCACCATATTCTATATTTTTAGCCGTTATAAGTTCATTACTAAGTGAAAATATTGCATTTTCTAGCGATGTATCGATATATTTTGATTGATTAGAAATTTTTAAAACTTTCACTAGTAATGAACAGTTTAAAACAATAAGTAATGTGATAGATAAACTCAATAATACTTCTACTAATGTAAAGCCTTTTTTAGACATGTCTCTATTCCTTCATCTAAATTAAGTGTATATTCTATTTGTTGTTTCTCTGACTGATAAGTTTCGTATTCTTGATTGACTTTGATGTTTGTTTTTGAATTTGTTACATATAAAGACACTAATAGAATAATAACAGTAGTAAAGATACTAAAAGCAAAAAGACTTTCAATCAAAGTAAAACCTTTTTTATTTAAACTCATAATCACCCGCTCCAAGATGAAAAATAATGGTATATTTCTTTTTGGGTGCAATGAGATCAATATGATTTGCTTGATTTATATTGCCATCTTTATTGAAATATATTTCTTTAATATTATTGAAAAAATAATTATTAGGTAAAACTACTCTGTATTTTTTTTGATGATCAATAAAAGATATTTCTTGTTTTGATACAATTAAACTAACTTTTTCATGACTAATTATTGCCTTACTTTTAGCCTGATTAATAATCATTCCTATTTGTTTTTTTACACATTCATCCGTTATATAAATTGTTTTTGTATTCATAAAAGGGAACGAAAGTACTGACAATGTTAATATAATAGATATTACTAACAACATTTCAATCAAAGTAAATCCTTTATTTTGAAACATAGGCTTCACCATCACTTATTCTTATGGCAAGTCCTGAAGGACAAACAGCTTGTTTTTCCTTTAAATAAGGATGGCTGCCAGAAGTTAATTGAGACATACTAGTTGGTAATTCTCCATGCTCGATTTCGTACAAAATGATTTGTGAGTTAACAACTTCAATTTGTGCATCACAACTTTTTTCTTTTACTAAACGATTTTTACTTGTAACATTTGGAATAACAAGCAGTAAAATAACTAGTATTACAGAAATACAAAAAATCATTTCAATGAGTGTAAAACCTTTTTTATTAGAATTCATAATCCTTATAATCCTCCTTTTTATAAATTTGAGACAACATTCATCATAGGAATTATTATTGAAACATACACAACAATTACAAATGTAGCAACAAAACCATAAATCAATGGAACTATGATTTTTATAAATTTAGAAACAAATTGATTTAATTGCATAAATGTAAGTTGGATATAATTTTCTAAACTTTGGTTTTCATGACTATTTTGAATAATAGATATAAATTTTTTAAAATCATCTGAAAAATAAGGAAAATCATTAACTGCTAAATTAAAATCATGACCATTTATAATTAAACGATAAAGTTCATAAACAATCATTTTAATATCACTATCAGTTATTTTATCATATAAAGTTTCAATAATGGATGTTGTATCATAGTGCTGTATGAGTAATTCATTATAATAAATTGCAAACTTTAACGAATAATACTTACAAATCAATTTTTTAATAAAATGTGTGTGATTAATCAAAAAATCTATCTGATTGAATTTTTGTTTTGCAATGCTTTGATAGATAAATATCATTAAAATAATATTTATTATAGTAATTAGTGTTAAAAAAACAGGAATTGCATGTAATAATACAAATAGACATTGAATAATAAATGATTTTTGAATATCAAAATCGTTAAATAAAATTTCAACCTGTGGTAATAAGTAAAAAACAGTAAAAATAGAAAAAACAAATAAGAAAATAAGCAATATAATTGGATATGCCAATTTTTTTAAAAAAGTATTTTTATACTCATCTCTTTTTTTGCAAATTTCAATTGACTTTTTTAATGCAGTTTCTAATGTGAATTCATTTTTAAAAAATGAATAATATTCTTTAAATAGAGTAGGAAAGGGAAGCATTATAAAAATTTCGTCAAGAGAAAAACCTTGATTTAAATAGTTCTTTATTTCCTTTACTTCTTTTTCATAGTTAAGCAAACTGCAAAAATCAAGCGTTTCTTGTAATGAATATCCTTGATTAAAGAAAAAAATAAGTAGATCAATAAAATTAAGTAATTTATTTTTCATTTAAAACACCTACATTTTTTAATGTGCATGCAGCTTTCGAAAAATCATAGTAATCTATTTTCTTTCGATCAAAATATTTTAATAAGTTTTTTTGATCAATGTATTCACTTAAAATAAATACTTCTTTTTTATCGTTAAAACGCATTTTTTGTGTCATGATACCAAGAAGAACATCTTCTAAATCAAGAGATGAAATGTTTAAGTTTTCTAATCTTTTAATCGTATTTATACAATTACTTGCATGAATAGTTGTTAGTACAAGATGTCCAGTTAAAGCACATGTAAGTGCTAATTGAGCTGTGTTTTCATCACGTACTTCACCGACCATTATGACATCTGGGTCATGTCTTAATATTTGTTTTAACGATTCATGATAGCTGATACCTTTTCTGTCATCAATTTCAATTTGCAAACAATAATCTTTATTGATTTCAATAGGATCCTCTAGTGTAATAATATTTTTTTTATACATCTTATTAATTGCATCTAAAATAGCATATAATGTTGTAGATTTCCCAGAACCAGTTGCACCACTTATTACAAATAATCCGCTATCCTTTTGGACAATCTGTTTTAAAAATTGATAAACATGAATATCTTTACTAATATTTTCTAATGATAATTTTTGATGATTATTTAGGATACGAATAACAATGGAATCCATATCTTTTCCAATAAGTGAGGAAATTCTTAAGTTATATTTTTTATTATTTAAAACATACACATAATGTCCTGTTTGAGGTTTACGGTAATAATTTAAATCAATTTTAGAAATGAAACGAATATAATTCATTAATTGAATAATATTTGTTTTTTCATAGGTTTCATAAGTAAGTAGTTCCCCACAAATCCTAAATTTAATCACTCCTTTCTCTGTACATTGTAAATGAATATCACTTACATTTTTTTTAATAGCTTGATAAATAATCTGTTCAAATAGTTCCTCCATAAAAATCCTCCTATTATTATATAGACAATTTATTCTTAAATTTCTTTTTTTAAGTTAATTTTTTTCAAAAAATATAAATAGTAAGAATATCGATTGTAAAAATAAAAAAACTATTCCATTCATAATAATTTTTTGTTACAATCAACAAGGATATTATTAAAAAGGAGATTATTATGATTAACGTTAGTGATTTAAAACCAGGTGTTACTTTTCAAATGGATGGAAATTTATTTGTAGTATTAGATTATTCTCATAATAAAACTGCCAGAGCAGCAGCAAATATTAAAGTTAAAATGAAAAACTTACGTACTGGATCTACTACTGAAATGACATTCGGTGGAAATGATAAAGTAAAAAGAGCACAAATCGATAAAAAAGAAATGCAATACTTGTATAATACAGGGGATGCATTTGTATTTATGGATGGAGAAACATATGAACAAATTGAAATTCCAGCTGAAAATTTAGAATGGGAAAAGAATTTCTTAAAAGAAAGTGATACAGCAACGATTAGAAGTTTTGAAGGTGAAGTATTAGGTGTACAATTACCTGATAAAGTTACTTTACAAATTACTGAAGCAGAACAAGCGGTTAAAGGAGATACAGCAACTGGAGCAACAAAAAATGCTGTTTTAGAAACTGGATTCCAAATCAAAGTCCCTTTATTTATTAATGAAGGAGAAATGGTCGTTATTTCAACTGCTGAAGGAAAATATTCAGGCAGAGCTTAGCACTAGGACAAAACCTAGTGTTTTTTCATATTCTAAAACGTGATTGCATACAGTAGGTAATGAGGGGATGTTCATGAATAAACAAGCTATAACATTTTTATCATTATTTACATTGATTCTTGTTTTATCAATTTATTATTTATTAGTACCACCAATTGATCAAGGTGACACGGTCTCAAAAAAATCATTAAGTAGAATAGAAATTTTGCAAAGTGAACTCAATAAAAATCATGAAAATAAAATTAATGACAATAATACGGTAATTGCCTCTTCAAAAGCATCTGAAAAAGAAATTTCAACAGCACTTACTTCTAATGAAAAAACAAAAGCAATTATAAAAAATGAAAAAGATATCTGTCAGTTATTAACTGATAAAGGGTATAAAGAATGTTTTTGTGAGATTGATGGTGAACACATGAAAGTAGTTGTAAAATTAAAAGATGCAACTTCGAAAGATGCTAATAAAATCATCAAGCTTATTCATAATAAATATAATGGATATATCATTGAAGTTAAATTTGTTGAAGACTAATGATACTTCTAACTTGAATAATCAATGATTTTTAGATAAAATAAAGTATAGAGATATAAAGGAGTAATTTTATGGAATACTATACAGTAGAAAAGAAAAATAATTTAGGTGAACAATATATTGAATTATCTGTTTTTCAAGCAATTACTAATCATGAAGTGAGTAAAATAAACGGGATTGATTTTGATGGTGGAAAAAATTCTGTAAATATTGAAATCAATGATCATAATCAAGTAATCATCGGTATTGACATTGTCATTGATTATGGGCTTAATGTTGGAAAAGTTGTTAGTGAAATTCAAAATGAAGTTGTAAATGCTATTGATAGATATATTGGCTTTAGAAATGTTAAAGTGAATGTTAATGTCAATAAAATTAAATTCTAGGGATTGTCTAGCAATTCCTTTTTTATTGTGTTTATTTATTTAATTTCGTAAGAAACTATGATAGAATATGAATATATTTTGGAAGGAAATGTGTATGGAAAAAGTAAGAAAAAAATTAATTAGAGAAAAAGCTGTTATTGCAGTTTACCAATATCTTTTAACAAATTCAACAGAAGAAGAAATTATGAATTATTTAAACGAATGTTATAAACCAAGAATGGATGAAAGAGAAATTGAACTTTGTAAAGAAATTGTTTTCAATACGATTGAACGTATTGATGAATATGTGCCTCTTATTGAAAAGAATTTGAAAAAATCATGGTCAATTGATCGTCTTTCTATAATGGAAAAAGCAATTCTTTATGTAGCTATTTATGAACGAAATGAAGTTTCTAAAGAAATTTCAATTAATCAAGCAGTTGAATTAGCAAAAAAATACTGTGATGAAGATGCTTATAAATTTATTAATGGAGTTTTAGGTGCCATTGGATAAAAAATATATAACAGTTTCTACTTTAAATAACTATTTAAAGCGAAAAATAGATGTTGATATGCAATTACAGCATGTCTTCATCAAGGGTGAAATATCTAATTTTAAAAGAAATATGAGTTCTGGTCATTTGTATTTTACACTAAAAGATGGTAAATCACATATTAGTGCGATTATGTATAAAGGATTTGCTGAACAATTAAATTTTGATGTAAAAAATGGTGATTCAGTTTTAATAGAAGCAACTGTTTCTGTTTATGCAGTTACAGGATATAATCAATTAATAGTTAAAAATATTGAACCTGATGGAGTAGGTTCATTATTTTTAAAATTTGAGAATTTGAAAAAATCATTACTACAAGAAGGTTTGTTTGATGAAAAATATAAAAAAAATATTCCTTCTTACCCTAGCAAAATTGCTGTTTTATCAGCATATCCTAGTGCTGCATTAATGGATGTAATGCGTACTTTAAAAAAACGTTTTCCTGTGTGTAGAGTTATCATTTTTCCTATACCTGTACAGGGGAAAGACGCATATTTGAAAATTATTTCAACTTTGAAATTCGTAGATGAACTTCACTTTAATACCATTATTTTGGCACGAGGTGGTGGTTCGTTAGAGGATTTATGGAATTTTAATGAAGAAGCATTAGCAAGAACAATTTTTGAATTAAAAACACCTATTATTTGTGGAATAGGGCATGAAATAGATTTTACAATATGTGATTATGTATGTGATTTAAGAGCGTTAACACCTACCTATGCAGCTATTGAAGCCACACCTAATATAGAAGATATGTATAAGCATTTATCAATGTTAGATGGTCTTTTAAAATCAAATATGAAGTATAAAATTGAAACATTGAATACAAGATTAAATCGCTTAACACACTTTTATTTATTTAAAAATCCTGAAAAACTATATGGTGATCACTTACAATATGTTTCTTATTTACAAGATAAAATTTCTAATTTCATGGAAAAACGTTTAAATAATAATATGGTTATTTATACAAAACTTAATTTACAATTACAATCTCAAAATAAAGTATTTGTAAGTCATTATCAACAAAAGATTCAAACATATGAAAATTTATTAAAAATAAATTTTCATAATAAACTTAAAGCCAATCAAAATAACTTAAGTATGTTGATTTCTAAATTAAATGCATTAAGTCCTTTACAAACGTTAGAAAGGGGCTATGCTTTAGTAAAAAAAGAAAATCAATATGTTTCAAGTATAGATGATTTAAATAATGAAGATAATGTTTCTATCTATTTAAAAGACGGTTACGTTAAAGCAACGATTCATAAGGAGTAATGTATATGGAAAAAATGACATTCGAACAGGCAATAAAACGATTAGAAGAAATTGTCGATTTATTAGAAAATAACGAAACATCTTTAGATGATAGTGTTGAACTTTTTCAAGAAGGCGTACAGCTTTCTCAATATTGTTCAAAAAAATTAGGAAATGTAGAAAATAAAGTTTCTAAAATACTTATTGATGGTCAATTAGAAGATTTTGATGTAGAGGTAGAAAATAATGAATAATGTTATAAATGAAATTAATCAAAGACTTGAAAATATTTTATCTCAATATCCTGATAGTAAGGTTAAGGAAGCAATGTATTATTCTTTAAAAGCAGGGGGAAAGCGAATTAGACCATTAATTGTTTTACAAGTGATTAGAGCATATGGTCTTGATTATAGAAAGTATATTGATATTGCTTGTGCATTAGAAATGATACACACTTATTCATTGATCCATGATGATTTACCTGGAATGGACAATGATGATTTAAGACGTGGAAAACCAACATGTCATAAACAATTTGGTGAAGCAACAGCAATTTTAGCAGGAGATGGTCTTCTTAATGAAGCAGTAAACATCATTTTACAAACCAATCTAGATGATTCATTAAAACTTTCACTTGTTTCTTGTTTATATACATCAAGTGGTATAAACGGGATGATTTTAGGACAAGAATATGATATTGAAAATGAAGGTAAAAAGCTTTCAAAAGAAACATTAGATAAAATTCACCATTATAAAACAGGAAAATTATTATCTTGTGCCTTTCAAATGGGGGCTTTAATTGCCTCACCAAACGATTTAGAAATTTTAAAACAAATAGGTTATAAAATTGGCTTAGCATTTCAAATTCAAGACGATATTTTAGATGTGACATCTGATGCCAAAACATTGGGTAAAAATACAGGAAGTGACGAAGCAAATCATAAAGAAACTTATGTTACACTTTTAGGAATTGAAAATTCTCAAAAAGAAGTTGATTTACTATTTAATGAAGCTCAGCAACTTGTGTATTCTTTAACACTAAATCATGGGTTGATTTTGGAAATTATTGAAAAATTATGGAAAAGAGTGAGATAAATGGATTTAACAAAAATTAAAGGTCCTTCTTTTTTAAAAGAATTAACAGAAAAGGAATTGAATGACTTAGCAAAGGATATTCGCCAATTTATTATTGAATCTGTTTCTCAAACAGGTGGACATTTATCAAGTAATTTAGGAATTGTTGAATTAACTATTGCTTTGCATTATGTGTTTAACTCACCTGAAGATAAAATATTTTTTGATGTAGGACATCAATGTTATGTTCATAAAATTTTAACAGGACGTGCAAAAGATTTTACACATTTAAGAAAATTCAATGGCTTATCAGGCTTTCAAAAACGTTGTGAAAGTAAACATGATGTTTGGGAGGCTGGTCATTCTTCTACAGCTCTTTCGGCAGCTGTAGCAATGGCAATCGCAAGAGACTTAAATAAAGAAAGTTTTAGCATTGTTCCTGTAGTAGGCGATGGAGCTATTGTAGGCGGCGAATCTTTAGAAGCTTTAAATCATCTTGGTTCAATTAATAATAAAGTAATTTTAATTTTAAATGATAATCAAATGTCAATCTCTAAAAGCATTGGTGGTATGAACAACTTTCTAAATAATGTGCGTATGTCTAATACATATAATAAAATGAAAGATGACTATCGTTCGATTTTACAACATGGGAAATTAGGAGAAGGTGTTTATAAAGCTACAAAATATATTAAAGACTTTGTAAAAAGAGGTTTTATAAATGATACTATTTTTGAAGACTTTGGTATTGATTATTTAGGTCCGGTGGATGGACATAATATTGTTGAATTGATAAGAGTATTGCAACTTGCACAAAAGAATAAAAAGAGTGTCGTTGTACATGTTGTTACTGAAAAAGGAAAAGGTTATTCATTTGCTGAAAATGATCAAGAAGGTAAATGGCATGGAACTCCACCATTTAATGTAAAAAATGGCCGTGTGCTTTCTTCTGGAAATTCTTCAAAAAAATCATGGTCGGAAATTATATCTGATCAGGTTTTACAATGGATGAAAATTGATAAGGATATTGTTTCAATTACTCCTGCAATGATTAAAGGATCGGCAATGAATACTTTATTTAAAGTATTCCCAGAAAGATGTTTTGATGTAGGAATTGCTGAAGAGCATGCTCTTACTTTTACAGCAGGTTTATCTATTTCTCAAAAAAAACCTTTTATTTCTGTCTACTCTTCTTTTTTACAAAGAGCTTATGATCAAATTAATCATGATATTGCTAGAATGGATTTACCATGTCTTTGCAGTATTGATCGTGCAGGTATTGTAGGAGAAGATGGCCCAACGCATCATGGGGTATTTGATGTAAGTATTTTATCACCTATTCCTAACATCGTTCTTTTTGCTCCTAAAGATGCTAGAGAACTTCGTCAATTTGTAAATACAGCATTTCATAATTTTAATAAACCTTATTTTATTAGAATACCTAGAGGAAGTATAGATGATATAAAAGTTGATTATAATAATCAATTAGAATTAGGTACTTGGACTATTGAATCTTGCAAAGATGACTATAAAATGACTTTAATTTGTTATGGTGATAATGTTGAAAAGATAAAAACAATAATCAAAAGTAAACATTTAAATATTAGAATTATAAATGCGAGATTTATTAAGCCTATAGATGAAGATATGGTACATAAAATATTTACTGAAAATGATAAACCGATTCTTGTATATGAAACTATTTTAAAAACAGGATCATTAGGTTCGATATTATTGACTTATTGTAATGAAAAACATATTTTAAGAACTTTTGAACATATTGCACTTGCAGATCATTATTCAAAGCAAGGATCTGTACAAGAAATATATGATGATGAAAAAATTGATTTAGATACTGTTATAAATAAATGTGAGGAATTAATGAATGGAAAAAAAGAGAATTGATGTATTACTAGTAGAACAAGGATTCTTTGATTCGCGTGAAAAAGCAAAACGTGCTGTTATGGCTGGAATAGTTCATAATGATCATGAAATTATTGATAAACCTGGCACAAAAGTTCCTGTAGATATGGAGCTTTTTGTAAAGGGAACGGTTATGCCCTATGTTTCTAGAGGTGGTTTAAAATTAGAAAAAGCACTAAAAATATTTGATATTTCAATGCAAAATCGTGTTATGGTTGATATTGGTTCTTCAACAGGAGGATTTACAGATTGTGCTCTTCAAAATGGTGCACAATGTGTTTATGCTGTAGATGTAGGTACGAATCAACTTGTTTGGAAATTAAGAAATGATCCACGAGTTATTGTTAAAGAAAAAACGAATTTTAGGTATGCTACCCGTGATTTGTTTGAAAATGGGATACCTAATATTGCAACGATTGATGTTTCTTTTATTTCTTTGAAACATATTTTTATTCCTCTTAAAGATATATTAAATGAAAATGATGATATTGTAGCGTTGATCAAGCCTCAATTTGAAGCAGGAAAAGATGAAGTTGGGAAAAAGGGAATTGTAAAAGATCCTAAAACACATTTAAAGGTTATTGAAAATGTCATTGCGTATGCAAATGAATGTCATTTGAGCTTACAAGCATTGTCTTTTTCTCCAATTACCGGTGGAGAAGGTAATATTGAGTTTTTAGCTCATTTTAAAGTTGGTGGAGTAAATAATCCTATTGATATTGAAAATGTTGTAAATGAAGCACATATTTGTTTTAAAGGGTAAAGGATGGGTGATACTATGATAGAAAGTTTATATATAGAAAATTTTGCAATCATTGATCAAGTTCAAATAGACTTTCAATCAGGAATGACAGTTTTAACTGGAGAAACAGGGGCAGGGAAATCAATTATCATTGATGCTATTGGTCAATTGATAGGTCAACGTAGTCAACCATCATTTGTAAAAAATGGGGCTGATTATGCATTTATTGAAGGTGTTTTTTCTTCTAATAAAGAAATAGATAAAATTTTATTGGATAATAATTTTCCCATTGATGAGCATCTTGTTATTTCAAAAAAAATTAATCGCGATGGTAAATCAGCAATCAAAATTAATTATCGTAATTCTAGTCAATTATTATTGAAAAAAATAATGTCACAAATTGTAGACATACATTCTCAATTTGAAACACATCAATTATTTAATGAATCCTATCATTTAAAGCTATTAGATAATTTTATTGGAAATGAATTAACTGATTTAAAAAAAGAATACCTTACTCTTTATCAAACGTATAAAAATCTAAATCAAAAATATCTTTCTTTAACAAAAGAAGAATTAACTGATGAACAATTAGATTTTTATTTAGCTCAATTAGAAGAAATAGAAGAATTAGATTTAGAAAATTTTGATGAAGAAGAGTTTTTAAAAGAGAGAAATAATCTATTAAATTATGAAAAAAATTCTCAACATATTAAAAACTATAAAGCATTAATGGATTCTTCAAAAGGAATAATGGATCTCTTCAAACAAAGTTTAAACGAACTTTCATATCTCGAAATTGATGATATTAAGCACAATTATGATCAACTATATGATCTTTATTATACAGTAGATGGTATAAATCAAGATATTTATGATCAATTTTCTCAATCATACTTTAGTGAAGAACATTATAATGAAGTGCAAGAAACCTTTTTCAAATTAAACAAGCTTAAACGTAAATATGGCCAAACAATTGATGCTATTATTGATTTTAAAAATAGTTTAATAGAAAAAATAGAATTATTCAAAAATAGAGATCAAATGATTGAAAATATCAATTTAAAACTTAAAGAAACAGAAAATCAATTGATTTACTATGCTAAAAAAATTTCTATTTTAAGAAAAAATAAAGCATTAGAATTAGAAAAAGAAGTAAAATATATTTTAAATCAAATGTATCTTCAACAAGTTCAATTTAAATTTGATTTTCAAATTAATGATTTTAATGATAACGGAATAGATAATGTTAAAATTGTTGTTTCAACAAATAGTGGTCAACCACTTCAACCACTTCAAAAAATTGCTTCGGGTGGAGAATTATCACGCATTATGCTAGCAATTAAAGCTGTTTCACAAAATTCAAAAGATGGTGGTACAATCATTTTTGATGAAGCAGATACAGGAGTCAGTGGTAAAGTGGCTGAAAGCATTGGGCACGTTATGAAAAAAATCTCAAAAAAACAACAAGTTGTTTGTATTACACATTTAGCTCAAGTCGCATGTTTTGCTAATAACCATTTGTTTATTGAAAAAGAGCAAATGGATAACACAAGTAAAGTACATGTAAGATTACTTAATGAAAAAGAAAGTGTTTATGAATTAGCTAAAATGATTTCTGGTAAAGAAATTACACAACAATCTATAGACCATGCAAAAAAATTGAAAGAAATATGTGTATAAAATTAAAGCATAGATACCAAAATATGTTGTAGCAAAAAAAAGCTACAGGAGGTATCTATGCTTTTTAAAAAGCTTAAAATATCCTTCTATACCTGTTGTCTATCTATTATATTAATGATAGTACCTATTAATGCAATTGATGTTTTAATTGGAGGAGAATCTGTTGGAATAATATTAAATTATGATGGTGTTTGCATTACTGGTTTCTATAAAATAAAAGTTGACAATGAAATTATTGATCCATCTAATTATTTTGAAATCAATGATATTATTACCAGTGTTGAAAAGAAAAATGTTAAAACAATTGATGATTTAACAAATATAATAAAAAATTGCAATACAAGTAATTTAGAATTCACAATAAAAAGGGCATCGAATATTTATCATAAAACTATGAAAATTTATAAAAATAATGCTGAATTTAGTACAGGGTTATATGTAAAAGATTGTGCTAAAGGAATAGGAACTGTTACCTATTATCAATTAAATACAGGCAAATTTGCTTGTTTGGGGCACAATATGGTTGATGATGATCTTGATATAAATGATGGTTCACTGTATTCTGCTTCCATAAAAGGTATAAAGAAAACCGAGTCATACAATATAGGTCAAAAAATTGGTAATATTGATAATCAATCTATAGGTGAGATAGAAAAAAATAATAATTTTGGCGTTTATGGGAAAATTAATAATCTTCCAAATAAAAATGTTTATAAAACTGCTACCATAGATGAAGTTAAATTAGGAGATGCCTATTTTCTTACGGTTTTAAATGAAAATAATGTAGAAAAATGTAAGATAAAAATTACTGATCTATTAAAACAAGATAAACCTATGGAAAAAGGAATAAAATTTATTGTTACAGATCAAAAAATCATAGAACAATGTCAAGGTATTATTCAAGGTATGAGTGGTTCTCCGATCATTCAAAATAACAAATTAATAGGTTGTGTTACACATGCAAGTAAATCAGAAATATTGGAAGGGTATGGCATGTATATACAATGGATGATAGATAACGAATAAAAGCCATGTTTTTAACATGGCTTTTATAAAAAATAATACTAATTTTATCTTATTTTTAACAAAACATGTAATAATTTGTATTTCTTATTTTTCTAAAATTCGACAAATAATAAAAAATACTTAAGAAAAATGTAGATATATTTTTAAAAATACTAAATATTAGTTATTAAATTTATAAATTTATGTTAATTTTTATCTAAAATCTAAACATAAATTAGAATACTTTATATAATATGGTTGTTGGTAGTGGATGGGAGGTAATTATGGAAAAAAAGAAAATCTTTATTATTGTGGAAAATCATGAACTGTTAGAAGGTATAGCACAACAATTTGAAAAATTTTCCAATTATCAAATTGTAGGTACTGCTAATAGTGCAGGTGATGCAATTACTTTTTTTAAAACAAACAATTGTGATTTATTAGTTATTGATCTGATGCTCACTGATATTGATGGTGTCGGAGTATTAGAGAAAGTGAGGGAAGTCAATAAAAATGCTTATCAAAAAGTTGTATGTATTACAAGTTTTACTAGTCCATTGATAAGTAATGCACTAGAAAAATTAAATGTAAGCTATTGTTTTAAAATTCCTTTTGATTTTAATTATTTTATGGATGTTATTAAACGCGTTTTTTCAGATGAGACAAAAATCAATGAGACTCATGTTAATGAAACTGAAAAAATTCAAAAAGTTAAAATCGAAAATGAAATCACAGAAATTTTACATGAAGTGGGTATTCCTGCTCATATAAAAGGATATATGTATTTAAGAACAGCAATTATGAAAACATATGATAATATTGATATTTTAGGTCAAGTAACGAAAGTACTATATCCAGAAATTGCAAGAAATTATAATACCACTTCTTCAAGAGTAGAAAGAGCTATCCGACATGCAATCGAAGTTGCATGGAATAGAGGAAATACTGAGGCCATTGATGATATCTTTGGATACACAGTATCTGCTTCCAAATCTAAACCAACAAATTCTGAATTTATTGCAATGATTGCTGATAAATTGAGATTAGCACATAAAACAGCATTAGCAAATAAAGGGCACTATTTATAATTAAAATATGTTACAATGTTGCTAAGGGAGTGAGCTGCTATATGCAAATTATATTTCATATAGATTTAAATGCATTTTATGCAAGTGCTGAAATGGCACATGATTCTTCTTTGGAAGGAAAACCTTTAGTAATATCTGGAAATAACAGGCGTGCGATTGTTTCTACTGCTTCATATGAAGCAAGAAAATATGGAATCCATTCTGCAATGCCATTATTTCAAGCTAAACAATTATGTAAAAATTTAATCATAAAACCCGTAAATTTTGATTTATATAGACGTTTATCAAGTCAATTTTTTGAATTGATTTCAACATATAGTCCTTTGTTAGAAATAGCAAGTATTGATGAATGTTATGTTGATTTTTCTAATTACATTATCGAACATAATATTCATCCTTACAAACTTGCAAAAATCATTCAAAATGATGTTTTAAATACATTAAAACTAAAATGTTCTATTGGAATTGCTCCTAATAAATTTATGGCTAAAATGGCTAGTGATATGAAAAAACCAATGGGTATTACCATTTTAAATAAATCTAATTATAAACAATTACTTTGGCCCCTTGATGTTTCTGAAATGTTTGGAATCGGTAAAAAAACTGCACCTAAACTCAAAGAAATGGGCATTTTAACTATTGGAGATGTAGCTAATTATGATAACTATAATAAATTACGTCAGATTATTGGGAAAAATGCACTTCTATTATATAGAAAAGCCAATGGAATAGATATTTCTAAAGTAAATACTGAAAAAAACGAATTAAAATCTGTAGGTAATTCAACAACCTTACAATACGATACAAATGATATAGAGACTATTTATGAAACTTTACGTATATTATGTTCTAGAGTTTCATTTAGAGCAAAAAAAAGAAATTTGATTGGCAATTCGATCAGTATTACGATTAAGTATTCTCGATTTGAGTCAGTTACACGACAAACTCCTTTAATTGATTATATCAATGAATATGAGATAATACTTTCTACTGCAAAATACTTATTTGATAAAAATTATAGTGGAAAACCTCTTAGACTTATTGGAGTTTCGTTAAATAATGTTATCAATCGAAGCAGTTATAAAAAACAAGTAAGTCTATTTGACAAAAATATTGAGAAAAATAAAATAAAAACAACAGAGGCTGTAATCAATAAAATTAATAGTGAGAATAAATATCATTTGACAACGGCTTCTGCTTTATTAAATAAATCAAAAAACAAGTACAGAAAAGAATAATCATAAAAAAAAGAATACATCATATCCTATGCTATAGGAGGAGATATGATGTCTTTTTTTATTCAAAAGAAAAATATGTATTTACATCAATATTTATTCTTAAATTTTCTTTGTTCAACAATTATTTCAATTATATTTTTTTCATTAAATAAATATTCTCTTTATAAAATTTCGGTTGATCTCATATTCTTTAAAACACATCAACTAAATTCATATCTATTATGTACATTTATGTACATAATAATCATCATGGTTTCAGCAACAAGTTTTATTGGTGCTCCAGTTATATCAATTGGAATCATTTATAGAATTTTATGTATTATTTCTTTTATTTTTAAATATTATCAATCGCTTCTTTCGTTTCATAATATTTTTATTATTGTATTACCTCAAATGATTATTGAAATTTTAATTACGTATGTGATGTCTTTTATGTCAACGTATCTTTCTATACAAAGTTTCAAATTAACTTTCATACAAAAAGATAACTTCAGTTTAAAATATTTATTTAATTATATTTTAAATTACTTAATTATTATATGTTTTTTAATATTCATATCTGCACTGTTAAAAATTTACCTTATATAAAATTGTTCTTCAATAATCATTCGTGATATAATAAATATGGTGGTAATATGAACATATATGATGCACTTAACGAATATAAACAATATTTATTAATAGAAAAAAAGGTATCAGATAATACATTAAAAAATTATATGCGAGATCTTGAACATTTTATAAACTATATTCAAAAACAAAATCAAGTTGTTTTAATCGATCAAATTGATAAAGATATGATTAGAAAATATTTACAACAATTTACATCTTTAGCAGCATCTTCTTTATCACGAAAAATGGTTTCACTACGCTCATTTTATAAATTTTTGATGAAAGAAGAAATTGTTAAAAAAAATCTTATGGAGACTTTTGATTTACCAAAAAACACTAAAAGACTTCCACAGGTTTTAAATATGGAAGAAATAAAAACATTACTTGATAGTATTGAAATGGATAATTTTAAAAATGCTAGAACGAGAGCTATGCTAGAACTATTATATGCAACAGGTATGAGAGTTTCTGAATTGTGTAATTTAAAATTATCACAACTTAATTTAAAAATGAAATATTTAAACGTAATTGGAAAAGGGGATAAAGAAAGGCTTTTGCCTTTAAATGACTATGTATGTGAAATTTTATCATGTTATATTTATGATTTTAGATACCCTAAATTAGATTTTAAAGATAATGATTACTTGTTTTTTAATAATCATTTAAATAAAATATCTAGTGAGTATTTTTATAAAATCCTAAAAGAAGCATGTATAAATGCAAATATCAAAAAGAAAGTGTCGCCTCATACTATTCGACATACATTTGCAACTCACTTGTATGAAAATGGTGCTGATTTACGTTCTATTCAAGAATTACTTGGGCATAGTGATATTTCAACAACCACTATTTATACTCATGTTTCAAATAATAAAATTATTGATGATTATAATAAATATCATTTAAGAGCAAAAACAAAAAAAGGAGATAGTATTCATGAAATTTAATAGAATTTTTCTCATTGTTTGTGATTCAATGGGAATTGGAAATGCAAAAGACGCAAAAAAATATAATGATTTTGGAGCAAATACCGTTGGTCATATTTGTTCAATATGTGATGGTTTAAATATACCAACATTGCAAAATTTAGGATTTGGTAATTTAGGTGATTTTAAAGGTGTTGCCAAAACAGAAAACCCACAAGCTTATGTTTTAAAATTAAATGAAGCATCGAATGGTAAGGATACAATGACTGGACATTGGGAAATGATGGGGCTTAAAACAGAAAAACCTTTTATTACATTTACAGATACCGGTTTTCCTAAAGAATTTATTGACCTATTTGAGAAAAAAACTGGTAGAAAATGTGTAGGAAATATTGCATGTAGTGGTACTAAAATTCTAGATATGTATGGAGAACATCAAATCAAAACAGGGGATTGGATAGTCTATACTTCTGCCGATTCTGTTTTTCAAATTGCTGCAAATGAAGATATTATCCCATTAGAAGAATTATATCATGCATGTCAAATTGCTAGAGAAATAGCTATGGATGATAAATGGAAGGTTGGTAGAGTTATCGCTAGACCATATATAGGAACAAAAGAAGGACATTTTACTCGTACATCTAATAGACATGATTATGCATTAGCCCCATTTTCTAAAACTGCGCTTGATTCTTTAAAAGATGCTGGATTAGATGTTATAGGTGTAGGTAAAATACCAGATATATTTGTTGATCAAGGGATTACAAGAAAAATTAAAACAGTAAGTAATGAAGATGGTATGAATAAAACTATTGAATTAGCAAGTGACAATTTTAATGGTTTAGCATTTATTAACTTAGTTGATTTCGATGCGGTCTATGGGCATAGAAGAAATGCTGCTGGTTATGGAAAAGCAATTGAAGAATTCGATGTACAATTAGGAGAATTAATAAATGAATTAAAAGAAGATGATTTATTAATAGTTACTGCTGATCATGGAAATGATCCAACATATAGAGGAACAGATCATACACGTGAACAAGTACCACTTATAATTTATTCAAAACAATTTAATGAAATGAAAGTATTAAATGATGGTGATTCTTTTGGAATTATCGGTTCTACAATTTGCGATAACTTCAATGTTAAATATAATGGTATAGGTTCATCTATATTAAAATTATTAAAATAGGGATAGAAAAATGGAAAATAGAAAAATCATTCTTTATTCATTATTTGCAGATTTATTAGGAGTTTTATTATTTATATTTGCAATTCAAATGCACAGTAATGTTATTTTATATTCATTTTATCTTTTATCTATATTATTATTTATCGTTTCATTTCTAGCTTTATATAAAAATCTTAAAAGTAATAATAAACTTATATTCATATTTGTTATGTTTATTTCCGTAATACTTGTCATGTTATGCACATATTTTATTATTATCTAATACAAGTATATAAATAGTTAAAATAATAAAAAACTATTTATATATACTATAAAAGTTATATAATATACATTATGCGAAGTGCTCTTAAACTGCTTTTAAAATTTTGATTTAATTGATTCAACTAATAAATTAGCCTTTTCTACGTTTAGATAATGATCATAATGATAATCTTTTAAAAACATTGTTAAATGTGGTCTTGCAATACCTAACTCATTACAAAAAGTAGTAATATTAAGATATTGTTTAACATCATTTAAATAACTTCTACATTCACTTTTAGATAACATACTTAACACACTCCTTACCAATTTACATAATCAAACAATTCTCTTTCTAATTCTTCAAAATCATTAAATATTCTATTAAATGCAAATTCTGTTTTTATTATCTTATAGGTTGCTTCTGCTACTGCATTATCATATGGACATCCTTTAGCACTAAGTGACCTATCTATTTTAAAAGTATCTAGTACTTCATCTATAATATTATTTTTAAATTCATTTCCTCTGTCTGTATGAAATATTTCAATTTTATTTAAATCATATTTTATTGTAGTTATTGCTTTTCTAACCAAATCATCATCCTTATGTTTTCCTGCTGTATAGCCTACAATTTCCCTGTTATATAGATCTAACATTAAACATATGTAGTTCCATTTTCCTGCAACATTGACATAAGTTAAATCACTTAGAATTACTTTCATTCTTTCTTCTTGATTGAAATTTCGTTTTAACTTGTTATCTATTTTATCGTTATTACATATCTGTTTATGCACTTTATATTGTTTGACTGTGTACGTTGATACAAGGCCATTTTCCTTCATGATACGTCTAATTCGTTGCTTACTGGCTATAATTCCTTTTTTCTTTAATTCAACTTTGATTTTTCTAGATCCATAGTTATTACGACTATTTTTAAATATTTCTTTAATATGTTGTGTTAGTTTTTCTTCTTCTGCGTTATATTTTTTTGCAGGTTTATTTTTAGCGTAATATAAAGATGAGCTTGAAATATTGAGTAATTTACACATCGCGCTGATTGGATATTTATACGAATTGGATAAAATAACATTTATTTTCGTCCCATAATCAGCGAATATCATTTTCCATTTTTAATCGTTGATTTTCTTTACGAAGTTTGATTAATTCATTTTCTTCAGGAGTTCTGTTATCTTCTGCTTTAAATGAACCTGAATTATTGCATTTATTGATCCATGATGATAAAGCTGATGGTGTTAGCTCATACTCTCTTACAAGTTCAGCCCTTGGTTTTCCACTATTATACAATTCAACAATTTTCTTTTTTAATTCATCAGTGTAATTTCTTCTTTTTCTTGCCATTTTGGTTACCTCATTTCATTTTTATTTATTATAAACAGTTCTCTTTAGAATTGTCCAATAAAGTGTAACCTATCCAAAATTATTTCGTCATACTATAAGAGTAACCTTCGAAATTAATGTTATTTCAAAAGACTTTGTCGTGAAACTTTTTAGAAAAGAATGTATTTGAAAACATAGAGAAAAATAATGTAGAAAACATTGTAAGAATTGATAAAAATGTTGGAGATAATATTGAAGAAAATATTGAAAAAGAGGATGTATATTACGTTGATAAAATAAACATTGTTTTTGACACAATGAAAAGAATTGATATAAATGGATATAAGATGATAATGATAATTTTTAATCAGTATTTTTATGAAATGTATTTTGAATTGACAATAGTTGATGGACTTCATTTAAAAGAATATGAATTTAAGTAGAATAGTAAGAAGGATGTAAAACAAAAAGTTAAAAATTAGAAAAAGGTGCAAAAATAAAAAGGACAACTTAATGTCCTTTTTGCTAACGGCAATAATATATTCTACACTTCGAAATTTTGGATTGAGAATTTTTTTCTAATATAGTTTTTCTGTCATATTCGCGCTGTTTAAACTAGACGCAAATTTGATTTAATTAATTTTAAACGATAACTATCCTAGTGCTAAATACACTAGTTTTTTGCCATCAGCAAATTAATTTTACCACAAATTAGAAATTTTGAAAACAGGAAAATAAGCAAGTCGTTTTTATTTTCTTATTTTTAAAAAGTTTAAAACGTTTAAAAGATTGAAAAGAAAAAAAGTAATCACCAGCCTGGAAAGTTTGTGATTACTTTTCTATGTAATACGATAAACTAATCAGAGCAATCTTTTTACTCCTCTTATATTTTATTCTTTTATTTTAATTTTTCAATGAACGGGATTTTTATTCTTGAAATTAGTCCTAAAAGTTATATAATCTATACCCCCCACCAAATTGGCTAATATTTTTTGACTATTCATAACTTCTGTTTCGACGCCTTCTGGGCAAATTACATTACTTTGCTAATAGTTAAAATTTAAAAGGAGAATAAATGCAAGATGTAAATTATTCTCCTTCTATAAATAATAGATCTTAAAAATTATAATAGTATTTTTATTAAAATTTATTCATCCATTAGTTTTTTAGCATAATTGTATACTTTTTCACCATTCATCATTCCATAATCTTTCATATCAATAACATCTACTGGAAGTCCTGGATTGACTTTGGCAGCTTCTTCTTTAATTTTTCCTAAATTGAATCTAACTTGTGGGCCAAGTAAAACACAATCCACAGTTGAAAGTCTGTTAATTCCATCAGACATTGGAAGAGCAAAGATTTCTACTTCATCTCCTACTTTTTCTGCTGCTTGTTCCATTTTTGTTACTAATAAACTTGTCGACATTCCAGCCGAACAAACTAACATGATTTTTTTCATTTGAAATTCTCCTTTATCTTTTATCTACTATAATAAGTTTATATTTTTTTAGCAATTTAATCTACTCGAATTCAAATTTTGTAATTTGATTTCAAATATTATCATTTATAACAAAAACTATTAAATTTATTTTCATAGATAACTTACCCTGTTCGATTTCATACAAAATAATTTGTAAATTAACAACTCCAATTCGTACATTTTAATCTTATACTAAATGATTTCTATTTTTAACATCTAGAATGCCAAACAGTAAAACAACAAGTATTATAGTAATATAAAAAATCATTTCAATGAGTGCAAATATATTTTATTTATTTGTATATAATGTTGTTAAAATAAAAAGCAATATTAAAAATAAATAGAGTAACTAAAAAATCGTGGGGATTTCTCAAGCTATAAATAATCCAGGGGCATTATACTGAACCGACTTTGTTGGACAAAAAATAATTAACTTAATGATAAGGCTTGATTCCTAATTTGTAAAGGAGTTAAGCCTTTTCCCTTTACTGTAATTCTAAAATTATTATGATAATGAATATAATCTATCATCGCTTGTTTTAAATTATCTAATGATTCAAATGTATTTTCAAATCCATAAAACATTTCATTTTCCTTGTCATTCCAACGGTTTGATCATTCATGCCTACTATGACCGCCATGTCGATATCTTTGATCGAAATCATACCATCAGAATATTACGCCTTAAATGCCCATCTTGTAATTCTACCCATGCTGTCCTGATTGAAGATACGATTCCTTATTCTATTGTTTCTTTTGATATCATCATTGATGTTTTAAAAAATAAAGATTTTTTATCGTCTTCTCATGTTTCCTTTATTATTGATTATATTTCTTTTTTTTGGAGGTAGACTCTCTATTGTTACTGTATCCAATGTTCTCAAGGATCTTAAATCTCCAAATGCAACCTTAGCTTTATCATTGTAGATGACAAATCAAAAAGAAGAATGAACACTACCATCATTGAAAACAGAAATAAGACTATTAAACTTATCAAACATGCTTCGAATGGCTATCTGAACTGGGAAAGATTCCGTAATTGTATTCTCTGCACTTTAAATGATGATACGATATACTATTTTACATGTATAAGAAAGGACAAAAATTAAAATGAAAAAAGTATTTACACTTGTTATTGATGAAGATAATGAACCAATTATTGTCGAAGAAGATGTAATTTTAGAAGATATTCTTAATAGTCTGGCATCGATTTCTAACCGAATAGGTGATATACAGCTAGCTCTAATAAAAAATGATGATGTTGATACATCATCAGATTTAGATATTTCCAAAATTGACTTCTAATGTATAAAGAAACGTGGGGCAAATGTTGCCCCACATCATTTGATAATTAAAATATGAGAAACCCCTCGTTATTTTAAATTACCAATAAATATTGCTCTTTTAGGATATCTCTAATTTTAAGATGATCCTACTACCAACATCTAAAGAATACAGTAAAAATTGAAATATTTCAATAAATATGATCAATAATTGTTGAATAATATCAAAATAAATTATTTTTCAAATTTATTTGCTTTATCAAATGAATCATATAGATTAGTTACATAATTTCCATTAAAGCAAGACATACATAACCCACATGTATGTTCTTTTGAAAAATGAATAGATTTTTTTAATCCTTCTTCACTAATAAACGCAAGGCTATCAGCTTCAATATATTTACATAATTCTTCAACATTCATTTTATTAGAAATTAATTCTTCTATTGTAGATGTATCTACACCATAAAAACATGGAAATTTAATAGCTGGAGAAGCAATTCTAACATGTACTTCTGTTGCACCAGCATCTTTTAAATGTCTTACGATTCTTTTCGAAGTTGTTCCTCGTACAATTGAATCATCAATCATAACTACTTTTTTTCCACTGACAATTGCCGATACTGCAGACAGCTTCATTCGTACACCTTGTTCTCTCATTTCTTGAGTTGGTTGTATAAATGTTCTACCCACATATTTATTTTTTACCAATCCCATTTCATAAGGAATTCCTGATGCTTCTGAATACCCAATTGCTGCTGAAATCGATGAATCTGGAACACCAATAACAACGTCTGCATCGATAGGATTTTCATAATATAATTGCTTACCAGCTAATTTTCTTGTTGTATGAACATTTATACCATCTAAATTACTATCAGGTCTTGAAAAATAAATATACTCCATAGCACATATTTTATCTTGTAATGGATCTTTTGTATAAATCTTACTTAATAATTTTCCATCTTTTACCCTAACAATTTCACCTGGTTCAACATCTCTTACAAATTTTGCTCCAACGACATCTAATGCGCATGTTTCTGATGCAAACACATAAGCACCATTTGGTAAAATTCCAATTGATAAAGGTCGTAATCCATATTTGTCCCTTGCAGCATAAATTCTATTATCAACCATGATTAAAAATGCAAATGCACCATCTAATTTATCTAAAGAAGTACATATTCTATCAATCATATGTCCACTTTGTCTTTTAATAAGATGCCCTAATACTTCAGTATCAGAAGTTGAGGAGAAAATGCTTCCTTGTTCTTCTAATTCTTGTTTTAGAATATTTGCATTAACTAAGTTTCCATTGTGACATATACTCATAGATCCTTGCATAGTTCTAAATACAAATGGTTGAACATTAGCAATTCCACCTCCACCAGCAGTAGAATATCTAACATGTCCAATAGCTGAATTACCATGTAACTCTTTTAATTTATCTTGGTTAAATACTTCTGTAACAAGTCCTTCGCCTTTATGAAAAATCATTTTACCATTGTTTTCACAACAGATACCAGCAGCTTCTTGACCTCTATGTTGTAAGCTATGTAATCCATAATAACATATTTGTGATGCATCTTGATGACCAATTATCCCAAAAACACCACATTCTTCATGTAATTCTCTATCCATATAATCCATATAATACCCCCGTGACGTAAATATTGTATAATGCAAATTTATTATCGTCAATATTTTTTATATATTAAAAAATTAGAGTTTCCTCTAATTTTTAAAACTATGAATTGGTGCTGGTATTCTTCCACCACGATTTATAAATTCTGAACAATCAAATTCATTAACAGGCATAATAGGAGCATAACCTAATAATCCTCCAAATTCAACCGTTTCACCTACATCTTTTCCAGTTACTGGAATGATTCTTACAGCTGTTGTTTTTTGATTGATCATACCAATAGCCATTTCATCAGCAATAATACCAGAAATAGTAGCTGATGATGTTTTACCAGGAATAGCAATCATATCTAATCCGACACTACATACACATGTCATTGCTTCTAATTTTTCAAGTGTTAATGCTCCATTTTCTACAGCATTAATCATTCCTTGATCTTCACTTACAGGAATAAATGCACCACTTAGTCCCCCAACATAAGATGATGCCATTACGCCTCCTTTTTTTACTTGATCATTAAGTATTGCTAATGCTGCAGTAGTTCCAGGTGCCCCGACACTCTTTAATCCCATACCTTCTAAGCAATCTGCAATACTATCACCAACAGCTGGTGTAGGTGCAAGAGATAAGTCAATAATTCCAAATGGGATATTTAACATTTTTGAAGCTTCTTGAGCAACAAGTTGACCCACACGAGTAATTTTAAAAGCAGTTTTTTTGATTGTTTCGCATAATTTACCAAAATCTTCACCTTTACATTTTTCTATTGCGTTTTTCACAACTCCTGGACCACTTACACCAACATTAATAATACAATCAGCTTCACTTACACCATGAAATGCTCCAGCCATAAATGGGTTATCATCAGGTGCATTACATAAAACAACAAGTTTAGCACATCCAATTGAGTCATTTTCTTTTGTTAAATCAGCAGTTTCTTTAATAATTTCACCCATTAATTTAACAGCATCCATATTAATTCCAGTTTTAGTAGAACCAACATTTACTGAACTACAAACATTGTTTGTTACTTTCATTGCTTCTGGAATAGATTCAATTAAAAGTCTTTCAGCAGGTGTCATTCCTTTAGAAACAATAGCGCTATATCCCCCAATAAAATTAACTTTAAGTTCGGCAGCACATCGATCTAAAGTCTTAGCAATTTTAACAAAATCCTTTGTTGATTTACATGCATTAGAACCTACAAAACCAATAGGTGTAACAGAAATACGTTTATTAACAATTGGAATACCATATTTCTTTTCAATTTCTTCACCCGTTTTAACTAAATCTTTTGCTACAGTTGTTATTTTGTTATATATATTTTTGCATAAAACATCAATATCATGATCCATACAATCTAATAAACTGATCCCTATAGTAATTGTACGTACATCTAAATTTTCTTGTTCAATCATTTTATTTGTTTCTGCAACTTCAAATAAATTAATCATTCTAATCTCCTTTAAATTCGATGCATTTTATTAAAAATATTTTCATGTTGTAACTTGATATTAACACCTATTTCATTTCCTAATTCATTAAGTTCATCACAAATAGCACCAAAATCTTTTGTTGCATTTTGTAATTCAATAATCATCATCATATTGAAATATCCTTGAATAATAGTTTGAGAAATATCTAAAATATTAAGTTTGTTATCAGCTAAATATGTACAAACTTTAGCAATAATTCCAACTTGATCTTTCCCAACAACAGTAATAATACCCTTTTCCATAATTATCCTCCTTATACTTTTGGAATATTATAGCATATGAAAAAAAATTAAAAAAGACTAAAATAAAAAACGACTGTTAAACAGTCGTCTCTAGTGAATTATTCACCCATCATAGCTTTAGCTTTTTTATAAACAGCTTCACCATTCATCATTCCATAATCTTTCATATCGATTACGTCACATGGTTTGCTTACACCAGCAGCTTCCATAGCTTTTTCAATAGTATTTTTTTGGAATCTAACTTGTGGGCCAAGTAAAATACAATCTACATCACCAACACGTTTTTCTCCTTCAGAAATTGGTAAAGCGAAGATTTCAACTTCATCACCCATTGCTGCAGCTGCTTTTTCCATTTTAGTTACTAATAAACTAGTAGACATACCAGCAGCACAAACTAACATAATTTTTTTCATAATAATAAATACCTTCCTTAACTGATTTTTTAAAGGGTTAACCCCAATTTTTACTATTTTATGTGATTAATCACCAATTAATTTTTTAGCCATTTCAAAAACAGCTTTACCATTCATTGTTCCATAATCTCTCATATCAATTACTTCAACAGGAATTGGTCCTTTTTTACGTCCAGCAGCTAATTTTTCAATAGCAGATTTTTGGAATCTAACTTGTGGGCCAAGTAAGATAACATCAACGTCTTCTAAAACTCTTGGTGCATCAGAAAATGGTAATGCGAAAATTTTTGCATCATATCCAGCATCTTTAGCAGCACCTTCCATTTTAGTTACTAATAAACTAGTAGACATACCAGCTGAACAAACTAATAAAATTTGTTTCATTTTTAACACTCCTTCTCATTTATAACCTATATATATTTTATCAATTATCCCTTTAAATGTAAACCCTTTCCGCTCTTTTTTTTCTATTTCAGAAAATAGATTTGAAATAGATTTTTTATTAAAATTAGACTATAATAATTTATATTGATATAATGGAGGTTTTTTATGAAGATACTTTTGGTAAGCGATAGCCATGGCTATGATGATGAATTAAAAAAAGTTTTAGAAAATGTAAAATGCGATCTAAAAATACATTGTGGAGATAGTTGTTTTGATAAAAATTCTCCATTTATAAAAGAATTTGCTGCTATTGTAGATGGAAATCATGATCAAGGTTTTTTCCCTTTAACTGCAACATTACCAACAGCATTAGGCAATATATTAATTACACATGGCCATAAATTTAATGTTTATGCAGGATATGATTATTTAGTTGAGTACATGAACAAAGCGGATATTCATATTTGTTTTCATGGACATACACATGTCCCACATTATGAAATATATAAGAATAAAATATTTATTAATCCTGGTAGTATTATGTTTAATAGAGGGCAATCTCAATGTGGAAGCTATGCTATTGTATCTGTTGATGATAAACTTCATGTTGATTTTTTTGACTCAAGAACACAAAAAAAAATACCCCAATCTTTAATTGATAAAGATCAAGATATTTTGAATGAATTTAAACGTTTTGCTTGTCAAAAATAATATTATTTCAAATGACGTTCTTCATTTCTTTTTCTTTTATATTCAATAATAAACATGATTTCTTTTAAATCATCATCAGGAAGTTCAGTAAGTAAACGAGCGATATTGGCAATATTATAATAGTCATATTTTTTCCCGCTCATAATTTCTTCTACACTTCTACCATATAAATTTGAAAACACTTTTAACTCGCTAACAGTAATGTCTCTTTTACCATTTTCTATATCGGAAATTGCAGAATGAGGAACATTTAAATGCGCAGCAACATCTTTTTGTGTTAAATGTTTAAAATTACGATATGAACGTAATCTTTTTGCTAATTCAGTATCAATCGCCATACAATAATCCTCCCATATAAAAATTTTAGCATTTTCATTAAAGACATTCAATTATATTTTTTTTAATTATTATTTTTAAAAAAAACATTTAATAAAAATTATTTTTATTTTGTAAAATATCCTTGAAAAATATCATAATTATTCTTATTTTTAGATAATAAATGTTTTGTAATATTAAGATAATCATTAACAATTGTTTGAATTTCTTGAGATGTTTCATCTAAAAAATTCAATAAAATATAATCCACGTTTAGATCATTGATTTTATCAAAGTAAAAACGATGTGTATGTAAAACATAATTATTACAGTATTGATCTGTTACTATTTTAAAATTCATTTCTTTTCTATCTTTTAAACAATATTGATGTTGTTTGCACAAATGACAGCCTTTTTGTTTTCTAGAAAAATAATGATTTGAAATAATACAATGTTTTAAATTCATATTAATAATTTGTGAGTAAGCTGTAAAATAAATGTCCTGATTTGTTTTAAAAGATTGTATATCATTTTTCGATGCTTCATAAGAAACAACAAATGGTAAATTGAATTCTTGAATTGCTTTATTATTTGTAATATTCATATGATATCCTAAGACTATATTTTTATCATTAACAAGATTCAATGCACCAAAATCATTCACTTGAATTGATTGACACTTTTGATAATAAACACTATTTAAAAATTCAATAAAATCTTGTTCATCATATAAAAATGGCACATAAGGTATATATTTATCGCATTGCGCTTGATATTGGTAAAAAGGAACAAATACTTGCTCAACACCATGCAAATCAAGCTGTTCAAGTTGAGAAATATCAGATACTTGAATTGCTATTTTCTTATGATCTTCTCTTTTTTTAGAAAGGCAATTAAATTGTTCTAAATCATTCATCTTTCTAAAAGACATATCTAACATTTCTTTTTCAAGTTCATCAATAGCCAATCTTCTTAAATTATTTAATTCTTTAATGGAAATAATTCCATCATTTGGAAAACGTATTGAACATTTTTCTAAATAAAAAGTTGTATTTCCTAATTTAGATAATTGTTCTTTTATTCTTTCATTTGTTAAAGGTACGTTTTGTGCTTTTTCAATGTATTGATCGCTTTTAACACTAATTTTTTTATTTTTATAAATCACTGTTAATTGTAATGGTAAACCAATTAACCCAAAAACTTTCATTTGAATTGGTAATTTAATATGTTCATTTTTTATATATTTACTATTTTCTTCAACAATTTTTGCATCAACAACCTTATAAATATCTTGAAAATCCAATAACTGGTCCATTTCAATAGAAACAAGATCACCTTGATATGCAGTATTAACTAATCGATTATTTTTATATAATTTAGTAATTGTACGTGTAAAATCATTTTTAGGAAAATAAATACGATCATTTTGATAAAGGGTATCTGATAACTTAATATCCAGCATTTTTCTTTTTTTAGAATAATTAACCATTTTACCAATTTTGATGCCTTGGTTTCCAGGTATATCTTGTGCTAGATTAAGATAATCTTGAAATAGAAATCCCTGTGTAAATCCCCTATTAAATACTTTTTTCATCTGTAAAATATCAGGCGTGTAATTTTTTTGATCAAAATAATAATCTATAGCTTGACGATATGCTTTTACGACTTCACCAACATATTCAGGTCTTTTCATACGTCCTTCTATTTTAAATGATTTAATACCCGCATCAATAAGTTTAGGTACTTTTTCAATTGTACATAGATCCATTGGTGATAATAAGTATTTTTGTTTTTTGATTATTTTATTATCTTCTAATAAAGAATACGGCAATCTACACGGTTGACCACATTCGCCTTTATTTCCACTTCTTTTAGCAATCATTGATGACATTAAACATTGACCAGAATATGACATGCATAATGCACCATGAACAAACACTTCAATATCAATTGAACAATTATGACATATTTCTTCAATTTCACGAATGTTCATTTCTCTTGCAAGTACAACACGATCTATATTTTGTTTAGCAAAATATTTGACTCCTTCAATATTTCTAACACTTGCTTGTGTTGACATATGTATCTCTATATCAGGAAAATGATTTTTAATAAGAGAAAAAAGCCCCATATCTTGAATAATAAGAGCATCTACACCAATATGGTAAAGATATTTTAAATAATCAAAAATTTCATCGATTTCTGCATTATTATAAAGAGTATTTACAGTAACATATAATTTAACATTTCTTAAATGACAATAATCTACAGCCTCTTTTAATGCAGCATAATCAAAATTATGAGCAAACGCTCGTGCCCCAAATTTTTGGCCACCTAAATAAATAGCATTAGCGCCATTTTGAACAGCAGCGACTAATGCTTCAAAGCTCCCTGCAGGAGCTAATAATTCTATATCTTCTCTTTTTTTCATAAAAAACCTCCTTAGGCTTTTACTAATTCAACACATAATTTAGCCGAATTTTCACTAGCAATTTTTAAATATTCATCAAATTGCATAGAAGATTCACCATGACCATAAACATCCGATAAAGATCTTGTTATAATAAAAGGAACTCCAAATTTATAACAAGTATGTCCTATTGCAGAAGCTTCCATTTCTGAACATAATGCATTTGGAAAATCTTTTTTTATTTTAGAAACTTGTCCTTCTTGAGCAATAAATTGATCTCCAGAAACAATTAATCCAACATTTTCATGAATATTCATTTTATGAAGAATATCTTTTGCTTTATTAACCAAATTTTCATCTGCAGGAATGAATACAGGAAGTTCTGGTAATTCACCCATAGGACGCCCAAAAGCTGTTAAATCAACATCATGATATGCTACATGACTAGAAATTACAACATCACCAACATTTTGATAATCCTTTAAACCACCAGCAGAACCAATATTAATAACATAGTCAATGTCATAATTTGTAAGTAATAATGTTACACAAATAGCAGAATTTACTTTTCCTATTCCACCTTGTAAGATAACGACTTGTTTATTATCTATTTTTCCTTCGTAAAAAACACAATCTAAAATTTTATTTTCATGAATATCTTCTGTTTTATCTAACAAAGCCTTTACTTCTTCTTCCATTGCTCCAATAATACCTATCATAAAATCACCCCTTTTGACATACAAATATAACTCTTTCACATTCAGTATCATATTTAGAAAAATCACTATATAACTTAATGTTTTTAAAACCAATTTTTTCTAATAATTCAATATAGGTTTCAACATCATACGTTTTTTGATAATGTTCTTCATAAACTCGATCATTTTCTACTTTATCAATAATTTCTACACTATGTTTTACATATCCTTTACTGATACGATCAACATGCCAATGAAAATAAAAATCATCTTCATCATTTTCTTCATCATAATCTTTTAAAATTGTTTCCATTTTATACATAGAATCAATATCAAAAATAAATGATCCACCTTTTTTTAAAGCATTATACGTATTTTCAAATACTTGTTTTACATTTTTTAAATCAATAACATAATTTAAAGAATCACATAAACAAAGAATAAGATCTAATTGACTATCAACTGCAAAATCACACATATCAATACGTGATAACATCACATCCACTTTAAAATCAATACATTTGTATTTAGCAACCTCTAACATATCTTTTGAAATATCTGTAGCACAAACTTGTTTTCCTAAATGAGCCAAACGTATTGCAATTTCTCCTGTACCACATCCAAGCTCTAATACAGTTTGATAATCTTTTACATGCTCATTAATAAATTGAATATAATCATTATAAAAATTTTGATCCATTAAACTATCATAATAATAGGCAAATGCTTCGTACGACATTACAAAATATCCTCTACTTGGACAAATGGCTTATCAGACCATAGTTTTTCAATTCCATAATTTTTTCTTTCTTCTGGATCAAATAAATGAACAACAATATCACCGTAATCCATTAAAATCCATTTACAATTTTTTCTACCTTCAATATTTTTTACATAGTATCTTTCTTTATCACAAGCATCTTCAATATGATCTTTTAATGCAAGAAGTAATCTTTCGTTACTTGCACTTGCAATTACAAAATAATCACAAATAGGACTGTCAATTGACATATCAATAACAACAATATCCTCTGCTAATTTTTCATCTAATACTTTTACAATTGTTTTTAATTTATCCATTTAAATCTCCTTTACAATATACTTGATAAACATCAAAAAAACATTCATCAATAGGTCTATTTTTCTTCTTCGAAAATTTATAAAAATTCTTTAGTTCTCCTTTAAAACCTTCTATGATATCTTCCTTACATAATGCAATTTGTTTTGAAGAATCATACCCTCTTAAAGGATCAAGTTTATCTGCACAATATACGCACATATCTAACAAAGACATGTTGGTTGAAGCTGTTGTGTGATGACGAATTGCTTGTAATATTTCAGCATCTTCAATCATAAAATCTTTTTGTGCTAAATATGTTGATAACCATTGATGATAAATTGCTCTTGGTTTATCAACATATTTACTAAAATACTTTTCCATCAAATCATCTTCTTGTTTTTTATCCATTTCTTTGGCAATATCATGCAACATTCCTGCAATATATGCTTTTTTACCATCAATTCCATTTGCAACAGCAAATTCTCTAGCAAGTTTTGCAACAGAACATGTATGCTTAAATCTTTTTTCGCTCATATATCCTGAAACAAAATTTTCTAAATATAAGCCATTTTGAAATGCATATGTATAAACATTTCGATCAACGATTTCTTTATTTCCCGCTTTAAATTGAGTGCTTGATTCAGTCGTTGAATCAGCTTGAATAAATTCAAAATGATAATCATTTAAAACATCATTTTTTTGATATCCTTTTCGATTAAAAGCTACTAATTGAACAAGTTCACTAATTTCTTTAGCAGATTTCCATTTATCAAATTGGCTAGCTTGATCCATTCCCATCATAAAATAGAGCTGATCATTTTTATATATTTTTTTTAATTCTTTAATTGTATCTATCGTATAATTTTTTTCATTATCTTGTCGATCAATTTCTAATGTACACACTTCACATTTTGAATTATCTTTAAGAGCAATTTGAATCATTTCTATACGTTGTTGATTATTTGCAACACTGTCTTCTTTCCAAGGATTGTGTTTGGTAGGTACAATTAACATCTTATCAAGTTGAAGAGATATAATTGCTTCATTAATGATTCTTGTATGACCTAAATGAATAGGATCAAAAGAGCCTCCAAAAATTCCTATTTTCATGGTAAACGATAAATTTCCTTTTCGCTTTCACGGTATAAAATGATTGTACGCCCTAATATTTGAACAACTTCAGCATCAGTTTTTAAAGATAATTCTTGTGCGATTTCATTTTTATCTTGTTGACAACTTTCTAAAATTTTTACTTTAATAAGTTCTCTTGATTCTAAAGCTTCATCAATTCCAATAATTTGATTTTCATGTAAACCATCTTTTCCAATTTGAAAAATAGCGTTTAAATGATGCGCTTCATGTCTTAAAAATCTTTTTTGTTTTCCAGTTAACATAATATATCCTCCTTTAAATTAACGCTTCTCTTATAAAGACTCCAACTTGTTCGGGAGCTTTCACTTCTATTAATGCATTTGGACAATGAATTGTCACAAATCCTAATCCTGAAATAACAACATCGACTTTATTTTCAGGTAATCTAAATTGATATGTTTTAAATGATTGAATATCTTTTAATTCTTCAACTTCAGGTTTTAATGTTTTATGTCGATTATAAAGAGCATCCGCATTTTCTAATTTTGTACGGTGAATTTGCAATCTTCTATGAAAATAACATGTCATTGATGTTTTTGAACCATTTAAAAAATCTAAACGTGCTAATCCACCAAAATATAAAGTTTGTTTACAATTCAACTGATAATTAACAGGTCGTAATTCACTTTGTGGTAAAATATCTTTTAATGTATTTTCATCAATAAGATGTGCTATTTGATGTCTATTGACAATACCTGGACTATCATAAATGGACGAATTTTCATCTAATGGAATTTCAATAAGATCCAATGTTGTACCAGGAAACTCACTAGTTGTAATTAAATTATCTTGAACATCACTATAGGCTTTCAATAAAGAATTGATTAAAGATGATTTACCAACATTAGTAACTCCTACAACATAAACATCTCTACCTTTTCTATATTGATCAATCATTTGCATTAATTCATCTAAATGATAATTCTTTTTTCCACTTGTAAGTAACACATCTAACGGTTTAATTCCCTCTAATTTAAGTTGCCTTCTCAACCAATGAATAATTTTCGTATCTTTGATTGAACGAGGTAAAATATCCCTCTTATTACCAACAACAATGACATCATTATAATTAATATGACGAACCAATCCTTGAATTAAACTTCCATTGAAATCAAATAAATCAACAAGATAAACAACTAAACAATCCTTTTCTCCAATTTTATTCAAAATTTCAAGAAAATCATCATCTGATAAATTTGTTGCTTGTAATTGATGATAGTTTTTTAAACGAAAACATCTTTTACATAATACTTGACTTCGATCTAGTGCATTTTTAGGAACAAAACCAATCTTTTTTTCATCTTCACTTTGAATAATAGCTCCACAGCCGTAACATCTTAACTCTTCCATAAATTACCTCTCTTTATCACATAACAATTGTACTCTATTATACTTGATTTTTAAAGAAATGTTAAGCAAAAGAAATATTAATTTTATTTATCATTTTTTGTCAAAAATAGCATTAATTATAATGAGGTGATCAACATATTTTCTTTATTACTTTCATTATTGAATAATGCTTACTTTATATCTTATATCAAGTCTAAAACTTTTGATTTACCACTCACTTTCAAAGAAGAACAATTTTACTTACAAAAAAAATGTAATGGCGATAAAGCCGCCAGAGATCTACTTATTGAAAAGAATCTTAGGCTTGTTGCCCATATTGCCAAAAAATATAATAACAATAGAGATTTGCAAGAAGATCTCATTTCAATTGGCACTATTGGACTTATTAAAGCCATCGATAGTTACAGTATTGATAAAAAAACAAAATTAGCAACTTATGCTTCAAAATGTATAGAAAATGAAATTCTAATGCATTTAAGATCAGCAAAAAAAATAAATCAAGAAGTTTCTTTAAATGAAGTAATTGGAGTTGATAAAGATGGCAGTGAAGTTGTTTTAGAAGATTTAATTGATAATAAGGAAAAACCTATTTTAGATCAAATATATGATGCTGATAATCTTCAAAAGCTTATTCAATGTTTTGATGTATTAACTTCAAAAGAAAAAGATATTTTAATAAAACGCTATGGGCTAAATTCATCTAAAAAAATGACCCAAAAAGAAATTGCTAAAGAGTATCACATTTCACGTTCTTATATTTCTCGAATAGAAAAAAGAGCATTAATTAAATTATTAAAATGTTATTTACAAGAAAAAGAAGGATAATCAATCATCCTTCTTTTAAAATTCATCATCATTTAAAATATCTTCTAACGTAATCTTTTCATATTTAATTGTATTTTTCTTTTTTGAATTAGATGTTTCTTTTTTAATAGGAACTTCTTGAATATCAAAATCATCTAATAAAGTTTTTTCTTTACTTTCTTTTAATTCAATAACACCACTTTGTAAATTTTGATTTTCTTGTTTTACATTGTAATCATTTGTTGTGATTACTCGATTTATTTGACTCCATAAAATAGTTTCGTCTTTTTCTAACTTAATAAACGATGAAAATCTTGATTCTAATGAAGCGTTATTGAAATCTGTTGGCTTGAATGTATACTCTTTAGATTTTGAAGTATAGACAGAAGCACTTTCTTTAGATGAAAGTACAAATGCATTCTTTACATAAATTGTTTTCGTTTTTAAATTTTTATACAATGTTGTTCCTTTAGTTGTACGTTTACATGCTGGTATATCATTCAATTTTAAACGTTTCATTTGACCGTCTTCACTAAGAATCAATACTGAATAATTTTCTAAAGGATCAAACACATCAACCGCTGCTATTGAATCATTTTTTAAATTAAGAGCTTTTATACCTGCAGCTTTTAAACCAACAATCGATACTTCTTGTTCACTATATAATCCACCATAGCCAGCTTTAGAAACAATAAATATTCCTTGTTGGTTATCAGTAAGTAAAGCACAAATCATAGTATCTTGTTCTTTTACTTTCATGCATGTGATTGCTTTTGAATATCTAGAAACTTCAAAATCTTTTAAAAGCGTCCTTTTGATTTGACCATTTTTTGTTGCCATTAAAACATAAAGAGGTAAATTAAAATCTTGAACAAGAATTGAAGAAATAATTTTTTCATCTGCACCTACTTTTACAAGATAACTTACATGTTTACCTAAATCTTTCCATTTAAATTCTTCTATTTTATGAACTGGTACAAATAAATAATTTCCTTTATTAGTAAATAATAATACATGATTTAAAGTATTTGCATGATGTAAAGAAATAAGAATATCATCTTCTTTTTTACCAAATGGAATATTCGTACTTGCTTTCATTGATCTTTGTGAAATACGTTTAATATAACCATCTCTAGTAACAGATACATAGATATCTTCAGAAATAATCATAGCTTTTTCATCAATTTTAATTTCACTAACTTCTTCTTTAATTTGTGTTAAACGAGGCATAGGATATTTTTGTTTGATTTCTTTAAGACGTTTAATGATGACTTGTCGTAAAACATCATCACTTTCTAATATTTCATTCAATCTTTGAACACGTTTTTCAAGTTCTGCTTTTTCTTCTTGTAAAGAAACAATATCAGTATTAGTCAATCGATAAAGTTGTAGCATCACAATTGCTTCTGCTTGCTTTTCAGAAAATGCATATTGTTTTATTAAATTGTTTTTTGCATCGCTTTTATCTTTTGACGCACGAATTGTTTTAACAACATCATCTAAAATAGAAATTGCTTTAATTAACCCATCAACAATATGCAAACGTTCATTTGCTTTATTTAAATCATATAAACTTGCTCGTGTTACAACATCAATTTGGTGATCAATATAACCATCTAGAATTTCTTCAATTCCCATTAAAACAGGTCTTTTATCCTTAATGGCTACCATATTATAGTTATAGTTTTTTTGTAAATCGGTATTTTTATAAAAATAATTGAGAGTATTTTGAACATTTACAGTCTTTTTCAAATCAATAACAATTCTCAAACCTTCTCTGTCTGATTCATCTCTTACTTCTAAAATACCATCAATATTCTTATTAAAACGAATCTCATCAATTTTTCTTACTAATTCAGCTTTATTGACTTCATAAGGAATTTCAGTAACCACAATTTGATTCATGTTTTTTTCTTCAATAATTTCAGTTTTTGCTCGAACAATAACTTTTCCTTTTCCTTTTTCAAAGGCCTTTTTAATACCATCTAATCCTTCAACAATAGCGCCTGTAGGAAAATCAGGTCCTTTGATAAATTCCATTAATTTATCTAAATGACAATGAGGATATTTAATTCGATGAATTGTTGCATCAATAACTTCTTGTAAATTATGTGGTGGAATATCTGTTGCATATCCAGCTGATATTCCAGTAGATCCATTGACTAAAAGATTAGGATATGCAGCTGGTAAAACCGTTGGTTCATACTCTGTATCATCAAAGTTTAAAGACATTAATACAGTATCTTTATCTAAATCTCTTAATAATTCACTTGCAATTGGTGAAAGTCTAGCCTCTGTATAACGCATAGCTGCAGCAGGATCATTATCAATTGATCCATTATTTCCTTGCATATCAATTAATGGTGCTCTGATTTTCCATTCTTGCGAAAGACGAACCATTGCATCATAAACTGACGTATCACCATGAGGATGATAATTACCAATAACATTCCCTACCGTTTTTGCCGACTTACGATAAGGTTTATTAGCCGTATTTCCTTCTTTATTCATTGAATAAAGAATTCTACGTTGAACAGGTTTTAATCCATCACGTACATCAGGAAGTGCACGTTCTTGAATAATATATTTTGAATATTTTCCAAAGCGATCACCCATGATTGCTTCTAAATTCATTACAATTTTTTTATCAGACATAAAAACCTCCTAAATTTGATAATTATCTTCTAATGTAAATTGTACATTTTGTTCAATCCATTCACGTCTTGGCTCAACTTTATCACCCATTAAAACAGTCACATTACGTTCAACCACAGCAGCATCATCAATTGAAACTTGAATCAAGGTTCTTGTTTCGGGATCCATGGTCGTTTCCCACAATTGAGAAGCATTCATTTCCCCCAGACCTTTATAACGTTGAACATTGTATCCTCTGCCAATTTTCTTTTTAGCATCTTCAAGTTCATAATCTTCCCAACAATAAATAACCTCTTCTTTTTTTCCACTTTTTTTAGATACTTTATAAAGAGGTGGAAGAGCAATATAAACTTTCCCTGCTGTAATCAAATCTTTCATATAGCGATAGAAGAAAGTTAATAATAATATTTGGATATGAGCCCCATCCGTATCTGCATCCGTCATAATAATAACTTTATCATAATGACTATCTTCAACTTTAAAATCTGCACCAAATCCAGCACCAATAGTATTGATTAATGTCGCAAGTTCTTCATTTTTCAAAATATCTTGTAAGGATACTTTTTCACTATTTAAAACTTTTCCTCTTAAAGGTAAAATTGCTTGATATTTTCTATCTCGTCCTTGTTTAGCACTACCTCCGGCAGAATCCCCTTCGACTAAATAAAGTTCATTTTTCTTTTTATTTTTAGTTTGAGCAGGAGCTAATTTCCCACTTAATATTCTTTCTTGTCTTGCACCTTTTCCTTTTCTTGCTGCTTCTCTTGCTTTTCTTGCTGCATCCCTTACTTGAGCAGCTTTAATCATTTTTTTAACAAGATTATCTGCAATTTCTTTATTTTCTTCTAAAAAATAAGATAATTTTTCATATACGATACTATCTACAATATTTCTAGCTTCTGGTGTCCCTAATTTTGATTTTGTTTGCCCTTCAAATTGTAAATAATGTTCAGGAACTTTAATGGAAATAATCGCTGAAAGCCCCTCTCGTACATCATTTCCTTCTAAATTTTTATCTTTTTCTTTTAATAGACCATATTTTCTCGCATAATCATTGAATGTTTTTGTAAGTCCAGATTTAAAACCTGTTTCATGTGTTCCACCATCACCCGTTCTTACGAGGTTAACAAATGATAATGTCGTTTCTTGATATCCAGAAGTAAATTGTAAAGCAATATCTACTTCCATCCCATTTTGTTCACCTTCAATAGAAATTGTTGGATGAAGTACATCTTTATTAGTATTTAAATAATCAATAAATGCTTCTAATCCATTTTCAAAATGGAATTCATCCATTTTTCCAGTTCTTTCATCTTTTAAAACAATTTTGATGCCTTTTAATAAAAAAGCACTTTCCATTAGTCTTTCACTAATTGTTTTATAATTAAATTCTATTGTTGAAAAAATTTGATCATTTGGTAAAAAATGAATCAATGTTCCCGTTTCTTTTGTTTTTCCAATAACTGTTAATTTTCCTATTGTTTCTCCGCCATCTTCAAAACGTTGCTTAAAAATCTTTCCATCTCTACAAACAGTCACTTCTAACCAATGAGAAAGTGCATTAACAACAGAAGCACCTACTCCATGAAGTCCTCCCGAAGTCTTATAACCACCATCTTCAGAGAATTTACCCCCTGCATGAAGAATTGTCAAAATAACTTCTGTTGTTGGCCTTCCTGAAGCATGCATGCCTGTTGGCATTCCACGTCCATGATCTTGTACCATAATACTATTATCTTTACAAATAGTGACTTCTATTAAATTACCATATCCAGAAAGAGCTTCATCTATTGCATTATCAACAATTTCCCAAACTAAATGATGTAATCCTCTACTATCTGTAGATCCAATATACATACCAGGTCTTTTTCTAACTGCTTCTAATCCTTCTAGAATCTGTATATTTGACTCATCATATGTATTCTTTTTTGCCATATAATCACTCCTTTTGTTATACTTGAACTATTATATCAATACTCTTGTTTTTTTTCAAAGTTTAATTGCATTTTTATAGGATAACTGTATAATTTAGCTTGGTGATAAAAATGTATGAAATATTATTGATTCTATTAGGTTATTTATACGGTTCTATCCCCTTTGCCCTAGTTATTGGAAAAGTATTTTATAATACGGATGTTAGAGAAAGTGGCTCGGGCAATTTAGGAGGAACAAATGCTGGCAGAGTCTTAGGAAAAAAAGCAGGTATTTCTGTAATTGTACTAGATGCTCTTAAAGCAGTTATTATATTTTATTTAAGTAGTTATTTATCTTTAAAATTCAATTTAAATCCTGATATTAAATATATCGCTGGATTAGCATGTATTTTTGGACATTGTTATCCTATCTTTGCTGAATTTCGAGGAGGGAAAGCTGTTTCAACAAGTCTAGGTTATTTTTTATGTATTGAACCATTATATGCAGTTGTTGCTATTGTTGTATTTTTACTTGTTTTAAAAATTTCAAAATATGTATCTTTATCTTCAATTTCTACTGCTTTGATTGTTTTATGTATTACACCGTTTCTAGCGGTGTCCATAACAGCAAAATTATGCATGCTTATAGCTGTTATCTTATTAGTTTATAGACATAAAGATAATATCAAACGTATTAAAAATCATACTGAATCAAAAATTCAATGGATGTAAAAAAGATTAGTTTATGATCGTTAAACTAATCTTTTTTATTTATAACTAATTTTTTCTTTTAAAGGTGTTAAAAAACAATCTTTCCCAATAAAATCTATTTTATGTTTTTTTCCATCAAATTCAAACAACGAAAGCGAACATCCTCTTACAATTTCTTGATTAACTTCATTTAATCGTTCAACAGGTAAATCTAAAAAAATTCCATGTAATATTGTAAATAACATACCATGAATTGTTATAAAAATTGTTTGTTGAGGATCTTCGTTATATTTTTCTAAAATAAAATCATTCAAACGAAAAACAACTTCTTCATATGTTTCTCCATTTGGCAAAGAAAATGACAATTGCGGTTGATGCCACAAACAAAAATAATCATGTTTCTTTTTTAAATCTTGAATATATTCTCCTTCATAATCACCGAAGTTCATTTCCTTTAAACGACTATCTTCAATAATATTTTCATTTTTAAAAATAAGTCTAGCTGTAGATTTTGCTCTTAATAAAGGCGAAGAATATACTTGATCAATATGTATTGTTTTCATATATTCACCTAATTTTAAAGCATCTTCTTTCCCTTGCTTAGTAAGCGGTGAGTCTTTCCATCCTTGTAGTCTTTTTTCTTCGTTCCATGCAGTTAAGGAATGTCTAGTAATATATATTTTCATATAAACAAAAATAAGGGTATCCCCTTATTTATATTGTGATTTAACTGAAGCCATGATTCTTTTAATTTGAGCCTCACTTGGTTTTCTTCCCATTTCCATATACATAGCACGAATCATTTTTTCATTGATAGGTGGATTTTTTTGTAATTGTTTTTTAAAGAAATAACGAGACGCAAAGAACCCAGCAATTAATCCAACGATTAATCCAAGAATTGCATATAACATTGATAATACCTCCCTTACAAATTCTCATCTATTATAACATAACTTTTTAAATTATGATAGAGAATATCAAAGAATATGTTTGTTTTATCTTTCGATTCAATAATAATTTTATAATTTTCAACATATAAACGACTTATTTCATGTGTAAGTTCATTTTCAAATATATGCATTTTCCCAACTCGATGATATTCTTTTCTATTGTGCAATTCTTTATAAATAAGTTCATTCATATAATCAACACTGTTATAGACGCAATTTATAAATTTATTCATAAAATCATTATCTAATGTAAGATTATCAAAATATTGTTTTAAATTTGGATACTTTTCAAATAATTGTTTTATACCTTCTTCGTATTCATATATAACATATTTCATCTCAATCACCTATTACTAAGGTATCATAACAATCAAGGGAAGAATGTAAAAAAAAGGGAGTACTCCCTTTATTTTAATAATTTTTTAATATTTTCTACAACTCCATCAACAGTAAATCCATAAGATTGGATAACATCTTGTGCTGGAGCACTTTTACCAAATTCATTAATAGACATTGTTATACCATCTAAACCAACATATTTATGCCATCCAAATGAACTAGCCATTTCTACTGATAAACGTTTACGCATTGCATTTGGTAAAACAGCTTCTTTGTATTGTTCATCTTGTTGATCAAAGAATTCTTGACATGGCATAGATACAACACGTACATCAATACCTTTTTCAAGAAGTACTTTTTTAGCTTTCATAGCTAAATTAACTTCTGATCCAGATGCAATAATGATAGCATCTAAATGATTTTCTTCTTTACCAATAACATAAGCACCCTTGCTTACACCTTCAACAGAACTATTTTCCATTGTTTCTACATTTTGTCTTGTAAGAATAAGTGCTGTAGGATTTTCAGTTGATTCAATCGCTAATTTCCATGCTGCTGCCATTTCTACGGCATCTCCTGGACGAATAACATGCATATTTGGAATTGATCTTAACATAGCAAACTGTTCAATTGGTTGATGAGTTGGCCCATCTTCACCAACTGCAATAGAATCATGAGATAATGGTAAAATAATTGGTAATTTCATTAAACAAGCCATTCTTACTGCTGCTTTAAAATAATCAGAGAATACTAAGAAACCACCAGCTGAAACTTTTACACCTTTATGCAATGTCATACCATTCATAATAGCAACCATTGCAAACTCACGAATTCCAAATACTAAATTACGTCCATTATAATTTTCAACACTAAAGTCATCTTCATCTTTAATTTTTGTTTTTGTTGAACTAGCTAAGTCTGCAGTTCCCGATAAGAAAGTTGGATTTTGTTTAGCAACTTCTTGAATAACTTCTAATGAAGTATTTCTTGTAGCATCATTATGTCCTACAGGATAATTCTTTAAAAGTTCATCAATGTTTAAAGAATATTTACCAGCAATAGCATCTTCTAATTGTTTTGCTTCTGTTGGATATTGTTCTTTATACTCATTGAATAATTTATTCCATTTATTAAATTTAGATTTTCCTCTTTTAATTGTTTTCTTTTTAAAATCTTCATATACTTCTTCAGGTACATAGAATTCATCATGATCAAAACCATAAGATAATTTAGCGTTTTTACCATCTTCTTTACCTAATGGTGCACCATGAACTTTATTTGTTCCTTGATTTGCTGAACCAAAGCCAATAACTGTATTTACAATAATTAAAGTTGGCTTGAATTGTTCTTTTTTACCTTTTTTAATAGCTTTATGAATTTCATTAATGTCATTTCCATCTTTAACTTCTAAAACTTGCCAATTACAAGCTTCATAACGTTTTTTTACATTTTCACTAAATGACATTGATAAAGGTCCATCCAAAGTAACCTTATTTGCATCATATAAAACAATTAATTTACCTAATGATAAATGACCTGCAAGAGATGCTGCTTCATAAGTAACTCCTTCTTGCATATCGCCATCACCACATAAAACATATGTATAATGATCAATAATATCAAAGTTTTCTTTGTTATATTGACTTGCTAAAAATTTTTCAGCCATTGCCATTCCAGCTGCCATTGGAATACCTTGTCCTAATGGTCCACTTGAAGCATCAACACCATGTGTCATTTCAATTTCTGGATGCCCAGGTGTACGAGAATTCAATTGTCTAAAATTCTTTAGATCATCGATTGTAACATCAAACCCTGTCAAATGTAACATGCTATATAAAAGTGCAGAAGCATGTCCACTTGCTAAAACGAAACGATCTCTATTAATCCATTCAGCTTCTTTGTTATAAATGTTTAGTTCTTTATTAAACAATGTATATAAAGCAGGTGCTGATCCAAGAACCATTCCTGGATGTCCAGAATTTGCTTTATTGATTGTATCGATTCCTAAACTTCTAATTGTTGCGATTGATAAATTTGAAATATCCATTTACATTTTCTCCTATTTTTAAATAAGTCAAGACATATTATACACATTTTCTATAAAAATTAAATATCTTCTACTAGAATTCCTTAATTTTTTAATTTTTCTTGTTTTAATTTAAGCGGTGTTATATCATTTCCTTTTTCATCTACAACTTTAATTGCTTTTAATTGAGATTTAAATCCTTCTCTAAAAAGCTTAATATATTCTTTTCTCAATTTATCCTGTTCTTTTAATTCTTCAGGAGTAATTGTACCTTCTTTTTTCTTTTTAGCTAAAACATTTATTCTATCTATAAGTTTTTGATCTATTGCTGCCATTTTGATTTCTCCTTTTAAATAAAAAACTAGAGAGCTTTTAGATTATCCCTGTTACGTACAGGTGGGCACCTTTAAATAATTTTAGGATTCCTATTCAAAGATAGGCTTTCAACACCATTATTTAGATCAGGTTCCCGTATCTAATGTGTAGGAAATTTATTTACACTCTCTAGTCGCATTACATTATACCATAAATTATTTTTAAATATACCCCTTTATTTATCTTTTTTAACAATATAGCTTGAAGCATATTCCTTATTAAAGTATCTTTTTACTTCATTTATATCTGCCAATGTCATTTTACTTACATAATCTACTAAATCAAATGAACAAATTCCTTCAAAATAATAACGGCTAAAAGTATTCGCAATACTTTCTGGACTATTGTAACTATTGATGAAGTTTCCAATTGTTTTTCTTTTAATTCTTTCAAAGTCATCTTCTGCTATTTCTAAATCTTGAACATGATCTATAAAATTAAAAATTGTCTTTTGCAATAATTCATAATCATCTTGATCTCCACCCATTAAAATAAAAGCATAATCTCTTTCTTGCGTAAAACTTGCACTAAATGTTTCATTAATATACCCTTTTTCTAACCATTCGTTATATAACGAAGAACTTTTAGAAAAATATAAATCAAATAATAAATTTAAAGCTAATTCTCTTTTAATTTTATCTTGAGGATCATCAAGAATTTCATTAATTTTAATAGAAACAATCAATTTATTCATTTCAACTTGCATTGTATCAATTTGTTCTTTAACAGCCACTGATGTTGGTTCTTCTATTTTTAATCTTTGAATTGCATTTTCAGATAAGAAATGCTTTTTATTTTGATTTTCTTTAATGACACCTATTAATTCTTCAGGATTAATATTACCTACAACAAAAAGCATCATATTATGTGGATGATAAAAAGTTTGATAACAAAGTTCCAACATATCTTTATACGTATTATTAACAGTTTCACAAGTTCCAGCAATATCAATCTTAACAGGATGTTTATGATACAAGTTGGCAATAGCTCCAAAATAAACACGCCAATCTGGGTCATCATCATACATTTTTATTTCTTGACAAATAATTCCTTTTTCTTTTTCTACGCTTTCGTCTGTAATATTTAGACTTTGTACAAAATCTAGTAAAAGTTCAACACAATCATTTTCATTTGTTGTCGTTGAAAATAAATAGGCCGTACGACTTGATGATGTAAATGCATTTGAACTTGCCCCAAGTTTAGCAAATTCATCAGCAGCATCCCCATTTTCCATATCAAACATTTTATGTTCTAAAAAATGAGCAATTCCGTCTTCGACTTTTATCATTTCTTTTTGTCCTAAAGGTACAAAAGTTGTATCAATCGATCCAAATCTTGTTGAAAATAAACCATATGTTTTTTCAAAATCAATTTTAGGTAACAAATATACTTCTAAACCATTTTCCAATTTCTCATGAAATAACGTTTCTTTTAAAGTTTGATAATATATTTTTTCCATTACTCATTTCTCCCTTTCAACAAAAATATTGTATCAAGTTCAATATTTTGACAAACATCTACAATATCTTGATAAGTAACATTTTCAATTTTTTCTAAATATTGTTCATTTGTTTCTTTTTTTCCCGTAATATCTCTATTGTATTGAACGGCAACTTGACTTAATGGCTCATCGTTTGTTTTTTTCATAGAATTTTTAATCATTAATTTTGCAGTATCAATATCATCTTGATCAAAGCAACCATCTTGCATTTCTTTTAATTGTTCTTTAATTAATTGAACGGTTTGATGATAATCTTTTCCTTCTATGCCAGCTGTAATGACCATCACTCCATTAAAAGCATCATAACTTGAAGAAATATAATAACATAATGAATTTTTCTCTCTAACAACTTTAAATAATTTAGATTGACTCATTCCACCAAAAATCGCATTAAATACTACAAAAGCATAATGATTTTGGTGATTGTAATTTACTGATATACGATATCCCATATTAAGTTTAGCTTGTGTAACATCTTGCTTTTCGATGATTTCTAATAAATCTTTTCTATTTTTTTCAAATGAATATACACTTTCAAAAATTGAATTATTCTTTTCAAAAGATAAACACTTTTCAAAGACATGAACAATAGATTCATCTACATTTCCAACTACATAAATATGTTTTTGGTCATTTTTTATACATTCCTTAAAATACGAAAATAATTCTTCATTTTCAATTTTTTTTATATCTTCAATATTTCCATGAGAAGAAATCCCTAAACATGTCCCCTTTCCCATATATTCAAACATTTTTTCTAAACTATAATAAAATTTATCATCTTGATTATTAATAAGACGTTCAACCAATTCTTTTTTCTTTCTTTCAAACATTGTTTGATCAAAAACTGTTTTTGAGGCATTAGGTTTAAAGAAAATATCATTTAACAATTGGATTTGCCGTTGAATAAGATCTTCTTTGTAAGGTAAATATTCTTGATTAATACAGATTGAATTAATATTAATAATATGACTCTTACCTTTAGTAACAACATTAGCTCCTAATTTCATGCCATACATGCTTTCTAAATATATAGAAAGTTCTTGTGTTGAGGGATATTTTTCTGTACCCGTAGTCAACATAAAAGATAGTAATGTTCTTTTAGCAACCGTTTTTTCATCTAGTGTATTTTGTAATTTTAATGAAATTGTAATATTTTTAAATTTATTTGTAGGGATCAAATGTAAATCATACCCTGGCATTTTATAAACTTTTTCCATAATCATTTCCTTTCATTCTCATCTATTATACACAAATAATCAAAAAAATAAAAAAGTATTATTTCCTAAGAAACAATACTTTCAAATATTTTAACGTTTTGATTTATCATAAGGAATCCCCGAAGCCTTAGGAGCAGCAGAATTTTTAGAAGTAAACGCTAATAAAATCAATGTTGCTACATAAGGAATAAGTTTATAAACAACACTTGGGAAACCTAATGCTGATAAAAATGGAATTGCTGTATAAGTATATGCTAATGTCTTCATAATTCCAAAGAATAATGAAGCAGTAGCAATACGATATGGTTGCCAGTTACCAAAAATCAAGATTGCAAGAGCTAAGAACCCATAACCACCAACATCACTATTAAATACAGTTGAAATTGGGATGATATAAATAAGTCCACCTATACCACCTAGAAAACCAGATAACAGAACACCCATATAACGATATTTATAAACACTTACACCTGCAGCATCAGCAGCTTGAGGATTTTCACCACAAGCACGTAATCTTAATCCTGCTTTTGTTTTATTTAAGAAAATAACCGATAAAATCAAAATAACAATCCCAAGATAAGTTGTAATATAAGCACCTTTAAATAAGATAGGTCCTAAAATTGGAATTTGTGATAGGACAGGAATTTCATGAATTCTAAATGTATTTGAAAAAGGTACACTTGAATTTCCATTGAAAATCAATTTAGCTAAGAATAAACCCAATCCAGGAGCTAACATATTAATTGCAGTTCCTGAAATTGTTTGATCGGCTTTTAAGTTAATCGCTGCAAAAGCATGAAGTAAACTTAATAAAGCCCCAAAAATACCAGCTACAATTAATGCTAAAATCAATAATAATTGCGGATTCATTGTTGTGTTTGCTGATTGCATTAAATAAATGAAATAAACCCCCACGAATGCTCCACCAATCATGATTCCTTCTAACGCGATATTAACAACACCACTTCGTTCACTAAACATCCCACCTAAAGCAACTACTAAAAGAGGAACTGTAAAGACTAATGTTTGATTTAAGACATTTAAAATAATATCCATTATTCTTGACCCCCTTCAACAGCAACTTCTTTTTTATGTTTTTTCTTTTCATGATTTTGTAAATATAAACGGATCATTAAAGCAAATGAACTAAAGTAAATAATAACCGCTGAAATGACATCAATAATTTCAACTGGAATATTACATGCTTGCATATAGTTTCCACCAACATTAATATATGAAACAAATAATGCCGCTAAAATACATCCAAGTGGACTGTTCATTCCTAACAATGCAACTGGAATTCCATTAAATCCTTCTGGAAGTGTGACTTCAGCAGTTGTAAAGGCTCTACCTGTTCCTCCGATATAAACAAGTCCACCACCAATACCTGAGAAAAATCCTGAAATAACCATTGATAAAATAACAATTTTCTTTTCAGACATCCCAGCATAACGACTTGCTTCTGGATTATAACCACATGCTTTTAATTCATAACCAAATGTTGTTTTATTTAAAATAATATAAGCAACGATACATAATGCAATAGCAATAATAATACCACCATTAACATCTGAGCCTGGGAAAATATGATTTAATCCCATTTTAGGAACAGCAATCTTAGATGTTTGAGAACGAGCACCAGCTGAATCATAAATAAAAGCTTTAACACCCTCAATAACAAGATACATACCAATATAGTTAAACATGATACCTGAAATAACAATATTAACATTTCTATACGCTTTTAAAATTCCGGGAATCAATGCCCAAATTGCTCCAGCAAGTCCAGCAGCAATTAAACAAATGATCCATAATAATGAATCAGGTACAGTTTGATAAAGCGTATTGGCTAAAAATAATGCCACAAAGCCACCAACTGTATATTGACCAGTTGTCCCGATATTAAAGTTACCGCATTTAAATGCAAATGCAACAGATAACCCAGTCATCATAATTGGAATTGCAGAATAAAGAACTTGTCCTGTACTTCTTAACCCTTTATAAAATCCCCCAGACATCATAATACCCATTGCTCTAAAAGCTTGAGATGGATTTGCTATTAAAATAACGATAAATCCTATAAACAATCCAATTAATATAGCAAGTAAAGAAGCTATCAGATTTTGTTTTGACTCACTATTTTTCATATCCTTCACCTCGTTTACTTCCTGACATATAAAGTCCTAATTCTTTTTCATCAATTTGTTTTGGATCTAAATTAGCAACGATTTCACCTTCATACATTACTAAAATACGATCTGAAACATTCATAACTTCATCTAATTCTAATGAAACAAGTAAGACAGCTTTATTTTCATCTCTTTGTTTAACAAGTTGTTTATGAATAAATTCAATAGCACCAACGTCTAATCCACGTGTTGGTTGTACAGCAATTAATAAGTCCGAATTAGATTCAACCTCTCTAGCAATGATTGCTTTTTGTTGATTTCCTCCTGACATTCCTCTCGTAATAGATTTTGCACCTTCACCAGAACGAACATCATATTGTTCAATTAACTTATTAGCTGTTTCATACATCTTATCAAATTTAATAAAACCTTTATTTTGATATTTTGGATCAAAATAACTCTTTAAGATAAAGTTTTCGGCTAGATTATAATCTAATACTAAACCGTGTTTATGACGGTCTTCTGGAATATGAGCCATTCCTTTTAAAGAACGTGAACGAATACTTTCATGAGATAAATCTTCTCCATTTAATAGAATTTGCCCACTGTTATGTTTAATAAGACCTGATAATGCATAAACAAGTTCTGTTTGTCCATTTCCATCAATTCCCGCAATACAAACGATTTCTCCTCGACGTACATTGAATGAAACGTTATTTAAAACATTCTTGGACGAATGAGCTGGTTTATAACATAGATCTTTTACCTCAAGAACTGCATCACCAATTTGAGGTTCATCTTTTTCTACAATAAAGTTAACTTTTCGGCCAACCATTAATTCTGATAATTTTTCAGCAGATGTTGAAGCTACATCAACTGTACCAATATATTTACCTTTTCTTAATATTGTACAACGATTAGCTACCGCTTTAATTTCATTTAATTTATGAGTAATAAAAATGATAGATTTACCTTCTTTTGCTAAATCTTTCATAATCATCATTAGTTCATCGATTTCTTGAGGTGTTAATACCGCAGTAGGTTCATCAAAAATCAAAACATTATTATCTCTAAATAACATTTTCAAAATTTCAACCCTTTGTTGCATCCCTACAGTAATATTCGAAATTAAAGCATCTGGATCAACATTTAATTTATACTTTTGAGATAATTCAATAACTTTTTTTCTTGCCGCACCTTTTTGAATAAAAGTATGCTTTGTTTCTTCAATACCCAAAATAATATTTTCAAGTACTGTAAAGTTATGTACAAGTTTGAAATGTTGATGAACCATACCAATGTTATATTTATTGGCATCGTTGGGATCATTAATTTCAACAGGTTCTCCATTAATTTTTATTTGTCCTTCATCCGGTTGATATAAACCAAACAAAATAGACATCAGCGTCGATTTTCCGGCACCATTTTCTCCTAACAATGCATGTATTTCACCTTGTTCAACTTGCAAGGTAACATTATCATTTGCTTTGATACCAGGAAACTCTTTCGTTATGTTAAGCATTTCTATTGCATATGACATTAAGCTTCCCCCTTTTCGATACAATTATACATGAATTTATAAATATAGAAAAGAATTTTTGTTTTTTCATAACAAAGAAAAATATATTAAAAATAAGAATTTTAAATATCTATATAATAAAATTATTCTACTATAAGAAGCAATTGTTTCTAATTTCAATAATTCCTCAAACATTATGGTTGAGGAATTAATTAGTAGGAAATAAATATCATTGATAAGATATCAATACCCCATTTTTAGTTTGAAATTATAACAAAAAAGGATGTTACGATTTTAAATTATTTCGTAACATCCCCAATTTATCTTATTCAAAATTAACTGTTAAATTATCAAATGAAATTCCTGAAGGATCTCCAGTTTTTTCATCAACATCAGCAGATGATTTTAATTCTAAAGAACCATCTTTGATTTTTTTATCAACAGCATCATGATCTTCTTTAGAAAAGTTCTTTAATAATCCTGGATAAACAATACCACCTGTATTTTTCAAAGTAACTGTTTTTCCACCTTGGAATTTATCTTTCTTATAAGCATTTAATGCTTCAATAGTGGCACCTTTTACATCTTTTAATGCAGATGTAATAACAGTATCAGAATCACCACTTTGGTCAGTATCTACACCAATAGTGTATTTACCAGCTTCTTGTCCAGCAGCGAAAATTGAGTTACAAATTTGTCCACCACATGAGAAGATGACTTCAGTTCCACCTGCATACCATGATGAAGCTTTAGATTTGATATCTGGTGATTCAGAGAATGTACCAGTATATGTATAGTTAACATCAACATTAACATTCATTTCTTTAGCAGCATCACTAGCACCTTGAAGGTAACCAACACCATAGTTTTCTACAGCTGGTAAAGCCATACCACCCATGAAACCTAATTTAGTATATCCTTCTTTAACAGCAGCATATCCAGCAACATATCCAGATTCTTGTTCAGAGAATAAATAGCTTACTGTATTATCTCCAACTTTTGTTTCTCCACTACCATCTTTTTGTGGTTCAAAGTCGATAGTAACGAATTTAACATCAGGATATTTTTCTTGAGCTTGGTATAAAGCCCCAGAGAAGTTGAATCCTGGAGTTACAACAACTTTTGCTCCATTATCTACAGCATCATCAATTGTAGATAATAATCCAGCTTGATCAGTATCTTTTGGTGCATAATATTTATATGAAATATCATTTTTTTCACCAAATTCTTTTACACCTTCATAAGCAGATTGATTGAATGATTTATCAGTAACTGATCCAGAGTCAGTGATCATTGCGATTTCATAAGTATCATCGCCACCACTTGTACATCCAGTAGCACCAAAAATCATTCCTAAGCATAAAATACTTGCGAATAATTTTTTCATGTTCTTCTTCCTCCATTTAATTTTCCTCTATCATTGTAGCATTTAAAAAAACATTTGAAAACAGTTAACATAATAAAAAACGGTAAATATCGTTTTTAAATTTCTTCTTCATTATAGCCACGTACATATACTTCACGTGGTTTAGATCCAATTTGTGGACCTATAATACCATCCGCTTCTAATTGATCAATAATTCTGGCTGCTTTGTTATAGCCTATTCTAAATTGTCTTTGTAAAAGTGATGTGCTCGCTTTTTGTGCTTGAATAACAAATGCTCTGCACATTTCATACTCTTCATCTTCTTGTTCTTCTTTAGAAGCAGCTACTGCAGAAATTGGTTTTACATTTGTATATCTTTCATCATATGAGGCTTCTTGTTGTTTCGTTGTATAATAAGTGATTGCTTCCACTTCACTATCATCAACATAAGCTCCTTGCACACGAATCGGCGAATTCGATCCCATTGGTAAAAAAAGCATATCTCCTTTTCCTAAAAGTTTCTCTGCGCCTGTACAATCAAGAATCGTTCTAGAATCAATACTTGAAGAAACAGCAAAAGCAATTCTTGATGGAATATTGGCCTTAATAACACCTGTAATAATATCCGTTGATGGTCTTTGTGTAGCTACAATTAAATGAATCCCAGCCGCACGTGCTAATTGAGCTATACGCATAATACAATCTTCAACATCTTTACTAGCTACCATCATTAAATCTGCAACTTCATCAAGGATTACTACAATATATGGAAGTTTTTCTAATTGATGTTCCGCATCATTTTCTTGATTTTTGTTTTCAACATATTGATTGTACGTTTCAATTTTTCTAACATTTGCCCCTGCAAATAAATCATAGCGTCTTTCCATTTCCGAAACGGTTTCTCTTAAAGTGGCCGCTGCTTTTTTAGGATCAGTAACGACCGGTGCTAATAAATGAGGAACCCCATTATAATTGGATAACTCAACCTTTTTAGGATCAACTAAAATAAGTTTGACCTCATCCGGTTTCGCACGCATTAATATGCTGCTAATGATCGTATTAACACATACAGATTTACCTGAACCTGTTGCCCCAGCAATAAGTAAATGAGGCATTTTATTAAGTTCTGCATAAATGACTTGACCATTAACATCCTTTCCTAAAGGAACAACAAGTTTATTGTCTTTATATTTATCAGGAATGTTTTTAAATACCTCTTTAAAAGAAACCATTGATGATACTAAATTAGGTATTTCAACACCAACCGCTGGTTTTCCAGGGATAGGCGCTTCAATACGAATATCTTTAGCTGCTAAAGCTAATTTAATATCATCTTGTAAAGACATTATTTTATTGACTCTTGTCCCCGTTTCTAATTTTAATTCGTATTTTGTAATTGAAGGACCAATAGAAATATTATTAATAGAAGCATGAACTCCAAATTCATTTAAAACAGCTGTTAATCTTTCAGCACTTTCTACAGCATGATTTTTATTTTCACCTTGTTTTTTATTAACCACATTATGTAAAAGAGATAACGGTGGTAAATGATAATTTTTATTTGTATGCTCTATGACTGGTTCTTCAATTTGTGATTGATCATTTTGAACTAATTCTTCATCCACCGATGGAATAGGTGGCTCTTTATCAACAATTTCTATTTCTTGATGTTCATCATTAAAAGTAAAAGCTTGTGGCAAAGTCACATCTTCTTTCGCTATTTCTTCAAATATAGTCGTTGGGGTTTCATCATCTTCGAAAATAGCATCATCAAAAAAAGTTGTCTTATTTTGTTTTTTCTTAAAGAAATTTCCAAAATAATTTGAATGCTGTTTTAAAGAATCTTTTGTTTTATTAAAATTATTTTTTGCTCTTTTTTGAATTTCTTTTTTGTGTTCAAAATAAAACTTACTTCCTAATAAAATAATTCCTGTTACAACAATAAAAACCGCTGCAATGATTGCTCCCATATAATCAAACAATGCACTTAAAAAGCCATATAAAACTGCCCCTAATAATCCTCCTCTATTTAAAGGAACTTGATTAAAATAAGACTGTATGACTTTTATCCCTGTAAGTGATGGCGTAGCAGAAATAAATAAAGTTAAACCTATAAAGAGCAAATAAAGGCCTACCGCCTTAGGACCATTAAATTTAGGAAAATCCGCCTTAATAACAATATATCCTAATAAAAGAATACAAGTAAGATAAATAATCCCATTTAAATTCCCAAATACATACATAAAAACATAATTCAAGCGGTCTCCAATCACCCCTAATTGCATAGCAGCAATAATTACTAAAAAAATGAAAAATAAACAAATAATTCTTAATTTTAATTCTTCACTCACTTGTTCTTGCTTACTTTTTCTTTTTCTTGCGGTCTTAGCCATCATATCACCTCTTTACATATCATATTTAAAAAACAAAACAAAAGCAAGATATTCCTTGCTTTTATAATTCTATAATTACTGGTAAAATGACAGGTCTTTTGCCAGTCTCTTTGATAATATATTTGTTCACTTTATCTTTAATATTTTGACGTACATCTCTAATATCTTCTTCCGTCTTATTTTTATAAGACTCTAACTCAGTTTTAGCAATATTCATAATTCCTTTTACAACATTTTCTGAATCCTTTAAGTAAATAAAACCTCTTGTTTGTACATCTGTATTGGCAACAATTTCTCTTGTTTTACCATCAATTGTCATACCAATAATAACAACACCATCATTTTGTAATTGATTTCGGTCATCAATAACTTTAACACCAACATCACCAATTCCAAGACCATCAATCATCACATCTTCAATTGTAATAGAATCTCGATAACTTTGCAATTTTCCATCTTTAAAAGTAATCATTTCTCCATTATCAACAATAGCAATATGATCATCATTTATATTCATTTTTTTAGCAACATCACTTGCAGCAATAAAATGTTGATATTCTCCTTTGATTGGTACGAAATATTTTGGATTTAAAATTTGAATCAATACTTTAATATCCTCTTCACTTGCATGCATAGATTGCAATTCTTTGTTTTTCAAAACATGAATATGTGTATCAGTTTTATAAAGTTCATTGATTGCTCTATTAGCTATTTTTTCAGTTCCTGGTAAAACAGGTGAAGCTACAATAAATGTATCACTATCTTGTAATTTAAGCTTATCATCTCCTCCATCGATAATATCTAAAATATCATGATAGATACGACGAGGACTACCACTTAATAAAACAACCAATTTATCATTATCTTTATTTTTTTGAATATCATTATTATCACCAATACAAGCTGGATGAATATCCAAGATTGGTTTTTTCTTATTTTTAGCAATTCTCATTAAAGAATTGGTATTATCATATTTATCTCTTCCATAGAAACAAATCTTACGATTATATTTTTTAGCTAGTTGAGCAATTTCTTGAGTTCTAAAAGCATTTTGTGCATAACTTGAAATAATAATACGTCCTGAAGCATCTTCAAAAATACTTTCTATTTTAGCAGTTAACTTATGATTAGGAGAAGTATAGCCATCATTTTTTGAATATGATGATTCACAAAGTAAAGCTAAAACTCCTTTTTTACCGATTTCCATCATCTTTTGAATATTACACCTAAATCTTTCAGGTGCTCCAAAATCAATAATAAATTCACTACTATAGACAATATAACCATAATCTGTTAAAAATGCTAACCCTACACTTCCAGGAATAGAATGCGTAATTGGGAAAAAGTCCACTTCAACTCCAGCAACTTTAATTGTTGCATTCATATTTACTCTTTTGATTTTATATTTATATGAAACATGAGAATGTCTCATATATCTTTGTAATAATTGATCAATTAAATCAGCTGTAAGATCTGTTGTATAAATAGGAACATTCACTTCTTGTAATAAATAAGGAAGTGCTCCCATTACATCATCATGACCATGCGTAATAAATATAGCTTTAATTTTATCTTTATTATCTTTTAAATAATCAAAATTAGGAATAATAACGTCCACTCCTAATTTATCTACTTCTGGAAAACGATAACCTGCATCAATAATAAACCAATTATCATCTATTTCTAAGCAGTACATGCTTTTACCGTTTTCAGCTTGACCACCAATTGGCATCAATTTTATAATACTTTTTTTCATTATTTCCTCCTTAATTATGTCTTCTTACACTCACTTTGCTATTATTCTAACAAATTATTAACAAAAGAAAAAGTATCATTTACTCTTTCTTCATTAAAAATAAAGGTTGAATTTGTTTATCAACCAATGCATTGATCATCGTTTGAATAATTAAATCTCGCCGTGCAATCAAACTATTTGGTTTCCTGATTACATCATCTTGATACATTGGCACCAAATAAAAATGCTTTGTATTAAAAATCTTCATCATATTCATTCCGCTTGTTGAAAGTAAGTCATTACTACATAAACCAAGAACGATATTGTGTTGATTTCTAAGTGTTGATTTAACAGCCATTGTCACCGCATTATCATTGATTCCATGTGCCATTTTAGCTAATGTATTGGCACTGCATGGATAAACTACCATTAAATCCAAGGGTATTTGTGGCCCAAAAATTTCTGCTTCAACAACTGAACAAATAACCTTCTTTTCAATGATTTTTTCAACTTCTATGATTAACTGATTCGCCTTAAAAAACCGTGTATCACAAGAATTCACTTGATCACTTATAAAAACATAAATATCTACAGGATATTTTTTTAGTTCCTTTAAAAATCTCAAACAATTACTTAACGAACAAAAAGAGCCTGTAATCCCAACCCCTATTTTCATTCCATTAAACATGTCTCATCACTCCGTGAATATATTGAAACATCAATAATGCCGATTCATATGGAAAATACAAATTAGGTATATTTCTTAGTGATTGATAATCTTTACCCTCAACTGTTTGTGCCAAATCATAAATTTGTTTATATTTTAATTTTTTATAATTGATTTTACAAACAGGAATCGTATTAATAATTAAATCATACTTTCCTGATAAAGCATTTAAATCCAAATGATGATAGATTTGTTTTATTTCATCTAAATCCTTGTTATTTCGATTACAGATTGTAATATCATAATTACTTTTTAAAATATTTGCAAGCTGTTTTGCTAAATCTCCATAGCCCAAAATAAGTATATTATTATAATGTGCTTTATCTTGTATTATTTTTAAATAGAGTCCCATTGCTGTTAAAGTATTATTTAAATGTTTAAAAACTTTATCTTTATTAATAATATATTTTGTATTTATATTATTAAGAGAAAACGTATTGTCATGATCTATCTTTTGATTTTTAACAACATAAAAATCCAGGTTTTGTGATTGTTTATCATTTATTTGATAACCATGACTTAAAAAAATATCTTTTAAAAATTGTGTTCTTTGATCATATACTTCAATAAACCCTTTCATATGCCACCTCATTATACTATATGAAAGGGTTTGATAAATGTGAAATTAGCTCGCTTTATTTTTCATTTGTGATGTCATCAAAGCTATAATTTCTTCTACTTTTGGACTAATAACACTTACAGCTGACATGATCATCTCTTTTTCATTTTGATAATCATGACATAAAAACGCATACTCACATTTTAGATGAAATAAACATTGTTCCTTTTCATTAACAGTCGTTAGAAACATTAAATTGATTGCATTACTATCGCAAATTTTGTAAGAAACAGACATGACTGCCCGAATATCTTCTAAATTACGAATAACACTGTCTTTTTCAGCATTTAAGTGTACACTTAATAAATGAATTTGTGATATACTGTTTCCCATATTTATTTTACCTCCTTCACTATATATATTGTTATTTTTTAGGTTTTTTCTTTTTATTTTTTTAGAAATGAGGAATTTTATGCAAATTATTACACTTATTTATTCAATCATCTTATTATTTTTTTATCATCCACTTTATCAAAACTACACAAGTTTAATGAATACGTCATTTTCTTTTTTTTATTACAGTTGGTGTGTTTTATTAACTCTTTCTTTATGCTTAACTTTTTTTAAAGTAACTTCTTTAAAAAAATTCATTATTTTTCTTTCTCTGTTCTTTTTTATTGGATTAATTTTACCCTATCATAAAAATTATCCAATCTTTTCAACTTTACATGTTTTTATTCCTTTATCTTGCATTATCATTGCACTTTTATTCTTAGCATATCTAATTAAAAATAAACAAAAAAGTGAGCCAATTTTAGCTCACAAAATTTATTTATGGTTTTCCTACGGTCTTTCAATCATTGCCATGTTCATTATTTTCTTTTCTCAAATCAATGGTCTTATCGAAATTAGCGTTTTACTATTTATCAATTTTATTCTTTATGTGCTTCAACGTTCATAAGATATTCATATTGCATACCTTGTCTTAAGTTTGATGAATCGTACCCTAAACTTTCTAAAATAGTATATCCAAATTCTAAGGCAGCCGCTGGTCCTTTACCTGTAATAATATGATCATCTTTTTGAACAATAGCTTCTTGATAATTAGCTCCGGTAAGTTGTGTTTCAAAACCTGGAGAACAAGTACAGATTTTATCTTTTAAAATACCTGCTTTAGCTAAAACAATTGGTCCTGCACAAATAGCAGCAATCAATTTATGTTCCTGATTGAATTGTTGAACAATTTCAATAACACGTGCATCATCTCTTAAATTTGTTGCTCCAGGTAAACCACCAGGAATAACAACTCCATCATATTCTTTGATTTGATCATTAAAGACGCAATCCATTTGAATTGTAATTTGATGAGAACTTATCACCTTTAAATCATCCATCCCTACTAAATCAACATGAACATTTGCTCTTCTTAAAACATCAACCGGTGTCAATGCTTCGATTTCTTCAAATCCATCTTTACATAATACAGCTATTTTCTTCATAAACACTCCTCTTTTCTTTTAAAGATATTTTATCATGAAAACCAAAAAATAAAAGAATGAAATACATTGTATGGGATTTCAAAATATATTATAATGTTGCATAGATGTAAAAATCACCCTTGGAGGTTTTATGAAAAAAATTGTTATTGGTATAACAGGAAGTATTGCAGCATATAAAACATGTGAACTTATTTCCCGTTTAAAAAAGAAAAATTATAATATTGAAGTTATTATGACAAAAAATGCGGCTCAATTTGTAACACCACTTACCTTTGGAGCACTTATTCATAAACCTGTTTTAATTGATGATTTTGATGAAACAGGTTATCAAATTAAACACATTAACATTGTTAAGGATGCTGATTGTTTTATTATTGTTCCAGCAACTGCAAATATTATTGCCAAAGTTGCTCATGGTTTAGCAGACGATGTTTTATCTTCCGCCTTTTTAGCAGCAACATGTCCAAAAATCATTGCTCCTGCAATGAATGTACACATGTATGAAAATACTGCAACTCAAAAAAATCTTGATATTTGTAAATCTTATCATATTAAGATTGTGGAACCTGAAATTGGTGAACTCGCATGTGGTTATCAAGGAAGAGGACATTTAAGTGATATTGAAGATTTACTTGATGCTATTGAATATGCGACATCTCCTCATCCATTAGCTGGAAAGCATGTTCTTATTACCGCTGGTCCTACTCAAGAGCCACTTGATCCAGTGAGATTTATTTCAAATCATTCAAGTGGAAAAATGGGCTATGCACTAGCAAAAGTTGCTCGTCAATTAGGAGCTCATGTCACATTGATTAGTGGGCCATCATCTCAAAGAGCTCCTTACGAAGTAGATGTAATCAAAATTCAAAGTGCACAAGGTATGTTTAAACAAGTATTAAGTTATTTTGATTTTCAAGATTATGTTATCATGTCTGCTGCTGTTGGTGACTATCGTCCTTTAGAATATAGCAATCAAAAAATAAAGAAAAAAGCTGACGAATTTTATTTAAAATTAGGAAAAAACGAAGATATTTTATCTTATATTGGAAAACATAAAACAAAACAAACTATTTGTGGGTTTGCTATGGAAACAGAAAATGTTATTGAAAATGCTCAAAATAAGTTTTTTAAGAAGAATTGTGATTTATTAGTTGTTAATGATTTATTTGAAGATGGTGCTGGGTTTAAAACTGATACAAATAAAGTTGCTTTAATTACAAAAAACTTTGTTGATTATTTAGATTTAATGAGCAAAGAAGATCTAGCACATATTATTTTAGAAAAATTAATGAAAGTTAAAGGAGAATAAAGATGCTAGTAGTTGTAGATATGGGAAACACAAATATTACAATGGGACTTTTTAAAGATGATCAGCTTATTGGCAATTATCGTTTAACGACTAAACTGCAAAGGACATCAGACGAATATGGTTTTATGATTCTTGCTTTTTTAAGCGCCTATAATGTAACCGTTGAAGATATAAAAGATGTTATTATTTCTAGTGTCGTTCCTAAAATCATGTATTCTTTTACAAATTCCATTCGTAAATATTTCCACAAAGAACCTATTATTGTTGGTCCAGGAATTAAAACAGGCATTTCTGTAAAATATGATAATCCTAAATCTTTAGGAAGTGATCGTATTGTTGATGCTGTTGGTGCCTACTATAGTCACCATTGTGCTTGTTTAGTAATTGATTTTGGCACTGCTACGACATTCGATGTTATTTCTTCAAAAGGTGAATTTATGGGTGGCGCAATTGCTCCTGGTATTGGTATTTCTGCTGAAATGTTATCTAATCGTGCTGCTCAACTACCTGAAGTAGCAATAAAAAAACCACAACATATTATTGGTAAAAATACTGTTGAAGGTATGCAATCAGGGGTTGTTTATGGTTATATTGGTTTAACAGAGAAACTGATTGAAGAAATTAAAAGCCAATATCCTGAACCATTAAAAGTCGTTTCTACAGGTGGTCTAGGTAGAATGATCTATCAAGAAACAAATTTGATTGATTCCTATGATAAAGATCTTACATTCAAAGGTTTAAAAATTATATATGATATGCAAAAAAGGGATTAAATAAAATCCCTTTTTAATTCGTTTTTTAAATAAAAATGTATTGTTTGTTGTCCATCTACATACAAAATAACAATTTCTTGAAGATTAATTCCATGAACTTTCATAATTTGTTCTAACCACTTTTGATTATGATGAATCAATTCTAAATTTTCATAAATAATTGTTCCTTGTAAAATAAGAATTGTTGGTATAAATTCTTTTTGAACTTCTTGATGTAGATCACCTAATTTTAAAGGCCTTGACAATGTCTTAGGATAAAAAGTAAATTTCCCATTTGTTTCTAAAATAATTTTATCTAACTCGTTAAGCTCAAAATAACCATTCATTCTACAATTCATCAACAATTCATTCAAATCAATTTTTGCTTTATCCAAACTTTTTAAATATATCTTATCATTTTCAAATAAAACAACAGGTTTCCCTTCAACAAAAAAGCGAAAATTTAAATACCTTTTTGTTAAAACAGAAACACCCCAAGTAAAAACACCATAAACAATCATTCCAATCAACGGCTTTAAAATATCATTAAAACTTCCCATAACCATTTCAGCAGCAATAGAACCAATTGTAATTCCAATTATATAATCATATAAAGATAACTCTGTTACTTGCCTATAGCCCATTAATTTCGTTAGTAAAAACAAAACAATCAAAGAAATTAAGGGCAAAACAAAATATTCAAGCAAATTCATTTTAATCACCCTTTTAAGTATGGACAAAATAAAAAAAAGAAGTCAAAATTATGACTTCTTATACAAAATTCTCATTGAGTTACAAATAGCAATTAAAGTAACACCTACATCAGCAAAAACACCCATCCACATATTTGTAAGTCCAAACAAAGTAAGAACTAAAACTCCAATTTTAATTAATAACGTAAAAGTAACATTTTCTTTTAAAATAAAGTTTGTATAATGAGAAACTTGAATGGCTTTAGCAATTGATGTAATATCGTCACTCATTAAAACAACATCTGCAGCTTCAATAGCTACATCACTACCAACGCCACCCATCGCAATACCAATATCACTTCTAGCAAGAACAGGCGCATCATTAATACCATCACCAACAAAAGCTACAACATGATCATTACCCATTAATTTTTCTAATTGTGTAACTTTATCTTGTGGTAATAAATCACTATATACTTGATCAATTCCTATTTTAGAAGCAATATCACGAGCAACAGTTGAATGATCTCCTGTAAGCATAACCGTATTTGAAACATGTGCCTTCTTTAAGTCTTGAATACCTGGCATTGTAGATTCTTTAATAACATCTGCAACAACGATATGTCCTAAATATTGTTTTTGACATGCTATATGAACAATTGTTCCAATAGATTGAGGTTGACTCACTTCAATACCTAATTCATGAAAATATTTTTCATTTCCTAATTCATATTGTTTTTGATCAATAACAACAGAAAGACCTTTTCCAGCGATTTCTTTAAAATCTTCTATTCTTGTACTATCGATTCCTTTATTATAAGCTTTAACAATACTTCTAGCAATTGGATGATTTGACATATATTCACCATATGCACCAATTTCTAATAAATAATCATCTGAAATTTCAACAACTTCAAATTCACCTTTAGTAAGTGTTCCTGTTTTATCAAAAACAACAGTATCAATATCTTTTAATAATTCTAAATAGTTTCCACCCTTAACTAAAACACCTAAAGCACTCGCTTTACCAATACCAGCATATAAACCTAAAGGTACTGAAATAACAAGTGCACATGGACAAGAAACAACTAAGAATGTACATGCACGATAAAGCCAATCATAGAAATTTTGATTTGGTAAAATAATCATCGGAACAATTAATAATAAAACAGCAAGTCCCACAACAGTTGGTGTATAAACTTTTGCAAAACGGGTAATAAATTTTTCAATTTTAGCTTTTTTACTTGCAGAATTTTCAACAAGATCAATAATACGACTTACTGTACTATCCGCATAAGGTTTTGTTACTTCAATATAAATAACATCATTTAAATTGACAACTCCTGATAAAACCTCATCTCCTACTTCAACACTTCTAGGAACTGATTCACCTGTTAAACTTGCGGTATCTAACATACTGTTTCCTTTAATAACTTTACCATCCAACGGTACTTTTTCTCCAACTTTAACAACAATTGTATCTCCTACTTGTACTTCTTCAGGAGTTACTTGAATCATTTGATCATCTTTTACAATTGTAGCATACTCACTTTTAATATCCATTAAAGAAGAAATAGATGATCTTGTCTTATTAACAGCATATCCTTGGAAAATTTCACCAATAGCATAAAATAGCATAACTGCAATTGCTTCACTGTAATCACCTAAAGCAATCGCTCCAAAAGTTGCTAAACACATTAAGAAATTTTCATCCAAAAAGTCTTTTCTACCAATATTTTTAATTGCTTTTAAAATGACTTTATAACCAATTAATAAATAAGCAAACAAATATAAGAAAGTAGCAAAACCACCTGCAAAGAAATGTGCCCCTATAAAAATAATAACACCTTCAACCAATTCCATATTTTCTTTTAAATCAAATAATTTTGGTTTACTATATATTTTTTGATTATCTTCCTTTGATAAAACAACTCCTTCTTCAACAGAGTCAACAACAGCTTGTAACTTTTCCATTAAAGAATCATCGTTTTTTACTTTAACCATTAACTTTTGAGTAGAAAAATTAACAACCGCATCTTCAATGTAAGATTGTTTTTTTATCTCAGCTTCTACTTTACTTGCACAGTTTGCACAATCCAAACCAACTATATTAAATTTGATTGAATTAGCCAATTCACGATGATCTTCCACATGTTCATGATGGTGTCCGCATCCACATTCATCGTGATGATGTTCATGTTCATGATGATGTCCACAACCGCATTCATCGTGATGATGTTCATGTTCATGATGGTGCCCACATCCACATTCATCATGGTGATGATGTTTATGTTCATGATGGTGTCCACAACTACATTCATCGTAATGATGTGTTTTGTTTGTAGAGAGGTTATCTATTGTTACTTCGTCTTCAATGGATTGTATAAAAGAAAGAAGTTCATTATCATTAATTTCTTGATTACTTTCAAAAGTCATCATACCTGTTGCAAAAGAAATTACACAATCATTAATCTCTTCTTTTTTATTTAAAGCATCTTCTAATTTTTGTGTGCAATTAGCACAATCAAGGCCATTAACCTTATATTTATATTTCATATTATTTATCCTCCATGATATGACTATAACCAGCCTCAAAAATTAGTTTTACATGCTCATCATCTAACGAATAGTACATCATTTTACCATCTCTTCTATTTTTAACTAATTTATTGGCTTTTAAAATTCTAAGTTGATGAGAAATAGCTGACTGAGTCATATCTAAACAAGCAGCTAAATCATAAACACACATCTCATGATCAAATAAAGCACAAATAATGCGTATTCTTGTTGAATCACCAAACACTTTGAATAATTCAGCAACATCATATAAAGATTCTTCCTCGGGCATTGCTTTCTTTACTTGTTCAACAATTTCATTATTAACGATTTTATCCATTTTTTCTCCTTTCATATGAATATATGTTCATATGAATATTATATGATATTTATTTACAAAGTCAATATATATGATAATATTAAATAAAAATGATTGGAGAAATTTTATGAAAAAATTACTGATTGTAGTAGACTATCAAAAAGATTTTGTAAATGGTAGTTTGGGATTTAAAGAAGCTGAATATTTGGATGAGTATCTTTCTTCTTTAATTGATCAATATCATCAAAATAAAGATGATGTTATTTTTACTTTCGATACACATCAAAATAATTATTTAGAAACTCAAGAAGGAAAGAATTTGCCAATTGAACATTGCATTAAAAATAGTGATGGTTGGAAACTATATGGCAAGGTAAATACTGCTAAAAAAGAATATGATATTTGTATTGAAAAAACAACTTTTGGTTCTCTTGAATTAGGAAATTACTTAAAGGATAAAAACTACCAAAATATTACTCTAGTAGGTGTTGTTTCTAATATTTGTGTTTTATCTAATGCTGTAATTGTTAAAAGCGCTCTACCTGAAACACCTATCTTTATTGATGTAAAAGGTATTTCTAGTAATGATTTAACAATGCAGGCAAAAGCAATTTCAATTTTAGAAAATTTGCAATTCAATATTATTAATAAATAAAATACAATTAATAATTTCTTATTAAAATAAGTTATAAATTATTATTGACACTTCATCTAATGAGGCGTAGAATTTGCCTAAAGATATATATAGGAAAGGAAGTATTAAAAATGTCAAAAAAAGATATTGATTGGTCAAATATCGGTTTTGGATATATGCCAACAGAAGCAAGATTCGTATCAAATTATAAAGATGGAGCTTGGGATGAAGGCGTGCTTACTGCTGATGACAAAGTTGTTATTAGCGAATGTGCAGGTGTTTTACAATATGCACAAACATGTTTTGAAGGGTTAAAAGCTTATAGAACAAAAGATGGGAAAGTTGTTTGCTTTAGACCTGATTTAAATGCAAGTCGTATGGCTGACTCTTGCAAACGATTAGAAATGCCTGTTTACCCTGAAGATAAATGGGTAGAAGCCATTGAAAAAGTTGTTAAAGCTAATATTGATTATGTACCACCTTATGGTTCAGGAGCTACTTTATATATTCGTCCATATATGTTCGGTAGTAATCCAGTTATTGGTGTTAAACCAGCTAACGAATATCAATTTAGAGTATTCGTAACTCCTGTAGGGCCTTACTTCAAAGGAGGAGTTAAACCTATTACAATTCGTGTATCAGACTTCGATCGTGCTGCACCTCACGGTACAGGACATATCAAAGCTGGTTTAAACTACGCAATGAGTTTACATGCAATCGTTGATGCACATAATCAAGGATTTGATGAAAACATGTACTTAGATGCAGCTACTAGAACTAAAGTAGAAGAAACTGGTGGAGCAAACTTTATTTTCGTAACAAAAGATAATAAAATCGTTACTCCAAAATCAAACAGTATCTTACCTTCTATCACTCGCCGTTCTTTAATGTATGTTGCTAAAGAATACTTAGGATTAGAAGTTGAAGAAAGAGAAGTTTATTTTGATGAAGTAAAAGATTTCGCTGAATGTGGTCTTTGCGGTACTGCTGCTGTTATCTCACCAGTAGGCAAAATCAATGATCATGGTAAAGAAATTTGTTTCCCAAGTGGAATGGATGAAATCGGACCTGTTCTTAAAAAACTTTATGAAACTTTAACAGGTATTCAAATGGGTACAATTGAAGCACCTGAAGGTTGGATCAAAGTTATCGAAGAATAATAAAATATATAAGAGTTGTCATCTTGGCAACTCTTTTCTTTTATAAAAAAAGCATTGATTTAACAATGCTTTAACGATTTTCCATTTTAATATATTCTTTCTTTTCCCCAACATATTTACCTGCTGGACGAATAATTCTTCCTGAATAAAGTTTATTTTCAATATTATGTGCAACCCATCCAACAGAACGTCCAATAACAAACATCAAGGTATAAAGATCTTTAGGAATTCCTAGCATATCATAAACGAGCCCGCTATAGAAATCAATATTAGCACATACATGAATACCTTTTCTCTTTTCAATTTCAGCAACCGCAATTTCTTCAAAACGATGATATAAGTTATATTCTTTTAATCTATCTTTTTCAATAGCTAGCTGCTTACATTGTTTAGAAAGAATTTGACAACGAGGATCACTCAATGTATAAACAGCATGCCCTATACCATAAATCAAACCAGATTGATCATTAAATTTTTTATCTAAAATATCATTTACAATTTGTCTAATCTGTTCATCACTTGCATTTAAACCAACAGTATCAATAACAAGTTCCATTTGTTTGGCTACCGCTAGATTAGCCCCACCATGTTTAGGACCCTTCAAAGAACCAATCGCTCCTGCAAAACATGAATAGATATCAGTTCCCGTAGATGACATTACCACATTTGTAAATGTAGAGTTGTTCCCTCCCCCATGATCAGCATGTAATACTAAACACATATCTAGAACACTGGCTTCTGTTTTAGTAAATGAACGATTTATTCTTAACATTTGTAAAATATTTTCAGCAATCGAATAATCAGTATTTACAGGATGAATAAATAAACTATCACTATCAAAATAATGTACTTTACAACGATAAGCATAACAAACAATTTCTGGAATCTTAGCGATTAAATCTAACCCCTTATTTAATGTTGCTTCTGGTGAAATATCATCAGGTGTTTCATCATACGTGTAAAGCATTAAAACTTCTTGTTGAAGTTTATTCATCATATTTTGCATTGGAAATCCTAGTATACGTGCTTGTAAATAATTCAAAGGTAAATCATATCTTGAAGCTAATTCTTTTTTAAACGCATCTAATTCATCTTTATTAGGTAAATATCCAAAAAGAATTAAAAAACAAGCTTCTTCAAAAAGAAAACGATTTTTTGGATCATGTCCCTTTATAAAATCAGAAACTTTAACACCCCTATAATAAAGTTCCCCTTCTGTATCAATCTTTTTACCATTTTCTTTTTTATATCCCACAACATCTGATATTCTTGTAAGTCCAACAAGAACACCTGTTCCATCTTCATTTCTTAAACCATTTTTTACGTTGTATTTAGAATATAAAGAATTGTCAATTTTATTTAATGATGTACTTCTTTGAAATACATAATCAATAAATTCACTCATATTTAAGCCCCCTTATCATAGTGTTAGAAATATCATATCACAAATTTGTATAATTGTATACAATTATTTACTTGTCTTATTTTGTTAAAGATTGTCAAATGACAAAAAGTATTCTAAAATAGAATACAAGGTGATAGTTATGAAAATATTTGATAGAGAATTCTCAGGTCTATCTCAAGAAGACGTTTTAAAAAGGCAACAACTTGGGAAAACTCATTTTGTGGAAAGTAAAACAACAAAAACATATAAAGAAATTATTTTTAATAATATTTTTACATTTTTCAATTTAATTAATATTCTACTATTTGCATGTCTTGTTTTTGTTGGATCTTATCGTAATACCCTTTTTATCTCTGTTATCTTTTTTAATACTTTAACAGGAAGTTATCAAGAAATAAAAGCAAAAAGGACATTAGATCAGTTAAGTATTTTAACAAAACAACAAATTGATGTTTTAAGAGATAATCAATTATCTAAAATCAATGTTGATGAAATTGTTCAAGATGATCTCATCATTTTAAATACAGGAATGCAAATACCTGTTGATTGTGAACTTTTAGAAGGTCATATAGAAGCAAATGAATCACTTCTTACAGGTGAAAGCGATGCTATTTTAAAAGTCAATGGTGATTCACTTCTTTCAGGAAGTTTTGTTACATCAGGACGTGCAATTTGTAAAGTAATTCATGTAGGAAAAGAAAGTTATATTCATAAGCTTACCGCTCAAGCAAAAGAATTTGAAAGCAAAAAATCAGAGCTATCAAAATCGATTGACCAAATTTTAAAAATTATCTCAATTATTATCATTCCTTTATCAATTTTACTCTTTTTTAAAGAATATTTTATTGGTCATTATCCATTTAGTGATGCAGTTGTTTCAGTTGTAGCTGCTGTTTTAGGAATGATTCCATCTGGACTTGTATTACTTACAACAATCGCCCTATCTTTAAGTGTTCTAAGACTTGCTAAAAAAAATACTCTTGTCCAAAATCTATTTTGCATTGAAACTCTTGCTCGTGTGGATACTATTTGTTTAGATAAAACAGGAACGCTTACTGAAGGTAAGCTTAAAGTTGATGATGTTATTTGTTTTGATGATCATTTTAATATTGATCAAATTATCAAAAATATGAATTATTGCTTAGAAGATGGTAATATGACATCTATAGCACTTCATCAATACTTCTCTAAAGAAAAAAATTATCAGCCTTTCTTTGTTATTCCTTTTTCATCGCAAAGAAAATATAGTGCTGTTTCTTTTAATGAATTTGGAACCGTTTATTTAGGAGCAAGTCAATTTATTTTTAAAAATCTAGATTCTAAGATTGAAAAGAAAATTAAAACTTATACCTCTCAAGGTTTTCGTGTTTTGTGTATTGGATATACTCCAATAACTATTAATGATAATACTTTAATAAAAGATTTAAAATGTATTGGAATTTTAATTTTATCTGATGTTATTCGTCAAGACGCTAAAACAACATTAGATTATTTTAAAAGACAAGATGTTGATATTAAAATTATTTCTGGAGATGATCCTGTTACTGTTTCAGCAATTGCTAGACGTTGTCATCTTTTAAATTATGAACATTACATAGATGTTTCTTCTTTATCGGATGAACAAATAAAAGAGGCCATTGAAAAATATACTATTTTTGGACGTGTTTCTCCAAAACAAAAACAATTGATGGTCAATACTCTTCAAGAAAATAACCATACGGTTGCAATGACAGGTGATGGTGTTAATGATGTATTAGCTTTAAAAGCAGCAGATTGTTCAATTGCTATGGCCTCAGGAAGTGATGCAGCTAAAAGCGCTTCACATATTGTTTTATTAAAAAATAACTTTAATGCCATGCCACATATCGTTAATGAAGGAAGACGTGTCATTAATAATATTACTGCTTCTGCATCAATGTATTTAATTAAAACAATCTTTTCAGTTGTTTTATCAATTGGAATGATCTTATTTGGACATGGTTATCCATTTAAACCTATCCAACTAACTGTCATTTCTGCTTGTTGTGTAGGCATCCCGACTTTCTTTTTGACCTATGAACCAAATTTCAAAAGAGTGTCTGGTGATTTTTTAAAAACAGTCTTTAAAAACGCCTTCCCTTTTGCCTTTATGATTGCTATTTGCTCAACAATTATCGTTAATGGTGGTCGTGTCTTAGGTTTAGAAAAAGAAATGCTTTCAACAATTTGTGTTTTACTTACAAGTTGGTGTTATTATAATGGTTTAAGACATATTTATTCACCCTTAAGTCATTATCGTATTTTTGTAATCTATATAATGCAAATTGTTTTGTATATTTCTTTAATTGTTGGTCATCAATTTTTAGGATTAGGAAATATTGATTATATTGGTGCCATTACTTTAATGTTTTTAGTTACTTTTTCAAAAGTCATTTATTTATTGAATTTTGAATTATTTGATTATACTTATTTATTCTTACAAAGAAAACGAAATAAACACAAATAAAAAGGACAAACGTCCTTTTTATTTACTTACATTTTTCTTCAATATAACTTTGACATGTTTTTTCAACAAATAACATATCTTCTTTTAAATCTCCTGTAAAATGTAAACGTTCCATATTCCTATGTATATAATCATTTTCTCTGATAAACAAATAACTTGATTTAAAATTTAAGTCAAATACGAAAGCCATATAAGAAACCCACATATCTACTTCATTGTGCCTATTTTCTTTTAAAATCAAAGTATGATTTTCAATATCTTTCAAAATATTTTGAGAAACTCTTTGACTATAAAAGTCAGCATCTGAAATACTAAACAAAGTTTGTATTGATTCTATATTTTTTACTCGAAAATTATCTAATTTATCACTATCCCTAATAAGTAGAACTTGTTTTAATAAAGAGGGTTCTAAATTATTTGGTATTTTGTATAAAGAATGATAAGCAATCGCCTTTTCGATAATTTCATCATATTGATCATCATCAATAAAATTTCTAATCATCCCCTCTTTAAATAAAACCTGCACCCCTAATTTAGCATGATCAATATTTCGATCATCAAAGCTATTAAAACGTTTTATTTGTTCAAAACGTCCTATATCATGCAATAAAGCAATTAAATAGGCTAAGTCTCTTTCAACACCTGTAATATTTTCATGGTGACATAAATATTCAGTTGTATGTACGACTTCCAATGTATGAACAAGTTTTAAATGAATTTTATCATTCGTTAAATCAAATTGACGCACATAATTCATAAAACTCTCTTTTGCTTTTAAAATATCAAACACCTTGACCTTACTCCTTTCTTTATTTTATACTATACCATAAAGTGAGGTAAAAATATGAATGACTTATTATTAAAACAATACATTGGTTTAATTGAATGTAACAATGAAGAAATTTCAATTCTAGCCAATACATCTGCTTTTATTATGCAAAATTTTCAAGATATCTCTTGGGCTGGATTTTATTTATTTAAAAACAATGAACTTATTTTAGGACCATTCCAAGGTAAAATTGCTTGTACTAACATTCCTCTAGATAAAGGAGTTTGTGGTAAAGCAGCATCTACTCGAAAAACTGTTATTGTAGAAGATGTTCATCAATTTGCAGGACATATTGCCTGCGATAGTGAAAGCAACAGTGAAATTGTAATTCCACTTATAAAAGGAAATCAATTATATGGTGTATTAGATTTAGATTCTACATCATTTAGTAGATTTTCTAAAGAAGATCAAATTATTTTTGAAGAAATTTCAAAAATTTTAGTTCAACATTTATAATTATTTACATATCTTTGATATGAGGGGAAACCATGAAAAGACATCTTTTATTATGTTGTTTAATAGGAATAATGAGTATACTGGGTTACTTTTATTTTCAAAGAAAGATTATATTTATTGATCATCCAACAATTGAAATCAATAGTCCATTTTATTATAAAAAATATATTAAAAAAGTTAAAAATGGTTCTATTAATGACGTCACTTATAATGCAAATGATTTAAACAATCAAACTTTAGGACATTATACAGTGACTTATTTTTTTAAAGGAAAAACATATCATTTGAAAATAGAAGTGATTGATACAAAAAAACCAACTATTAAAGAATCTGAATCTTTAAAAATTGAAAAAGGGAAATCTTACGATTTAAAAAAAGGAATTATTATTAAGGATAATTCTAATCAATACAATTTAACAATTGATACCAATGATTTTAATCCCAATCAAATTGGAAACTATACAATTTATTATAAAGCAAATGATCTTTCCAATAACCAAACGACTTTCAAAAGAAAAGTAACTGTCGTTAAAAAAATAGAAATTGGCACACATATAGAATCTAATAAAAAAATAGTGTATCTTACGTTTGATGATGGTCCCAGTCAAAATACTGATCGCATTTTAAAAATATTAAAAAAATACAACGCTAAAGCAACTTTTTTTGTTACAGGATGTCATCAAGAATATAATCAATATATTATTGAAGCTTATAAGCAAGGACATACTATTGGTTTGCATAGTTATTTGCATGAATATCAAGATATTTATTCCTCTAAGGATGCTTATTTCAAGGACCTTAAAAAAATAAAACAAATGGTTAAACAACTTATTGGTATTCAAGTCCACTATATTCGTTTTCCAGGAGGAAGTTCTAATCGTATTTCTAAAAACTATTGTCATGGTATCATGTCTCAATTAACACGTGAAGTCATTAAACAAGGTTATCAATATTATGACTGGAATGGTGATACAACAGATGCAAGTGGCAATCATATCTCAACTGCAACAATCATTAAACAAGCTACAAGTGAAACACATCAAAATATTGTCCTTTTAGCACATGATACAGATGCTAAAGATACAACTGTAGCTGCTCTTCCTTCTATCATCCAATATTATAAAGAAAAAGGTTATCAATTTTTAGGCATTGATGATGAAAGTTACTATGTACATCATGATATACAAAATTAGCAGTCATTTGACTGCTAATTCTTTTTTAAATCCTCTAATAAATAATTTTTCATTTGTTTATTTTTTCTTTGAAATTCTTCAATTTCATGAAGATGTGTTTCTTTAACCAATAATTCGAATTCTCTTGCAGAAATACGCATAGCCCCTCTAGAAGAAACAATAATTTGTTCTAAAGCATCTGAAGTAGCTACATAAACACGATATTTTTGTGATAAATCATGTGTTACTTTCTCTATGTAGTTATCTGCAGTTTGCGCTTCTTTTGTATAAACAACATAAATATTATCATTTTTTTCAATTGAGCCAATATTCTTTTTAATTTTATAAGCATCAAAAACAACAATCAGCAAACATTTTCGATAACCTTGATAATTATTCAAAATATCTATTAAACGATGTCTAGCATGGTCTAAATTTGTTTTAGCAAGTTCATTTAATTCATCCCATGAAAAAATAATATTATATCCATCTACTAATAAACATTCTGGTAAAATTGTCTTTTTTTCTTCAACCTGTTTTTCTATTTTACGATTCATTTCTTTAGAAAGTCGTCTTTTAATTGGTCCATATGTTCTAATAAATATTTCCTCTAACTCTTTATCATCGACTTTATAATTTTTTGTAACTGGACGTGGTTTATTTTTTTGATATACATAAGGTAAATGCATATAATTTTCTACTTCATCATAAGGGACATAAAATCCTGCACCCTGTTTACAAAAGATAGAACCTGTAGGAAATAAAGCATCTTCTTCACTATTATAGCCAATTTCTTGAATAATTTTTTCTTGATCATGACACTCAAAGTAACCAGCCATTTGATAGAACAGCTTCCCATTACCTTTTGTAAGCGAAAGAAAATCCTTTTGATAAGTCATTAAATAACGAACAGGTGCTTTTCCTTTAATGATTGTTAAATCCTGTTCATAACTTATTTGATAATCGCTATGAAATGTATCTAAATCATAAATAATCTTACTTGAAATATGATTTTCTACAATCATCTCAAATTCATAATAAGGTTCTAATAAAAGAGATTTTGCCTTTTTTAAGCCTTGTCGAATTGCTCGATAGGTTGCTTCTCTAAAATCTCCGCCTTCAGTATGTTTTAAATGGGATTTTCCTGTAACAAGAGTCAATTTCATATCTGTAATAGGCGATCCTGTAAGAACACCAAGATGTTGAATTTCTTGCATATGTGTTAAAACAAGATTTTGAAAATTAAGCGGTAAAGTATTTCTTTGACATTGATTTTCAAACACAAGTCCTTTGCCCCTTTCTAAAGGTTCTAATAAGATATGCACTTCAGCATAGTGACGTAAGGGTTCAAAATGACCTACTCCTTCAACTTTATCCAAAATCGTTTCTAAATAAGTAATTCTTCCTTCATCATAATGAATTAAAAATCCATAACGTTCCAAAATAAGATTTTGTAAAGTATCTAATTGAATTTCTCCCATAATTTTAACTGAAAGAATTCCTAATTGTTGATTATATTCAAATTGTAAACTTGGATCTTCTTTACCAATACTTAGTATTTGTTCAATAGCTTTACTTTTTTCAATATCATCAGGAAGTAAAATTTGATAAGACATAAAAGGCTTTAAAATATTTTGTTGTGTCTGTTTTTGGTTTCCAAATGTAAAACCAATAGGTAACTCATCTAACCCCAAACAAGCTACTATATCACCTGTTGAAGCACTCTGAACACTTTGATAGCCTTGTCCTGTATAAATTCTTAATTCATCTACTTTACTTTCACTAATAACATCTTTAACATGCAAAGTCCCACCTGTTACTTTTAAATGCGTTAAATGTTTTTGTTTATGAAATGTCTTTTTAAAAACAATCCCACTTAAAATATCTAAAGCTTCTTTTTGACAAGTATATAAATCTAAAGCTTCCATAAATTCTTCTACACCTTCATCTTTTAACGCTGAACCAAAGAATACAGGAAACATTTGTCTTAAAGAAATAACTTTTTGAATATCTTCTTGTTTCATTTGTTGATTAAGATACTTTTCTAATAATTCATCATTTAATAAAGAAATGTTTTCATAAAAGTTTTCATCAATTGCAAAACAATTTTCATTTAATTCTTTTTGAATATTTTGTAATAATTGCTCTTTGGTTGAGTACGTACTATCCATCTTATTAACAAAAATAAAAGTAGGAATTTGATAAGTTTGCAATAATTTCCAAATTGTTTTTGTGTGCGCTTGTATACCATCCTTAGCCGAAATAACAAGAATAGCATAATCTAACACTTGTAACGTTCTTTCCATTTCACAACTAAAATCATTATGCCCAGGTGTATCTAAAAAAGTCATTTGACTTTCTCGATACATAAATGAGATCTCTTTTGAAAAAATAGTAATACCTCTTTTTCTTTCTTGTATATCATAATCTAAAAAAGAATCTTCTTTATCAACTCTTCCCATTTTTTTAATAACACCTGCATGAAAAAGCATTGCTTCAGATAATGTTGTTTTTCCAGCATCAACATGTGCTAAAATCGCAAAAGTTACTTTTTTCATGAATTTCACCTTCTTTCTACTTTATATGTAGTAAGTCTCTTACAACAACACTTGCAATGATCAAACCTGCACAACTTGGTACAAAAGAAATACTACCAGGTGTTTTTTTATGTGTCTCAGGATCTACAGGTGCATCTGTTTCAATGGGCTTTTCTGTAGAATAAACAACTTTTAAAGCAGGTATTTTTCTTTTCTTAAGTTCCCTTCTCATAACTCTAGCAAGTGGACAAATAGATGTTTTATAAATATCAGTTACCTCCAACTTTGTTGGATCTAACTTATTACCTGTCCCCATCGATGAAATAATTTTAATCTTTTTTTCTTGTGCTATTTCTACCAATTTAATTTTAGCTGTTACTGTATCAACAGCATCTACAATATAATCAAACTCATCAAAGGGAAAATGATCAACTGTTTCAGGTAAAAAGAAATCATCATATGTTAAAACATGACAATGTGGATTAATAGATAAAATACGTTCTTTCATAACTTCTACTTTTTTTTGATCTATTGTTTGATGTGTCGCAATAATTTGACGGTTAAGATTCGAAATAGAAACCGTATCATGATCAATGATATGAAGTGTCCCTACACCAGCTCGAGCCAGTGCTTCAACGACAAAACCACCCACACCACCAACACCAAAAATAGCAACGGTACTGTTTTGTAAGGCCTCTATTCCTTCTTTTTTTATTAATAATTCTGTTCTTGAAAATTCTTCCATAATAATCACCTGTAAAAGTATACCATAAAATAAAAAAGGCTTCCGCCTTTTTTATAAACCTTTTTCAGTTAATTCACGTGCAACATCATCTTTGATGGTAACACCTGCTGCTTTTAACTTGGCAATCTTATCTGCAAATTGTGGTAAGTATTTTTCATGAGCAATCAATAATTCATTTAAAACATTGACCATTTTTTGTCCTGATACTGTTTGTGGATTTAAAATGAATGCTTGCATTAATAATCCATAATCTCCTGTTACAGCTGCCTCTTCAACACATAATTCCATGTTTTTCATGCATTGTAACCATCCTCTTTGAGCTGGTTGTAATGGTCCAAAGGCAATAGCTCTTGCTCCTGTTGAACCAATATATGCTGAAACTTCTACTGCACAGTCAGCTGGTAAATCTGGTACAGATCCATTATTTTTAGTTGTTACAACGATATGTGATAATTTATTTCCATAAATAGAAGCAATTGTTTCACAAGCCGCATCTGAATAATGTGCTCCTCCACGTTTTGCTAATTGTTCTGGTTTATGATCTAAATCTGGATTTTTATATAATTCAAATAATTCATGTTCTGTTTGTTGTACTTGTTGTCCACGAGTTCCTACCTTAGGATCATTATATTCTTCTAAACCATGAGCCAACATTTCTTCTTCACGATAATAATATCTATGATATCCACATGGAATCATATTCATTTGAAGTAATTGTTCTTTAAAGAATGGAATATCATGAATGTTTGCAGGAATTCCCATATCTTTTCCTTCATACATTGCTTCAATGATATCTTTAGTCACTTCTTTACCATTTTCATCATATACTTTATGCCAATGGAAATGGTTTAATCCAGCAAATTTATAAGTTAATTGATCTAATGTTTTACCAATTGTTTTTGGTTCATCAAGCATTGCCCCAACAGGAACATTACATAAACCAATGACTTTATCCCATTTACCAAATCTCATAACCGCTTCAGTTACCATTCCTGATGGATTTGTAAAGTTAACAAGCCAAGCATCTGGGCATAATTCTTTCATATCTTCAACGATTGATAAAATAACTGGAATTGTTCTTAAAGCTTTAAACATACCTCCAGCACCATTTGTTTCTTGACCTAACATACCATAGCTAAATGGAATTCTTTCGTCTTTAATACGAGCATTTAACAAACCAACTCTAAATTGAGTTGTAACGAAATCTGCATCTTTTAATGCTTCTCGACGATCTAATGTTAGATGAACTTTAACATCATAAGGAGAAGCATCCCACATACGTTGTGCCATTTTACCAACGATTTCTAATTTTTCTTTCCCATCTTCAATATCGACAAGCCAAATTTCCTTGATTGGAAGTTCATCATATCTTTTAATAAATCCTTCCATTAACTCTGGTGTATAACTACTTCCTCCACCAATTGTTACAATTTTTACAGGTTTTTTACTCATTTTTATATCCTCCATTTTTGACACATTCATTATAGCATAGAGGTATAGACAAGTACGTTTCTTTCATAAAATGAAAAAAATAGAAGCTTTTCACTTCTATTTTAATTCATCTAATACTTTATAAATTTCTTCAGCAACTTCATCCATTGATTGATTTCCATCAACATTAGTAAGTTCACCTAACATCGTGTAGTAATCAATTAAAGGTTTTGTTTGTTTATTGTAAGTATCAATACGTACTTGAACTGCTTCTTCACTTTCGTCAGAACGTTGTGTTAATTCTCCACCACATACGTCACAAACACCTTCTTTTTTTGGTGGGTTATAAACGATATGATATGATTTTCCACAATCAGCACAAGTTCTTCTTCCTGATAAACGTTTAACTAAGACATCTTCAGGAATATCTAAGTTGATTACAGCATCAATTTTAAAATTGAACATTGAACAAATATCAGCTAATTTTCTAGCTTGAATGATTGTTCTTGGGAAACCATCTAAGATGAAACCATTTTTAAATTCTTCAGTGTTAATATTTTCTTCTAAATATTCTTGAATCATTTGAATTGTAAAATCATCTGGTACTAAATAACCAAAAGAAATAAAATATTTAGCAATAACACCAAATTTTGTTTCTTCTTTAATTGCTTTTCTAAATAAATCTCCTGTAGAAATTTGTTTTAAACCATATTTTTCCACCAATTTAGCAGCTTGAGTTCCTTTACCAGCACCTGGTGGACCCATTAAAATTATATTCATTACTATCTCTCCTTTAAGCAATGCCTATTATATGCTTTTTTTTCATTAAATGGAACTAATTTATGAAAAAAAGAATACTTTTTTAACGATTCTATAATTCTTTTTTAAAGAAAGGGTTTTCATTTATTTTTTCCATCTAAAATAAAACTCTACACCGTCTTCTAAATTATGAACTCCATAACTCATTTCATGAAGTTCTAAAATATTTCTAACGATTGCAAGACCCAAGCCTGTACCTTTTTGATCATCACTTACAAAAGATTTCCAAATAGTATCCATACGTTTTTCATCAATTTGTTTTCCCTTATTTTCAATAGAAAACTCATTTTCTTTGATTTTAATTTTAATCGTACTATTAATAAATGCATGTTTGATTGCATTTGATAAATAATTTTGAATAACCATTTCTATTCGTTTTCTATCACTTAAAATTAAAACATCTTCTCCTTGTATTTCTATCTTTAATTTTTTATCCATTAATAATTGTTCATAATCATCAACAATATCTTCAGTTAGCTCTCTTAAATCAATTTCTTTTTTATCTAAAGTAACCGCCTTTGCTTCAAGTTTTGATAAATCTAACATTTGTAATACTAAATCATTAATAACACTAATTTCTTTATTGATCACCTCTATGTACTTAGCTTTTTTATCTTCATCATCTACATTTTCTAATAAATCAATATTTCCATTAATAATAGCAAGAGGTGTTTTAATCTCATGAGTAAATTGAGCAATAAATTCTTTCCTTAATTGTTCCATTTTTTTCACTTGATCTATTTCTAGATTCAAAGCGTCTATATTTCTTTTCAAGTTAGAAGACATTGTATTTATATGACTTGAAAGACTTGATAATTCATCATGTCCTTTTGTATCTAATACACCTTTAAAATTATTATTTGTGATTTCCATTGCAACACGATCAATTTCTTTAATACGTTTTGTTGTCATATAAGAAATCAAATACGAAAATAAAACAATAAATAAGACACCACCTAAAAGTAATGGAAAATTACTTTTAATTAATTCATCTCTTAATTGATGGAATCCCCGTGTTTTAAAACCATAAAAAACAGCAATTAAGGCATTGGGGGCTGGTTCTTGTCCTTCAACGTAACCATGATGCTCATCTAAAGGAAGAAGTAATACAGTATATGAATAATTATCTAGTATCTTTGTAAAAGAAGCATACGATAATGTTCCTTTTTTAAGCGCATCAGCAATTTCATTTGTCTTTTTTATAGCTGTACGTGAATTTGAATCAATTGAAACATCATCTAAAAAAGTAGCAAGCCCTGCATAGACATTTGAAAAATGTTCATTTACAGCCTTTTTAGATAATTCATTTATTTTTGATGTAGAAACTCTTGTATCCCCATAAGCTTCCTCTTCACTTTTCTTTAAATGTACTTCGCCATTTTCTACATAGGCTTCATAAAATGCTTCAACGGTATTTCCTTTTTTTTGACCAAAGATATCTGTATTATAATGTATAAAAGTCGGTTTAACCTTATAATACCGATTTTTTGTATTATATGTTGATTGTGATGTATCTTTAAAGTTCTTTAATTCTTCAATTTGTCCTTCAAAGTATAAATGAATATCATCATATTTATTTTTTTCAACATCTTTAATTGTTTCTATTAATAACTGATGTTGTTCACTTGATAAAGATGACAAATCAATATAATAACGTGCATCATAGAAATCATCAGAATAATCTGTATCTACATCACTCTCGTTAATTTCTACAAAAGGATCATGTACAATAAGTAAATGATCATCTTTTTCATATCCGTATTGTTCGATTGGACTTCCATAAGTATCTAAAAGATATATTTTAGTTGAATCATCTTTAGGTAATTCACTTAACCCTTGTTTTATTTTATCTAAATCAAACTCTCTATACTCTCCATTTTTATTAGAAATAGCTGTACAATAATTTATATAGTCATCTGAAGTACTATTTTGACTGTAATAAAGGAGTTCGTTAAAACTTTGATCATATTTAGTTTTTACAATATAACCAAATACAACCATAAAAGAAATAAATAAACAAATAAAAACTTTAAATTGAATACTTCTTATCTTCTTCATGATTCTTCTCCTTTCCACATATATCCTGTTTTAACAATGGTTTGAATATAATAAGAATATTTTCCCAATCGTTTCCTTAAACGTTTAATATATGTATCTACTGCTCGACCATCCCCATAATAATCATAGCCCCACAAAGTATCTAAAATTTTTTCTCTTGATAAAACAATTCCTTGATTTTTCATTAAGTATCGAAGAAGTTTAAATTCTTTATCTGTTAAAACAATATCATTTTCTTCAATCACTAAAACATGTTTATCTAAATCCAAAATCACTTTTCCTGACTGAAGTTGATTCGTTTCAATCTTTTTATTTCTTTTTAAAAGTGCTAAACATTTTGCATACAACAAAGAAGGTTTAAATGGTTTAGTAATATAATCATCTGCCCCATATTCATAAGCCTTTAATTGGTTTTCATCTTCTGATAAAGCACTTATAAAAACGATGAGCGTATTATATTGACTTCTAATTTGTTTACAAACTTCATAGCCATCAATTCCTGGCATCATAATGTCAAGTAAAATGATATCGATTGTATCATCTAATATTGCTAATCCTTCATAACCATTTTGAGCTTCTATAACCTCTATTTCTTTATGATCAAAATACTCTTTAACAAAGTCTCTTACTTCTTTATGATCTTCTATCATTAATGCTTTATACATTACTACCACCTCTTCAACTTTATTGTAGCATGACTATGTGTAAAAGATGTGAAAAAAAAGGTGACGGTTAGTCATCTAGTTCTTTCGTATAATTATAATGTAATTTTTCATAACCTTGTCTTTCATAAAAACGATGCGCATCTTTACGATAAGTGGAAGTAGAAAGCTCAATTTGTTCGAGTTGCTTATCTTTTGCAATCTCTTCAATTTTTTCGATAAGTTGTTTACCAATTTTAAAACTTCTTTTTTCTGGTAAAATAACAAGTTCTACAATTTCACCTGTATCATGGTCATGATGTAAATAATGATGTATTTTAAAACTTAGAAATCCTTCAATTTTTTCATCTCGATAAACTAAATAAATAATATCTTCATTTTTTAAAGAATTTTCAAAAACGCAATCAAAGTGTTCTTTATTAATTTCTTTATTTTCTAAAATACAAATCAAATTATAGATTTCTTCTTTATCTTCTAATTTAGCCTATTCAATCATATTCTTCTTCCTTTATCAGTTTTTGTAAGTCATTTTGATAATCAATATCATAAAGTTCTTTTTCATTTTCAATTCTAAAATAGAAACATTCTTGTGGATATTTATTAACGATCTTACGCCCACCTTGATCTTCTTTTAAAGAATATAACTCATTGAAATAGTCTTTAGAAAAAATCACAGGATTTCCTACTCTATCTTTAAACATTAAAGAACATATAGAATAAGATGATTGATTAAATGTATCAATCATCTTATTGAGTGTTTGATAAGATAGATAGGGTTGATCGGCAACCATAAACATCATTTGATAGTCATCATCTTGATTGATATGGTTTAAAGCAGCTTTAATAGAATAGGAAATTCCTCTTTCACTTAAAGGGCTTTTATAACTATGAATATATTTTTCTTGTATATCAATTGTATTAGAAACAACGATAATTTCTAGATCATTACGATATTTTAATAATTGTTTCAAAGTATCAATTCCATAAAGATAAAGCTCTTTTCCTTTAAAAAGCGCATGTAACTTATCTTCTTTAAAACGACGACTATTTCCTGCTGCTAAATAAATAATATATGTTTTCATTATTCATCGATTGCCATTAAGATTTTTTCAGGAGTCATTGGAAGATCTTTTAAATACTTACCAGTTGCTCGATAGATGGCATTGGCGATCGCAGGAGATGGTGTATTAATAACAATTTCACCAATCGATTTTGCACCAAATGGACCAGTTGGTTCATAGCTACTTTCAAATTCAACTCTAATTTTTCCCATATCCAAACGTGTAGGAATTTTATATTGCATAAAAGAATTTTCAGTAATAGCACCACGTTTTGTATATTGAACATCTTCATAGAGAGCCATACCAATTCCTTGAACTAAGCCCCCTTCTGTTTGAACACGTGCTAAATTTGTATTAATAACAGTGCCGCAATCGACAACCGCAACATAATCAAGAATATCAACTTGCCCTGTTTCTTTATCAAGTTCAATTTCAACCATTCCTACCATATAAGGTGGTGGCGAAAATGGAGATGAATGGGTAACTGTAACCTGTGTTTCGATATTATTTCCACACATTGCTTTTAAAGCAAGCTCCTTTAAAGTTAAAAGTTCGTTTGTCTTTAAATTTTTAACACCTTGTGAGGTGAATTCAACATCTTCTTTTTCACAATGAAATGTTTGTAAAGCAAGGTTACATAAATTGTTTTTTAATTTTTCACAAGCTTGCTCTACTGCCTTTCCTGTTACATAAGTTGTTGAAGAAGCATAAGAACCTGAATCATAAGGTGAAATATCCGTATCTGCCCCAAAAACAACAATTTGATCAACATCACAATCTAAACATTCGGCCGCCATTTGTGCAAGAATGGTGTCACAACCTGTTCCCATATCAGCTGCCCCAATATGAAGTGTATAATAACCATCATCTTCAAGTTTTAATGTAGCAGAACCTACGTCAACCCCTGAAATACCAGATCCTTGCATAGCCATGGCTACTCCAGAACTTCTAATTTTACCGTTTTCTAAGACGCGTACCTTTGATTTATTTTCCCAATCAAAAAGTTTTTTAGCATGCTCCATACATTTATCTAAGGCGCATGCTTTTGCAACCTCATTATAATAAGCCCCCATTGTTTGACCTTGTCTAACCATATTCTTTTCTCGAATAACTACTGGGTCAATACCTAAAATTCCTGCCATTTCACTAACAATCGATTCTACCGCAAAAAGTCCTTGCGTAGCGCCATAGCCACGATAAGCACCAGCAGCTTGACAATTGGTATAAACAACATCATAAGAAAATTTAAAGGCTTCAAGATTATTTGTATAAAGTGGAATCGATTTATGTCCCGATAAACCTACTGTTGTTGGTCCATGTTCACCAAAAGCACCACTATTTGAAAGAGTATAAACGTCCATTGCACGAATTGTTCCATCATTCATTGCTCCTAATTTAACAGTCACTTGCATTTCATGACGTGGTGTAGAGGCAATTTGTGATTCTTTTCGACTATAAATCATTTTAGAAGGTTTCTTGGTCATCCATGTTACAAAAGCAGGATAAACTTCAGCTACAACAGTTTGTTTAGCCCCAAATCCTCCTCCAATTCTTGGCTTTTCAACACGAATTTTCGATTGAGGAATATCTAATGCGTTAGCAAGAATTCTTCGACAATGGAAAACAATTTGGGTTGAAGAAATAACGTGAAGTCTTCCATAAGGGTCAATTTCACAATAAGTTCTAAAAGTTTCCATCATTGCTTGTTGGTTTGCTCTTGTATGATAGGTTCTTTCAATGACTTGATCACAAGAAGCAAACACTTTTTCTAAATCACCTTGACTTGAAGAATCTGTTGCCACAAGATTTCTATGATTATCAGCACCTACTGGACATAAAGATTTCCAATTTTCTTCAGGATGAACTAAGATGTTATTATCTTTTGCTTTCGTAAAATCAAGAACTGGTGTTAAAACTTGATATTTCACTTTAATAATTTTTAAAGCACGATCAACAATCTTTTCATTAATACCAGCAACAATAGCAACAGCATCTCCCACAAAACGAACTCTTTGATCTAAAATTAAACGATCATAAGGACTTGGTTCTGGAGACGTTTGACCTGCCATGGTAAAACGACTTTGAGGGACATCTTTATACGTATAAACAGCTTCAATACCTGGGATTTTTTGAGCTTTAGAAACATCAATTTCTTCAATCAAAGCATGAGCATGTGGTGATCTTAACACTTTAACAACTAAACAGTCTTGACTTGTTATGTCATCTACATAAACAGGTTTACCAAGCAAAAGATTCATCGCATCTTTTTTCATGACCGGTTTTTCAATATGTTTATAAGCCATTATTCATTCCCCTTTTCTTCAAGATAGTTTAGGTAATTTTTTATTCCTCTAAGTTGTCCTTCATAACCTGAACAACGACATAAATTTCCAGCTAAAAATTCTTTAATTTCATCATCACTTGGATGAGGATTTTCTTTTAATAAAGCAAGTGTATTCATCATAAATCCAGGATTACAAAAACCACATTGTTCAGCACCTTGACTAGCAATAAATGTTGCAAGTGGTTTTGCTTCTTCTTGCATTCCTTCTAAAGTAACTACTTTTGCACCATTTGCACGCATTGCAAGAATACTGCATGAAAGCACTGGTTTATCATTTAATAAAACCGTACATAATCCACAGTTACTTGTATCACAACCACGTTTAACACTATAGCAACCATTTTTTCTCACAAAATCAATAAGTAATAAATCAGGTTCAATATCTTGTACAATTCTTTCTCCATTTAAAGTTAATTTAATTTCCATATACATCCTCCTTCAATTGAAGAAAAGCTCTTTTTATTAAAACTTTTGCAATCTTTTGACGATATTCTCTAGATGCTCTTGAATTGCTTCCTAATTTTAATTCTGATAAAACACATTTTGTAAAATTTTGAATATTTTCTTCAGTAATACCTGTTTCAAAATAACTATCTCCATTAATAGCTACCGCATGTAACGGTCTTGCTCCAATGATACATGTATAATGTTGATTTATATTACTAACAGCACAGGTTAAAACAGGAAAATCTGTTGAAATATTTCTTTGTGATAAATAAACCACATTTGTTGGTACTTTTTTAATAATAACTTTTGTAAGAATATCTTTTGTAAATTTCATATTCGCAAATTCTTTGATAGAAACCCGCCCAGTTGGATAAAGTTCTACCTCACAATCAAGCGCCATAAAAAGTGTTAAAACATCAGAAAAACCAAACCTTCCATAAATAGACCCACCAATTGTCGCTAAGTTTCTAAATTGAACACCGACAATATGACGTACACTTTCTTTAATAGCTCCTTGTGTAAAATGGTTTAATTGTTCATTTGTTTCAAGCTCTCTTAAAGTAACCATAGCACCAATATGTATTTCATCATCTATTTCTTCAATTTGATCTAAATGTAAATCAGATAGATCAATAGCAAAATTAACATTTCTATTTTGCATTTTAAGCCATAACATACCACCTAAAACAACACTCAGCGGTTTTTTTGCATATTCATAAGCTTCCTCAATTGTTTGAGGTCGCACATAATTTCTAATCGATAACAAAGAAAGCCCTCCTTTATTGTTTTTCTTTTGGTAATAAAATATTTAAAATAATTGCTACAAAAGCAGCAGGTACAATTCCTGATTCTCCACAAATCATTTGAATCGCTTGTGGAAGTTGCACTAAAATTGCACTATTTGCACCAATACCATAACCTAATCCTAAAGCAACTGAAACAATTGTCATTGAACGAGCAGTAAGAGGTTCTTTGGTAATCAATTGAATTCCAGACATAACAATCGATGAAAACATGATGACTGCTGCTCCACCTAATACGGATTGAGGCATAATTGAAACAAGTGCCGCTAATTTAGGAAATAAACCACAAATAATTAGGAAAATCGCACCACACGCCAAAGCAAAACGATTGACAATTTTAGTCATTGTTACTAACCCAACATTTTGTGAAAAAGATGTATTAGGTAAAACACCAAATAAAGCGGCAATGGATGAACCAATACCATCACAGATCACACCACCTGATAATTCTTGATCTGTAGCTTCTCTTGACATTCCACCTTCCATAACACCAGAAATATCCCCAACAGTTTCAACAGCTGTAACAATAAACATAATTAAAACTGGTAAGATTGCTCTTAAATCAAAAACTGGTTTTACTGGCATGAGTTTTGGTAAGGCAAACCATTTTGCTTGAGCCACCTTATCCCAATTTAAAACCCATGATTTAACAAACTCTGTTCCATCACTGGCAACACCTGTTGTTGAAATAAACAATGGTAAAATCATACATAAAACATAACCACAAATAATTCCAATTAAAACAGCCGAATTACTTAGCATTCCTTTTGTACCATGTTTAAAAGCTAAAATAACAACTAAAACAAATAAACCAATTAAAAGATTTTCTACAGATCCATAATCTTTAGCACTACTTCCTCCCCCGAAAGAAGCAACACCAACACCAATTAAAGACAAACCAATGGATAAAACAACTGTTCCTGTAACAACAGACGGAAAGAAACGACGTAATGGTTTTAAAAGAAAACCTAAAACCGTTTCAAATAAACCACCAATAATACTTGCTCCCATGATGGCACCATATCCTAAAACACCACCACCCATTACATGAGCAACACTTTGGAAAACACCAATAAATCCTGAACTTGTTCCCATGATAATTGGGACTTTCCCACCAATAGGACCTATTGAAAATAATTGTACTAAAGTAACAACACCTGCAATAAGCATTGCATTTTGTAAAAGTGAAACTTGAATTGCAGCAAATACATCTGCATCATGCATTGCAGCACAAGCCCCCGTAATAATAAGTACTGGTGTTAAGTTACCAACGAACATTGCTAGAACGTGTTGTAAACCTAAAATAATTGCCTGTTTTAAAGGAATTTTCCCTTCAAAATCATAAGGACTTGTATACTCTTTTTTCTCCATATTCTCTCTCCCTCACATTAAATTAACCTTCTAAAAACAAGAAAATTGTAGCATAACTCTTTTTTTTCATCAAGATACTACAAAAAAATAGATTTATAGATATAAAAAAAACAGCTAATGCTGCTTTATAGGAAGAAATAACACATCATTGCTTCCTCCACAAATCATTCCTAAATTGGCACTTTCGCTATTATTTAATTCATAATGTTTTATCATTACCTTTTGACAATTCTTAGCATCTAAAATAGCTTGATATTCTTCCCTTCCCCCACCAATAGAACCAACAAGGCCTTTTTCATTTACAAACATCATACTACCAACCGTACGTGGTGTTGATCCTTTTTTATCAATAATAATACATAAAACACCATCACCTTGTACTTCTAATAAGTCATTTGTTATACTTGAATATTGATGTTCATTTTTAATAGCTATAATTTCAGACATGATACTGACGGCAATCTCTGCAGGGGTTATCGCTTTTATTGGAAGTCCAATAGGCGCATGTACTTTATCAAGTTCAACTTGTTGATATCCTTCTTCTAGTAAAGCATCATAAGTTTGTCTAACTTTCTTCTTGCTTCCAATCATTCCTACATAAAGACTTTGTAGAAAAAGTGTCTTTTTTAAACACAAACAATCATCTTTATGTCCTCTTGTCACAATGACATAACATGTATTTGCCTCCTTAGGAAAATAGGAATCAGCTTTATCAAAAGAAACACAATGAATTTCATTTGCTTCTGGAAATAATTCTTTACATGCAAATTCTTTTCTTTCATCAATAACAATCGTATAGAAATCCAACATAGAAGCAAGTTTATTTACATATTGACTCACATGTCCTGCACCCAAAATAACAAGTTTCGGTTGTGGCAAGAACCATTCTTCATTAATAAGTGTTACCTCTTTTTGATTTTCTAATAACGAAGCTAGTGCTTTTTCATAAAGCGAACTTGCTCCGTTTACTTGAATTTTAACGGGAACATAATATTTATTAATTTTTTTTAAATAGATGTTGATAAGTTGTTGAATAAAAAGACTATCTACTCTTTGATTTCCATCAACTTTCATTTCTTGATAACCATGAACGACATCTTGAGCAGGTTTTCCAAGTCCCTTTAAAGAAGTAATTAAAATAATTTCACTGCTGTCTTTGTCTACAACAGGTTCATGATTTCTTGGATATTTTAAAGGTAATCCATGAGAACCATCAGCTTCAATTAAAATTACATCTATTTCTTTTTTTAACCTTTTTAATAAGTCATCATCTAAAGCTTTAATTTTTTGATTTTTGGCTTTGCTACCTGCATGTACGTAGCCATGCTTTTTAATTTCATTTATAATTTCTTCATAACTCGGATCGACTAGTGTATTTTCTTCAATTTTCATATGAGTAGAAGTTGTCATTAAAACACTCTTACCTTCTTTTAAATATCGATCTTTTAACTGCTTTATTTTTGTTGTCTTTCCACCTGAACCAATAACACTAATTATCATAATTACCCTCACTAATTTCTTGAATTGCTTTGATGAAAAATTGTATTTCTTCTTTTATATTCATAAATGAAAGTGATACTCTTACGATTCCATTTTTCACTGTATTGAGATGTTGATGCATCAAAGGTGCACAATGAGTACCGCAACGAATCGCAATATCATATTTATTATTTAAAAGATCTGCCACTTGAAAACTATCCATTCCTCGTATATTAAAGGCAAGAATTGGTGTTCTTTCTTTGAAATCGCCATACAAAACAACTTGTGGAATATTTTTTAAACCATCATATAAAAGTTCAACTAATTCATTTGTGTATTTTGATTTTTCATCTTGATATTTCATTAAATAAAAAACACCTGCCTTTAAAGAAGCAATTCCTGTCATATTACGTGTCCCCGCTTCAACATGTTCAGGGTAGTAATCACTTTGAAAATGATTAAAAGAGTCCATTCCTGTTCCACCACTTATTAAAGGTTCTATTTCTATAGATTGAGCTAAACAAAAACCACCAACTCCACTATTTCCAAGCAACCCTTTATGACCACTAAAACATAAAATATCTAAATTCATCTTTTCCATATCAATTAGAAGATGTCCCGCACTTTGGGCAACATCACTCATCATTAAAATACCATGTTCATGCGCTAGTTTTCCAATTTCAACAATTGGATAAATTTCACCCGTTACATTAGAACTATGTGTTACAATAATCATTTTTGTCTTTTTTTGAAGATGTTTTTTAATATTCTCTACTGTAGGTGAGGTAATAGATAACGTAATAATATTTGCTTTTTCTAATTGATAAAGTGGTCTTAAAACACTGTTATGTTCAGCGTAAGTCGTAATCACATGATCTCCTTTTTTGAGAATACCTTTAATACATGTATTGAGACTTTCGGTATTTCCACTATTTAAAACCACACATCCATCTTGAGGTACATGAAAATATTCTTTAATAAGTTTGCGTGTTTGATAAATCAAACGACTCGCATTTAAACTTGTCACACTGGTAGAACGATTCGCATTGGTGCAATGATTCATACAATCAATTACTGCATCTTGAACTTCTTTAATTTTAGGAAAACTGGTTGCTGCTTGATCAAGATAAATCATTTCTATGTCCTCTTAAATAAAAGATAGCTTCAATGACACCACCAGCAATGCAGCGTGCTTTATCGGAAATCGTAAAACAATTTTCATATTCATCTTCACGTGGGTCAATATCTGCCATTTTAAAACCTTGAGTGACTACAAAGCCTTCTTTAATCAAGCCACGAAGTAATCCATCCATTGTCGCATAAATCGGTGTTTGATCAACGTAAGCAATCACTTCACCTTTTTTAACAATATCTGTTAAATGCCTTACATGTTTTACAGTTCCTGCGCCAGGAGAATGAATAACACGTTCTTTCCCATAACCTTTAATGACACCTGGTACACCTGTATTTTTTAAAGCAGCTCCTTGATAAATCGTTCTTCCTAGTTTATGCCCTCGCATCGTTTCAATAACAACATCAACATCTTTACCTGCCATAAATCCCGGACCTAAAGCAATGGTAATTGGTGCCATCTTTTTTGTTGTTCCTAAATTCTTTTTAGCAAGAATGGCATCAACAACAACCTCTGGCTTGAAATAATCAATGGCTTTAGCCTCTGGATCAATCAATAACGTCACTTTATTTTCCATTAAAAATTGTTTTGCTTCATCATAGTCATGTGCTAGATAACAAGTGACATCTTCTACTTGTTTTTGCGTATCATAAATAGCTTCACAAAAAGCAACATTTCTTCGAATGGCACTTGGTTTTTCAATTTCTAAAATCAAGACCTTAAATCCACATTTAAAAAGTTTATAAATGGTCCCTGTAGCAATATCGCCACCACCTCTTACAATAACTAAATCTTTCATTTATCTTTTATGGCTTAATAACTTTTTCAGCCTTCTCCATTCTTTCAACAATATCATACATATTTGTGACAGCCCCTACTTGTAATAACTCTTTACGGTTAAAGAAATCGAGACATGTTCCACAACTTACAATATCAACACCTTGACTTTCAAGATATTTTAAATCATTTAAAATATCTCCCTCATTTGTAGTAAGGAAAATACCTTCATTATAAAAAATCATTTCTTTAGGTAATTGATCTTGTTTTGTAAGTGCAAAGATAAATGATTTCATTAAAACAGCACCAAGTTCTTCATTACTTCCCATTGTTTTACTTGAAATAACAACAACATCTCCACTTTTTTCATTAAAATCTAATTCTTCATCAATACCTTCTTTAGCAATAATTGCATAAAAATCATCTCCGTCATCACCTGTAACAATTTGATAATGTCTTACTCCTGCAAATTTTGTTAAATTTTCAATCGCAATCTCATTATCAACAAGTACTTTTACTTTATCAATTTCTTTTAATAATTCCTTTGTTTTTACAACTGGTAATGGGCATTCAAGTCCTCGAGCATCTAAAATTTCCATAATAATCTCCTAACGTACATAAATATCAAATTGATCTTTTTCAACAATTTTACCAATCACATAACAAGCAAGTCCTGCTTGGTTAAAATCATTTAAAATATTTTCTAAATCATCACTTGCAACACTGGCAAGAAGTCCTCCACTTGTTTGTGGATCATAAAGAATTTCTTCTAAAACAAAGTTTTCCTCATCAAAACAAACTTTATTTTTCATTGCATTGCGATTATGCTGTCCGCCTCCACTTAAATAAAATTCATTAACATAATAAGGGCAATCCTTAAAATAGGGAATACTTTCCTTGTCTAAAAATGCACTTGCCTTTTCATCTAGCATTTCATCTAAATGAACAAGTAAACCAAAACCAGTGACATCCGTTAAAGCATGAAGTGTATATTTATTTAAAACATCGAATGCATATTTATTAAGTGTTGTCATACTCTTAAAAACCTCATCAAGTATTTCTTGACGTGCATCATTTAAACGATAAGCATTTAATGTCAATCCTACTCCTAATTTTTTAGTAAGAATTAATGTATCTCCCACTTGTACTCCATTATTTTGAATCATTTTACTTGGATCTACTATTCCCGTAACACTTAAGCCATATTTTGTTGATTCGTCTTTGATAGAATGACCACCTGATAAAACAACTTTAGCTTCTTTTAGTTTATCATTTCCACCTTCAATGATTTTTCCTAAAATATTTAAATCATCTTGATCGTTAAAACAAACAATATTTAAAGCTGTCAAAGGAGTTCCACCCATAGCATAAACATCACTTAAAGCATTCGTTGCTGCAATTTGTCCAAATAAATAAGAATCTTCTACCATTGCTGGAAAGAAATCAAGTGTTGAAACAATAGCTTGATGTTCATTTATTTGATAAACAGAGGCATCATCATGACTATCAAAGCCAACAAGTAAATTAGAATTGGGATATTTATCGATTTTTTCTAAAATATGAGTTAATTTTTTAGCGCCTAATTTAGCACTACAGCCACCACTTTTACAATAAAGCTTTTCTTTCATTTAAAACACAACCTTTACTATTTTTTCATAATGAATTTGATTTTCTTCAAGAAAAATCTTCCACTTTTCCATATCTTTATTTTGACAAGAAAAACACATGCCACATCCTGCATCAATAACAGATGGTTTAGGAATTAAACGTCCTTTCATAGAAGATGTTTGTTTAGCATCCAAATCCATTGCATCATCTAATGAATGAAAAGTAATAATTAAATATTCCTGTTTATTCATCTTCAAAAATCTCCTTAAACCGAACCTTCGCATATTCATTCATTTCTTGAATAAATTTTTCATACTTTTCTAACAATTCTTCGCCTTCTTGAGTAAGTTTACTACCACCACCATCTTTACCACCACTAATACGTTCAACAAGAGGCATGTCTAAATCCTCTTCCGCTCTTTTTAAAATTTTCCATGCCTTTGAATTTGACATTTTCATAGCTTTGTAAGCTCCTGATAAGGAACCAAAACTTTGCGTTTTTTTCATCAGTTCATAAACGCCTTTACCAAAACTTTTTTCTTGGTTATAAAGACGAATCTTTAAATCAAATTTCTGTGGATTTTTATAAGTCATTTTTATCCTTTCGAAAGTCCACAATTTGGAAAAGTACAAACAGGACAATTTAAACAAAGTCCTCCTTCACCAAGCAAAGCAAGTTCGTCACTGGTAATTAAATCTTTAGCAAGAAGTCTTGGTAAAACAATATCAAAAATTGTTCGACGTGAATACATGACACATCCTGGTAATCCAACAATTGGAACATCACCTTTATAACTTAATAAAAACATTGCTCCAGGAAGAACAGGTGCACCATAGCTTATTATTTTTGCACCTGTGTTTTTTATCGCCAGTGGTGTTTTATCATCAGGATCAACAGACATTCCTCCTGTGCATAAAACAAGATCCACTCCTTGTTTTAAAGCTTCATTGATTTTACTAGTTGTCATTTCATGATCATCTAATGATAAACTATGGTAAGTAACTTCTACCCCGTATTCTTTTAATTTTTCTACGATGACTGGCGTAAATGTATCTTTAATTCTCCCTTTATAAACCTCTGAACCTGTAGTAATAATTCCTGCTGTTTTTATTTGATAAGGCATGATTTCTAAAATAGGTTTTTGAATTTTTTCTTGGATTTGTTGCATCTTTTCTTTTTCAATAACGAGTGGAATAATACGCATACCTGCAAGTTTATCCCCTTTTTTTACAGGTACATTTCCTTGTCTTGTCGCAATCATCATTTGTCCAAAAGAATTGACCTTAAAAAGTTCTTCTCGATTTACTTTAAACAATCCATCAATTGTACTTGTAAGTTCAATCTTTCCTTCACTAATAGCGCTTTTTTTCATATATTCATTGAAACAAAGATTACATAATATTTCTGCTGCATCATTTTCATGCATCATTGTTTCATCTTTTTCAAAAACATAAAGATGTTCTTTTCCTAAATTCAATAATACTTCAATATCTTCTTCTTTAATAATATGGCCCTTCTTAAAACGAGGCCCTTTTCTTTGGTCTTTTACAATTTCTGTGATGTCATGGCAGAGAACACTACCTATGGCATCTTCTGTTTTAATTTCTTTCATGTTATTTATTAACAGTAAACCCGTAATTTTCAAATTGTTTTAAAGAAGATTTCTTTTGAATGAATTTTAGGAATTTTTCAGTTTCATCACTATGTTTTGTTTTAGCAAGTTTTGCAACTGGGTAAATAACAGGTTCATCTAATAAACTATTTTCACAGGTTGCAAGGACTTTTACATCTTTACTGCTTTTAGCATCTGTTGAATAAACAATACCTACTTCACTTGAAGATGAAGCAACCCAGTTTAATACTTCAGTGACATTTCCCCCTAAACTATATTTTGAACTTAAAGCATCATATAGCCCTAAATGAGTTAATGCCATTTTTGCATATTGACCAGCAGGTACAACTTCAGGATCTCCAATCGCAATTGTTTCTGCTTTTGCGATATTAGCAAAATCTTTTACTTCTGTTGTTGTTTGTTTACCAGTAATTAAAACCAGTTTATTTTCTAATAAATCAACAACATCCTTTTTATTAATGTATTTTTCATCAACAAGAGCATCCATTTGTTTTGTTGCTGCAGAAAAGAAAACATCTGCCTTTAATCCTTGTTCAATTTGAATTTGTAATTTACCACTTGAATCATAAACTCCTTGAACTTTGATATTTGGATTTTCTTTTTCAAATTCAGGAATAAGTTTGTCTTCAAACGTATTTTCCAAACTTGCTGCAGCAGCAAATGTCAATGTTACTTCTTCTTGTTGATCTTGAGTTGATGAACAACCACATAAAGTAACAATCATTAATAAGCTACACATTAAACTTAATAACTTTTTCATTATTCCAATCTCCCTCTTTTTATTTTTAATTTATTATCACACATCATTTCCATTTCCTTTGGACTATGTGTTACAAACAGACATTTCTTTTGATATTCAATTAATTTTTTCTTTGTTTCATTTAAAAGCATTTCCTTTAATGATTCATCTAAGGCACTAAAAGGTTCGTCTAATAAAACAAGATTTGTATCATAAACAAGTAACCGTGCTAAAGCAACGCGTTGTTTTTGTCCTCCTGAAAGCTGACGAGGATATCTTTTTTGTAAATCATCTATTTGAAAGTCTTTCATGATTTGTTGAACTTTTTCTTTAATCACTTGTTTATCTTCATGATGTGCTTTTAAAGGAGCAGCAATGTTTTGATAAACATTCATATGATCAAATAATGCGTAATTTTGAAACATGTATCCTATTTTTCTTTTTTGTGGGGAAATATTAATTTTTAAATCACTGTCAAATAAAACTTCATCATCTAAAACAATACGTCCTGCATCCGGTGTCATAATTCCAGCAATACATTTTAAAACCATACTTTTTCCACTTCCACTTGGTCCCATTAAACCAAGGCGGTCTTCATGACTTTCAAAACAGACATCTAAATCGTATTCTGACAATTTTTTAAAGATTACAACTTCTAATTTCATCTAAAAACTCCTTTTTTTCTTAATAGAGTATTGATAAACATTGACACCAACAACAGCTATCAAACAAACAACAACGATAATAAAAACATAAACACCTGCATTATCGTAATTTCCTGACATGACTTCACTATAGACCGCTAAAGGTAAAGTTCTTGTTTTTCCAACTATATTTCCTGCAAGCATAGCCGTTGCTCCAAATTCCCCTAAACCTCTTGCAAAAGATAGAACACCCCCACTAATAATTCCTGGCATAGCTTCAGGTAAAATGACTGTAAAGAAAATGCGTTTTTCTGACATTCCCAGTGTTCTTCCTGAATCAATCAAATCATGATCTATTTGTTCCATGGCCGCTTTGGCACTACGATACATTAAAGGAAAAGAAATCACGACAGCAGCAATAACCGTTGCTGAAAAACTAAAAGTAATTTTATAATGAAAAACATGGAGAAAAAGTTTTCCAATAGGTTGATTAACCCCAAAGATCATTAATAAGAAAAATCCCATAACTGTTGGTGGTAAAATAAGAGGCATGGTAAAAATACCGTCTAAAATAATTTTCGTTAAATCATGTTTTCGATTCAACGTCCATTTTGCAAGAAATAAACCTAAAAAGAAAGTAATGACAATTGTAATAATTGCTGTTTTTAAAGAAATATAAAGAGGTGATAAATCAACCATCTTTTCGAGCACAATCATGTGCCTCTCCTTTTAAAATTTCTAACCCATGTTTTAAAGGATCAATAATAATATCTAAACTTTCTTTAACAGCTTTTAAACTTCCTGGCAAATTAATAATCAACGTTTTGTTTCTTAAAACAGATACCCCTCTTGAAAGCATGGCACGATTGGTATATTTCATTGACTCATAGCGAATTGCTTCGCTGATACCTGGTACATTTCGTGTTGCTACTTTTAGTGTGGCTTCTGGTGTGACATCCCGCATACTTAACCCTGTCCCACCAGTGGTAATAATCAAATCATTATGACAACGATCTGATAAATTAATCAATGCTTGTTCAATTAGCTTTTGTTCATCAGGTAAGATTTCATAAGAAGTGACATAATAGCCTCTTTCTTTAAAATAATCTTGGATGTAAGGTCCACTTAAATCCTCTCTTTGACCCTGACTGCCTTTATCAGAAAGTGTTAAAATTGCCACACGTAAACGTTTATCTCTTTCTTTTAAAACTTCAACTGAGTCATTCAACTGAATCGTTCCTCCTTTTAAAACACGAGAAAATAAGCCATTTGTGGGCATAATACATTTTCCTACTTGATGATAAATAGCACAATGGTTATGACAGCTTTTCCCAAGTTGAGTAATTTCAAGAATAACATCACCTATTTTAAGACGTGTTCCTATTTCAATTTCATTAAAATCAATTCCTGAAATAAGTAAATTTTCACCAAAAGCACCATCTTCAACAGTAGAACCCATTTTCTTAAATTCTTCTCTTGTTTCATAAGATAACAAGGAAACTTGTCGATGCCAAGAACCTGCATGAGCATCATTTTTAAAGCCATGATTTTCAATAACTTCAATTTTTTCAACAGGTATTTTTGCCGTTCCTTTTTTTTCACTTAAACAGATTGCTTTTACTTGTCCTGCCATTTAAAATCACCACTCTTTCCACCACTTTTACTTATTAAATGAATATTTCTAATTTCCATTTCTTTACTAACAGCCTTTGACATATCATAAATAGTAAGTAGTGTAGCACTCACACCATGGAGTGCTTCCATTTCAACCCCTGTCTTTCCCAAACATGTAACTTGACAATAAGTTTCTATCAATTCTTTTTCATGATTAATATGAAAATCCACGGTAATCTTACTTAGAAGTAAAGGATGGCATAATGGAATAATATCACTGGTTTTCTTTACTGCCATAATTCCAGCAATTCTTGCCACTGAAAGAACATCACCCTTTTTCATTTGATGATTTTCAATTTTTTCAAGTATTTCTTGACCAACACAAATTTCACCATAAGCAATTGCTGTCCTTTGTGTTGTGTCTTTTGAAGATACATCTACCATAATGGCATTTCCTTTTTCATCAAAATGTGTAAAATCCATATTATCCTCCTATTTCATTCATTTTTGTATAAGAAACATCCTCTTCAAAATGATGTTCTTTTGGTTTTAATTCAATTGCTTTTTCAAGATGCAAACGTAATTGTTTTTCATTATTAAGATACGGTTTTAAATCATGCATTTCTTCATAAAATAAACACGGCTTGATCTTTCCAGTACTTGTTAAACGAAGACGATTACATTGATGACAAAACTTATGATGAAGAGCTTCAATAAAACCAACATAACCTTGATAACCATTTATTGTATAATAATGCGCAGGACCATTGCCTAATTTATCTAGACTTTCTTGAATTGGATATTTTTTTAAATAATGGAGAACATCTCTCATTTTTTGATTACGCTGTTCTTTATTTAAAGGCATGAGTTCAATAAAACGCAACGCTATTTTTTTATCTTTAATAAGCATCAACATATTTTCCAAGCGATTCATTGTAAAAGTATCATCGACAACACAATTTATTTTTACAGGAATTTGTAGCTTATAAGCATAAAACAAATTATCTAAAACTATTCCTAAACAATCTTGTTGTGTCAATAAAAAATATTCTTTTAGATCAAGAGTATCTATTGAAAAATTAATACCATCTATTCCTATTTCTTTTAAACAATCTAAATCTTCTTTAGTAAATAAAGAGCCATTGGTTGTTAAAGTGACCTGGACATTTCGTTTTTTTAATTCTTTAATAAAGAAAAGATAATCTTTTCTAATTGTTGGTTCCCCACCTGTAATTTTAAATTTATTGATTCCTAATTGGATAGCTTGATCAACAATGAGTAATAATTGTTCATAAGATAAAATATCTTGATGTTTTAATTTTCGTGGATGATCATTTTTACAATAAGCACATTGAAAATGACAACGATCTGTAATGGAAATACGCATATAATCTATTTTTCTTTGATATAAATCCAACATAAGCCCTCCGTTATTTTCAAATGAGAATAACCCTATAAATAATTTAATAGATTATCTTGCAAATTTCAACAAAATATTTTAGACAAAATAAAAAAACTAGAATTATTTCTAACTCTAGTTTTCGATAACTAATGTGTATGTCCTTCAACAGCGACAATATCTTCTGGATTTTCAGCAATTGCTTTACAAGCAGCTTCAATTCCTTTAACAATTGTATCAAGTGATAAACTTGGTGCATTTGTTGGACGGTTAGCAACTTGACTTGTAATAAATGGTACATGCATAAATCCACCTCGCATTGATGGGTATTTTTTAGCAATTGTATAAAGAACACCATACATTAAATGGTTACATACATAAGTTCCTGCTGAATTAGAAACACTTGCAGGAATATCTGCTTTTCTAATTTCAGCAACCATTGCTTTGATTGGTAAAGATGAAAAATAAGCATTTTCTCCATCTTCAAAGATTGAACCACTTAAAGGTTGATTTCCTTCATTATCAGGAATACGTGCATCATTAATATTGATAGCCACTCTTTCTGGTGTTAAGTCAAATCTTCCACCTGCTTGTCCAATACATAAAACAACATCAGGATGTTCTTTTTCAATAGCATTTGCAACTGTATCAATTGATTTATAGAAAACAGTTGGTACTTCTAATTTAACGATTTCAAGATCACCAATTTTGTCTTGAACACGTTTGACAGCTTCTAAAGCTGGATTAATTTTTTCTCCTCCAAAAGGATCAAATGCAGTTAATAATAATTTCATTTCATTTCCTCCTAGAAAGCTAATACATACATTAAAACAATGTGTACTGCTAACATAATTAACGCAACTGGTAATTGTGAAATTATTATAGCATATTTACTCTTCGTTTCCAATAAAGCCGCTGGCATAATATTGAAGTTTGCAGCCATTGGTGTCATTAAAGTACCACAATATCCTGCAGTTAACCCTAAAGCACCTACAACAACTGGATTTGCTCCTTGAGCGATTAAGAATGGATAACCAATACCCACTGTAATAACTGCAAAAGCAGCAAAACCATTACCCATGATCATTGTAAATAAAGCCATACCAATGCAATAAACAGCAACGGCAATAAAATGATTTCCTTCAGGAATAATAGCACCTACTCCTGCAGCAATAACAGCACCTACTCCTGCAGCTGTAAATAATGAACCTAAAGCTGCTAAAACTTGTGGTAGGATACCTGTTGTTCCTACGTTATCTGTTAAACGAATACCATCCTTAAATGGTAAAGAAAATTTAGGTTTGAAAATAAAGTAAGCAACAATTAAACCAACAATAGCACTAATACCAATGGCATTGTTTGCTCCTAAATTTGTAAAGAATGTTGCAACAACAACTGCTGATAAAGCTAAAACAACAGGTGGAATAAATGATTTATATCCATATTTATCTGCGTTTTCTCTTGTTTCTTTAGCAGTAGGAATATTCATTGCTGCTGGTTGTACTAAACCAGTAGCAGTTAAGATAGCTAAAACAATAATACATGCCCCTGTAATCCATGTAGGAATATAAGGTCCAACAATGAAGGTAATAGCTAAAATAAACCAAAAGATTGCTGTTGTTGTTCGTTTTTCAACTTCTTTATTTTTTAAAGCACTGACTCCCGTAAAAGCAAAAATAAGTCCAATAATACAATAGAAAACTTCTGCTAAAATTGTACTTGTATTCCAATCTATTTCTAACATACTATTTTTCTCCTCCTTGCTTTTTACTAAAACGTTTCTTTAATTTACGATCATACCATAAAGCATAACCAATACCCACAATAACTGAAATAATAGCAATTGGAATTGAATTTAAAGCAATTTGATTAGCAGTTACTTCTTGAGCAATATTATGTGATTTGAAGATTTCATTTAAAGTCGAAACAATTAATAAAGTTCCTGATGAACCCATGAAACAGTTTTGAGCAAAGAAATTCCCATAGTTTTCTGTTCCTGCTGCCATCCCCTTAATTTCATCTTCAGTTTTTTCATCAATATCTCCATATTTAGCAATTGCACATGCTTGTGCCATTGGGTTGATTAAAGGACGGATAAATTGTGGATGTCCTCCAATACGTAATGAAAATGCTGAAGCAATTGTACGAATGACTTGCCAAATAGATAATAAACGACCTGTTGTTGCACTCTTGATACCTCTAATAAAATCAACAGCTTTATCGCGAAGTCCCATACGTTCACATATACCAATAACTGGTAATGTTAAAATAAATAATGTTGCTGTACGGTTTGTAAGGAAAGCAGCTCCAAGTGTTGATAAAATATCCATAATAGACATTCCACCAACTAAACCAGTAACGATACCTGCAACAACTACAGTAGCTAATGTATCAAATTTTAAAGCAAAACCAATGATAACAATAACTATCCCGACAAGTTTGATAGCGTCTCCCATTATAAAATTCCTCCTTAGTGACTGTAAAATTATATACTGAATTCATCTTTTTTGCAAATTATTCTACATAATTAAAAAAATGGCATCTTTTCTGCCATTTTCGTTATTTATTGATTACATTTATCGATAGGATATTTCTTTTCATTCATTGCCATTTTCATATCAACAATTTCATCAACATCTAAATTAAGTTTGTCTAATAAATCCTGACTATAAATAATTACATCTGCTAATTCTTCTTTAACATGTTGTAAATCAAAATTTTCTTCATCCCATTGAAAACATTCTAAAAGTTCACTTGCTTCTATTGAAATAGATTTAGCAAGATTAGCAGGTGAATGAAACTTTTCCCAATGACGATCTTCTGTAAATTTTCTAATACGTGTTAATGTCTTTTCTTTCATTCTCATTTTCTCCTATTATTTCTTGTTCTAACTTGACATTATTTTTTAACATATAATCAATCAATTCATTTTGATTTTCTTTAAACGATAACAATCTCTTTCGATCATTTTGAGTTAAAGGCTTTGTATAATCCTTGTATTTCTTTAACATCTCTATATTCATTTTATACATTTGAAAAGGAATTTGCGTTTTCTTTATTAAAGATTCATAGATATTGAAGCCACCTGCATCGATATCGCCAAAATGAAAATAATGAACGCTTTCTCCTAAAAAATCATAAAGACATTTTAAAAATGCTTCAATTGCATGATTATGAAAACCATTTGTAAAAATATAGAAAGTGTCTTTTAAAGATACATCGTGAAAAGATGTTAAATTTTCGATAGTCATCACCTGTTTTGCATCAATTCTTTTTATTTTTAAATCTTTGATACAAATACTCGGTAAGACAAAGTAATAATGCATTTCATTCAAATTAATGATTTGTCCATTGATTTGTAAAATAGCATTTCCTTTTAAATAAACATACGCTGGATTTTTTCTGATATAAAACGCTTCAAAAATATCATTTTCATTATCTAATGTATCATCATAAAAATCTTTAATAATATGAACAATTTTATTTTTATACTTTTCTAACTTTTTTGTATCACCCAATACTTTTTCAGAAAATCTTCTAAAAGAGATTTCATCTTTTTGATCAATCATTCCCTTTAATATTTTCATAACATTTTCTAAATCATTTTCATCATAAACTTTTAAATAAGGCAAAAGACTTTGTTGATGAATCGCCCTTTTTTTCATTTCATCAACAAAATCTTTAATAAATGTCTCTTCCTGATATTGATCAAGTAATTTTACATAATGAATTATTTTCTCTTTAACTGGTACTCTTTTTAATTCTTTATAAATTCGATCAAGACAATTTTCTTCTTGATTTAAAATGAGTTCTCTATCTCCTAAAATGCTCTTTTTAGAAAATTCAACAAATCCTTGAGATTGTAATTGAAAAGCAATATTTTCTAATTCATTTGTTTCTTCATAATGAAAGCTATGTCCATATTCAGGAAATTTTTTATGCAAAACAATAGAAATCTTTCTTGGTTTTTCACTTTTTCCTTTATAATAACTACTTTTTTCATAACGATCAATAAACTCATTTAAGATTTCATTTCTATAATTGTTCATCTTTAAAACCTTCTACAAAAGATTGTTGTCCCTGTTTAATGACAAGCAATCTTGTATTAACATAAGGAATAATCGTACTTGCTCTTGAAGGTGGTACTGCAATAAATGTTTGAATTTCACGTTCATTGTAGAATTTAATCATTTCTTGAATTCTTTGTTCATCCATATTATTGAATGCTTCATCAAAAATAACGACACAACCAAAATCTTCATTTTGATTTCGGTTACGGATAACTTGTTCAAAACTTGCTGCCATAATAACATAGAATGGTGTTTGTGTTTCCCCACCAGATTTTTCTTTATTGACTTTTGAAAAATAAGCAAAGTCTCCACTTGCATATTTGATTTTAATATCATAGTCTAAGTAATTACGATAGTCTGTATATTCCATGAGCATTTGTTCAGTTTCTTGATCATTTTCTACAGAAGATAATTTAATAAATAAATCATCCATAATTCTTCTTTGACTTTCACTTAATGTTTCAGATAAAAGATTATTCACCATATATTCTTTTCCTGATTGGATGATCTTATAGTATTCTTTAAAATCATCTCTTGAAGTTGGTGAAACACAGAATTCATAGGTTTCACCATTAAAATCTCTTTGTGCTAATCCTTTATTTAATTCAGCAATATCTTTTTTTGCATTTTCAATTTTTTCATTTAATCCAGAAATAAAAGATGTTTTAAAAGATTCCTCGCATTTAAGTTTTGCTTGTCTTGTTTTTTCTTCTTTAGAAACAATATCCATCTCCTTTAATTGATGGTATCTTTGTTTATAACTTTCAATATCTGTTAAAGCATTTTCAAAACCAATATTATATGCATCATTATAGTCTTTCATTTTCATGACTATTTGATTTTCAATTTGGTTTGCCTTTCGTTGATAACCGTTTCCTTGTTGTTCAATATCATTTTTCATACCATTAAAATCTTTAGAAAAACGTTTTAAATAAATAACGACTTGTTGATCAGCTACTTGAGTAACATCAACATGCTCCATTTCAAATTGAACTATTTTTTCATGTAATAATTGATATTCTTCTTGAGTTTGTTCAAGTTGTTCTTTAAATGTTTCTAGATTATTTTCAAGACTTCCTTTTTTCATAAGTGAGTCTTCTTTTTCTCTTTTTGTTTTTTCAAGTTGTTTTTTTACTGCATCACATTCTTCTTGTAAAGAAATAAGTGAATCATCTAAAATTAATTTTTCATAGCGATCATTAATTTCTTGATATTCTTTTAGTAAATTATGATATTCATCAATTAAATCTAAGCGATAGAAGATATGATCTGCTTTGGATTGATTTAATAATGCTTGACCATTTTTTAAATCTTCATAATTTGCTTTTTGTAATTTGATTTCTTGTTTTAGGTTTTCCAATTCTTGTTCAATTGTCGCTAATTGAATTTTAATAGCACCTAATCCAATGTATGGTTTATTGTAAATACGTGGATTGATTGCACGTGCTGTATAATTTTTATAAAGCATACATGTTGGCGTAATCGCTGTATCATAATTTCTAAGTTGTGTAACATCATCGACACATTGTACTTTAGAAAGCAACATGTTGACATACCATCTAGCATATGTATTTTTACAATCTAATTGACTTGCAAGGGTGTCTTTAACATCCACATCTTCATATCTTGACATTTTCGCAACATCAACAATTCCTACACCATATATACCTCTTTTATTTTTATATTCTTCATAAACAAGTAATGCATATTCAAAATATTCTGGTTCAATAATTAAATCAAATCTTTGACTATTAAGATATCCTTCTAATGCATTTCGCCATTTTTCATCTTTAACTTCAATATATTCACATAATGGTTTAACTTCAATTGTTTTTCCATAATGACTTGTAAGTTTTTCATTTAATAATTGAATTAATTCTTGAATTTCTTTTCTATAATAAAGTTGATTTTCTTTAAGAGAATCATATTCTTTACAATATTCATTAAAACGATCAACTGTTTGTGTCATTTCAATTTTTAAATGTGATATTTTTTCAGTAACATCCTTTGTTCTTTTAGAAACTTCTTCTACAATATTTCTAAATGCATGTGTCAATGTTTCTGTTTGATAATCTTGATTTTGAAGAATTTGGATATAACTATTTGGTATTTTTACTTTCTTTAATAATTGTATTTCTTGTTTAATTTCTGTTATAAGAGTTTGATAACTGTTTTCTTTTTTTTCTTTTTCTTTTTTGAGTTGTTCACTTTCTTTTTGTAATTCATTTTTTAAATTATAGGTTTCGTTTTCTCTTAATGATTCATCTAAACGATGATATCTTTCTTGATAAGTTTCTTCATCTTGATTTAATTGTGTAAGTTTTTGTTGTACAAAATTTAGCTGATCGTTTATTTTTTGATATTTCTTTTGACTATTATCAATAATAGCTTGTAATTGCTTTTCTTGTAATTTTTCTTTTAAACATTCTAAAACATCCATTTGAAAGTGCGTATCTAAATAAGTGTCATATTGACTTACAACACCTTCTAATGATTCACATTCTTTTTTAGATATTTTTAATTTTTCTTCAAGAACTTTATAGTGTTTGATACTGTCTCTTAAATTTTGAATATCAACAAAGTCTTCTTTTAATAAAAAGTCAACAATGAATTGATAAACATTATCAATCGCTTTAAAAGCAAGTGCTCTCGTTACTAAATCAAAATATTTACTTTTAACACCTAAAGCATTTCCAAATAAACTTTCTCCTTCTTTAATTGTATCTTTAAAAATACCTGTTTGTTGATGATCAATTAAAGCTTTTTTAAATTCTTTTCTCGTCAAAACTCTTCTTTCTTCAATAAATGCTACATCGCTGATTTTACAATCAATAATTTGAAAAAAATCTCTATTTAATCTTCCACCAGCTGGTAAATCAATAACAGTTCCAATAATTTGATATTTTTCTGTTTTTTCATCATAAAACTCTAATGCAATATAAGTTGTCACATCACCATTTCTAACAAATTCATGCCCTTCAATTCCTGTTTTACAACGAATATAAGACTCTAATGTACGATTTCCAATATCACTTGCTGCTTTATTAAATTTACATTTACCAGCAGTTAAAACATATTGAATCGCATCTAAAATTGTAGATTTCCCTGTTCCATTTTCTCCAGTAATTAAGGCATTTTTATAGATTTCAAATTCTTCATTAGAAAAAGTATGCCAATTAATCAGTTTCACTTTCGTTAATGTTTTCATCGTGATCTCCTTTTTTATATTGTTGAATACGTTGATTGATTTCATCTATTTTTTGAATTGGTAAAATATAATTAATTGTTGGATAAATAATTAAACGTGTATCATCTTCGTTTAAATCACCAATACGTTCACATATATTATATCTTGACAAGAAATGATAGATATTTTTTAAATCTGTCTTTTTTAGACGTTCGTTATAAATACCAGTTGCTTCTATTTCACTATGAAGTTCCCCAAGGGAAATATGAATAAATTCAGTATCTTGTAACTCTTGTGATTTTTGAAAATAAAGTTTTCTAAGTAACAATAAAACAATTGTTTGCATTTGATTAAGGTTTAAATGATTGTAATTATTTAAATTATGGATATAGATTACACGGTCTGCTTTATATAAATGAAAATCATAATCAAGCATCATTAAAAAATCTTTAAATAGTTGTTCATTTTCACTAATAAAATAATAATCTTCGCGATCTCTTTTTCTTCCACCACAAATAAAATTAACCGCTAATAATCGATTTAAAATACGTGAAAATTCTTCTTTTCTTTTTTCAGATAATAACAAATATGCCTGTGACATATTTTTCATCAGTTCATTTTTATTCATCTTCAACTCTCCTTATTATAAATTCTCTAAATTGATAATGATCTTTCTTTATAATATTTTCTTGTGGTTCTATTTTATATCGAGCATTTTGACTATAACCATAAAGCCATGTCAAAATAAATAAAGATAAATCTTTATTTTGATCATAATAATTTGAACCCAATATTGTTTCTTGTTGATCCAAACATTGTAAAACATTTTTTTCAATGGCTGTTTTTGTATATTTTTCATTTTGTTTTAGTTTTTCAATCGCCATTAAACGTGTTTGTTCATCTAATTGTGTATCTAAAATCAAATCCATATTTTTAACTTTTTTTATTTGTCGTGGTAAATATAAAGAATTTTGATCTAAGTATTTATTAATTGAAATCGTTGCTACTTGATCAAACACTTCTGGACATTCTTGCCCTTCTTTAATGATGTCATTGATTTTTCCGCCAATATCTTCTTTTACATTCATTAAAAACATAATACGATTTGTTGCTGAAGCAACAAACTTTTCATTTTTACGATTGATTTCATTAATTAAATCTAAAATACTTTCAAAGGCATCAATAATATAAGATGTTTGTTTATAAAACAAATCCATTGCCTCTTGATAAGTTAAATCTTTAGAAAGCATGATATTTCCTATAATCGTTTCAGATGTTGCTTGATCATCTTGTATTCTTTGAATTTGAGAAATGATACTATTACGATATTTTAAAGGATGATCTTTAGTTGTTAGATTATAAAAAGCACGATCTACTATCTTTAATTGATAATCACTTAATAAAGAATCTAAAATTTGATTTAAATCATTTTTCATATTATCTTGAACAAGACGTTTGATATAACGCTTAATATTTGTATTCAAATTTTTTAATTTTGTCATTAAACTTTTTGTCATACTATATTGTGCATCAAGAATCTTATGGCCATTTTCAATATCAAAATTTTTAAACTGCGAATAAATACTATAAACCATACTTGAGTATTCTATGTCTCTGTCTTCTTCTAAATTCATTAAAGTTTCAATAATACTAATAGCATAATCTTCAAAACTAGCATACACATGATAGTTTTCCCCTACTTCTTCACTCAACCAACCACATTCTTTTAATCTTCGATAAACATAAAAAGCACGTTCTCTTGGCGATTGACTTTGAAGTTCTTCAAGTTCAATTAAGTGACTACTAAAATATTTTGTTAACTCATAAATCAAGTTTTCTTTTAAAGATGCAAAGGATGCATCATCCTTAATATACTCATAAAGAACACAAATACATTCACTGATAACAACACGATCAGCTGTATTAAATATATTAAAAAAGTTTCTTGGTAATGTATCAAATATATTAACCATGGTTACCTCCAATCATTAAAAACTCTTTTTTATTTATAAATAGCTTTGCAATTATAACATTTTTTAAGTTATTAAAAAAGATGCTTTCGCATCTTTATCCTTTTAATCCTCTTGATTGTCGATCCATATCTTCAATAACAATATCATAGACTTCACCAAGTGTTGAACAATATTCTAAAACCTTCCATGGTTCATTTGTATGAAAATGAATTTTAATCAATTCATCATCTCCAACAGCTAACAAGCAATCTCCCTTAAAATGTGTTGTAAAATATTCACTAATTTCATCTTCATTTAGATTTTTTCCTTCAATCAATAATTGTGTATCATATTTAAATTCTAACATAGTTAGCTCCTTTATTTTAATAATGTATAAGCGATAGACGCCATGATTCGTGGTCCTTTATTAAGTACTTCTTCATTGAAATTAAATGATGTGTTATGAGGTGAAGCTGTAATATCTGTCAATAATTTCATATAAGTAGCTTTACCCCCATGAACTTGGACATATTCCATCATATAAGAAAAATCATCACTACCTCCTAATGGATTTAAATTTTCTGGAGGTAATTTTAAATCGGGCATTTCTTTAACACAAATATTTCGTATTTGATTCATAAAATCTTCATCACAATTTAAAGCAAATGCTTTCCCCATTTGTTTAATTTCAACAACAGTATCATGCATCAAAGCACAGGCGTTAATAATATCTCTTGCGTAAATTTCCATATAACGATTTAATTCTGTCGTTACACCACGTACTTCTATTTCAAGTTTTGCTGTATCAGGAACAACATTTCTACCTGTTCCTGCATGAACCGTTCCTACATTGACACGTGTTTGTCCATCACTGTTTCGAGGAATCGAATGCAAATTAATAATACAGTTAGCTGCTGAAAGCAATGCATTCTTACCGAATTGTGGAGATTCTGCCGCATGTGTTGAAACTCCATGATAAATGACATCTAATTTCGTTGTTGCAAATGATTCATTCATTCCAAAATAAAGATCGTAATCTTTAACACGAGGCATAATATGCGCTGCAAAAATATAATCGACATCATCCAAAAAACCACTTTCACAAATGGATTTTGCTCCTCTTACACCTTCTTCAGCCGGTTGAAAAATAATTTTCAAAGTCCCGTGTAAGTGTTCTTTAAGCTCCATCAATATTTTAGCAGTTGTTAAACCAATAGATGCATGACCATCATGGCCACAAGCATGCATCGCTCCTAAATGACAAGAAGAAAAACCTTCTTGTTTTGGATAATGCCCATCTGTTGAATCTTCAACAAGCCCTAAAGCATCAATATCAAAACGAATAGCTACAACAGGCCCTACACCGTTTTTTAAGATACCTGCAACAGCTGTCATTCCATTTTTAACTTGTTCTAAATATTTAGGATTTGCCCCTTCTTTTTTAGCACGTAAATAATTAATATTAAAAATCGCTTCTGGCGGTAATCCCATACGCGCATCTTTATCCATAATTTCTTTTCCTACTAAAACCTCATAACCTAAGTTTTCTAAAGTAGTTGCAATTTGACATGCTGTACGTATTTCTAACCAACCTCTTTCAGCAAAGTGGTGAAAATCTCGGCGCTGATTGATTGTTTCTTGATGGTATTTTTGTGCAAGTTGTTTGATTGCCTCATACATTTTTATCACTTCCTTGTTGATTTTATTATATCTCAAAATAAAAAATGATGATAGCTTTTTACACTATCATCAATAAGTAATACGATGTTTTCCATCTCTTTTTGAAATATACATTCTTTGATCACATTTATTTAATAAATCTTGTATTGTTTCTTCATCACGAATACCAGCAACACCAATACTTAATCTTACGATATCATGATAAGCACCAGCATGTAAAATAACATGATCAAAGGCATCTTTAATATCTCTGGCAATTGAAACTGCCTCATCTTTTTGATAAGCTGGTAGAATAACTAAAAATTCGTCTCCGCCATAACGACATGGCTCTATAGTTGGATATTTTTGATGTTTGATATTATTTAAAACAGTTCCAACATGTTTAATAACTTCATCTCCAATATGATGTCCATAATTATCATTAACACTTTTAAAGTTATCTAAATCTAATAACAAAATAGAAAATGGTGTATTATTTTCTAAATATTCTTTATGCAATGTATCTAATTCTGCATGAATAAAACGTCGATTATAAAGTTGTGTTAAAGCATCTGTAGCGTTTTCTTGTGAAAGTTCAACATTAAGCTTTGTTAAAATTTTGGCTTTTTCTTGATTTTCTCTAAGTGCCTTTACATCACTTGTCATATCTTCTGTAATAACAAAAACACCGATTGTTTCTCCTTGACTATCATATAACGGATATTTTCTTGTATGTGCAATAAGCGTATAGCCATCATGATTTTTTCCTTCAGTTTCTACAACATTAATTGCTTGTCCTGTTTCCATGACACGTTGTTCATCTTCAAAAGCTTGTTTAGCGTGTTCTTGTGAGTCCGGAAACAAATCAAAATCAGTTTTACCAATAACTGCTTCCTTATTATTTTTAAACTGTGGATGTTTTTGATAAAACTGATCATTAACATATAAGATTTCACTTTTTCTATTTTTAAACAAAATAACTGATGATCCATCAGCATGAACAATTGACTCAATGAGTTTTAATGGATTCACCTTTAATTTTGTAAATAATTCATCAAATTCCATTTTCCATCACCATTACTATTCTATCTTTGAAATAGCAAAATGTAAAGCCTTTCATCATGTAATGTTTGTTAAAAATTTTTGATTTGGGCAGTATATATAGATTTATTTCCATTAACTAAATAAGCAAAAATACATATAATAAGAAATGCTATCATTTGATGCCCACCAAAGACTTCTAAACCTATCATCATTGGTGCTAAAAGTGTATTTGTTGCTGAAGCAAAAACTCCCGTATATCCTAAAGCTACACATAATTCAATAGGCAAATGAAAAATTGGGGCAAGTATAAATCCTAGAGTTGCTCCTATTGAAAATAAGGGTGTTACTTCTCCACCTTGAAATCCAATTGCAAGAGTTACAACAGTAAAAATAAGTTTTAAAAACCAATCATAATAAGTCACATTTCCATAAAATGATAAATCAATTAAATTTGTGCCTAAGCCACTGTATCTTCCTTTAAAAATCATTAGCCCTATCACTAATAAAATAGAAATATAACCTATTCTTTTATAGGGATTTTCTATTTTATTTTTAAAAAATGTTTTTAAAGCAATCAACGACGTTGAAAATATTCTTCCAACAATTCCCAAAATAATTCCTACTAGAATCATTAACATCATATTTTTTAAATCATTCATATTAATACTTTGTTGAATATTTACACTAAACTTTTCCAATCCTAAAAAATGCGACGTATAAGAAGCAGTAAAAGATGCTATAACCCCTGGAAGTAAAGCTTCATACTCTATTTTACCTATAACCATAACTTCCATAGCAAAAAACAAAGCAGTAAGTGGTGTTTGAAATAATCCAGCAAATCCAGCTGCCATTCCGGTAATCAACAAAACTTTTCCATTCTTAGGAAAATGAAAATATTTTGTAAAATAATGAGAGAGCGTCGCTCCAATTTGTACAGCCACCCCTTCTCTACCTGCACTTCCTCCAAATAAATGAGTTAACCATGTTCCAATCATAACTAAAGGAATAAGTGCTAAAGGAATCTCTTTTCTTTTTTGTTGACCTGTTTCAAAGACAAGTGTCATTCCTTTTAAACTCAGTTCATTAAAGTGATAGTAAAGCCAAGTAATCACTATTCCTGCAATTGGTAAAAAAGGAATTAAATACCAAAAATATTTGTTTCTTATCTCCCCTATTAAAATAAGTCCTTTACCAAAAACAGTATCAATACCTCCTACAACGATTCCCATAACACCTGCAAATATCATATACTTTAATAATTCTTTTTTATTTTCCATGTTTCCTCCTACAAAAAAAGCTAATCACCCTGTGTATTACACAGAAGTCATTAGCCAAATAGCGGTTTCGATATAAATCGAGGGAGAACTTCATTCCCATGGATTAAACTTATCATATTTTTTAAGATAAAACAATAATTATAATAAATTTTTATCTCTTAAAATATGTCCATTTGTATAATCAATATCATCAACATGATTGATCATTCCTTGATGATATCTCTTTTGATTAATATTATGATAACTTACAATATTAAAATGAACTTCTTGATCTACTGCAACAACGATTAAGTTTTGTCTTTTTTGATGCTCATTCTTTTCTTGTGCTTTAAAGACATAAATATATTTAAAACATTGTTTGAGTGTTTTTACAACATTTTTTATATTTTGACTATATTTACCACTTAATGAACCAATGATATTTGTTATATAAATTCCTTGTGGGTTTAAAGATTCTTTTATTCTTTTGATTGCTTCCAATGAATGAAGTTCTAATACTAAATTTTCACCAATAAAGACATCACTTAAAATAGCATCATATTTCTTTTTGTTTCTATTTATATAATCTCTTCCATTTTCAAAATAACAATGAAATCTATTTTTATTCTTATCAAATTTATTAATAGTTTCTTCTAAATAGAAGTATTTATTAGAAATATCATAAAGAACTTTGTTAATTTCAACAACATCAATATTTCCTTGATGATGTGCTAAAAAATATTTAGGATAATGAAAAGCACCACCACCAATTAATAAAACATCATTAATTTGTCTATCTTCTAAATAATTTTCATCAAACATTAAATCAAATAAATACATATATTCAAAAAGTAATTCATTTTGTAATTCTTCTTCTATATAAGTTGCTGATTCCATACCACCATCTATATCAAGAACTCTTACTCGATGCTTATTATGTCGACCATAGCTAATGGTAATATGTCCATAAGGGCTTTCTATTTCAATCTTATCATTATACAATTCTTATTACCCTACCTTTAAAATTTAAACGGATCCCAATTTGGTTTTCCACTATCATAGTAATCACATGATTCTTGCCAAGATTTCATTTCATCTTTAATGGTATCGCATAAACATTTATAGTCATCTTTTTTAAATTTATCATGATTCATCATTGATTTATAAAACTTTTTAAAACGAGCTGCTGTTTCTTTTATAGAATTTGGTGAAGACCACATACATTTTCTAATAAAGAAATCTCTAAAGAACAAATCAACTTCATTATTAACTTCTTCATAATTTGCATTATTACGATTTAATAAATATTCATTGATAAAGAAATCAACATTTTGTATATGTTTCTTAATTGTTTTATCAGATAGATTTGAAAGATCTTCTTTAAAAATATTTAATAATTCTTCATGTTGTTTTTCAATTTTTTCTTTGTCAAACGGTTCTTTAAAATACATAGACAGATCTCCTTTGGTTTTAAACTATTATAATCAATTTTCTTTTATCTAATTTTATCATATTTAATAATTGTTCTATACTAATTCTAAAAATAATTTAAAAACAGGAATATTACAACACAATTATTGTTCATCCTGTTTTATTATTATTTATTAATATCTAATACTGCATAACATGCATCTCTAAACGCATCAAAGCAACATTTGCTTTTTTACAATCACCAATAATATGAGTTGATATGTCAAGTTTTTCATAATCACTTATGTCATTTGATTTAAAACAACTGCTATAATAACACCATCTTATAAATATTCTTTTCCACTTGCAATAACAACTTTTTTAGGATGTGAAGTCATAGAGAGACTATCTGTTGCTTCTTCTAATAATCCTGGATTTCTTATTCACGTAATATGTTTGATACTTGGATCATACAAAGAATTACTACAATAACGAATTTGATTCACTTGACCATTTTTAGCTTTATTACAAAAATTTGCATCGGCAAGTTGCGCACGCGCCATTACAATTAAATCTGCTTTATCATCTTCTAATATCTTTTCAGCAAATTCAGGAGTATTGATACGTCCACAAGGCATTGTAAACATTCCTATTTCTTTACGAATACGTTCACCATCTTCTACATTGAATCCATTTTTAATATCTACAGGAGCTACTTCATAAAGAGTTACAGCTGTTATAATATTTCCACGTGATATATTTAAAACATTGACACCATATTCTTTAGCATCTTTACAAAAGTCAATCACTTCTTTAAGAATTAATCCACTTTCAAGCATATCATCATGACAATCTATTTTCAAAAATAGAGGCATGTCTTCTGATATATTTTGACGAATAGCTTTAATACATTAAAGTGGAAATTTCTATTAATTTTCAAAACTCCCACCCCATTCATTACTTCGATGATTGATTCCACTAGAAAACATTGAGTGTGGTAAATAATTATGAGCGCAATGAAATTCTAATATGAGCGCAATGAAATTCTAAAAAATCAAATCCAGCTTCAACTGAACATTTAGCTACCTCACCAAACTTATTAATGACATCTAATAATCTTTCAAAAGTAATTTCTTGCACAGTATATTCTGCATTTAATGGTATATCATTTGGAACTAGAATTTTTGATTTTTAATCTAAAGCAACAGCTAAACCTCCTTGCCAAAGTTGAATACATGTTTTATCACCAGCATCATGTACTACATCATTTAATTTTTTTAAGCCATTAGTATACTTATCTCCAGCTATAAATAAAAATCCAAAATGTGCACTTGCTTTGTCAACAGCAGTAACCTCAACCGTATTTAAACCATTGCCACCCTTAGCACGTGCTACATGATAAGCAATCAACTTATCTATAACACTTTTTCTGCCTTCACTTTCCACACTTTCATGCGTACCTATCGCAGACATCATAACACGATTTTTTAATTCCATGCCACGAATCTGTATCGGTTCAAATAATTTATCAAATATTTCTTTTTCCTCCTAAGCGTTTGCTTTTTTTCTCTTAATCATAGCATTATGCAAAAGTGCTATCAAACAAAATATAGAGAAATTAATTTTTAAATTCATTTTCTTTATGTTAAAATTTATAAAGAAATAATATTAAATATTTGGAGAAATAAAATGAACAGCTATATCAAACAATGGTTAGAAATTATAGAAAATATGAATAATGATAATACATATAAACTTGCATGGGGAAGAGCTATTATTGAACTATGTTTTGAAACAAATCAATTAGATAAACAAGTAACTTTTACATTTCAACATATTGCAAAAAAGATGATTAAATATTATTGGAATCAAACCTATTTCTTTCATCTTGATCAAAGTCCAAACAAAAAGAAAATTCCCATTTTAGTTCAAAATGTCAATCTTCTAATTAATCTATATGAATCTATTCAACGTACTCATGTTCCTGTTTGGTTTGATAAAGCTGAGACTATTTTAAAACATGAAAAACAATATCGTAAAATTATCAACGACAGTGCTAAAACATTAAAAAATGATGTTTCTTGGAGATTTAAATTAGCAAATAAAAAAGAATATGATCTTTATTATTTAGATAAAAATTGCATGTTTATTTCTTTTACTAAACAACAAGTACTATCGCTTAAAGAATATAGTTTTGTTTTATCTCAACTTATTAATTTTAAATGGGCTCAACTTCTTGAAAAATTTAATCATTCTCCAAGAATTGCTTCTAAAGTAAAAGGCATTTCTGATAATACTATTAAAAGAAGCAGTTTAACAAAATATAAAAATATTCTTTTAAAAAGCAATAACTATCAAGCAATTGATTTTTATACTGGAAAAGTATTACAAGAAAATGATATTTCTGTTGATCATGTCATTCCGTGGTCTTTCATGTACAGTGATGATATTTGGAACTTAGTTTTAACAAGCAAATCAAATAATTCATCAAAATCAAATATCATTCCTTCTCAAGGTGTAATAGAGAGTTTAAAAGAAAGGAATGTTCGACTAGTTAAATTAATTAATGATAGCAAGTATAAAGATGAATTACTTTTAGCTATAGAAAATGATTATGTTGATAAGTTTTATTTAGCTATGAAAATTTAACAAAGATAAAATAATTTTAAAATTTGTTATAAAAAAAGAAACCGTTAGAAATATAATTATATATTTTAACGATTTTTTATATGTTATGTATTTTATATTTTTTATCATTTAATTATTGTTTCAAGAATACCATTTCCTAAATCCTTAATGCAATATAGATGTTTTAAAACATCAAATATTTCTTTTAAATTATGTTTTGCAGTATTCCATCCTTGACCATCTGTTACCCAAATAAAAGTAATTCCATTAATATTTTTTATTTCTTCTGTGATGGTCTTGTAACTAGCGTTACTTCAGAACCTCTTTCTAAAAAATCTTTAATCATCCGTGTTTTATCTACAAAGTAATAATTTTCATCTCTAAGCTTTCTAAAACTTTTAATTCCTGTTGGTATCTTTTTCACGGTAATCACCCTTTCGGTATTATTATACGATCGCTATGTACTATTTAAATATTCAAATCAAATTTTATCATTCCATTAAAAAAGAAGTGTTTTTCACACTTCCTAAGCATTTTCTTTTTTCATTTTTTTACTTAAATAAATATAGAAACATACATTTAGTATAATACCAACAATTGTCGCAATTGGTGCAGCTAAACCAATATTTGTTAAATTTGCATGTGGTTGAATTGACATATAGTAAGAAAGCGGTAAACGTACAAGAAGTGTTTGAATAAGTCCTTGTACCATGACCCATACCGTTTGATAATGACCGTTAAAATAACCAACCATACTAAATAATATTGCTGTTACAATTGTTTCTATAGCAAATCCTTTTAAATAAGCATAACCTTGTAAAATAACGGCTTTTTCTGTTGTAAAAATGCTTGTAAGTAAATCTCCTTTAAATAAAACTAAGATAAAGACAACAACACCAATTATTAAGCCAATACCCATTCCTGTAAACATTGCATGTTTTGCTCTTTTTTCATCACCAGCACCCACATTTTGAGCAACAAAAGAAGCCATTGATTGCATTAATGAACTTGGTACTAACATGGCAAAGTTAACGATTTTACAAGCAACACCATAACCGGATGATGCTTCTAATCCTAAACGGTTAATAAAAGCACATAAAGCTAAAAATGAAATTTGTGTTAAACATTCTTGAAGCGCTAATGGTAACCCAATTTTTAAAGCTCGAACACAATGTGAATTGATTTTAAAATCATGCTTTGTAATTTTAAATGGTAATTTTCTTTTAAATAATAACATTAAAGCAAAAACAACACTGATTGCTTGTGCAAAAACAGTGGCCATTGCGGCTCCTGCTGCATCTAAGTGTAATCCTGCAACAAGAACTAAATCACCAATAATATTAATAACACAGGCAACTGTCACAAATAAAAGAGGTGATTTACTATCGCCTAAACCTCTAAAGATCGCTGATAATAGATTATAAGCAACAATAAAGAAAATACCTGCCCCACAAATTCTTACATAAGTAGCAGTTAAACCAAGTGCTTCTTTAGGTGCTTGCATCAAAGTTGAAATTGGTGATGCTAACGTAATCATAACTACAAATATAATTGCAGAAATAATTGCAAAAACTACCGTTGCTCCTCCTATTAAAGCACCAATCGAATTCATTTTCTTTTCACCAATATATCTTGCAATTAAAACTGTAATTCCCATCGCAAATTGTGTTACCACAAATGTTATCAAGTTTAAAACTTGACTTCCTGTAGAAACTGCTGAAAGTCCTGCTGTTGTTCCAAATCTTCCAACAACAAGTAAATCAACCGCTCCATAGGCCGCTTGTAAAATAAGCGCACCTAAAACGGGAATCATAAATAATGATAATTTTTTTAAAATACTTCCCTGCGTAAAATCTGATTTAGAGTGATCCATTATCTTTCTCTCCCTTCACACATAACTTCATAAAACTTTTCAATAGTTTGAATCATACAATCTGCTTCATCATTAGAAACATGATTCAAACACAAGGCTAATTTTTGAAAATAATCTTTATTGTATTTTTCAAAAATCATTTTTCCTGCTTTTGTAACGGTCACATAAGTGACACGTCCATCATGTTTAGCTGTTTCTTTTTTTAAATATCCTTTTTCTTCCATTGCATGAATTGTACGTGTAACTCCCGGACGAGGAAGATTTAAAACTTCACTCACATCTGAAACCTTCACTTTTTGATTTTTTTCTTCAAGTTCGATAATCGTTTCTAAATAACGTACATAGGATGGTAAAACTCCTTCAGGAAGTTTAGGCAACATATCTAAAATCCTTTTAGCCATGTAACAGCTATCTAACATTTCTTTTACTTTTTCGCTTTTCATTAATTTCTCCCATTAATTACCAATGATAATTATCATTGGTAATTATATAATTATAAAAAAGATTGTCAAGAAAAAAGATACTAACAAATTGTCAATATCTTTTAATCGTTATGCTCTATAGCAAACCCAAATAACATCACTTTTTAATCTTCATCTAAAATAGAAGTATTAGTAGCTGGAACATCAATAAAATCCATGTGTTCTGCACGAAATTCTTCATATAAAATTTCACAAATTGCTTTTAACTTACCTTCCTTATAAACATCTTCTAAAACTTTACAAGCAATTTTATTTCCTTCTAGATAACGATCATCGCTTTGATTGACTTTCTCCTAAGGTTAAGCTCTATGAATAATCATCCTATCTAAATAACCTAGTCCCGTTGTTTCAATGGTTTGAACAATACTTTCTTTGGTTACTTGACATGTTTACGGATATCTTTGCCTATACCTTTTTCATTACCATATGATTGTCCTATATCAAAATGATGATAACCTAACTTTATATTATAATTTCAATGTGAATAAAATGCGCATAATGTGCACAACTTGTGAAAATCTATTTTATTATATGTGCCGTAATAATGGTATAGCTTCTTGCATTAATTGTTATTTTTATAGCACCATTTTCAATATACCAGTTTTTCCCTTTACGATATATCAAACTCTTTTTATCTAAAACTTTATTCTTACAAAATTCTACAACATCTTCTTCAATTCCTAAATTTCTTTTAATTCTTGATATACCTAAATGTGTTGTGTGAATTTTATAAATATTCATTAATAATTCATTCTTATCCATCTTGATGACTTGTCCTTTTTAAAATAGTATCCTATTGCATCCCATTAAAATTCCTAAACTTAAATAATGATCTTTTGATATTTGTTTCTTTGTATTCATTAAAATAACAATGGCAACAATTAATAGAAATTCTTTCATACACTCACCCAATCTTTTGTTTTCTTTTACTAATCATTAAGGTAATCAAAACAAAGCTTAAGGTAAATCCTAAAACAATAATACCATTAATAATTATTGGTTGTAATGTTTCTAATTTAAAATATTCTAATGTTTTAATAAGTTCATTGTTTTGTACAAAATAATACGTTGGTAAAATATGAGCAATCTTTAAAACATAACTTGGCATAAATGACATTGGTACAAAGCATCCACAAAGAAACGATGTTCCTAAAGCAACAACATTGACAATACCTCCAATAGCTTGCTTATTATGGGTAATAGTTCCAATTAAGAATCCTACGGCCAAACTACATATTGAAAAAACAAATGAATTTAAAATATAAGCAATCCCATTCCCACTTAACATAATTTCTTTAAATAAGATAAAACTAATAATCATATAGGCTAACCATACAATAAAAGAAGCAAGACCTAAAGAAGCAAAAACAATCCAATTATATTTACGATATGAAAAACTGCTCATAATTGTTCTTTTACGTACACCCTCTTGATTTAAACTTGCAAGAATCATTGTCATACAATAAACTCCCCCAGCAAGTAAGGCATAGTTTAAGAAATTAAAATAAACATTCACTTGATTCAATTTAGAACTATCTAAAGATGTGTGGAGGTTTACTTTTGTTTTTTGGTTAATCACTTGTTTGACTTTTTGATTTAAAGCTTTACCTTGATAATGTTCTTTATAAAGATTTACTGTCTTTATATATTTTTCAATTAACATTTGGGTAAAAGATGCATTTTCATTACCATTTGATTTATATTCAATCGTTGGATTTTTATCATTTACAAGATCATCACCAAAGTTTTCAGGAATATACACAACATAACTTATATCACGATAAAACAATGCATCGTCTACTTTTTCTTGATCATTGATGTCGATATCTTTTAATGTCGCTTGTTCTTTTAAATACGAAACAAATCCTTTGGTTATTTCATTGTTTTGATCCTTATTTACAATCAAAATATCTGGTTTGGTTGCCTCATAATGATTCATATTACCAGAAGTTGTATTAAATAATGTAATTGCAAGTAAGATCACTGTATAAAGAATTAAGTTTCCTTTTAATTTATTTAAGATTTTAAAAACGGTACTAAATATAATCATATTGTTCCCTCCTTAAAGCCCTAAAAGAAATAAATAAACATACAATAATAAATACTCCTAAACAACAAATATCTCTGATATATCGATTAAATGTATTGTAATAATATAAAGCATAAAAACCATCGGTAATCAAATTATTAGGATTGATAAGATTAACAATAGGTATATTTTTATCAATAACATATTTTAAAGTAACACCCATCATCCCAGATAGAACCGAGAAAAACATAGAAATCGCAATATTAATTCCTGTTTTTGCTTGTTCAGAAACTCTAAAAACAGAAGCAATAAATATTCCCATCGAAATACCTGCTAAATCACCAACTAAAGAAAGAATGATTATATAAAACCATTGACTACCAAATTCAACATTTAAACCAAATTTTAAAAAGATTAAAAGAATTGCTAAACCAACAAGGCTTACTAAATAAGAACCTAGTGCTGAAGATAAGACAAGTATTCCTTTTTTATTTGGTGAAACAGAAACTCTTTTCCCTTTAGCGGACATATTCGCCAATTGATTATTAATAGCTGTTAAGCCCAACATCCCACCATACATACAAGCCATGGCAATTAAGGTATAATATTCAATTTGCATATAACTTAAATGACTACTTGATGTGTCTTTTAAAGATACTTCTTGGTTATTGAGCTTTTGAAGAATATCATGTACAATTTGTTGAACATTAAAATTATAGTTTCCTTGCTGTATTTCATCTTCAATTTGTTTCTTTGTTAGATCTTCTATCATCCTCTTATTTTGTTTAATTTCATCCATAACAAATTGCAAGATTGTTTGTTCCATACCATTTTCTTTAATCACAATTTGTGGTTCTTGTTTATTAAAGAGAACATATCCTTCTATTTCATTATCTTCTAAAAGCTGTTCCGCCTCTTTTTTATTTACAAAATGAATATGAAATAACTGATCCTTATTTTTTTTATCAGAAAGCTCTTTAAAGGTTTCTTGATAAATTGTTTGGTTTTGATATTCCTTATTGTCAATAACTGCAATATCAAAAACTTGTAAAGCTTCGTCTTTTTCAATATTTTCAAAAGCCATGTGAAAGAAAATACCTAAAATAATAGGAAAAGCAAACATCCAAAAAATAAGAACTTTATTTTTAAAAAGTATTTTAACTGTATACTTTAGATTATGAATAAACATCAATCCCTCAATTCCTTTCCTGTTAACTTTAAGAAAACGTCATTAAGAGTTGGACCTACACGTTCAATCTTTTCCTCAATATTTGCTTCTTTCTTTAATTCATCACTTGTTCCTTGAGCAATGATCTTTCCTTTATCTAAAATAATAATACGATCGCAAAGTATTTCTACTTCTTCCATATAATGTGTTGTATAAACAATTGTAGCCCCTTGATCTCTTAATTTTTTTATACCATCTAAAATATGATTACGACTTTGTGGATCAACTGCAACAGTTGGTTCATCTAAAAAGATAAGTTTAGGTTTATGAGCAATCCCACAGGCAATGTTTAATCTTCGAAGTAAACCTCCGGAAAGTTGTTTAGGTAAGAACTTTTTAAAATCATTTAATCCTACTAAGTTAATTGCATCATCAACATATTGTTTTCTTTGTTTTTTATCTCGAATATATAAACCACAAAAATAATTGATATTATCATAAACATTTAATTCATCAAAAACAGCTACTTCTTGAAAAATAACTCCTATCTTTGCTTTTAAATCATAAGAATCAGGTTTCATTTCTTTACCAAAAACCTTAATAAATCCTTCTTGATATTTAAGTAATGATAAAATAGAGTTAATAGTTGTACTTTTTCCACAACCATTAGGTCCTAATAATCCTAAAATTTCTCCTTGATAAACATTAAAGGATAAATCATCAATTGCTTTTAAATTTTTATACTCTTTTGTAAGATGTGAAACCTCTATTACTTTTTCCATCATTCTTTTCCTTCCCTATTCTTTTTAATAAGTTGTGCCAAAATTTCTTCTTTTACATTTCCCTTTTTTACTTCATAAAGAAGCATTGAAACATATTGATCCTTTAACAATTCTGCAATTTCTTCATCATTAAATTCAACGGTCTGATTGGCTGCTAAACTAGCAATCCCATTGACATATAACCACATTCTTAAATGGAATTGTTTGGCATCTTCATTTGACATACCCGTTTGTTTAGAGATTGTTTCAAGGATTGTCTTTGCTGATCCTGTTAAATCAATAAAATCAAATGCTCCTTCATTTATTTTTCGGTTAAACATAATTTTAAATAATTCATGCTCTTCCTTAGCAAAACGAATATAATTGATTCCAATATCCTTGTATTCTAATTGACCTGTTTCACTTTTTAAAACTTCTCGATCAAAAATCTTTACAATTTCATCTATCACATCTTTTTTTAAAACATCCATATTCTCATAAATATAAAAAAGTGGTTGTGTTGAACAGCCTAGCTTTTTAGCAATCTTTCTAGCATTTAAAGCATTTATTCCCTCTTTAGCAACAATTGAAACACTTTCTTGTATAATATCTTCTTTTTGAATTTTTCTTCTAGCTGACATAAATTTCTCCTTTATATAACATATGTTATATATAACTCTTGTTATAAGTATAAAATAATTCATTATTAAAGTAAAGAAAAAGGATACTCTGTATCCCAATGTCATTAAGTTAAGACTTTTTTAAGAGAATTCTTATATTTAATAAAATATAGGGGTGCTTTTTTTATTATCTATTGACATGATTTTGATTTTGTGCGAAGAAGTAACAATAAAAACAGTATATTTTAAGAACAATAATCCAATATAGGCTACAAGCAACTTAAAATACGAAGATAAATACTTTAATAAGGAAGAGATTAAAAAACAAAATATACAGTGGTAGATATAATGTGGGTATTTAAAATCAAAATCAACATTGATGATATTTAATAGACATGCAAATTTAAAATATAAATACGGGAGTAGGCATTTTGGGGCGAAAGCGTATTTTTGTGATACAGTAAGAAAGTGTATAAATAAAATCAACATTTTTACGAAAAAAAAGATGACTTAAAAACAAGTTGAAAACATTTAAGAAAATTCGAAATTAGGTGAGTTATTGTTTAGCATTTTCCGAAGCACTTAAAGTTACTTCATAAACAAGATTTTTAAGAAATTCTATGGTTTTTAATATTAGAAGTGGCATTGACTGTCAACTAGCGAAAACAGACGAATTGTTTATTATACAATCATAAGTGTCCGGGCTTAAAATCCCACTTGTTTGTGCTTAAAAAGTTGACGGCGACTTATAAAAATTCAGGATATTCTATATATAGGTAGAATTACCTACTCACCCCACCGTGCTCTGTAGTAAAAAAGAACAAAAACAAAAGCCCTTTGAGGGCTAGCCAGTAAAGGCGTTGCAACTGTCAGGCTTCAGAAAGTGAAGCCTTTAGCAACATCGTGCCCTTCCAGGGCGAGTACATACCACGTCTTTTAGGCGTGGTTATGATTATTTGTTATCATTAACATTCTTTCAATACATTTTTGTAGGCATACAGAATAATATAATCTACATTTTATACATTCTTTTCCTACAAAAATATTCTATTTATACAATATCTACTTTACCTTTCGTTAATTTGATTTACCTTTGCTAGTAATTTTTTAAAAATTCACTAGCAAAACTAACTGTTCATAAAAACACACTTAAAATATTTAGTACTTAATCATCATTTTATAACAACTTCCATGTCAATTCATCATCAATATCAACCATAAAAGAAACACTATTATTATTTAATGAAAAATCATGTTCTATACCATTGACAAATAACTTAGTAAATTTATTCTTAACATACATTAAATTTATTTCAACTCGGCATTTTCCACCTTTTAGTGGCTTATAATAACCGCTAATTTCTTTTTTGGTTTGTTGATAGCCAATTAATTTGGTTGACACTTTATATTCATCTTTAGGAATAGATGGCGTCATTTTGAAACCATTTACATGGAATTCTAATTGTAAAAATTTTACAATATCATAAAGTGGCCAAGCATGTGGATGAACACATGCAACTGGAAAGTTGATAGCATCTGGTAAATCATAATCATCAGGAGTTCCATTCATATAATTCATTTTATTTTCTATTACACCAGCTCTAAAACGAGTATAACCAGGATATTCATTTAAAAACGATGTATAATTATCATCCGCTGACCAAATTCCAAACCAAATATCAGGATATTGAGTTGCATGATTTGCAAGACTATTCTTTAAATATTCTTTAAAAGCCAAGCTAGGATCATATTGAACCAACCCCCAAATCAATGGTCCATTTAAAGACCACCAGACCCATCCATCATTACTTTTTTCAGGAAATTCTGGAGACACTCGTTGTTTTATAGCACCGATAGGTGATGGATCCATTATTAACTCTTTCATGTTACGAATTAATGTTTTTACTTTATCTTTTGATAATGTATTTGAAATAAGCGCCCAAGGTTGTCCTTCTAAAAAAAATTCATCTTTATCTCCTACAAACCCATATCTATCATTTACCCAAATTCTTTGGATCCACTTTCCATTCCATATTTCATTAATAGCTTCTTTCATTTCATCACAATACTGTTGAACTTCTTCTGCTTTAGGATCATTTATTTCACGTAACAATTGTGCAAAAATTTGTGTACAATAAGTTGCTAACCCAGATGTAAATAAACTTTCTCCAATTTTAGATGCAGTTTTAGCATCTTCTGGAGGAACTGGCCTTCTTTTTTTATGATAAAGCGCCCTAGACCAATCATTCCATAACAATCGAACCAATCCATGCTTCCCTGTACCTACAACATTTTTTGTATAATCAAATAGTTGTTTACATATTTCTAATACCGTTCTAGGATTTTTATTTAATGAAAAAAAGCCTACTTTTGTTTCATTTAAATAATCAAAGTCTCTCGTAGCCAAAACATACTCACTTACAACCCATAGTGGCCATAACTCTTGATCATCATATCGTTGTTCTAAAGGTGGTCTTCCGTCTTCTCGAGGCTTACCAATATCAGATCCTCCAGCATTATTTTTCACAAAAAATACTGGCAAATCACTTTTTACACGTGGATCTTGTACTAAAACACCATTACCTGTTAATCCACCAAAGATCATCCCATCATTATCTACCATTTTTAATTCATAATCTATTAATTCCTTAGCCATTTTAGGATCAGAATAAATATAAGGCATTAAATGCTGAGCAATATCTCTAACAAATACATTATTCCCAATAATATATTGGTAATTACATCCTTGATTTAATATATGTTGATGCAATGAAGTATCATATGTGATACAAGAGCGTAAAAAATAATTGTGCCATACCAACTCTCTTTTAATCCATTCTTCTTTTGAATTAAATACTTCCATTGTCATTAAATCTTTCGACCATTCCTTCATGGTATCACTTAATATATGATCTTTAAGAAATTTATATTTGATTACTAAATTTTCATAACTAATATTTTCTGGTAAATATCCTATCAAGTAATAAAGATCAATCGTTTCGTCTTTTCCTAATTCAAATTCACTATTAACAATTAATGCATCTTTTTCTAACAAATCTTCATTAGAATATATTCCTGAAGGATTTAATAAGTCTTTGTTTTTAAAAAAAGATTTACCAGAAAAACGTATTTTATTGATAACATTATCATTTAAACAAGATACAAACATAGACGGTATATTTAAATCCTCATATGTAGCATGATCGCTTACAAAGGGATGTATTAGTTCATTGACCTCATCTATTGATGCAATCTTGTTTTTTGTATCTTTTTTTGGATAATGAAATCCTGTAAACTGAAAATCAACTTTGGCCCCGTTTTCAATTTTTGTATAAGTTCTTTTAAAGTTTTTTGAAAATTCTTTTCTAAAATAATAAGGATAATCATTTCTTACTTCTCTATAAGTTGCATATTGTTGAGCACGATATGTCATTTGATAAACATCATGTCCCCAATACTCGAACCATTTTCCTTGAATATTTTTACCTGAATTATTAGTAATGCTTATTTTTGATATAAGTACAGGATCATCACCATAAGGTGCAAAAACAGTTTGATTTATAGAATAATTTTTATTTTTTATAGTTTTCTTAAAATACCCACATCCAAAATAACGTTCAAAATCTTGTTGTTCTTGATAAAATGTAGATAAACAATCCTTACCATCTGTGAAATATCCAAAACCACCAGCATATTGCCCATTTTTAGGATCATAATCATTTAAAATTTTTGGACCTCCTTCGTCTTGTCTAATTTTTATATATCCAAAATTTGAAGTAAGTCCTATAATACGATCATTCCCTATTTGACTAAAATGATTACGATAATCTCCCCATATCGAATCTTTATTTACTAATGGCATCTTTTCTGGTATTTGATATTGATTGCATGTATATTTATAAGCTGGTAACTGAAATTCATCATAAATCCAAGTTCCAAAGTTACCTGAACCGAAACTTTTTTCCATTTTTTTTACCTCCCCGTATTTTAAATTATTATCTAATGTTTTGCCTTTTCAGCATCACGCCAATTATCTTGATAACCACTTAATAAATCAACAAAACGTTTAGCTGTTAAATGAGGTCTAGTAATTGCACTTCCAACAACTACACTATGCGCTCCTAAGAAAATACATTTCATAGCATCTTCTGGTGTATATAAATGACCTTCCATCATGACATAAGCTTCATCTTTTAATTCTCTACACATTTGAGCAAACATACGATAGTCAGCCCCTTCAATATGTGAAGTTTCTTTTGTGTATCCATAAAGTGTTGGAGCAACAATATCTGCACCATTTTCTACTGCTCTTCTCGCTTCTTCTAAGTTTGAAACATCAGCAAAGATAATTGCTTCTGGAATTTCTTTTTTCACTTCTTTAATTAAATTCCAAGCTTGTGTTCCTTCATGTGTTACTTGTGCTGTACAATCTAAAGCAATAATTTCTGCGCCAGCTTCCCAAATAGCTTTTACTTCTTTCATTGTTGGCGTAATAAAAACGTCTGTATCATCATGCCAGACTTTCCATAAACCAATCATTGGAAGTTCAGGAACCGCTTCTTTGATTGCTTTGATTTGTTCTGGTGAGTTTGCGCGAATACCAACAGCTCCTGCCCATCTAGCAGCTTCTGCCATTTTTACAACCATGTTATCTGTATAAATTGGATCATCATGTTGTACTTGGCATGAAACAATTAAACCTCCTTTTAAGCTTTCTAAAATTTGTTTTTTTCTTGGATCATCTGTTTTCATTTTTCTTCTCCTTTTTTATTTGATTTATTCTTATTTGTTCATTACATATTCATTTTAGTTCATATAATGTTTATATTATTGTATAAAACTCTTATTTTTTGTACAAAATACATAAAAGGTGTAGATTTTTTGAAATCACCATATGTTATCCAATTAAGATAAATTTCAGTTTATGTGGAAAGTTTTTTTATTTTACTTTTTGATAATATTGTTTCGGGGTCATTCCCTCTATATCTTTAAATACTTTTGAAAAATGACTTTGATCATAAAATGATAAAATAGAAGCAATCTCTATTAAAGACATGGTACTTGATTGCATAATGCGTTTTGCTTCTTCTATTTTTTTACGTTGAATATATTTTTTCATCGTTTCTTTTGTTTCTTCTTTAAAACGCGTTGCTAAATATTTCTTTTCCAGATGAAATTTATCTGCAATCTCTTGAACTTTTAAATCAAGAGCGATATTTTCCTTGATATAGTCTTTAACATTTCTAATCAATTTTGTATAACCTTGATCTTTGATTTTTCTAACTGCTTTTGCTAGGTCATAGAGAATATCTATCTCCAATTGTTCTAATTCTCTAGAAGTTTGTTTACGTTCAATTAAACGAATATATTTTAAATTTAAAGAACTTACATAATCATAATCCATTCCACCTTCAATTGCCCCATAACAAAGCATTGAAATATAAGAAATAGAAAAATCTCGACGATCTCGAATCGTTCCTTTTAAAAGTTCTCTTTTTCCACTATATTGATAATAATCATTTAAAAATCTTTTAATTTCATGAGGATAACCATTTTTAACACATTCAATCAAAATTTTATCTGTATTATAACCTAAATGTGCATATTCCTTTTGTTTTTCAATATCCTCATTTCTTAATAATTGTAATTCTTGTTGATAGTCTTCTTTAAAATATTCTTGAATAATATTTTTATAAAGAGGAATAAAAGTTTTTAAATTTTTTAATGTTTGTTTAGGAATACTTTTATAATAGTTCTTTAATAAAAGATAATCGTAGTCTTTACCTTCATACATTTTTTTGATTTCATTTGCACTATATTCTTTAAGTAAAACAGGCCCTATGATAAATCTACCTGCTTCTAAAACAATATGAAGATAAGAAAGTCCTTCAGATGATTGAATGATTTCTTCATAGGAGTCTTTATATAAATCATTAAAATAATCAACAAGATTACTATAATAAGGTGGTATCATATTTAAACTATAATCATCATTTAAACAATGATTATCATGATCTATAAAAATAATTTGATAGTGATACAATTCATATAATTGTTTACAACATTGTTGAAGCAGTTCACTACTTATCTTCATAACATAAATAATAATTATCAGGTAATTCTAGATCATGTTTAAAATCATTGACATAGACAGTATTAAATTCATCCGTATTGGCCCATGTACAAAGCGCTTTAACGACAAATTTTGAATCATCAATGAGTAAATGATTATTCAAAGAACGTTTCATGATTTCACGTTTTACAGCCCCTATTGAAAACTCAAAGATATTGACTTCCCCTGTTTTTAAAGAAACTCCATTCGTACTAAAGAAAGCATGATCAAAATTGAATTGTTTAATCATTTGTAAAGTTAAAGGACCATAAGACATATCATAGTCTTTATTAAATTCTCCACCCAATAAATAAATATCTCCTTTAAAACTTTCTGGTATTTTTCTAATAAGATACGTACTTGCTGTCGCAATCTTAATATGTTTATTGACAATATAAGGAAGTAAATAAACAGGTGTCGTGCCTGAATCAATATAGATACAATCCCCATCATGAATCTTTTTCGCTGCTTCTTTACAAATTAATTTTTTTTGTTCAACATTCAATGTTTCTTTATGACTCACAGGAATTTCATTTAAACTTGAAAGAGTTGGAGTTTCTATATTTTTTAAACTCGCACCTCCATGTTCCCTTTGAATAAGTCCTTGATTTTCAAGTTCAATTAAATCTCGCATAATAGAAGAACGTGAAACTTGTAATTTTTCCATTAGTTCTTTAACAGAAACAAAACCTTGTTCATTTAATAAAGTCATAATTTTATACATGCGCTCTTTATTTAACATATTTTATAAAGGATATCGCTAAGCAATATCCTATCCTCCTATCTTTAATTTTATTGGTTTATTTTCAACATAATGTTGATATTTTTCTAATTCATCTTTATTCATCATTTTTAAATCATTATTAAAGTATTCTTTTTGAAGCTGTTCCCATTTATTTTTACCTAAAGAATGATAAGGCAATAAATTAATTTCTTTAACATTTAAAAAACATGCTAGATCAATTATATCATAGATCACATCATCATTAAATCCAGGAATCACCGGTACACGCATCACAACTTTTTCTGGTACTTTCTTTAAAAGATATTTGAAATTATCCATGATGATTTTCAAGTTTCCACCTGTAACTTCTTTTAACTTTTTTTCATTGATATGTTTAATATCAAAAAGAAATAAATCAATATAAGGTAATGCTTTTTCTAAATAGTCTTGTGAATAGTTCCCTGTTGTTTCTATTGCAACATGCAAACCTTCTTGTTTTAATTGTTTAATTAATTTTAAAAAGTTTTCAAATTGAAGGAAAGGCTCTCCACCAGAAATAGTCACACCACCTTGACTATTTTCAAAATAATCTTTATCTTTTAATACTTCTTTTACAATATCTTCTATTTCCATTTCTTTTCCAGCAAAAGAAATAGCCTCACTTAAACATATTTGTTCACATTGATGACAATGAATACACTTATCCTTTTGATAAGAAAAACCATTTTCTAAAGATAAAGCATGTTGTTGACAATTGTTGACACATCTTAAACAATGTTGGCATTTACGTACGTCATACATTAAAACGGGTTGAATCGACCATGATTCAGGATTAGCACACCACGGACAATGAAGCGGACAACCTTTTAAAAAAATCGTTGTACGAATACCTGGTCCATCATGTGTTGCGAATTTTTCAATATTAAAAACATTAATCATAAAGTGTACGTGAAAGCAATTCTTGTTGAATATCTGGTGTTAAATTCACAAAAACCGCACTATAACCCGCAACACGAACAATAAGATCTGGATATTTTTCAGGATGTTTTTGAGCATCTTCAAGCACCCCATGATCAACCACTGTGACCATTAATTGACAACCACCTTTTTTGAAATACGTATCAAATAAAAGTTGTACTTTTTCTTTATCTTCTTTCATCATACGAGGTGTAAATTTCATATTTTGAACACTACCACCATGGTATTTAGCATCAAATTTTGCAAGTGAATTAAGAACTGCTGTTGGTCCACTTTTTGCACATCCACCTTGAGGATTGTTGGCTGGATTCATATAAACGCCTCTATTTCTACCATCTAAAGAAGCATCTGTTTGATGTCCCCAATCAGTATTTGTTTGGTTATTACTAATAACAATGAGATAATAACCCATATGATGATCTATTCCTCTTTGACGAATACCTTTAGCAACATATTCATAAAGATCATTAGCCATTTCATCACATTCCTTGTCATCATTTCCATATTTAGGAATATTTAAAATATCTTTTTGAATCATTTCATAACCTTTAAAATCATGTAATGCTGCTTCATTAAGTTCACTTAACGTATATTTCTTTTGTTCATAAACAAGTTTTTTAATAGCAAATAAAGCATCTGAAGAATTAATATTTCCATATGTTTCATTAGTACCACCAAGAATTTCAACACCACCATCTAACAATGCTTTTCTACGATTAATACAATCATCCATTAAAATAGAGGTAAATAAGAATGAAACTTCTTCATTCATCACTTGATAACTATGAAGTTGTGCTTCAACACTTAAATCAAAATAGTAATCAAGAACCTTTTTATATTGATTATAGAAATCATCAAATGTTTTTAAATCATCAATTGGTTTTAATTTTAAATATCCTGCTTTATAAATATGATCAAAAGGATCATATCCTTCATTTAATGCAATTTGCATAATCTTCACTAAATTCAATAAAGTATTTGGTGTTCCTACACTTTTACCTTGAATCACAAATTCTCCACACCCAAATGGAATATATTGCATAGCTGTTTCGTGATCAACTCTCATAGCATATTCTACCGCTGGGACATTGACATCATCATTATAAAGAGTTGGATAAGTTGCCCCACTCGCAATACAATCATAAGCCATTTCCATAATATCTTTTGGTGTTTCTTTATTAAAACGTAAAGTAAATTGAGGTTCTACATAACGGGTATCTTTACACACTTTTAAACAAAGACGGGCAAATAAATCACAGGCTTCTTCATTTTCTCTACCATAACCACCAACAATAATACGACCATTGACTGTTGTTCTTCTATTTTCAATCATAAGCCATAATGATTTTAAATAACGATATGCTTCATCTTCAGTTAAACGACCTTCATCAATATCTCTTTTTAAATAAGGACCTAAGACAATATCCATACGTCCATAATTTATAACACCTGCACATAAAGCATAAATCCAAAAAAGTTGTAAAGCTTGATGGAAAGTTTTTGGTTTATTTTCTAAAATATAATCTAAACTTTCATACATCAAATCTAAATCTTTACTTCTTGAACTAGATGCTGTTTCTTTAGCTTTTAAAACAAATTCTTTTTGTTTTCGAATGACATCTTTTAAAAGTTCCATTGCTTCAATAGAAGCTTCAATAAAATCATTTGATTCTTTTGATTTTAATAAATCAATTAATCCATTAATACCATACTTCATAAGTTTTTGATAATCCAACATCATTCCACTTAATCTCGCCGTTGCCATAAAAGGATACTTACAATCAATAAAACGCCCTGTCGTTGTTTCATTTAAAATATCTTGACAATAAAGTGCTTTAACATCATGATCTTGCCAAAAACCATAAAGAACATCAACACGTTTTTTTTCTTCATCAGTTGAAAGTGTTTCTTTAAAGGCTCTTAACTTATGAAAAACACAATAATGTCCAACTCCACCCACACTTGTTACACAACCAAAACCGATTGGTAAAAAATCTAATCTTCCAGCAATTAAATCTGTTTCTTCAATAGATCTAAAAAGTGTTGGATAAATCACTTTTAAACAATTAATTTCTCTTTTTGCCTTATCTAAAGATAAACTTTCTTGATAAACTCTTGTATATTCCTCCATGATTTCTAATTGTTCTTGAGGTCTTTTTTCACAAGGAATCTTAATGCTGACTTCGGCATTTTGTACCCCATCAATATTAATTTTTGCCATTTTCTTATTCTCCTTAATTGTATTTGTAATGAACATTAACAAGAATAATTTTTTACACTTTCAATATAGCACCTGTCATTTTTTAAGTCAATCATATTTATTCATTATTATTCTACTTTATTCATTTTTAATCATCTTTTAATATTATTGCCTTCTATTTAAATCAAAATTGAAGATAAGAACAAAAGTTCATGCAATATAAGATAATACTATCTTAGCTAATGATTCTAAAGAAAAATCTTTTTCATTTTTTAAACGAAGATGCACATTAGCTAGAAAACCCGAAATAATAAAATTAGCCAAAAAATACAATTCTTTATTATAATGAACATATTTAATTTTCAATCTTTCAAAAAATACCAGGAAATATTAATATGAATTTATTAAATGGAAAATGTGGTTTAGTTACCGGCGCAGGTAGCGGTATTGGTAGAGCTAGTGCTATCACTTTAGCAAAAGAAGGTGCGAAAGTAATGTTTTCTGATATTTTAGAAAGTGGTATTATAGAAACTGTAAAAATTATTGAAGAATCAGGAGGAATAGCACAATACTGTAGTTGTGATATTTCTAAAGAAGAGGATGTTAAAAAATTAATTGATGCAACTATATCATCTTTTGGAAAAATTGATTTTGCTCATAATAATGCAGGTATTTCAAACAATCCCTCTCCGCTAACAAATATTTCTAATGAAGAATTCGATAAAGTAATGAAAGTTGATGTTTATGGAACTTACTATTGTATTAAACATGAATTCTTAGCTATGAAAAAAACCGGTGGTTCTATTGTTAACACTGTTTCTGAAACAGGCATGACAAGCGTTGGAAATTTATTACCTTATGCTACAGCTAAAGCAGGTGTTATTAATATGACAAGAGCAGCGGCAATGGAAGGAGGACCATTAGGCATTAGAGTAAATTCAATTTCACCTGGAACTACGATGACTCCAACTCTTGAGTCTTATTTCCAAATGTTACCTGAGCAAGAATTAATAATGGCTTCTGGAGTACCAATGGGAAGATTATGTAAACCTGAGGAACAAGCTGATGCAGTTGTCTTTTTAATTTCAGATAAAGCGTCCATGATTACAGGTTTAAATTTATCTATTGATGGAGGAGCATTAGAAGGTCAATTTTCAAAGTGATTTTTTAATGATTATATTATCACGTAAACAAAAAGCTAAATGTTGAACGGCACTTTAATTAGTAGCTATTTATACAAATCTAATCAAATTAAATATAAAAGGCATAACAAGAAATATGAATGAATCTAAATCATATTAAATGTTATGCCTTTATGTTATTTTTGATAAAAAAAGAAAGGAAAAGCAGTTTCCTCTAACGCCAATCTTTGGAATACTGATTCCCCAACACACGTGTATGATAACATTATATTATGAAAATAACAATACCTTTACTCAAGATACCTACGATAATATTATTGATCAGACAGATCTTATGACCTTAAAATGCCCAGCTGTAAACATTCTGGATGTCTTATCAGACATGCAAGATATCCTAGAACTTTTAGAATGTCCAATTCTACGGTAACTATTAATATAGTCAGGGTCTTATGTAAAGAATCAGGCGGTTCGAAAACTCTAACTCGTTGATATACAAAGAATTTTCTTCCCGCTTTTTTTCTTACCCTCCCACTTTTTTCGGTAGTGTCAAAAATCTATATTAAATAGCGCAAATACACTACCTTCCAATTTATCTATATAAACAGTAAAATGATTACTGAGTATATCTTAGTAATCATCTTTTTTTCGTTTTATACTAAAAAAGATGAAATTCCTATGTCAATGTCATTAAGTTAAGATGATATTGTATAAAATAGAGATCTATTTATGTTAAGTTAAGGACAGACATATTTCTATGTTCTGTTCTTTTTTGTTTTATCCTAAATATTTGAGCTTGTTATCTTATGTTTGACGCACTTCAAAAGAACCTGTGTCCAGGCTCAAAAAATTTGTGATATCTAGAAAAAATATGTTAGAATAACTCTGTCAACTTGTTCTATTATTTAACGCCTTAGCAGATTGTCGTTTCATAGAACGTTGAACGTTTCTATCTGGCCTCGATGGGGTCAGATATTTTTTTATGTTTCTGATCAGGATGGATTCTTTTATTTGATTACGAAAATAATTTCTTATATTGGTCAATGCCGATCTTACATTGATATCGTATATGTACTTTGTCTTTTTTAGTTCCATCTTCTTTTTTATATTTTGAATGATCAAATTTGCATAGTTGTAAAACAAAATTGATGCATATATTTCCTGTTGTATATGCTGTCTTTTTCTACAATGGAAATAAAGCATGCCAACTGCGTGTTTGAGATAATAGAATGCAGTTTCTTCATTCCATCTAAGATGGTAAAGATCTTTGAAATCATCTAGTTTGAATTCATTCTCATCAAGATTGGAAACCAATGTTTCATATTTATCATCAGCTATTTTAAATCTTACGATTCCAAAACTAAGATTGTAGAAGGGATTACAGGCATCAAGATAATCAAAAACAGAAGTTGAAGGAACAAATACAAATTGATTGTTTTCAATACAATGAGCTATAAGATTATAACTTTCATAGCCTCTGTCAGCTGTAATAATCGAATTTTGAGGATAATTACGATGATTGATAAAATCAATCAGTGCATTTACTTCACTTTTTTTGGTTGGCAGATCAATTCTTGATTTCCAGAATACATGATTGATACAGTCATATAAGGCATTCATGTGATATTGACAAACAACAGAGTCCTGACCATAAGAAATTTGAGTATCATCCTGTAAAAAAGGCAGATTGATATCAGAGCCATCCTGTGCAAGAATATAGTAGCCATTTAATGTAGACAGATTATCAATGAAAGAAAGGAATCTTCTGTTGATAGATTTAAAAATTTCAGGATATAACAGATCTCGACGTTGAGAAACAGCAGATACTGATGGGATATCAGTTTCTGAAGAAGTAAAATAATCAGAAATTTCACCTGATAAAGAATGAGCCTGCAGACCAAAATAGATTTAATAAGGGTTTTAGGGGTAAGAATACGACTTCTGGTAAAATTAGAAACTGGATCAACGCAAAAACATCCAATAGACTCTACAGTAGAATCAATAACATCATCCAATCGACGAGAAATCCATTTTGGGGAATAGTAGGCAATTTTAGTATTTTTATTTGACATAGATAAGCTCCTTTGAAAAATACACCTACTAAAAAGGGCTTATAATGATTATAAAAAATATTCATTATAAGCCGCACAAAATCAAAATCATGTCAGTAGATAATAAAAAAAGAACTCCTATATTTTATTAAATATAGGAATTCTTATAAAAACGTCTTAACTTAATGACATTGCTCTGTATCCTTAACCATTTAAATATGCTGCACTCAATAAATCTTGTACAACCTCATTTTTACTTTTATATAATTGTTGTATTGTTCCTTTTTCTATGATTTTTCCATCATTTAAAACAAGAACCTGATGACAAAACTCATGAACCAATGAGAGATCATGACTAACGAAAAGAATAGCCATATGATATTTATAAACACATTGTTTTAATAATTCGATAATATCTCTTTGAATCACTTGATCGAGACTGCTGGTAATTTCATCACAAATAAGTAATTGGGGTTGTATAATCAATGCTCTAGCAATTGATATTCTTTGTAACTGTCCTCCGCTTAATTCATGAGGATATTTTCCCAAACAAGCCTCATCCATACTTACTTGTTCTAATATCTTTTTAATAGCAGTCATCACTTCTTTTTTATTTAAATGATAAAAATAATGATAAGGTTCATAAAGAAACTGTTTGATTTTCATTCGTGGCGAAAAGCTTTCAATTGGATTTTGAAGAATAAGTTGTATATCTTTACGACTCTTTTTAAAATCAACTGTTTTTCCTTGATATAATAAAGAACCTGAAGAAGGTTTTTCAATACCTGAAACAAGTCTTGCAAGGGTACTTTTTCCACATCCACTAACACCAATAATACCAACAACTTCACCTTCATCAATGCTAAAATCAAGATGATTTAAAACAGTCTTATCGTATTTTTTTGTAAGATCTTTAGCTTCAAATAAACGCATTATTCTTTTCCTTTCATAATAGTGACTTTGTATAGGGATGCTTAGGAGCATTAAAAAGAGTCTCTACATTTCCTTTTTCTACAATCATTCCATCTTTAATAACAACTATTTGATCTGCAATATAACGTGCTACTTGAATATTATGTGTTACAAACACAAAAGTTGTTTGTTTTTTTAGATTTAAAAGATAATCTAAAATTTGTTTTTGAATAACGACATCTAAACTGCTTGTCGGTTCATCAGCCAAAACAAGTGAAGGTTGTAAACATAATACTAAAGCAATCATCACTCTTTGAGCCATTCCTCCTGATAATTCAAAAGGATACTTGTTTAAAATAGTTTCTTCTAGCCCCATTTGTTTTAAATAATGAATAGCTATTTCTCTTGACTGTTTTTTAGAATATTTAAAATGAGTATGTAAACTTTCATAGAAATGTTCTTCAATATTTTGATAATCATCAAAATAAGTTAAAGGATTTTGAAAAATCATGCCTATTTTTTTTCCTCTATAACAATCTAAACCCTTTTCTAATAAATTATCTTCTTCAAATAAAATTTTACCCTCTATAATTTTTGCATCATCACTTAACAATCCCATTGTTGCTTTAAGTAATGTTGATTTTCCACTACCACTTTGACCGACAATAACTGTAATTTGATTTTTAGGAATCATTAAATCTATATGATGTAAAATTTCTTGTTCATTATAAGTCAATGTTAAATTTTGATAATTTAATATACTCATTTAAGATCAATATCCTTTGTAATCATATAATAATCAACCGGATGGCAAATAGCTCCTTTGACCTTAGAAGAAGTTACCGTATTTAAAGGAACATAAGAAACATAAATATTGGCAGCATCATCTAAAATCATTTCACTTGCTTGAATAGCAAGTTGTTGTCTTTGTTTTAAATCATAAGTTGTGGAAAATTGTTGAATCAAATTATCAAGATTTGAGTTTTTATAACGTCCTGTATTACTTGAACCCGTTGATAAATAACGTTGTTGAATAAAGATTTCTGGATCACCTGTAGGTGCACTTGAATCATTAGCCGAACATAAATCAAAAGTTCCTGCTGCTTTAATATCATTCACATTTTCAACTTGATTAAGTTTAATTTTAATACCAATCTTTTTTGCTTCACTTTGCATAGATTGCGCAATAATATTTGCATCTGCTGAACCATGATCCGCACTTTCATAATAATTTAAAATGATTTCTTGTCCATCTTTTTCTCTGATACCATCATTATTCGTATCAACATAGCCCGCTTCATCTAAAAGACGATTGGCTTCTTTTAAATTAAGACTATAGCCATTAGAAACATCTCCATAAGGTAATGCACTTGAATAAAGACCAGTTGCTTCTTTTCCACCAATCAATTTAACAATACTTTTACGATTTACACTATAAGATAAAGCTTTTCTAATCGTTAAATCACTTAAAAATGTTGTTTCATTATTCATATAAATAACATTTGTACGTGGCCCTAAAACTTCTAAAACCTGATAATCTTTATTATTTCTAAATAATTTTAAACTTGAATAATCAATCGTATTCGCAAGATCAACTTCACCCGATTGTAACGCTAAAACACGTGCATCAGAATCTGCCACTTGACTAAAATGAACATGGTCAAGTTTTGCTTTACCATCGTAATATTTTTTATTTTTGCTTGTATCGATTGTTTTTTCTGAAACAAAATCATCCACCACAAAAGGGCCGGTACAAAGAGGATGATTGGCAATATCTTCTTCACTTTGACTTGCATCATAAATAGTAAAGAGTGGTTCACAAAGATTATTTAAGATTGCCCCACTTGATTTATTTAAATAAAGATAAATATCTTGCCCCTTTGCTTCAACATGATTTAAATCAAAATAATCAATCGCTCTTGTATTTTTTTCAAAAGCTCTTTCTAAACATGATTTGACATTTTCTCCTGTTACTTTTTTACCATTTGAAAAAGTAATATCATCTTTTAAAGTTAATTTCCAAGTTGTATCATCAATTTGTTCATAGGATTTTGCTAGACTTGGTTCTACTTCATATTTTTCATTAAGTTTTAACAATGTTTCTCCTACACCAATGCGACTTAAAACCCAACCATCATAATTATTTGTCGGATCTAAAGATGTTGAAATCCAAAACATAGCAGCATTAAGTGTTTTACTTGATTCATTTTTGTTTGAATTAGAACATCCACATAAAGTTGTTAACATAAATAAACAAAGTAATAATTTTATTTTCTTCATAACTTCTCCTCATAATGTTTAGGATCTAAATAATCCCTTATATCTTCTGATAATAAATTAAAAATTAGCACACAAATAAATAAAACAAGTCCTGGAAAAAACATCATCCAAGGAGCCACTTGCATAAATTGTTTACTTTCATAAAGCATCGCTCCCCATTCTGGTTGCGGTGGTTGACTGGCAAGTCCTAAAAAGCTTAAACCTGCAAGTGAAATCATCATATTTCCAATATCTAAAAAAGCTGTTACAAGTATTTGTGATAAAATATTTGGTAATAAATAACGAATGACTCTTTGCAGTGTTGGTACGCCCGACATTTGGGCCATCACTAAATAATTCTTTTTCTTTTCTTGTTTGACAAGAGCTAGTGTCAATCTTGCATATTTTGTCCACCAAATAAGTGCTAAAGCAAATACTGTATTAAAGAGACCTGCCCCGACGATTCCTACTATTGTAATGGCAAAAATCGTATCAGGAAAAGCAAGTAATCCATTAATTATATTATTAAAAAAAGATTCAACTTTATCATTAGACAAGCCTGCCATTAAGCCAACAATCATTCCAATAAAAACAATTAAAAACAACATCAAAAAAGTCAAACCAAAAGAAGTTTTTGCACCACAAAGAATACGACTAAAAACATCTCTTCCTAATTTATCTGTACCAAAAATATGTAAGAAACTTGGTGGTTGTAAAGAAAAATCATAATTAACTTTTAAAGGATCATAAGGCGCTAAAAAAGAACCAAATAGAGCAATAAGTAATAATAAAACAGCAAGACCAATCTCAATTTTTAACTTTCTTTTCATTGAAACGCCTCCTTAATCGTGGATTTAATACTTGTTGAAAAATATCAACAAATAGATTAACAAAAACATAGATCAATGCCATATAAATTGCATAAGCTTGAATAATTGGATAATCACGATAACGAATAGCTTCTACAACCATGTTACCTAAACCTTGATATGAAAAAATCGTTTCAATAATTGCTGTTCCACCAAGTAAATGTCCAATAGAAAGACCTAATAAAGAAGAAAGTGTCGTAAAAACATGAGGTAAAACATGCTTTAATAAAATTTCTGATTGTTTCATTCCTCTTGCTTTGAGTCCAATAACATAATCTTGATTTAATTGTTCTAAAATAGCATTTTGAATCATTCTTGTATAAGAACAAATCAGCGGAAAACTTAAACAACAAACAGGTAAAACAAGACCTTTTAAACTACTTCCACTAATAACAGGAAACAATTGAATCTTTACTGAAAAAAGCAGAATTAAAAGAAGTGCTAACCAAAAATTAGGTAAAGATAAACCTAAAAAAGAGATATTTTTTAAAATAGAATTAATCAAACTATGACGATGAGTAGCACTATAAATTCCTAAAGGAATCGAAAAAGCTAAAACAACAACAAATGAAAACATCGCTAATTTTAAAGTATTTGGTAACTTTGATAACATTTGTTGATTCACATCTTGTCCATAATGATAAGAATAACCTAAATCACCATGAACAAAATCATTCAACCAGTCAACATAGCGAACAACAATATTTTTATCGAGACCCATTTCATGTCGTGTTTCATTTAAAACTTCCTCGCTAGGTGTAATTCCTTTAGATAAATAATACATTTCAGCACTATCACTAGGTGCCAGATCCGTCATCACAAAAGTAACAAGCGTTACCAAGAAAAGAACTGAAAATAATGATAAAATTCTTTTCATTATTTAATTGCGTGTATTAAGAATTGACGAATCAATTCTTTTCCTTCCTTTGTTTTTTCTTTAGAAAGTATTTGACTTTCAACTTGTTGAAAACCAATTTCTTTTAGAATTTCTATATCATATCGAGGACGTAAAACATAAGATAACTTTAATTCCTTAGCAATATTATCAATAATAGAAACATCAATACCTTCCATATGTTGATGGTCACTATGCCCTGACCTATTATAATCTCGATCTTGATAGTGATAATAATGATTACCATCAACATTTAAAAGATGCCCTTTATTTTTCAAGACTCTCAATATTTCCTTATAAGCTTGTACTGGCTTTTCTAAATTCCATGTCACATTACGTGTGATAACCAAATCAAAAGTTTCATCCTGAAAAGCTAAATTTTGAACATCCATTTTTTGAAATTCGACATTCGCTTTAAATTTACCTGCATTATTTCTTGCTTCCTCCAACATTTTGTCACTGTAATCAATACCGATAACTTGACATCCATAATTTGCAAGTAAGACAGAAAAAAAGCCTGGTCCACATCCTAAGTCTAATACTTTCATTCCTTTATTTATTTTCAAATAAAAATTTATTAATTCTATCCATTTTTCTTGATCATGTAAAAGTTCTTCTTGGTTATCCAAAGAATAACCAAAAGAACGTTGATTCCAATAATCTGCAATTTTATTTAACTGACTTGTCATAAATTCTCCTTTATTTAACAAGATGATATATTTCCTGTAAAGAACAGTGATGTTTTAACGCTAATTTTTTAGCACTTTCATATTCTGGATAACATCTTTTTTCACCATCAATTTCTACTTCTTTTACTTGAAGTTTTCCAAGTGGTGTTTCGATTTCTTTAATTTGTCTTTTTAAAACAGTTCTTTGTTCCTTACGATAACGAATACCAATAGTTGTTGTTTGCGTAAAAATCACTTTTTGTAAGAGACCCATCTTTTCTTCATTACAAACGACCGTCAAACGATAAGCTGGTCTATTTTTTTTCATAAAGATAGAAGTAAAGAAAACATCTAAAGCTCCTTGATCTAAAAGCTGTTCCATTACAAAACCAAGCATTTCTCCACTACAATCATCAATGTTGGTTTCCATGACTATAATTTCGTTTTTTTTTTAATTTCTCCAAGGGATACTTTTAAAACATTTGGAATTACCAAATCTTTTGTACCCGTTCCCCAACCTACTTTTTGAACATTCATAGCAGGCATTGTAGTAAATTCACTCGCAATTTCTGCGATGATTGCAGCACCTGTTGGTGTAACAAGTTCTGTATCTACATCAATTTGTCGAGTGATAGCATTACTTGCTGCAAAGATTTCAGATGTTGCAGGTACAGGGACAGAAATCATCCCATGTGCACATTCAATAAATCCATAACCATCATTAACGATACTACTATAAATAACATCCGGATTGATTTTACATAATAAAATCGCTGTTCCAATAATATCAACAATAGAGTCAATGGCTCCTACTTCATGAAAATGAACATTTTCTAAAGTTTCATTATGGACTTTGCTTTCAGCTTTGGCAACTCTTAAAAAGATACGTTTAGCAAGATCTTTTGCTTTTTCGTCAATTTCACTTTCATCAATAATTTTATTAACATCAAATAAATTACGATGTTCATGATGATGGTGATGAGCGTGTTCATGATGCAAGTGTTCATGCTCATGTTCATGATGATGTTCGTGTTCTAAATGAACATCAACATAAGTTCCTGTAATACCATTTTTCTTTTCTTTAGAAATATGAATATGATACCCATCCACATTTAATTTTTTTAATTCATTAACTAAATAATGAGGATCATCAATCAATTCAGATAACGCTCCTAAAGTCATATTTCCACTGATTCCACTACTACAATCAAAATATAATACTTTCACTATTTCTTTCCTCCTAAACAATTAATGGTATGAGCCATAAATCCTGCCCCAAATCCATTATCAATATTAACAACACTAACTCCACTCGCACAGCTATTAAGCATGGCAAGAAGAGCTGATAATCCATCAAAGTTAGCCCCATAACCAATGGATGTTGGTACGGCAATAACTGGTTTATCCACAAGTCCTCCAACAACGGAAGCGAGGGCCCCTTCCATTCCTGCACAAACAACTAAAACATTTGCCCTTTGAATAGTATCTAAACGATGAAACAAACGATGAATACCGGCAACACCCACATCGCTGACAAGTTCAACTTCATTACCTAAAAATTGAGCTGTAAGCATGGCTTCACGAGCAACTGGCAAGTCTGATGTTCCCGCACAAACAACAACAATTTTTCCTTTATTGATTTCTTTTTGATCTTCATCGATATAACAAATGTGCGATAAAGAATCATAAATCATTTGTGGAAATTCTTTTAAGATAGCTTCACTTTTTTCTTGGTCGACACGTGTAATTAAAATAGAATGGATATCATGGTCTAACATGTCTTTTACAATCCCAATGATTTGTTCCTTGGTTTTTCCAGCACCATAGATTACTTCATTATTTCCTGTTCTCTTTTTTCGATTATAATCAATCGTTGCATAATCTAAGGGTTGTTCAATCATTTTTTGAGCTTGTTCAATTGTTAGTTCATTATTTTTAACCTTTTGTAGAATTTCTAATGTTTTCAATATCATAACCCCCACTTCTAATTCCTTCTAAATCAAGTGTTACAAATCTAAATCCAAGATTTTTAATATTTTGAATCAATTCTTTATTTTCAATGATTTTCATAAAATCTTCTGGTTCAACTTCAAGACGTGCCACATCTCCATGTACTCTTAAACGTACATGAAGCATTCCTAAATCATGTAAATATTTTTCACCTGTTTCAACAAGTTTTAATTTTTCTAAAGTAAGCTCTGTATTGTAGTCAAAACGAGAAGCCAGACAGGCATTGGATGGTTTATTATAAGTAGCAATACCAAGCTGTTTAGAATAATCTCTAATTTCTTGTTTTGCTAAATTATTATTCGCTAAAGGCGAAATAATACCTAATTCTTCACAAGCTTTTAATCCTGGTCGATACACTTTTTCATCATCTTTATTTTTCCCATCTAAAACATAAGCAAAGTCATGTTCTTTAGCAACGGCAATAACTTTTGACATAATGTTTCTTTTACAATGATAACAACGATCTTTATGATTAAAATGAAAAGCTTCTACGTCTAATGGATTGACTGATAAAACCACATGATTTGAATCTTTTAATTGTTCAAGAGCACCTTCAATGTCTTCTTTTGACATCATTGCTCCTCGACATAAAACAGGTAAAACATTTTCTTTTCCTAATGTTTCAAGAGCTACATGGAATAAAAAGTTGGAATCAACACCCCCACTATAAGCAATCGCAACTTTTCCATAATTTCTTAATTCTTCTTGTAATAATTCTAATTTATTCATATAAATCTCCCTAAACTCCTCTATGACTTCTACTTAAAGGCTTCATTTAACATTGAAAAAAGTTATATTTATTATTTTACTCAAAAAAATATCGTATACATAAGTAGTTTATAGTTTCAACTATAATCGATACTTCATGTATACGATATCCTCTATTTTTCTAATTTTTCAATCATAACAACAAGGTCATCAATATATTCAGATATTGATTTTGATGCAACACCTACGACTTGAGCACTGCATTTAGAAACAGGAATAAAATATTTAAGCGCTTCACTTTCTCCAATAGCTTTTGCCATAGCTGGTGTAATTTCACCATACATTGAATTTGCAAAAGCAACTCCAATCGGACCAACAACAATAGAGGCATGTTTAACATTATAAACAACAGCATTTTCCCCCGTTGCAATAATATCAGCACCACCCTTTTTTAGCTGTGTTGTTGCCATACTATTGGTTCCAACACCAATGATGGTATATTCTGGATGTTTTTCTTTTAAAACTTGTATAATATTTTTTCCAATTCCGCCACCTTGTCCATCAATAACAACAATTTCCATTTTCCCTCCTGATATATAATAAACTTCTTGTTTATTTTCGATTTCGTATCTCTATATCTTATTCATGAAAATAATCAGTAATTTCTTGCATATGTTTACTCTGTTGAACATGAAATGGACATCATTTATCACAATGGTGACAAACAATACAATCACTTGCTTTTAAAGCTAAATGATGATAATGATCTGTAGCAAGTTCATCTTTTAAACGAGCAAGATCATAATATTATTAATCAAGGTAGTGTCTAACCCTTTTGAACAAGGATGACAATGTTTATAATAAACAAATTGATTACAATTTTCTAATATTGGAAATATTCTTAAAATTGAATAATCTTTTTCTACATCAGATACTTCTAAATAACGAAGAGTACGTGTTAAATCATCATTTCTAATTCCTGGCAAAACTGTTAAAATAGACAGTTTATCTAAAGCATACTGCATATATTGAGTTTCTGTCAAGGCTTAATGAAATAGTGACTCATCTTCTTCTCAAAGTTTTCCTCCACAAAAGGCTTTCATTACAGTAGTACCTACGCCTTCTTTTTTAAGACAACGATATAAATCCATACGTTCATCAAATTCATCAATGGCGAAGTCTTCAAACTTCAAATCATAAGCCGAATCAATACTAAACATGTCAATATCTAAAACTTGATGAACAAGTTTTAGCGAATGTGATGATAAATCAATATGATAAATAATTGCTTTTTTTAATCTAATATATAATCTAAAGCACCATAATAGGTTTAAAATTCGTTGTCCAACCATACTCTTCTGATGAATATTCAACACCAAAATGAATTTGTAAGTAAATTTGATTACTTCTTGATTTACTTATTTTAAAGAACCTACCCCTAAACTAATAATATTTATTTCTTCATTTCTATGTAGCAATTTTCTATATTCCGTTATTTTTCAAAATGGCCTGCAACATCTTTTAAATATTGAATAATTGATAAATGTTGTGGACATACGCCTTCACATTGACCACATTCAACACAGTCACTGGCTTTACCAAATGTTTTTGTTAAGTTGTTGTAGTATTCTCCTTGTGGTGTCCATCCTTTTTCTTCTACTTCTTGTAAATCTGCATTATATAATGAGAAGTATTTTGGAATGGCAATATTCATAGGACAACCATCAACGCAATAAGCACATCCTGTACATGGGACAGTAATTGTTGAATTGATTGCAGTAACCGCTTTTTTAATTAAAGCATATTCTTCTTCATTTAATGGTTTAAAATTTTCCATATAACCTAAGTTATCTTCTAATTGTTCCATATTAGACATACCACTTAAAACCATCATAACGTTTTCTTGACTTGCTGCAAAACGAATAGCCCAAGAAGGAATTGACATATCCGGATGATATTCTTTAAACATCTTTTCAACTTCTTCTGGTACTTTCGCAAGTGTTCCACCTTTTACAGGTTCCATAACGATAACAGGTTTATGATGTTTTGTAGCTACTTCATAACATTTTCTTGATTGAACACCAACACTGTCCCAATCAAGATAGTTGATTTGTAATTGTACAAATTCAAATTCTGGGTGTTCTGTTAGAACTTGATCAAGCAATTCAGGACCATCATGATAAGAAAAACCAATAGTTTTAACTAAACCTTTTGCTTTTTTATCTTGTATCCAGTTAAAGCAATCTAATTCATTATAAACTTCAATACTATGTGTATTAATATCATGTAATAAATAATAATCAAAATATTCTACACCTGTTTTTGAAAGTTGTTCATTAAAGATATGATCACGATCTTCTTTTGTTTTAATAAAACCTGAATGTAATTTTGTTGCAAGTGTATAAGCATCTCTTGGGTAACGTGATACAAGTGCTTCTTTTGCTGCATTTTCACTTGCAAATCCACAATACATCCATGCAGTATCAAAATATGTAAAACCTTTTTCGATAAATGTGTCAACCATCTTTTTTGTTTGTTCAATATCAATTTTTGAAGCATCATTTGGATCTAACGATGGTAAACGCATTAAACCAAAACCTAATTTCTTTTGACTCATTTCCTTTTTCCTCCTATTTATTTTCCTTAAATTAGCCTTCAAGTAAGTATTCTTACCTTTTATTATTTTATCATTCTTGCATAGTTGAGGCAAATACCTCTTTTAAATAGCGCACTATGTCTTTTAAGCATGGAACAAATTAATCATCTATTTCAATAAGTTCATATTCTCTTGAACCATATCCAAGTGCTGAGGCTGCTTCAATGGTATGAATACCATGACGAGATTCAATTCTTTCAATTAAATGATCTCTTCCCTTATCATTAGAAGCATAAACTAAATCAATACATGCTTGATCAATAGCAATTGGATCCGTTGAAATTAAAATACCAATATCATCCATACATGGATCTTCTGCCACTGCACAACAATCACAATCAACAGACATATTTTTCATAACATTGATATAAACAATGTTTCCTTTAAAATATTCATGAACTGACTTAGCTGCATCCGCCATTGATTCTAAAAACAAATCATGATCAGCTGTCCAAATCTTTTCAGGTTCTCCTGCCCCATGAATATAAGCTTTTCCATAAGATGAAGCACAACCAATTGAAAGTTGTTTTAAAGCTCCGCCATAACCACCCATTGGATGTCCTTTAAAATGAGATAAAACAATCATTCCATCATAGTTTTTCATATCTTTTCCAACATAGTTTTTTTGAATCACTTTTCCTTCAGGAATATCTAGAATCATATCAGGACCTTCTGCATCCATTAAATCTACATCAAAATATTTAGACCATCCATGTTTTTCAATTGTTTTTAAATGTTTTTCAGTTGTATTTCTAGATCCTTCATAAGCTGTATTACACTCCACAACTGTTCCATTTAACTTATCAATAATTGGTCTCCAAAAATCAGGTTTTAAAAAGTTTTGATTTCCTTCTTCCCCTGAATGAAGTTTAACAGCAATCTTTCCTATTAATTCTTTTCCTAATACTTCATACATTTCTAAAACCTTTTCAGGTGTTATTATTCTTGTAAAATAAACTTTTGATTTCATAAGTAATCCTCCTTTCAAACAAACTATAAACCTAAAGTTGAGTTTAGAGTCAAGAGGATTTTTAATATTTTTTTAAAGTTTTCGTTCTCTTAAAATACCATAATAATTTCTATCAACACGTGTCCTTTTTCTACAAAACCACGCATTGAATAATAATCTTCCAAAGTTTCATTTCTACGTAAAGAATCTAATCTTAAATATTCTTTTCCTTTTTACCAGAAGAAGCAAAACGTATCTATGAAGATTTAGGTGAAATGTCGCCTGCAAATTATGTCTTACGTTTTGCTACTGGTTTTGATGGAATGATGATGGTTTTATCAGGAATGAATGATATGGCACAAATGCAAGATAACTTAAGTTTCATGAAAGATTTTCAACCATTATCTACAAAAGAACAAGAAGCAGTTAAACAAGTCACAGAAATCTTCAAAAGTAAAAACTTTATTCTATGTATTGCTTGTCGTTACTGTATGGAAAAATGCCCAAAGAACATTGCTATTCCAGATTGATTTGCCTGTTTAAACGCTAAAAAAGTTTATGGATATTGGAACAGTAATTACTACTACAGTTAAAAATGCAAAAGCAAGTGAATGTTTAAAATGTGGTTTATGTGAACAAATTTGTCCACAACATTTACATATTAGAGATTTACTTGTAGAAGTTGCTCAAACTTTTAAAAAAATCAAATAACCAAAAAGAGAAATCGTAACGATTTCTCTTTTTAGATAAGTTTTAAATATTTAAAAGCATTATATAAACCATCTTGATCTACATCATCCGTTACATAACTTGCTGCTTGTTTAACTTCATCATTTCCATTATCCATCGCTACAGAAAAACCACAAGCCTTAAACATTGGAATATCAACCACACCATCACCAAATGCAATAGCATCTTTAGGATCAACATTTAAATATTTTAATAAAAGATGAATTGAATTTTCTTTATCAAATTCTTTAGCACGCGTTGCTCCATATAAAGCAAGTTCACCTTTACCGCCCCATGTATCAACCGCCATATTTGAAAATTCTTCTTTAACATCTAAAAAATCTTGATAAGATTTTAAAACAAATGCTGTTTTATTAACATCATCTCTAAATAAATTTTTCCCACTAATCATATGTCTTGAAAGTGGTGGTAAAGGTTTATCTGAGTAATTTGCTTCTAATCCATAAGTATATTTATATCTTGTTAACCGTGATTTTTCTTCATAACCTTCGCTTAAAAACATTCCATCATTACATTCTAAACGGAAATCTAAATCTCTTTCATTACACCAATTTACAAAATGTGTACACTGTTCTAAAGTTAATGATTGATGAAAAATCACCTCATTATTATATTCAACATAGCAACCATTTCCATAGATAACACCATCAAAGTTTAAATCCATATCTCTTGCTTCTATTTCACAACGACTACAGCCTGTACAAATAATAATCTTGTGTCCATTCTTTTGTGCTTGTTCTACTGCTTTTTTAGCTGAAGCAGGTAATTTTGTTTTATAATCAATTAATGTTCCATCAACATCTAAAAATAAGTATTTCATATTCAATTTCCTTTCCTTATTTTATTTCAATGTATCTAGAAAAGAAAACGTATTCAATAAAATATGACATTAATTTTACAATCTTCCATTTTAATAAAAAACAAAAGGAATCCTTTAGATTCCTCTAGTACATCCTTGAGCCATTTTTTATATTACCGACGAGTCAAAACCGTCACTCGTCATCATAGGATGTTTTAAAATATTCATCTATATTATAAATATTTACAGATAAAAAACTATTACTTTGTAATCATGTTCATACTATTTGATCAAAAAAGTTATTAAAGATATAAAAGAAAAAGACACTCACAATAATATTAAACATTTTATTAAGGACAAAGCTGTTCATGATAAAACAAATACATTAAAGAAAAGAAAATATGAAGAAAAAGAAATAGATGAGCGTGATTACCCTATTCAAAAAATTGAAGAAACACAAAGAACTGTTGCAATAGAAAGCTACTCAAGAACAAAAAGATCAGTTAAAGAAAAAAAAAGACAACGAAAACAATCCAAGTTAAAAGAACACCAATCAATAGTAGCTAATGAATTTTCTAAAATAAAATAAAATAGAAAATTTAATATTATAAAAACAAAATCTCAACCTAACATACAAAAAAACAACAAGATAAAGTTTAAATTAAAAAACAGTAATAAATCAAAAAAAAGTTTCTTGCCATCAAATAAAGATGATAATTTTTTTTCAATAAAGGAAACTCATAATAATAATTACAAAAATAGAATGAAATCTCATATGCTCAAACAACATAGATTAAAACTTAAAAATAGTCCTGTTGATTCAAAAATCAATCATAATGTCTTTTCTGCATCAAAAGTGATTAAAAAACCTTTACTTTTTTTATCTAAAACATTAAATGAATTATCGAAGCTATGGAGTTATGGAACAGGATTGATTTTGATCTTAGTTATATGTCTTTTTATTGGTGTTTTCGGAAGCCTTAGCAATAACAATAACATCAACACTGAAAACTCTCCTTTAAGTGCTGAAGTATTGGCATATGAAGGCATCATTACTCAATATGCTATTCAATATGGTATTGAAGAATATGTTCCAATTATAGAAGCTATTATGATGCAAGAATCTGGTGGTAAAGGAAATGATCCTATGCAAGCTGCTGAATGTGGATTTAATACAAAATATCCACACGTGCCAAATGGAATTGAAGATCCTGTTTATTCTATAGAGGTTGGTATTCAAAACTTTGCTAATTGTTTGGCTACAGCTAAAGTATTAAACATCAACGATAATAACAATCTTTATTTGGCACTACAAGGTTACAATTATGGAAAAGCATATATCACTTGGGCATACGATTTATTTGGATGTTATTCTAAAGCAAATGCTAAAGTTTATTCTGACAACAAGAAAAGTGAATTAAAAATAAAAGTATTTGGTGATCCTGAATACGTTGAACATGTTTTAAGATATTATCATTTTGGAAACAATAATATTAATGATACACGCAATAAAAACAAACAATAAAGGTGGAGAAAAATACTGGAGATGGTACGGTTTTAATCAACGAGTAAATTGGTGTGCGATATTTGTGTCATGGTGTGCTAATGGAAGTGGCATCATTAATAATTCAATTCCAAGATTTTCTTTATGTACAGATGGAGAAAAATGGTATAAAGACCATAACAAATGGAAAAATAAATCATGCATACCTCAAACAGGTGATATTATCTTTTTTGATTGGAACGGTGATGGCCATGTTCAACATGTCGGAATCGTTGAAAAAGTAGAAAACGACAAGGTATGTACTATTGAAGGAAACAGCAAAGACGAGGTAAGAAATAAAAATTATTCTTTGACTAATAAGTCAATTTATGGTTATGGATCTATCAATTAAAAAGAAGCTATTTATATGTCACCCACTATCTAATAGAAAGTAGATGACAAATTAGCTTCTGGCTACACCCCCCAAGCCCCTGTAGAATGAATAACGCCAGTACTGGATATCAAAAATCCCGCACCGGCGTTATTTAAAATATTTTGTTTTTAATCTTCAACACTCTCTACTGAAACTTCTTTTTTCTTCCTAATGATGCCATTTTCCTTCCTTACGATCATTCACAAGGCCGCATCCTACCAATATCT